>Ga0070739_10001610_pt1 | contig 32992 bp, 33 predicted proteins | sample Coa_R1_7_FD_66445 | JGI IMG/M metagenome (GOLD analysis project Ga0070739, IMG submission 66445) | Surface soil microbial communities from Centralia Pennsylvania, which are recovering from an underground coalmine fire - Coalmine... | ecosystem: Environmental > Terrestrial > Soil > Unclassified ...
CTGAGTAGCCATACGAAGTTGCTACCCAACGAGCGCGCAGGCAAACGAGCTTCGCCGCGCCCCCGAGCCACGACGTGGGAGGATGCGCGCATGGACATCACAACAGTCGACCAGGCCTACGGGCAGCTTCAGGCGGAGTTCCAGGACGTCGCCAAGTCGATCCAGGCTCTCGCCGAAAAGCTCCAGACCGCCGCGCAGAGCGGCGATGCCAACGCGAAGGAGTGGCTGCTCGATCTCAAGCAGGTGGCGCTCGACGTGAAGGACGAGCAGATCCAGGTCAACAGCCTGCTCCAGGCGATCCACGCCTACATCGACAACTCGAACCAGCAGCTCCAGCAGCAGGTGCAGCAGATGCCCGCGCAGTCGCCGATCGCCGGCATGTTCGGAGGCGGCCGCCGCGGCGGCATGTTCGGTGGCCTGCTCGGTGGCGGCTTCGGTCAGGCGATCGAGATGGGGGCCGGGATCGGCCTCGGCGAGGACCTGATCAACAGCATCTTCTGAGCGGCCCGGAGCGTGCCCGGGTGCGCCGGCCATTGCCGGGCCGGCGCACCGGCGAGAAGTTGCTACTTCACCAGCGACGCGGCGAACTTGACCTTCCCGCTACGGCAGGTCAGCCCACGGCTGCTGGCGGTCTCGCGCAGGGTGCCCGTCACCTTGCGCCCGCGGTCCCCGAAGGCCCCCGCGATCGTCACGTGCGCCGTGTACTTGGTCGCGGGATAGGGTCCGGTCGGGACGCTGAACGTGAACGTGCCGCGCAGGCTGAACGTGCCTGCACGCGTGATCTGGCGCGCTTTCGTAGAGCCCACGGTCACGTATGCCTGACCGGCACACGAACCGAGCCCCTCCTGACCGCTCAGCACGAAGTTGAACCGCGTGTGCGTGAAGTTCGCGCCGTTCTTGGTGACGTTGATCGTCACGCTGTTGTTGCTGTGGTGGAACCTGGAGTTGTCCGTGCCCTTGTAGTGGCCTCCGGCCACCGGCGCGCTCGCCGCCAGCGCCATCGCTGCCGGCACCAGGCTCGCGCCGAGCACGAGGATCGTCAGCTTGACTTTCATGGAACCTCTCCGTCCTTTCGGGTCCCGCGGCTCAGGCCCTGAGGGTGGCCAGGAACGAGCGCTGCTGGGCGTGGTTTCGCATCAGCGAGACGTTGGCGAGTCCCACCTCGAGCACCTTTCCGTGGCCGGCCTTGATCACGAGGCTGACGCCGCGGCGTGGGAAGACATACCACCTGTACGAGGAGCGGAAGATCGGGCGGGCGTGGCGTCCGAGCTTGCGCAGCGCAGCCGAGAGGCCGCTTCCGGGCCGGATCCCGTCGAGCGCGTAGAAGCGGTTGGCCGTCATCGCGAGGACGATTCGGCCGCTCAGCTCCGAGCGTTGGCGGCGCGAGCGGTGGCGGAGCAGCGCCTTCGTCGGATAGCCCACACGGATTCCCGGCCCGCCGCGCAGGCAGAAGTCGTCGAATCCGTTGCCCATCACGCGGTAGCGAGTCAGGGTGCTGCGGGCGCTGGTCCGAGTCTCGCCGAGGCGGAGCGCTCCGAGCCGGGTCCCGGACAGCTTCCCGGAGGGCTTGGCGCAGGTGCCGTGGCTGTGCGTGCCGCCGCCGCCCCCTCCGGAGCCGCCACCGCCTCCGCCGCCGCCACTGCTCGGGAACGTGTAGAGCCAGTCGCCGCGGCCGTAGGTCGAGGCGAGCAGCTCATTGGGGTTCCCGGGGGCGACGCGCAACGTGAACACCGGCGCCGCGGGGAGCCCCTTTCCGAGCTGCGCGTAGGTCGGGCCGGAGCTGCCGCTCGCGGGCGCCGTCTGGATGTAGACGCCCAGATCGGTCGCCACGAGCAGCGTCCCGTCGTGGAACGCCGTCCAGTTGGCTGAGATGTCGGGAAGGTTGCCGGTGATGTTCGTGAAGTGCTCGCCGTGGTCGTGGGAGACGAACACGTGCCCGACGCCGACGTTGCTCGTGTCCTCGCCGAACGATCCCGGCGGGATCCAGCGCCGGCCGTATCCACCGAGCGTCACATAGACCGTGTCGGGGTTGCTCGGGTCCTCCTGGATCGAGGTGATGTAGCGCTCCGGCAGCTTGCCGCTCGCCGTCCCGCAGCCGCTGCAGTAGGCCGAGGCCTGGTGCCATCCGTCGGAGGTCCCGATCTTGGGCGCCTGACTCCCTCCGACGTTCGTGGCGATTCCGTTCGCGAACGGGATCGATTCGGTCGCGGGGTCGCAGTTGGCGCAGTACCCGACGTATGCGTCGGCCCCGCGCAGCGCGAGCGCCGAGGGGATGTTCGGCGCACCGCTCGGAGACGAGAGCGTGCTCAGGTCATAGACGGTGTTGAACGGCGAGTTGATCGTCTGGCAGGTCGGATCGGCGCACTGCAACTTGTAGGCGTTGGTCGCCTCCTGGATCTGCGTGCAGCCGAGCAGCAGGTGGCCGGGCGTCGTCGGATCCTGTTCGATCGGCGTGGAGAACAGTGCCGACGTGTTGTCGCCGGTGCAGCCACCGGGCTGGATCGGGTACCAGGTCGCGCCGCCGTCATTGGTCAGGTTGACCTGGCTGGCGTAGGTGTACTCCTCGATGATGTTGTTGGAATGGTCGGGATCGATCGTCGTGAAGAAGGCGTCTCCACCGTAGATCTCGTACTCCCGCCCGTCCGGCGCGGTCTTCATCTCGCCGTTGTCCTGCAGGCCGGAGACGATCGTCCCGTCCTTGGCCATCTCGGCGTCGTAGGGCTGCACCGCGGAGATCGTCTTGTTGAGCCCGTCGCCCCAGCCCGCGTTGGAGAAGTCCTGACCCGAGGCGACGTGCTGGGAGTAGGCGCCGCCGTCCGATCCGATCAGCAGCGTCACGCCGCCCTTGCCGTCCGGGATCATCGCGTAGGCGTGCTGGTCGGGGTGGGTCGTCGTTCCCGCCGTCAGCGAAGGCGGGTTGCACGTCGCCGGGAGCGGTGACGGGGGGCTGACCGCGCCGCACGCATTCCAGTAGCGGCCGATGACCACCCACGGGTCGGTCACGGGAGTGCCGCCCGGGTAGGCCTCGTAGGGCGTGGCCAGCACACTCGGGGTAGAGCCTCCGGTGGGCAGCACCTGGTTGTTCTCCCACACCTCCTCGAGGCCGAACAGCACGCGCGTCGGGTCGCCCGCGGAGCTCGTCGCCGTCGGGTCCGCCTCGATCCAAAGGTTGTACCAGGACTGGACCCCGGGGCCGTAGCCCGGCTGGCCGAGCAGAGCGCTGTTCGTGCCCGGCCGCTGAAGCTGGCTCCAGTCCATGATCTTCGTCCACGTCTTGCCGAAGTCGTAGGACGCGTATGCGCCGTCGAGGACGGTCGCGATGCCCTCCCCGGTGACGGTCGAACTGCACACCGGCGGGACCTGATCGAGCACGTCGGGGCAGCCGTTGAACTTCTCGGCGTCCTGCACGATCGCGTAGATGTCGTCGGAGTCCTGTCCGGTGCCGTGCGCCACGGCAAGCGCCGTGCGGCCGAAGATCGCGTTGGAGGGCAGGCCGCTCGCGGTGCTGTTGAGGTACTTGAACGAGCCGGGGCTGCCGTCGCTCGAGATGTAGAGGCCGTTCTGCGGCGCCTGGAGGCAGTTGGTCGCGGTACCTCCCTGGGTGCAGCCCGTCACGGGGTTGCCGCTTCCGTCGACGTCGACCTTCTGGCCCGCGCGCCAGCCGACCGCCGCGATGACCGCCCCCGCCGAACCGTCGCTCTTGGTGCTGTTGGTCGGCTTGACGATCACATCCGTGACGTCGTTGGCGAAGAAGCACAGACGGCTCGTGGCCCCGCCGGGGTTCGAGACGGTGACGCCCTGACAGTTCGGCGAGTAGCCGCTCGGGCTCGTCGGCAGGTTCTCGTTGACGTACGAGGCGCCGCCGTCGGTGGAGCGGAACAGACCCTCGCTCGTGGCCGCGTAGATCGTCTTGCCACTCGGGTCGGCCGGCGAGACGACGAGCTTGAAGGACAGTGCGAGGTCGGGAATCCCGGCCGCCGCGGTCCACGTCGCCCCGTCGTTGTCGCTGTAGTAGATGCCGTGGCCGGCGATCCCGTCGCCGCCGAACGAGTTGTCGCCCGTGCCGGCGATGATCCTGTGCAGCTGCGGGACGTAGGCGAGCGCACCCACAACCTGCGTCGGCAGCGAGTCCCCGATCGAGTGCCATGTGGACCCGGAATCGGTTGACTCCCAGACGCCTCCGACGACGGGCGAGGCGAAGTAGTGGCCCTGCGTGGTCGGGTCGTAGGCGAAGCTCGAGATGCGCCCGGACAGAGTGCGGAAGCCGAGCGTGCCGACGCCCGCGTAGTTGCCGTTCTCGGCGCTCGGCGGCGGGCAGGTGCTGGCGTCCGAGGTCTCCTGCGCGCACTCGGGAGGCGATCCGGCCACGCGCCACGGCGTCGAGTCGCTCGCGGCGCTTGCCCTGCGGATCGCGCTGCGCTGCGCGACCGCGTGCAGGTACGCGCCGACTGCCGAGCTGGCAAACGGGGCGGTGTCCCGCGCGCCAAGCTCGCTGTTGGCCGTGCTCAGATCCTCGAACGTCTCGGGATGCCCGAGCCGCGAGCAATACGTGGACTTGTCCGACTGGTCCTGCTGATCAGCGTCGCCGGCGGACACGTCGGACCCCGGATCGTTGCGCGGCCCGAGATCGGCCGGCTCATAGCCGCGCGGGCACTGGCTTGCTGCGCTCGCGTGAAGCCGGGGTGGGCTCCCGCCGCCCAGGGTCAGGAGGAGGATCACGGCGACGGCGATCGTGGCCGTGCCTGCCACCCCCGCCGCCCACAGCCGTCGGGATGATGAGAACGGGTGGTGGGGCATGCTGTTCCTCTCCGCTAGCCACAGGCGGCTGGTTAGGGAGCGACGCGCCCCGCCCCGCTGCCGATCATTCGTCGGCAAAGTAGCCGATCCCGCGATACCGGGTCAACCGGGAACGGAGCTGTGTGTGCACGCGGGTCAGGCGCCGGACACCGATGCCGAAGGCTCGGGGCCACCGATGGTTTTCGGTGCTGGGACCGGTCTTATCCGCCAAACGAGCGCGAAGGGGAGCAGACGATGGGAAGACTGGTGGTCAGCGAGTTCGTGACGATCGACGGGGTGTTCGAGGACCCCGGAGGCGGTGAAGCCTTCGAGCACGGCGGCTGGGCGTTCAGGTTCGAGCGGGGCGAGGCCGGCGACCGGTTCAAGTTCGACGAGCTGATGGCCGCTGACGCGCAGCTGCTTGGACGGGTCACCTATGAGGGCTTCGCGGCGGCGTGGCCGAAGATGGACGGCGATCCGTTCGGCCAGAAGATGAACGCGATGCCCAAATACGTCGTATCGAGCACGCTCGAGCGAGCCGACTGGACCAACACGACGATCCTCGCCGGCGATCCGATCGAATCGGTCGCGCGCATCAAGCGGGAGGTCGAGAACGACGTGCTGGTGGCGGGCAGCGGCCGCCTGGTCAGGTCGCTGCTGGCGGCACGCCTCATCGACGAGCTCCGCATGATGGTGTTCCCCGTCGTGCTCGGTGCCGGCAAGCGGCTGTTCGAATCGGCGGTCCCAGTCGATTTCCGGATCGTCGAGACGATCGAGACCGGAGAATGCGCGACCCTTGTCCTGCGGCCACGCTGAACCTGGGATGATGGCTCGTGTGGCGGCCACCGTGAGCACGAGCGAGCTCGAACGCAGCTTCGAGCAACACCGGCGAGAGCTCCTCGGCTACTGCTACCGGATGCTCGCCTCGCCCTTCGACGCCGAGGACGCCGTCCAGGAGACGCTGCTTCGAGCCTGGCGCGGGCACGAGCGCTTCGAGGGGCGCGCCGCGCTTCGCTCGTGGCTCTACCGGATCGCCACGAACGTGTGCCTGGACGCGCTCGCCGCCCGCAAGCGGCGAGCGCGGCCGATGGACCTCGGCGGATCGGGTGAGCCCATCGAGTCCAATCTCAACGCGCTCCCCGAGGTGACCTGGATCGAGCCGATCCCGGACAGCGCGGTCGCCGAACTCGATCCCGCCGAGCAGGCCGTTGCCCGAGAGACGCTGCGGCTCTCGTTCGTCGCGGCGCTCCAGCACCTCCCGCCGCGCCAGCGAGCGGTCCTGATCCTCTGCGAGGTGCTGCGCTGGAAGGCCAGCGAGGCGGCCGAGCTCCTCGGCACCAGCACCGCCTCGGTGAACAGCGCTCTGCAGCGGGCGCGCGCCACGATCGCCGCCTCCGAGCTCGGTGACAGCGAGACCTCGCAGCCGATGGACGCCGAGCAGCGGGAGCTGCTCAGCCGCTATGTCGCGGCCTTCGAGGCCTACGACATGGACGCGCTGACGACGCTGCTGCGCGAGGACGCGATCCAGTCGATGCCGCCCTACGACCTGTGGCTGTCTGGCCGCGAGGACATCTTCACCTGGTGGCTCGGACCTGGCATCGGGTGCAAGGGCTCGCGTCTCCTCGCAGCGCCGGACGCCAACGGCCTCGCGGCGTACGGGCAGTACAAGCCCGACCCAGACGGGGGATACGCGCCCTGGGCGCTCCAGGTCATCGACCTGCGCCGCGACGGCGTCGCCGAGCTGACCTTCTTCCTCAGCACCGAGCGGATCTTCCCCCTGTTCGGGCTGCCGCCCCGCCTCTAGCTCGCGCGCCTCCAGCTGGCCCCGCCTCTAGCCGCCCAGCCTCGGCTGGCCGGCCCCGCCTGGGCTCGACCGCGACCGGAACACCTCGGTCAGTCCGCTCAGCTCGATCAGGCGCCAGAGTTCCGGATCTGGCCGGCGCAGGCACACGACGCACCCGCTTCTGCGCGCGAGAAGCGCAACCGTCGCCAGGGCGTCGATCGCCACGGCGTCAGCGGCGACCCGAACGAGCTTCAGCTCGAGCTCTGTGGCTCCACCGGCGCGGCGGCTCAAGCGTCGCATCGCTCGGATGTGAAGACCCGGCAGATCCTCTCTGACGAGCGGTCCGCGGATCTCCAGCATCAGCGGCTGCATCGCGGTTAAGACCCGCGCGGCCGCGAAAAATCATTCCGGCGAGCGATGAATTCCCGCCCGCGTCGGCGTCTTGGTTACAACACCGTTCAAAGGAGGGTGACGTGAGCACAACAAGCACTCACATCGCGAAGATCGCCACCGTGGTCGTCCCCGTCGCCGACCAGGACCGCGCGCTCGAGTTCTACGTCGGGACGCTCGGACTTGAGAAGCGGGTCGACGTCCCGTTCGGCGGCAAGTACCGCTGGGTCGAGGTCGGCCCTGCGGGTGCCGAGACGACGATCGCGCTGGCGCCGCCGCCGGAGGGCAAGCCGGCCGGCAACACGCAGACCGGCATCAGCCTGTACACCGACGACATCGATGCCGTCCATGCCCATCTCAAGGCCAGCGGCGCCGACGTCGACGAGCAGGTCAGCCGCATGGGCGGACCGGTGCCGCCGCTGCTCTGGGTGCGCGACCCGGAGAACAACTCGCTGATGTTCGTCGGCGCCCAGGAGTGACTGATCGGTCGGCCGCCTCGCCTCCGGGCGGGCGGCCGACCGGCCGCCTTCAGTGGACCTGTCAGCCGCGGCCGGGCGGGAATCCCACCTGCACGCTTCCGCCGTCGCGGACGATCGTCGGGACGGTGCCGCGCCCGCGGGTGTAGTCCATCAGCTCGGCTCGCCAGGCCCGGCTTGCCGTGGCGTCCCTCTCCTCTACCTCGGCGCCTTCGGCCGCCAGATGCTCGCGCGCGGCCTCGCAGTAGGGACACCCGGGCTTGACGTACATGACGACGTTCATCGGCGGCTCGTCTGCTCGATCAGGGCGATGTCCTCGTCGCTCAGCTCGACGCCGGCGCCGGTGACGATCGGATCGACCTGGTCGCGGCGGCGGAAGCCGACGATCGCACCGTCGACTGCGGGGTTGGCGAGCGTCCACGCGACAGCGACCGCGCCCGGCGTGACTCCGTGGCGCTCGGCAACGGCGCCGAGCCGCTCGACCAGCGCGAGATGCTCGGAGAGCAGCGGCTCCCGGAAGCGCTCGTCGCGCTTGCGCCAATCGTCCTCCGGCAGACCCGCGATTCGCTCGCGGGTCATCCGCCCCGTGAGCAGCCCCGAGCCCATCGGCGAGTAGACGATCACGCCGATGCCCTCGCCTTCGGCGAAGGGAAGGACCCCTTCCTCGACCTCCCGCTCTATCAGCGAGTACTGCGGCTGCAGCGTCTCCACCGGGGCGATCTGCTGCGCCCGGCGAAGCTGCTCGACATCGAAGTTGCACACCCCGATGTGGCGCACCAGGCCCTGCTCCCTGAGCTCGGCGAAGGTGCGCCAGCCCTCCTCGAGGTCCTCGTCCGGGTTCGGCCAGTGGATCTGGTAGAGGTCGATCGCGTCGAGACCGAGCCGCTCGAGGCTGCCGTGCACCTCGCGCAGGATCGAGTCGCGCTCGAGGTTGTGGACCACGGTCCGGCCGGGGCCCTCGAGCAGCGACGCCTTCGTGAATACGAGAGGACGCGCCTCCGCGGGGAGATCGCGCAGCGCGCGACCGACCACGGCTTCCGAGCGCCCGAAGCCGTACGCGGCGGCGGTGTCTATCCAGTTGACGCCGAGCTCGAGCGCGCGATGGATCGCCTCGACCGAATCGGCGTCGTCCTGGGAGCCCCATCCGAACTCCCAGTTCCCGCCGCCGATCGCCCAGGCGCCAAAGCCGAGCCGCGTGATCTCGAGCCCCGTGCTGCCGAGCTCGGTGGTCTGAAGCCGTGTCTGATTCATCCTCGCGCCGCTCCTCACGATATAGCGTGAGCAGACAGCTGCCAGGCCCCGCACGTCGGCTACGTGGTCTCAGGCCGTCAGGGCGTCCGGCTGGACGACGGCACGGAGCTCGAGTTCGCCGCCGGTGACATCGTCGCGATTCCGCCCGGTCACGACGGGTGGGTGATCGGAGACGAGCCCTGCGTCGTGATCGACTTCGCCGGCATCGAGCACTACGCCGAAGGTCACTGAGCAGCTCGCTCTAGCTGAAGCTCCGTAGGAACCTGGCCGCGGCGTGTCGGCCGCTCGTGAGCCGTCGGTCGGCGATCCCGACCTCCTCGATCGTGCCGTGCCGTACCTTGAGGACGCCGCGGTCCGCGCGATCGTCGACCAGGTACCACACGTTCAAGCCGACGCGGAAGGGCCGCGAGACGCCGAGCCGATGAGCGACCCGGCTGAGGCGCATCCCGGGCCGCGCGCCGCGCAGCGAGTAGCGCTCGTTGGCGGTCAGGATCAGGATCGCGCGGCCGCGCACCGCATCCCGCTCGCGCGAACGGAGCGAGTCGAGCAGCTTCGGCGAGGGATAGCCGACCCGGATCCCGTAGCGCGAGGGGCAGAAGAAGTCCATGTACCGCCGCCCGCGGCTCGAGCCACTGGCGAACAGGCGACGCGTCTGGCGCCTCGTCATACCGAGCCTCACCGGCCCGAGCCGCCGATTGCCGACCGTCCCGCCGGCGAGGCGACAGACGGCGGCCTTCGCCGAGGGCACCGCCGGCAGCACGGGCAGGAGCAGCCGCGCGGCATCGGCTCCTCCCACCGAGATCGTGTTGAGCGCGGGAGCGCTCGGGAGCGAGGCGTCCGATGCCCCCAGGATCACGAGGCGGATGCGGTGCCCCTTCTTGAAGCGGTTGCCGATCGGCCAGAACTCGAGCTGATAGTTGCGGGCTACCCCGGGCAGGGCGTCGTCCTTGCTCGAGAAGTCTCCGTAAGGCTCCACGATGTCGCCCTGTGAGTCCTTGAGCGACTTCGATGCGATCACGTTCGGATAGGCGCTGAGCAACCGGCCGCTGGCGACGGGTTCGGAGGCCCCATCCGGCGCGACATCGGAGATGACGGCCCAGATCGCCGTCTCGGTGGCGGTGCTCGACAGCCGCACATCGAGCGCCGCGGGCCCCGCCGCGGTCAGGTCGGCGCTCAGCGGCGCGGTCGTGTACGTCAGGCCCTCGGGCTCTCCCAGGGTCGTCTCGGTGAGCAGCGGGAACTTCGTCGCCGCCTGGTTCAGGCCGTCGGGACCGACGAACGCGGTGTTCGGCACGTCGCCGGCCGACGGCTCAGTCGGAATCGCAGCATAGGACTGGGTGGTCGCGCCGGGCGGTCGCTGCGCGACGAGCGAGCCGTCGTTGACCGAGTCTCCTGAGCCACTGCGGTCGCTGCTCAGCCACAGCGTCTCCCAGCGGGTCCCCGGCACCGGCCAATCGGTCGCGTCGCGGCGGATGAAGTCGCCGTTCATGTACGCCTCTCGGCTTCCGTCGGACATCAGCATCTGAACTCGCGGCTGCCGCTGGACCCCGTTGTCGGCGCCGAGCAGGTAGTGGTCGAACCAGGCCTTGATCGCTGCGTTGCCGTCGTCGGTTCCGGCCGGCGCGCCGTCGTGAGCGCCGACCACGAGCAGGTGGTCGCCAACCTTCCGAAGCGCCTGGAAGGCGTCGAACGCCCCCATCGACTCGACGTCGTAGAAGCTGTCGATCATCAGGAAGGGGAAGTGGTTGGCGTCTCCGCGATAGGCGCGCTGCTGCCACCACGAATCCTCGCTCTGGTGCTCGAGCCCGCCCTGCAGCCCGGCGTCGAAGATCCCGACCGTCGTGTCGAAGTTGTCGACCGGATTGCGGTTGTAGTCCTCCTCCGCCGCCGGCGCGCCGATCAGCGCGAGCACCCCGATTCCGGGGACCGCGTTCGAGACTCCGCCGGGCCACAGCAGGTCGCGGTAGAGATCGAACGTCCCCGATCGAAGCACGGCGGTTCGCACGCATGGCAGCGCAAGGTGCAGGGAGTTGTAGACGGTGATCGCGCTGGCCGAGAAGCCGTTCAGCCCGAGCCGGCCGTCGCTCCACGGCTGATGACACGCCCAGCCGAGCGTGTCCGCGACGTCCTCCTGCGTACGCGGTCCGAGCGCGTCGAACTCGCCATCGCTGTCTCCCGTGCCCCTGATCTGGACGAGCAGGTAGTTGTAGGCCGTGCCGTCATACGTGGTGCCGCTGCCGGCCCCATATGGACTGAACTCGACGATCAGCGGGCGCGCGGTCAGAGGCGCCTGTCCGGTGACCGTCGCGTCGAGCGTGACGCCGTCGGACATCCGGACTCGCATGCTCTGGCTTGCTTGGGCCGCCTGGGCCGGAGCGGCGGCGAGCAGCAAGAGCGCGCCTGCGCACAGAACGGCTCGCAGCCTCATCTCTTCCGCTTGTGCCGGCGAGCGGCCCCGTATACGGGCAGCAGCAGCGAGGTGCCGTCGGCGCCCCCGAATCGCACCGTGTTCGTCGCCGGCGGGATCGGCACGAATGGCGATGCGGCCGGGTTGCTGAGATTCAGCTCGAGGGTGCCCGGCAGGCCGTTTGGCAGGTCCCCCGAGGTCAGCCGCAGCTGCAGGCGATGTCCGGCCGCGAAGGTGTAAGTGGTCGGCGCGATCGCGATCTCGAAGTCGTAGAACCGGCCGGGCGTGAGCGGCTGCGGAGTCGTCAGCTTCTCGAGCGGCTCACGAGGCGTGCTGCCTGGGGCGAGCGCGCGCAGCGACGCCCGCAGCTGACCCTCCGAGACGATGCTCTCGCTGCCGTCCGGCGCGACGTCTGCGAGCTTGGCGAACCAGTCCGTGTTCGTGGCGGTGGAGGCCGCGACCAGGTGCAGCGCGACCGGACCGGAGAGGGTCAGCGGGCGGCTCAGCGCCGCGGTGCGCCAGGTCAGGCCCTGGCCGTCCTCGAGGCGCTGGTCGGTCGGAACGTACGGAGTGATCGCCACCGTCCCCTGTTCGTCCAGCGACATCGAGAAGCCGGCCGCTGGATCGGTGACATAGGAGGCCGTGGCCGCTCGCGGCCGCCGTGGCGAGATCGTCGCGGGACCGACGTATTCCCGCTCGAACGCGCTCGGTGGAGGTGGCCAGGCCGTGGTGTCGATGTAGTGGTCGGCCTGCTGGTCATACACACGGACTCGCGGCAGGCTCGGCACCTTCAGCCCCATCAGGTAGCGCTGGTCGAAGCGGATCTCCTGCGCCTCGACGTTGTCCTGGCCCGGAGGGTTGTCGGTCGGTGCGAACTCGCCCCCGCATCCCTTGTGCGTGCACGGCCCGACGTTCAGGTAGGTGGGCACGCCGCGGCGACGCTCGAGAGCCTCGAACATGCGAATGTCTCCGCCTTCGAAGGCGTCGCGCCACCCGTCCTCGACGAACACCGGCACGTGGATCCGCGACACCTCGGTGATCGGTGAGCGCGCGTAGTAGAACGCGTCCTCGAAGGGGTTCTCCAGGTAATCGAAGGCGATCGGCTTGCCCGTCAACTGCTCTTCCTTGGCGGTCAGCGTCCCTGGGATCATGCTCGCGTCCGTGTTCGGGGTCAGCAGTCCTGGGCCGCCCTGCACGGCCAGATACTGGGTGTCGAAGGACGCCGACAGGATCCCGCCCGGTGCGTAGGCGTCGGCATAGATGTCCGCCAGCGAGACGTCCGGCGCGATCGCAGCCAGATGCGGGGGGTCGGTCTCGGCCGTCTTGTACTGCGTGATGCCTACGTAGGACCCGCCCGACATGCCCACCTTGCCGTTCGACCATGGCTGCGTGCCGAGGTACTCGACGAGGTCGTAGCCGTCCCGCGCCTCGCGCGGGGAGAAGTAGTTCTCGTCCAGGTTGCCCTGGCTGCCACCGGTCCCGCGGACATCCACGACCGCCACCGCGAAGCCGCGCAGCGCGAAGTCGGTCGCGGGCGCGCAGCCGCATATTCCATTCCTTCCGTACGGCGTCATGCTGAGCACGACCGGGAAGCGGCCCGGCGCCGGCGCCTTGCCATTCTCCGAGGGGAAGGTGATCGTCGCCCCTAGCTTCACCCCGTCGTCCATCGTGATCCACTGCTGCTCTGAGTAGCTGGCTGGGTAGGTCGCCGGCGGAAGCTGCGTGGGCACTGGCGACCCGGCGAGGGCGAGCGCCGGCGTGACCGCCACGGCTGCGAGCGCTGCCGCCAGCCCTGCAAGTACTCTCCTCCCCGCCCGGGTAGCCGGAGTCGACATCCCTGTCCTTCTGAACATCGGCGTTCAACAGAGTACTACCGCCCTGCTGCACGCGCGCTTGCGGCACGGACTGGAGACCTCGGCGTGAGGGGCAACGGCCCCGCGCTCATCGCCGCCGCCGCCGGCGTGGGCTTCGGCCACGCGATCCTGCCCGACCACTGGGTGCCGATCGCGGTGCTCGGGCGCACGCGCCGCTATCCGCTCTCGCGCGTCGCGCGTCTATCGGGTCTGGCGGGGATCGCGCACGTGCTCGTTTCGCTCCTTCTCGGAGCGGCGATCATCGTCATCGGACTCCAGTTCCGCTCCGCGGTCGAGAGCGCGCAGAGCACGATCATCGGCCTGATCCTGATCGCCACCGGCGCTGGATTTGTGCTTGTCGAGCTTACGGGGCGCGGCCACCACCACGACCACGCGCTCGAGCACCCGCACGATCACGAGCAGGAGCATCGGGGGGACCATCGGGGTGATCTCGCCGGCCACGCCGAAGGCGGACTCGGCGAAGCGCGCCGAGGTCTCCGCGGGCTCGCGAGCGTGATGGTCCCGTTCGGAGCCGCGGCATCACCCGACCTGACGATCCTCCCGGTCTTCCTCGCGGCTGCCGCCGTGGGCGCGGCAACCGCGATTGCCGCACTCGTCGTCTTCGGCGCGGTCACGATCGCCACGATCGTCTGCCTCACGCTGGCGGCCGCTCGTGGCGGCTACCAGATCCAGGGCGAGTGGCTCGAGCGCTGGGGCAACGTGATCACGGCCCTCGTCCTCGTCGTGATCGGTGCGCTCGTGCTGTCGGACGTGATCTGATCACGACTCGGCGGTCTGCACAGCCTGAACCGCCTTGGGCCCGCGGGGCGTGGGCGGAACGGCGCTTTCAGGCGTTATCCCGCAGGATGGGGTTTGCAACCGCCGGGATCGCGGCGCTCATGGGCGCCGCCGCGATCTGCGGAGCATGGGCTTTGAGCAGTACCGCCCCGGCCGCCGCCGCGCCGAGCGACACCGATGCGATCGCGAGCCACCCGGCCTGGAAGGCGCTCAGTGCATGGGCCGGGGTGCGGGGGACACCGATGATCGCGACCAGGACCGCGACTCCGACGGCGAGGCCGATCTGGCGCAGCATGTTGACGACCGCCGAGCCGGTCGCGAACGACTGTGGTGGAAGCGATGCCGCGCCGGTGGCCATGAACGTCGGGAGCGTCAGCCCGACCCCGGCGCCGGTCATCAGGGTTCCGGGGAGCACCTGGCCGGCGTAGTCCGGGTGGATTCCAGCCCGCAGCGCCCACCATGCGATACCGGCCGCGTAGATCGTCGCGCCGGCGCCGACCACGCGGCCCGGCCCGAAGCGCGAGAGCATCCGGCCGGCGATCAGGAACGAGAAGACCGGCACCATCAGCGGGCCGGGGGCGAAGGCAAGGCCGGTGTGGAGCGCCGACCAGCCCCAGACGCTCTGCATCCACAGCACGATCGAGAGGAGCATCGCGCCGAACGCCATGCTGAACAGGAAGGCAACGGTCGAGGACCCGGTGAAGGACCTGACCTTGAACAGCGCTGGTTTGACGAGCGGGTTGTGATGACGCGCGGTATGCGCGATAAACGCTCCGATCAGGACGGCGGAGCCGGCGAGCGCGCCGACGACGCGCGCCGAGCCCCAGCCCCAGTCGTTGCCCTCGACGAGGCCGAGCGTGAGCATCGCGACCCCGGCGGTGATGAGGCCGGCGCTGAGAGCATCCGGCCGGGGCGCGGGGTGGCCGGGCACGGCGGGCAGGCGCCGCCAGCCGATCGCAATCGCGGCGGCGCCGATCGGGACGTTGACCAGGAACGCCCACCGCCAGCTCGCGGCGACCAGAATGCCGCCGACGACGGGGCCGAGCGCGGCGGCGAGTCCGCCGACCGCCGTCCACGCTCGGACCGCGCTGTGTCGCTTCTCGGCCGGCGCGGTTGCGAGGACGAGGCTGAGCGAGGCCGGGGTGAGCAGCGCCGCACCAGCGGCCTGCACGATCCGGAAGGCGACGAGCATCGACAGGCTGGTCGCGGCGCCGCAGGCGGCCGACGCAGCGGTGAAGACGGCGGCGCCGAGGAGAAAGCCGTGCTCGCGACGCCTCGACTCGGAGAGGCGGCCGAGCAGGACGAGCAGCGCCGCGTAGACGATCGCGTACGCGTCGAGCACCCACGACAGGCTGCTCAGGTTCCGCTCGTGAAGATCGCGCGCCAGGCTGGGTAGCGCGACATTGACGATGAACAGGTCGAGGCTGGCGAGGACGACGCCGGCGCAGACGATGATCAGCACGAGCGTCGGTGATGCATCCTGCCTACGGAGCTGGCTTAGTCTGGTCATAGCCAGACACCGTACCAGGCTGACTTAGAGTTGTATATGTCAGCTATGATGTGGACGAGTATGAGCGCGCAGATCGAGATGACCGGAGCGTTGGAGCCCCGTGACGGCTGGGTCGCCGACCGCTGCCCCATGGCGGCGGCGCTCGCCGTCGTCTCGACCCGCAGCGCCTTCCTGCTCCTGCGCGAGGCGTTCTACGGGGCGACCCGGTTCGATCAATTCGTGGGCCGGACCGGGATCAGCGAGCCGGTCGCGGCCACACGCCTGAAGGAGCTCGAGGCCGAGGGGCTGCTGGAGCGCCACCCCTACCAGGAGCCCGGGCAGCGCACCCGCCACGAGTACGCACTCACCGAGAAGGGTGCCGACCTGCTGCCCGTGCTCGTCTCGCTGATGCGTTGGGGCGACAAGTGGGCGATCGAGGGCGGATCGGGGGTCGAGCTGACCCACGCCCGCTGCGGTGGCGCGGTCGGCGTCTCCCTCGCCTGCTCGAAGGGCCACGGCGTGACTCCCGACCAGATCGAGCTCGCCGTCAAGCCCGCCCGTCGGGGCGGCCGCCGACGCTCGTCCACCTGATCGCCGACGGCGCGGAGCGCTTCGCCCACGTTTCCGCTCCTCCGTTGGTCCCAGGCATAGCGCGGCGCCAGCCGCTGTCCCGCCAAGGACCAGGAGCGGTTCGAGGCTTTCGACTACCAGACCCCGGTTGCAACGACGACGCCGTGATCGACGGAGACGTTCACCCGGTTGGTGCGCGCGTCCAACGTCATCGGCACGCCATGTCCGTTCCGTCGGACCACACGCCAGAGGCATCCGTGGCGGCGAGCCACGTTTGAAGCAGTCGCCGCGGAGAGCCCGAGAAGCGTGCGCGTATCGAAGCTGTGAGGAGCCGGCTTGTTGGCCGATCCCAGCTTCGCCACCGGATTGGTCACGCTTGAACGCGTTGGGCACCAGATCGGGTGCGCAGGTCTCTCCACACCCGCGGATGCGAGCGACCGTGACCCTCCACAACCCCCCAGGCCCACGACCACCGCACCGACTGCCCCGATGATGACGATCGACCTCAGTTGGCACACCACCGCGAACACACTATGCCGCGGGACTCCTCATCACCAGCTTCGCGGGGTCTCGGCTGAGCGCGTCGGCCGGCGGTCAGCTCCTTCGTCCACGCCGGGCGAGGTAGCGCTGCGCGTGCTCCTGTGACTCGGGGTCGGCGACCGCAGCGAGCAGCAGGTCGGCATCGGTCTCGCTGCCGGCGGTGGTCGCGATGTCCTCCAGCACGGCGTTTACGCGCTGCTTGGTTGCCCGCAACACGACGCCCGGCTTCTCGGCCAGCTGCCCGGCGAGCGCGTCGGCGGCAGCTATGTGCTCACCGGCCGCCACCACCCGGTTGAGGAAGCGCAGCGCGCGGGCCTCCTCGGCGTCGAACGGTCGGCAGGTCAGCACCAGCTCCCTGGTGACCGCCGGGCCCAGCTCGCGCACGAGCCGCGGAACGCCACCCCACGCCAACGGGATACCGAGGTCCACCTCGGGGATCGAGAAGATCGCGTCCACGGCCGCGAGACGCAGGTCGCAGGCCGAAGCCAGCACGACGCCACCACCGACGCAGGGGCCGTGGATGGCCGCAATCGTCAACGGACGCATCCCGGTCAACGCCTCGGCCATTCGGCGGCCGAGATCAGCCGTGTCACGCAAGTCGCGCCCGCCGCCACTCACGAATGCGTCGAGGTCAAAACCGGCGCAGAACGCGCGGCCCGCGCCGGCGAGAACGACCACCTTGACCTCGCGGATCCCATCAAGCACACCGGCAGCCTCGATCAGCTCCTCGAGCAACTGCGGCGAGAGCGCGTTGAGCTTCTCAGGGCGGCTCAGCGTGAGATGGGCGACCGGCCCGTCCGCCTCGAGCTCGAGCATCTCCACGGCGCGAGTCTATGCAGGGTGCGCGTCTGCCGATGGAAGGACGCGGCCAGCAGAGGTCTCGCGCTGCGATGTCCTGACCGATGCATCGTCTGCGGCGTCGACCTGCCGGCGGAAACGGTTGCGGTCTGGGACGGGCTCGGCACTCTCGCCGCTTTTGTGCGACGGAGACGTGGCCGGCGGCGCGACGATCCGCACCACCCCGTCGCTCACGGGCATGCCCACCAACCGTCCAGGACGGCCGTGCGGGGGGTTACTTGGCGGCCCCGATCGCGGTGTAGCTCTGCTTGACGCCCCGGCAAAAGGAGGTTGCTGTCTGAAAGTTGAAGTGGGTGCGGACGGTCCCGGTTGCCTTGCCACCCCTGACGAAATGGCCAGTGACGGTGTCGGTGCCGGAGCTCTTCTGGCCCCCTGGTCCGGGCGGGTAGAGCTTGAGCACCACGTCAAAGGTGCCTTTCCTGGTGATCTTGCCCGAGCCCGGCTTCGCCGCGGGGAAGCCACCCGCGCTTCCCTTGCATTTGACCGCGGTGCCCGCGTCCAGCTTGGTGATCTTCCTTCCGTTCGCTGACACCTTGAAGGTGACGAACACCTTCGCCGTCGGCTGAGTCGTATAGGTCCATCCCTTCTTTGGAGCCGTCGCGAGCGCGATTCCAGCCGTCGACAGCGCCGCGGCCGCCATCAGCCCGCCTCCGACCGCCAGCGCATTGCGGACCCGTGATTTGTTTGACATCTCTCACCCCCGGTGTGTTTGGCCGCAAGTCTAAAAGCCCTTCAAGTTCCGGTCCAGACCGCGCTGTCTTGACCTTGTTGATCTTGTGCCCGCGGGATCAGCCTGACTCCGTGACGAACACCCACGCCGCCCCTCTCTTCCTGTGTCGAAGACGCCGACGAGCGCCGTTCCCGTCGGGCGAAAGCGCCACGCCAGTGGATTCATCGTGGATGCTCTCGCCAGTGCCCAAGAGCGGTGACCCTAGCTCGGTCCAGGAGTTCCCCGAGCGCGTGAACACCCCTGCCGATGGTGGCGATGGCCGTGTTCCCGTCGGACGACAGTGCCACGCTCCCCCACCGCGGCACCGAGCTTCGGGCCTGCTGAGTCCAGCGTCCCCGCGAGCGCGCGACACCGAGGAGGCGCGTGCTCCGTCTCGGTGGACCTGCTTCGGCGCTGGTCGCGCCTCTCCGTCCGGCCCGCCGGCGCTCCTGCAATGCGCGGGACGGGGGGGTCGTCAGGCGCGGCCGAGATCCCGCCCCGGCGCTGGGCTGTCCTGCGGGCGGAGTGCTGATGCGTCTGGCGTCGGAGCTGGCGAGAGTCGACGACTACCGCGAGTTCGGACGCGCCGCGACACCACTGGCGGTGTCGGCGCCCGGCGCTGGGGACTGTCCGATTCTTTGTGTATTTGGGGTGGTCTGAACAACGGGCCCGGCGGGTGCTTGGTCGGAGAGGATCAGACCGATGGGTGCACGCAGGACGACGGGCAGCGAGGACGACGTGGCGGCCACGGTGCTGCCGGCGAAGGTCCGCCCTCGCAACTTTTGCGGAGCATGTCCGTTCTTTCTGCGTGTTCGCACGCAAGCCCCAACCAGCGACAATCCTGTCGCTGATCGCTGCGGTGTTTGCAGCTGGAGGCGCGAGTTACGCCGTTGCTAACCCCGGCTCCTCCGGCGGTGGTGTCTTGCACGCTTGTGTGAACCGCCGTACCGGGGTGCTCCGGCTGGTCCGAAGTGCCGCCAATTGCCACAGAGCACGACACGGCCGACCCGGAGAGCGTCCAGTCGAGTGGGGTCGGATCGGACCGGTAGGCCCTAGCGACGGCTACTTCTCGCGGGGTGCGGCGGGGCAGAGGCCGGGCTTCGCGATCGTGAACGTCCCTCCGGGGCAGTACATCGCCAGCGGCGGATGCGACGGGTCCCGGCAGCAGAGCGATCCAAACGAGCCGTCTGCCAGCTTCGGGGAGATCAAGGGCAGCCTGACCAGCAGCCCCCCACCTGGAAATCTCTACGGAGCGCCGGACTACCTTGCTTGGGCTTCTGTACCAGATAGGGGCGAGAATGGCATCAGTGCCGCCCCGCCTGGCTCGGGCTCGGCCACCCTGTCGAACGCGGGAGCCTTCTCGATGGCGACACACGGTCAGATCATGGAGATCTGTGAACCCGCTCCTACCTCTCAGGGTCGCTACGGAACATCGGCGGAAGTCGAAATAACGGGCCAGTGGGTGTACGCGATTCGCGTCGGATCGCTCCACGTTCAATAGCCCCGCTACGGACTAGCAGCGCTGAGTTTCGGTTCTTGTCGAGGGAGGCACGATGGGCCGGCAGGCAGCCGGGGGCGGTCAGGCGAGCGGGATGCCGTGGTGCTGGCAAGCAGCGCGGAGCTGGTCGTGGTGGGTGAGCACGGCGTCGACGGTGCCTGCTCCTCGCAGCCGGATCGCCGCCTCGAGATGGATCGCGTCGAGGGTGCGGGTCTCGATCGGTTCGAGGCGCGCGGCGCGACTCAGGTTCGTGTGGCCCAGTGGCGTGAGCTCGACGGCCCTGAGGAGCCGATCGGCCGCCGGCTCGAGCGCTTGGCGTCGACCTAGCCGGCGGAGCTCGACTGCGAGTAGCTGGCTTGACCACAACGACGTGAAGGTCGCCATCGTTGCCCGGATCTGGGACGCGTCGGGCTCGTTGAGCAGGATGCGGCCCAGCGAAGACGTGTCGACGTACAGCCCGGCCATCAGTAGGGCCGCGACCGGCCCTCCGCGAGGAGACGGTCCGCGGTCCCGGCGGGATGCGGAGGCGACGTGGCGAGGTGCTCGTCGATCACGTCGAGGAACGCGCCGTTGGCGTGGTTCGTGCCTTCGAGCTTGTGAACGACGATGTCGACCTGGTCAAGGTCGTCGGTGTCGAGCTCGACGGGTACCTCTCGCCCGTCGGTCAACCGGAGCGTCGCGTGCTCACGCATGCTCGAAGTGTCGCAGGCGCATCGGCACGCACTCAAGGCGCGGCGTCCCGAGTCCTGCCTGCGCTGAGGCCACAGTAGGTTTCGCGCGCCCACGCCCCTCGCAAGATCAAAACCCCGTCATTACAGACCAATCGCGATGCCGCCGGCAGGACTCGAACCTGCGACCCTCGGATTAAAAGATGCTTGTTTGCAGGGCAATTACCGTAGATACAGCAGATCAGTGCAACTCAGTGCAGTTGGCGCAGGTCAGAATTGCGCAGTTCGGGACACGGTTGGGGACATGGTTTGAGGGCACGACGATGACTGCCGATGGAGGGACGTGGCCACGAAGCGTCTCGCGCTGCGACGTCCTGATCGATGCACCGTCTGCGCCGCCGACCCACCGGCCGGCACGGTCGCGGTCTGGGACAGCACAGCGAGGACCGTCACGTGCCAGGGGTGCGCGGATCAGCCTCATCGGACCGGCGTTGACGAATCGGCTCCGGCTGATCTGGATCCCATCGCCGAACCGGTCCTCGCGGACCTCGACCGGGGTCAGCCTGGACGAAGCCTCGCTCGCGAGTATGAGCGGCGACGCGCCGCTAGAGAGAGGCGAACCCGCGAGCGGCACCCCCGCATCGGCGGGCTGCTCCTCGCCCTGGGCGGCGAACCTCAGCACCAGGCCGCGTTCCACCAGGGCGCACAGGGCGAGCAGGCGGTCGCGGAATCGCTGGAAAAGCGCACCGCCGACGGCCCCGCGATCATGCTCCACAACCGGCGCATGCCCGGCGGCCGAGGCGACATCGACCACATAGCCATCACCCCCTCCGGAGTCTTCGTAATCGACGCCAAGGACGTCGCCGGGCGCGTCGAGATCCAACGGCCCTGGTTCGGCCAGCCCAAGCTGCTCATCAGCGGACGCGATCGGACGAAATACATCGACGGACTCGATCGACAGGTCGCTGCCACGCGGCACGCGCTGACCGCCGCCGGTCACGAGGAAGTTGCAGTGCAAGGCGTCCTCTGCTTCACCAAGGCGGACCTCCCGCTCATCGGCACGCTCGAGATGCGCGGGCACCTCCTGCTCTACCGCAAGGCGCTCGCCAAGCGACTGACCGCCAGCGGTCCCCACGACACGGCGGCCATCGATGCGCTAGCTCAGTGCCTGGCAGCGGCGCTCCAGGCCGCGTAGCCGACCGGCGTGGGACCGGCAGCGTTCCGCGGCATGAAGCCAACGGAACGGCAGCAGCGATGGGGCGGCAGGACCTGGCGAGCTCGGTGGCCGCGCGACCGAGACCGCTTCGCTCCCACATCGATCTCGCTTCGCTCGATTAGGTTGACGCGACCGAGAGGCAGGCCGGCACGGTCCCAGCCCACGACCGATCCGGTTCCGCTTACGTCTGAAGGGAGAGCCGAGCGGCAGACTCGCGGTCGCTGCACCGGGTCAGCGGCGTGCCGCTACGCCTTGGCCCAGCGCAAAAGCGGTGCGGAAGGGCTAGTTGCCGATTGGAACCGAGCGCCAGTTGCCGTTTCGTGTCCACCAGACAAATGTCGCGCCCGGCGTGGTGCAGCCTGCCAGGCAGCGCGTGAGCCGCAAATCACCGAATGGATCGGGCGTTTCAGCCGTCGAGCAGTCGGCGGTAGAGCACGTGCTGTCGAGGGTCGTCGTCTGTCCCGTTCGACCGTTGAGCGATTGGACGAACCAGTCGGGCTGCTCGGAGCTCGAGATCCAGGCCGCGAATGGCGGCGCGAGCAGGATGCTCACAAAGCTGCTGCCGGTGGGCTTTGCGTCCACGTGCCTGCCGCTGCGCACGTCGGTCACATCGACTCCGAGGCTGACGCCATAGCGGCCGCCCCCGAGGTAGTCCGTGCTGTCATAAGCCACAAAGACGCCCGACAGCGCGAGCCGACCGATCCTGTAGATGTCCGCGTAGCCGCCGTTTGCTCCGGCGTCGGTGACGAGCACTCGGAATCGGTCTCGTCTGTACAGGCAGTAGCGCCACTGCTTCTCACGGCCCGGCGCTCCTTGCCCGTCCACATCACGAACGCGAACGTGGCCGCTGATCACCACTGCCTGTGAGTCCCGGGCGAGAATTCTCCAACCAGCTGGCGTTGTGCAGCGGCGCTGCGGCTTGAGCTTCTCGGCCGACGCCTGGCCAGACCAAAGCGTGGCAAGCCCGGCAAAAACGATCAGCGTCCACCGGATCGTCCCCACAGCAGATAAGAACGCGCTGCTCATCCGAAAGTTTCCGTGCGCTGATCTGGGGCCCGGCAGCGAGGATCTCCGCGGCAGGCGGTTCGGGCTGCCGTGGCGGCAGACCTCCTGTTTGTCGATCTGGGGTCAGTCGGCCGTTTCGAGGTTCAGGCCGGGCACGCCTTGGAAGATGCCGTCGTTCGAGACCAGCGGCACTCCCAGTCGGACGGCCGTGGCGGCGATCCAGCGATCGGCGTCGTGCTCGAGCTGCGCAAGGGCGTGCCCGGCGGCAGCGCAGTCGGCGCGAAGCTGAGCGTGGACCCGCACCAGATCGGGCCCGGAGTGAACGATCTCGACGCGGTCGAGGGCTGCCTCGAGCTTGAGCATCCTTGGCTTACCCCACCCGCGACGCAGCGCGCCGTACCGAACCTCGGTGGCCGTCTGAAACGAGATGAACGCCGGGCGCCCGGTGATGATCGGTGCGTAGCGAGCAGACAGCCTCGAGCGAGGAACGAGGTCTGCGCTGAAGACATCGGTATCTACGACGATCGGGCCTGTCAAGCGCCACCGAAAATCGTCGGTTGATCGCCAGCGAAAAATGTCGGTGGCAGGGTGCGGGAACGGGACTCGTCGACGCGCGTTGGGGTCGACGAGTCCTAGCGGTTGACGATGGCTGATGTCGCGCCGATCAGGCGCTCGACGCGTTCGGTTTCGTCGTCGGTGAGTTCGTCACGAGCGAACGCGCGAACTCCTTCGAGAGCCTTGAGGAGCTCGGCCCACCCGTCGGTGAGCGGCGAGACGAGCGGGTAGGCGGCGAGGATCTCGCGGAGCGCTCTGAGGCTGCGGCGATCGCACCACGCATCCACGAGCTTGCCGACGTCCTGCTGCAGCTCGGCAGGATCCACGGTGGTGAGCCTAGCCTGAGCGCGAATCTTCGCGATTTGGATTTCGATCGAGTTAGTCGGCTCCGTCTGCGGGCTTCTGCGGCCCTCGTCGAGGTGGCTGAGGGTTATCGGTCGGTCCGTTTTCGTCGTTCTCGGCGCTTTGGGGCGGTTGGCGGAGGAGGTCGCCGCGGCCGCGCAGCCGCCACGATGGACCGTTGATGGTGAGGATCTCGGTCGGCTTGGAGCACATTGGAGAAGAACTCGGTCACGGCATCGGGATCGCCAGCGGTCAAGCGCGCCTGCAGTTCAGCAACGGCCGCGTGCTGCTGCTCGGTCGTTTCTCTGAGTGCCTGCTGCTCGGCCTCAAAGGCGGCCCTAGCATCCGCGAGGCGCCGCTGACGGTCCGCCTCGCGCTCGGCGTGCTGTGCAAGAGCCTGCTCGTACTGAGCGTTTCCTGCCTCGATCGCCTCCTGGCGTCGCCTCTTGGCTCCCGGTTTCAGGGAACCCAATCCGCTTAGCGGCGGTGGCACGAACGAGGCGGCCTCGGGGCTCGGCTCTTCACGAGCGAGGGGCCCTGGATCCCAAACAGGCATCCGCGGATGCGCCTTGAGCGACTCGAGGCGAAACTGCTCGGTCCGTCTTAACGAGCTCGTGAGCACGGTCTGCAGCGCCCGCATCCGCGCATCCAGCTGCCGATTCGCCCCCTCCACGTTGCCCTCTGCCGCAGCGATACCGGCCTGCTGGACCGCCTTGAGATTGGCCGCCAGCTCTCTGCGCGCGGCAGCCTCCGCGCATACCAGGCGATTGCCTTCGGCCAACCCCGCTCTCAGGTTGCGCTTGTCCCATCGGCTCTTCTTGCGGCAGTTGCCGCATCGCAACTCAACAATGCCGGCTCCGCTGACCGGGCCGTTGATCCGCATCACGTTTTGGCACTTTGAGCAACGTAGAGCCCACACCTCCCGGTGGCACACCTGACAACGCCATGCCCATGCGCCATCGGGCACATGTTGAACAGACGAACATCCGGGACATTGACGATCACTCACGCTGCTCCCTCCGTAAGCGGTCTACTACTAGTTCGGAGCCGTCGGTCCCCCAGACCCAGAGCCCCCTCTGTCGGCGAGAGAACCTACCCAATGCGAGCCACGCGGGCTAGGGGGCCGGCAGCCATCGCCTCAGGATCGGTGGTCCCCTTGGGCCGGCCTTAAGCCTGAGCGCGAGTTCGTAGTTCCCGAGGCCCATGTGTCGGGGCTCGGCCTCGTACTCCATGAAGGCGATCGCGGCGCGCTGGAGGCGGATTGGTGCGCCGCCTCGATGCTCCGGGCGCAGCGACCTCGGCGACCGCACCGGCTACAAGCTGATCGCCGGCGTGCCCCCTTCCGACAAGGACCGGAGACCCGTCACTGGTCACCGATAACGTCCGCTGCGTGATGCTGTCGGACTACCACGAGTGGTGGAAGCAACAAGGCGGCCAAGAGTTACGAAGGCTGCTCATGGAGAAGTGGGACCCGATCGGCGTCAAGAACTCGCCCGAGGCCGCCGACGAGTACGACGGCTACCGCGCCAGAATCATGCAGCTCTTGCGGGAGGAAGCGTCCCCCGCACGAATCGCTGACTTCCTGGACGCGGCGGTCCAAGGCATGGGGCTGAACCCGCGAAGAGACTCAGACCTAGTGGTCGCGGAGCTACTTGTCCGCTGGTACCCGGACTCAATCGCACGATGGAAGCCTGGTCGTTCGGCGCCCTGAGTTCGACCTGCTTCCAGGCGAAACCGGAACCGACCGGTTCGCCGCTCAGCGCTTGGACCTAAGCGGGTAGCGCTCAGGGTGCTCAACCGAATCGAGCGACAGGTCGACGTCGAGGTCCGGCCATTGCAGGTGTTGGGGCGTTGGGCGCTCGAGGTGGAGGATCGCCTCGACCGGGGCCTGCTTGAACCACGGGAACTCGGCGAAGGGAAGGAAGTGCTCGCGGTCGTCGACGAGCAGCCAGAAGCCGTGCTTTGAGATGTTCGTGACTTCAGCTTCCGAAGTGGCGGATCCAGGCATCCCTGATCTCCTGCTCGTGCTCGATCGTCAACTCTAGGGCGCGCCTCAAGTCCTGGTCGCTCAGCTCGTAGTTGCGGGCCAGCTCGATCTCAGGCTCGATCCAGAACTTGGCCTCGCCCTCAGCCGTCTGAACATGCACGTGGATCCGCGTCTCCTCGCGCGAAAAAAAGAAGAACCGAAACGGCCCGTCACGAAAGACCGTAGGGCTCACGCAGGCCCACCGCCGCTACCGCCTAGCCGACGAAGTTCAGGCCCCTCGCAACCCCGAAAGACAGGCATACACTCCACGCACTGGGTGCTGGGGCCCAAGATGTCCCAAGATGTCCGGGCCGAACCCTCAGCAATTCCGGGACTTGACCCGACCGTCATCGCCGACCCGGCCCACGGACGAGTGCCGAATCGGCCCCGGATCGCGAAGACGTCCCGAGATGTCCGGGGCCTTCCGGCAAGTTGTCCGGAGATGTCCCCGCCAACGCGGCATCAGGCTCCGCCGCGAACGCCTCGGCCACCAGACGGGCATCCTCCGCCCGCGGCGCGTAGTGGAGGTACTTCATCGTCGTCTGGATGTCGGCGTGGCCCATCCACTCCTGAACCCGGCGAATGTCGGCCTTGGCGATCATCCGCGTCCCGAACGTGTGCCTGAGGTCATGGAAACGCAGCGACCGCAGGCCGGCTGCGGCCAGGGCCGTCTTGTAGCGCCGGCGCAGGGCTGACCCATCGAGATAGCTGCCGGTCTCGCTGGCGAAGACCAGATCGTCGTCGCCGACGAAGTCCTTGCGCTGCCCCAGCTGCGCCAACGCCGAGGCCACGTCCGGAGCCATCGGCACCGCCCGGACCTTGCCGGACTTCGGCGTGGTCAGCTGCCCCGCCGCATAGCTCGACCGCACGCGGATGGTCGCGCCCGTGAAATCGACGTCGCGCCAGCGCAGGGCCAGGAGCTCGCCCATCCGCAGTCCGGTGAAGGCGGCAGTCAGCAACAGCGCGGCGTCAGTCTCGGATGTCGCCGCCCGCACCAGTGCCCACACCTCCTCAGGCGAGAACACCTGGATGTCGCCGCTCGACCGTAGCGGATGCTTCTCGACCCGCGCCAAAGGGTTCGCGGCCAGGCCGTACACCGTCTGCGCCCGGCGGAAGATCCCGTGGAGCTGAATCAGGAGCTTGTTCTTGCTTCGGTTCGACAGCCCGCCCAACCCGCGCCGCCAGTGCTCGATGTCCTCGGCTGTGATCGACTCGATCGGCCGCTCCCCGAACGCCGGCAGCAGGTGCGCGTTCAAGGCTGAGCGGTAATCCGAGAGAGTCGACGGCTTGCGCGCCCTGTCCTCCTCGATGAATCGCAGCCACTCCGCCGCCGCGTCCGCGAACGTGGCCCGGCTCCGCGCCATTCCCGGCAGCGTCCCGCGCCGCGCATCCTCGAGCGTCGACCGCAGCCACGCCTCGGCAAGGCGCTTCGTGAAGTAGCCCGCCGGCGGGCGGCCGCGATCGGTCCACGCAGGCCCCAGCTTCTTCTGGACCTGCCGTCCATCCGGCAGCCGGTACTTGGCGTACCACGCCGGGCCCCGAGCACGCTCGACCCGGAAGACGTGCCCCGTCGGCTCGCGCAGCTGCAGATCTGGGGACATATCGGGGACATGGTCGCAGATCGCTCGGATCCACACAAGCCACTACCCCAGTGTTCGCGGGCCAAACGCATGCCGCCGGCAGGACTCGAACCTGCGACCCTCGGATTAAAAGTCCGCTGCTCTACCAACTGAGCTACGGCGGCGCGGCGACCATGATGGCGCACGCCGGGCCCGGCACGCGGCCGCTACTCCCGGTAGGCGACGACCTCGACCTCGACGAGCATGCGCGGGTCGATCAGCCGCGGCACCTCGACCATCGTCATCAGCGGGCGCACCTCGCCGAACACCTCGGACCAGGCCCGGCCGGCATCCTCGGCGCGGGTGATGTCGGTGACGTAGATCCGGCCCTGGACGACCTCGTCAACACCGGCTCCGACGCGCGAGAGCTCGCGCACGATCTTCTCCAGAACCACCCGAGTCTGCTCGTAGAGCGTGTCGCCGTGAACGACGCCGTACTCGTCGACCGAAGTGGTCCCCCCGACGATTACCCACCCCCCGGCGCTCACCAGGCGGCTGAAGCCGTACGCGTCCTCGAAGGGCGACGGCGGCTCGCCCCCGAACCGCTCGACCCCGCTCAAACCGACCTCAATGCCGGAAGTGGCGGCGGCTCGTGAACACCATCGCCGCGCCGGCGGCATCGACCGCGTCGACGACCTCGGGATCGCGAACCGACCCGCCAGGCTGGATGATCGCGGTGACGCCCGCCTCCATCGCCAGCTGCGGCCCGTCGGCGAATGGGAAGAACGCGTCGGATGCCATCACCGCGCCCTGCAAACCCGACTGCGCCTTCTCGAGCGCGAGGCGGACCGAGTCGACGCGGCTCATCTGCCCGGCGCCGATCCCCACCGTGGCGCCGTCGAGCGTCAGCACGATCGCGTTCGATCGCACGTGCTTGCACACGCGCCAGGCGAACGACAGCTCGCCCCACTCGGGCTCGCTGGGACGCCGCTTCGAGACGACCTGCATCTCGGCGCGCTCCTCGAGGTCGGCGTCGCGGTCCTGCACGAGCATGCCGCCGACCACCTGGCGAAGGGCCGGCTCGATCATGTTCGCGCTGCGGCGCTCCTGGTCGTCGAGCACACGCATGTTCGGCTTCGACGCCAGCACCTCGAGGGCATCGTCGTCGTACCCGCGCGCGAACAGGACCTCGACGAACTGGCCGACGAGCGCCTCCGCCAGCGGCCGGTCGACGCGTTTGTTCAGGCAGATGACGCCGCCGTAGGCCGACATCGGGTCGCACGCAAACGCCTTCTGATAGGCCTCGAGCGCGCTCGTGCCGATCGCCACCCCGCACGGATTGTTGTGCTTGACGATCACGCAGGCGGGAACCTTGAACTCGGCCAGCAGCAGCCTCGCCGCATCGAGGTCGAGGAGGTTGTTGAACGAGAGCGCCTTGCCGCCGAGCTGCGCGACCATCGACAGCACGTGCGTGCGGGTCCCGATCTGCGCGTAGTAGGCGGCGCGCTGGTGGGGGTTCTCCCCGTAGGGAAGCTCGAGCACGCGCTCGAACGCCCTCACCATCAGCGGCGGGAAGTCCCCTCCGCGCTCCTGGAACCAGCGCGCGATCGCGGTGTCGTAGCGGGCCGTGTAGGCAAACGCCTCGGCCGCCAGGCTCTCACGGGTCGCCAGCGACAGACGGCGATCCGACGCCCGCAACTCGGCCAGCACCGCGTCGTAGCTCTCCGGCGAGACGACCGGTGCCGCGAACTCGAGGTTCTTGGCCGCCGCGCGAATCATCGTCGGACCGCCGATGTCGATGTTCTCCACGACCTCTCGGTCGGAGGCCCCTCGGCGCGCGGCGGTCCGCTCGAACGGGTACAGGTTCACGCACACGAGATCGACGGGCTCGACGTCGTGCTCGTGCGCGGCATCGACGTGCGCGGACTCGTCGCGGCGGGCCAGCAGCCCGGCGTACAGCTTCGGGTGCAGCGTCTTGACCCGCCCGTCCATGATCTCCGGAAAGCCGGTCAGGTCGCTGATGGAGCGCACCGACAACCCGGCTTCGGTGAGCTCACGCGCCGTGCCTCCGGTCGAGACGAGCTCGATCCCGAGCTCGGCCAGTCCGCGCGCGAACTCGACGATCCCGGTCTTGTCCGAGACCGACAGGAGCGCGCGGCCGATCTGCACCTCCCCGGGCGCAGAGGACTGGAGCGTCGACGCGGCCTTCGTCCCAGACTCCATCTCGGCGCGACTCTACCGCGACCGCTGGACTCCCGCTGGCGGGCTCGCGAGGCGCGGATCAGGCCGCCAGACGCCAGGAATCGGCAAAACCCCGTCGAAGAACCGTAGAAACCCGGTCCGGGGCCACTTCACGACGCCTCCGCGCCTGCCGATAGGAACGCTGATCATGGCCGAGTCGTTCACCGACCCGCCGCTCGGTAGCCACGAGCTGGCTCGCCTGCACGACCGGGTTCTGCAGAGCGCCCACAACGCGTATGTCGCGATCGACGCGGAGGGCCTGATCTTCGACTGGAACGCAGCGGCCGAGCAGATCTTCGGCTGGTCGCGCAGCCAGGCGCTCGGGCAACCGATGTGCGAGCTGATCATCCCGCCGCGCTTCCGCGAGCGCCACCAGGCCGGTGTCCAGCAGTACCTGCGCACCGGTGAGGGGCGTGCGCTTGGGCACCGGCTGGAGCTGGCCGGGCTGCGAGCAACGGGCGAGGAGTTCCCGGTGGAGATGACGATCGTTGCCGCCGAGCTTCACGGCCGCCCCACCTTTCACGCGTTCGTCGCCGATATCAGCGAGCGCAGACGCAACGAGGCGGCGTTGGAGGAGAGCGCGCGGCAGCTTGCCGAGGCCCAGGCGCTGGCCCGGATCGGCTCTTGGGAGTGGGCGCTCGGCCAGCCGCGGCCGTCCTGGAGCGATGAGCTCTGCCGGATCTGCGGCGTGCCGCCGGGCTTCTCCCCAACCGCCGAGGAGTGGACTGGGCTGATCCATCCCGACGACCGCAGCGCCGCGCTTGACCGCCTGCAGACGACCACGGCCGCCACGGATCCCGACGACGAGAGCGAGTTCCGGATCCTCGCCCGCACGGGAGAGGTCCGGTGGGTGCGAGCGCGCCGCAGCGCCCGCACCGACCCCTCCGGTCAGGTGACCCACCTGATCGGGACGATCCGCGACGTGACCGAGCTCCGTGCCGCGCGCGAGGCCACCCGTCAGGCCCAGGAGCTGTTCGAGACGGCATTCAGCGACGCGCCGATCGGGATGGCGCTCGTCGCACTCGACGGCCGCTGGCTGAAGGTCAACCGAGAGCTCCGCCGGATCACCGGTTACGACGGAGAAGCGCTGCTGGCGCTCACCTTCCAGGACATCACGCACCCGGAGGACCTCGACACCGACCTCGAGCTGGTCCGCCAGCTCGTCGCCGGCGAGATCCCGAGCTACACGATGGAGAAGCGCTACGTCCGCCGGGGCGGCGAGGAGATCTGGGTGCACCTGTCGGTGTCGCTGGTGCGCGACGAAGCCGGCGCGCCACGACACTTCATCGCCCACGTCAAGGACATCTCCGGGCGCAAGGCGGACGAGATGGCGCTCCGGCAGGCCAAGGCGCGGCTTCAGGCGATGTTCGACCACATCCCGGCCGGGCTCGCGTTGCGCGACCTCGAAGGCCGCTACCTGCACGTCAACGAGTACGTGGCCCAAACCCTCGGCTCGAGCCCCGATGAGCTGATCGGCCACAGCCCCGCCGAGCATCTCGGCGAGCAGGCTCTGGAGCAGATCCGCGCCGAAGACCGTGCGATGCTCGAGACCAAGCGACCGCTGACGCAGGACTACGAGATTCCCCACGCCGACGGCACCGCCCACCACTTCCAGGTCGTCCGCTACCCGATACTCGGCTCAGACGAAGAAGTCGCCGGGTTCGGCGCGTTCTCGCTCGACGTGACAGAGCAGAAGCGGTCCGAGCTCGACCGCGAGTACGCGTTTCGGGAGCTCGAGGAGGCCCAGCGCCTCGCCCGTGTCGGCTCGTGGTCATGGGATACCGGCACCGGCCAGACGACCTGGTCGAGCGAGATGTACCGGATCTTCGGACGCGACCCGGCGCTCGGCCCGGCCACGGGCGAGGAGCTGTTCGCCCACGTGCACCCAGAGGACCGCGAGCGGGTCATCGCCGACTACGCACAAGTCCTGACCGGCGAGAAGCGGACGATCGCGATCGACTACCGGGTCTTCCGCGCCACGGACGGCGCGCTGCGACGGCTGCGCGGCCTCGGGCGTGCCGACTCCGACCGGGCCGGGCTGTACCGCGGCACGATCCAGGACGTCACCGAGTTGCGCGAGGCCGAGCTGGAGGCGATCCGCGAGCACCGCCACACCGAGGCGATCATTGCCGCGATGCAGGAGGGCTACGCGCTCACCGTCGACGGCCGGATCGAGGCCCTCAACGATGCGCTGTGCCGCCTGACCGGGTTCGCGCGCGAGGAACTGCTCGGCAGCCGCCTCCCGTGGCCATTCTGGCCGCCGGAAAGCGTCGATCAGGCCCTTGCCCTGCGTCAGCGGATCCTCGACTCCGGAGGCGGGACGTTCGAGATCACGCTGCTGCGCAAGGACGGAAGCCGTTTCGAGGCCGAGATCACCGCCAGCTCCGCCACTAACCCGGACGGCACCCTGATCGGGTTCGTCAACACGATCCGCGACATCTCAGAGCAGAAGCGGCGGCGGACCGAGCTCGAGCTCCTCGCCACTCGCGATCCGCTCACCGACCTGTTCAACCGCCGCGTATTCGAGCAGAAGCTCGCCGAGGAGGTGGCAAGGGCCGGGCGCCACGATCGCCCCCTGAGCATCGCGATGCTCGACTTGGATCACTTCAAGGCGATCAACGACCGCTGCGGCCACCCGGCCGGAGACCGGGTGCTCCGCGAGGCATCATCGCGCCTCCGGGCCCTGGTCCGCGAGGGGGAGGTGCTGGCTCGCGTGGGCGGCGAGGAGTTCGCCTGGATCCTGCCCGACGCCGACGGCATCGGCGCCTTCACCGCCGCCGAGCGCGCCCGCCGGGCAATCTGCGCGACTCCATTTGCGGAGGTGGGGACGCTGACGCTGTCCGCGGGGACCTGCGAGCTCGCCGAAGCCGGCACGCCCGAGCTGCTGTGCCAGCGCGCCGATCAGGCCCTCTACGCCGCCAAGGCAGCCGGGCGCAACCGAACCGTCCGCTTCACGCCCGCGGGCGCGGCAGCGCTGCTGGCCGGCGCCGCTCCGCCCGACGACGCGATCTGACCAGAGCCGGCATCCGGTCTCAGGTGGGCGGCGTGCCGGTGGCAGGCGCGACCGTCACACGCCGTCCCCCGTCGGGGTCGAGTCGCACCCGCCCCGCGGCGATCAGCCGGACCGCCTCGGGCAGCAGCTCGTGCTCGATCGGATGCAGGCGCTCGAGCACCTCCTCCCGCTCCCGAGCATCCGGCAGCTCGAGCGCGCGCTGGAGGATCACCGGCCCGGTGTCGACGCCTTCGTCGACGAAATGCACGGTCACCCCGAACACCTTCACCCCCCAGGACAGAGCCTGCCCGACCGCGTCGAGACCGGGGAAGGCCGGCAAGAGCGCCGGGTGGACGTTGATCACCGCCCCGGGAAAGCGCGACAGGAACTCCCTTCCCAGCAGCTGCATGTAGCCGGCGAGCACGACCAGCTCCACCTCCCGCGACAGCAGCCACTGGGCCATCGCGGCATCGCGCTCGGAGCGGTTGGCGTAGGCCGCCAACGGGAACACGGCCACCGAAACGCCCGCCTGCCGCGCTCGGTCGAGCGCCTGAGCCCCGGGCTTGTCCGAGCCGACCGCCGTGATCTCGATCCCGTCGCGCCCGTGCACGCGCTCGAGCAGCGCCTGGAGGTTCGTGCCCGCGCCCGAGGCGAGCACCCCGACCTTCAGCCCCTCACGCACTTCCGGCCCCCGGCGTCCCGGCCCCTACGGGAGCCGCTGGGCTCCGACCAGCGGGAGCTCGCCACCCTCGAGCGCGAACTTTCCGTTCGCCTCGTCGGTGCCTGGCAGCGGGTAGCGGCCGCTGAAGCAGGCATCGCAGTGCGACTCGCGGTCCCCCTGCACGGCCTCGTAGACCCCCTCCAGCGACAGGTAGTGCAGCGAGTCCGCGCCGAGCTCCTCGGCGACCTCCTCGACCGTGCGGCCGTGGGCGATCATCTCCTCGCGCGTCGACATGTCGATCCCGTAGTGGCAGGGATGCTTGATCGGCG
>Ga0070739_10001611_pt1 | contig 32987 bp, 30 predicted proteins | sample Coa_R1_7_FD_66445 | JGI IMG/M metagenome (GOLD analysis project Ga0070739, IMG submission 66445) | Surface soil microbial communities from Centralia Pennsylvania, which are recovering from an underground coalmine fire - Coalmine... | ecosystem: Environmental > Terrestrial > Soil > Unclassified ...
GGAGCTCTACGAGGGCGTCGACGTCGGCGACGGCCCCACCGGCCTGATCACCTACATGCGCACCGACTCGACGCGCATCAGCGACCTCGCCCGCGACGCCACCGCGGAGCACATCACCGAGGCATATGGAAAGGAGTACGTCCGCAAGGGCGCACCCCGCGCCGCCAAGCAGAACCCCAACGCCAACGTGCAGGACGCCCACGAGGCGATCCGTCCCACCGACGTCAGCCGCACACCGGACAGCATCGCCAAGCTGCTGACGCCCCAGCAGGCCAGGCTCTACGAGCTGATCTGGCGGCGCTTCGTCGCGTCGCAGATGGCGGCGGCTCGCTTCGACACCACGCGCGTCGACATCGAGGCAGGCGACTACGTCTTCCGCGCCACCGGCAGCGTGCTGCGCTTCGACGGCTTCACCCGGGTGTGGCGTCGCGAGGACGACAAGGACGACCGCAGCCTGCCGCCGCTGCAGCAGAACGACTCGCTGGCCTGCACCGAGCTGAAGCGCGAGCAGCACTTCACCCAACCGCCACCGCGCTACACCGAGGCGTCGCTGATCAAGGAGCTGGAGGAGCGCGGCATCGGCCGCCCCTCGACGTACGCGCCGACCATCGAGGTCATCCAGGAGCGCAAATACGTGGTCCAGGAGGAGCGCCGCCTCCATCCCACGGAGCTGGGCAAGACGGTCGACACCCTGCTGCGCCAGCACTTCCCCGACATCGTCGACGTCGCCTTCACCGCCGACATGGAGAAGCGCCTCGACGGCATCGAGGAGGGCCAGCGCGAGTACGTGCCCACCATCGCCGAGTGGTACACGCCCTTCGCGGAGACCATCGCCACCGCCGAGAGCACCATGGAGCGCGTCAAGGTTCCCGCCAAGGCGACCGGCGAGATGTGTCCCGAGTGCGGCGAGGGCGAGCTGGTCGAGCGCGAAGGTCGCTACGGGAAGTTCGTCGGCTGCTCGCGCTACCCCGACTGCAAGTACATCAAGGGCAAGGACAGGTCCGAGCCCGTGCCCACCGGCGAGATGTGCCCCACCTGTGGCAAGGAGCTTGTCGTCCGCCAGGGGCGCCGCGGGCCGTTCGTCGGCTGCAGCGGCTACCCGTCCTGCCGCTACATCAAGGGCGACGTGCAGGTGGTGGTCGCCGAGGGAGACGCCGACGGCGTCGCGCCCGACGGCGCGGCGGCGGCGCGCACGGTGCAGGTGGTCCAGGAGGACCTCGGCACCTGTCCCGAGTGCGGCAAGCCGCTGGCCCGACGCAGCAGCCGGCGCGGGCCGTTCATCGGCTGCACCGGGTACCCGAGCTGCCGCTACATCCAGAAGAGCGGAGCCGCCAAGGACTCCGCCGGAGAGGGCGGCGCCGGCGCCGCCGCGTCGCGCCCCGCGCCCGAGCCGACGGGAGAGGAGTGCCCCGACTGCGGCAAGCCGCTGGTCAAGCGCCAGGGCCGCTTCGGCCCCTTCGTGAGCTGCTCCGGCTACCCGAAGTGCCGCTATCGACCGCCCAAGAGCGCGACCGCTCCGGAGAAGGAGCCCGTCGCATCCCAGCCGTGAACCAGGGCCGGCGCATTCGCGCCACCACCATCGTCGCGGTCAAGCGCGACGGCCGCGTCGCGGTGGCGGGCGACGGCCAGGTGACCGTCGGCGACGTGGTGATGAAGCAGCGCGCCACCAAGGTGCGCCGCCTCCACCGCGACACCGTCGTCGTCGGCTTCGCCGGTGCGGTCGCCGACGCCTTCACCCTCTTCGACAAGTTCGAGCAGCATCTCGAGAAGCACCAGGGCAACCTGCTGCGTGCCGCCGTCGAGCTGAGCAAGGAGTGGCGCATGGACAAGTACCTGCGCCACCTCGACGCCATGCTCATCGTCGCCGACGCCGACCAGATCCTCCTGCTCAGCGGCGAGGGCGAGGTGATCGAGCCCGACGACGACGTGGTGGCGATCGGCAGCGGCGGCCCCTACGCCCAGGCGGCGGCCAAGGCGTTGCTGCAGCACACGGCACAAACTGCGGAGGAGGTGGCGCGGCGAGCGCTGGAGATCGCGGCGACGCTGTGCATCTACACCAACGAGCACGTCACCGTGGAGACGGTGGGAGCGGGGTCGTGAGCGAGCAGCTCACGTCGACTCCTGCCGAGCCGGTGCACGCTACCGGCGCCGCGACAGACATGACTTCCCAGGAAGCAGAGGCCCCCGCGGCGCAATTCCAGCAGGAGCCCGAGCCTCAGGAGCCCGCCCCGGCGGCGCCTCCCGCGGAGGCCGCCGCGGAGGAGCCTTCCCCCGACGACCTCCGCCCCGCCGAGATCGTCCGCCGCCTCGACGACTTCATCATCGGCCAGTCCCAGGCCAAGCGCTCCGTCGCCATCGCCCTGCGCAACCGGGTCCGCCGCCAGCGCCTCCCCGACGAGATGCGCGACGAGGTGCTTCCCAAGAACATCCTCATGATCGGCCCCACCGGGGTGGGCAAGACGGAGATCGCCCGCCGCCTCGCCCGCCTCACCAACTCGCCCTTCATCAAGGTCGAGGCCACCAAGTTCACCGAGGTCGGCTACGTCGGCCGCGACGTCGAGTCGATCATCCGCGACCTGCTGGAGCAGACCATCACCGACCTGCAGAACGACCGCATCGAGGAGGTCGAGGACCGGGCGCGCGAGCTGGCCGAGGAGCGCATCGTCGACTGCCTGCTCGACGCCGAGGAGCGCAAGGACGCCGCCAGGCGCCCCGCCGAGACGGCGCCGCCGCCCCAGGGCGCCGACGGCGCGCCCGACCCCGCGCCGCAGCAGCCGACACAGCCGGCCGCGGACGACGAGCAGCGTCGCCGCCGTCGCCGCCTGCGCCGGCGCCAGCTGCTCAGGAAGCTTGCCGCCAAGAAGCTCGACGACCGTGAGATCGAGATCGAGGTGGAGGAGCCCTACCAGCCGGTGATGGAGGCGTTCAGCGGCAGCGGCGCCGAGGAGATCGGCTACGCGCTCAGCGACTTCTTCTCCCAGATGGCGCCACCGCGCAAGCGCCTGCGCCGCATGACCGTCGCCGACGCGCGCAACGTGCTCACCCAGGAGGAGACCGACCGCCTGGTCGACATGGACCGCCTCTACGACGACTCCATCAAGGCGGTCGAGGACGCCGGCATCGTCTTCGTCGACGAGGTCGACAAGATCACCGGCGCCCGCTCCGCGGAGCACGGTCCCGACGTCAGCGGCGAGGGCGTGCAGCGCGACCTGCTGCCGCTGGTCGAGGGCTCCACCGTGCACACGCGCTACGGTGCGGTGCGCACCGACCACATCCTCTTCGTCGCCGCCGGCGCCTTCAACGTCGCCAAGCCCAGCGACCTCATCCCCGAGTTCCAGGGCCGCTTCCCCATCCGCGTCGAGCTGAAGCCGCTCAGCGAGGACGACCTGAAGCGCATCCTCGTCGAGCCCGGCAACGCGCTGACCAAGCAGTACGCGGCGCTGCTGGCCACCGAGGACGTCACCCTCGAGTTCGCCCCCGACGGGCTCGACGAGCTGGCCCACCAGGCGGCGGTGGTCAACGAGCAGGACGAGAACATCGGCGCCCGCCGCCTCTTCACCATCATGGAGAAGGTGCTGGAGGAGCTCTCCTTCGACGCCGAGGAGCACGCCGGCCGGACGGTGACGGTCGACGCCGAGTACGTCCGCCGCCGCCTCGCCGACCTGGTGCGCAACGAGGACCTGCGCCGCTACGTGCTCTGAGCCGGCCGGGGCGCCCCGCGGAGGCACCGCTGCTAGAATCCGTGCCCACGGCCCGCTCCGGCGGGTCGATTTCACACGCCCCCGGCCGCCTGCGCGACGGGTGCCCCGCCCACCGCGGGGTGATCGCCAGGCTCACGACCGGGGGCGGAGGACCACAACCCCACACCAAGGAGGAACGGGACATGCCCGTCGCCACCCTCCGCCAGCTGCTCGAGGCCGGGGTCCACTTCGGCCACCAGACCAGCCGGTGGAACCCCAAGATGCGCCAGTACATCTTCACTGCGCGCAACGGCATCCACATCATCGACCTGGCCCAGACCCAGACGCTGCTCGACGAGGCCTGCGACTTCGCCCGCGACCTGGTGGCCCGCGGCGAGAAGATCCTCTTCGTCGGCACCAAGAAGCAGGCCCAGGACACCATCCAGGAGGCCACCGAGCGCAGCGGCCAGTTCCACGTCACCCATCGCTGGATGGGCGGCATGCTGACCAACTTCCAGGTCATCCAGCGCCAGCTGCGCCGTCTCCAGGAGCTGCGCGCCGTCCGCGACCGCGGCGACTTCGAGCGCATGACCAAGAAGGAGGCGAACGTCCTGGAGGACGAGCTCGACCGTCTGGAGCGCAACTTCGGCGGCATGGTCAACATGAAGCGCCTGCCCGGCGCGCTCTACGTGGTCGACTGCCGCAAGGAGCGCCTCGCCGTCGGCGAGGCCAACAAGCTGGGCATCCCGGTTGTGGCCATCGTCGACAGCAACTGCGACCCCGACCTGATCCAGAAGGTCATCCCCGGCAACGACGACGCCATCCGCAGCGTGCGCCTGATCACCAACCTGCTCACCGACGCCATCGTCGAGGGCCAGCAGCTGCTCGGCGAGCGCGAGCTGCGCGAGCGCGAGGAGGCGGCCGCCGCCGAGGCGCGCGAGGCGGAGGAGGCGGAGCGCGCCCGGGCCGAGGCCGAGGCGGCCGCTGCGGCGCAGCGCGAGGAGCAGTCGGACAACGTCGCCGAGGAGGAGGCCGACCAGCCCGTCCTGGCGACTGCCGAGGAGGCATAGAGACAGAGCGTGGCCGAGATCAGCGCGGCACAGGTGAAGCAGCTCCGGGACATGACCGGGGCCGGCATGATGGACGCCAAGCGCGCCCTCGTCGAGTCGAACGGCGACATCGAGCGCGCCAAGGACTACCTGCGCGAGCACGGCTTGGCGCGCGCCGCCAAGAAGGCGGGCCGCGCCACCAGCGAGGGCGTCGTCGAGGCGTACGTGCACCACTCCGGCGGGGTGGGGCGCGTCGGCGTCCTCGTCGAGGTCAACTGCGAGTCCGACTTCGTCGCCAAGACCGACGACTTCAAGCACCTCGCCCACGAGATCGCCCTGCACATCGCGGGCGCGTCCCCGCAGTACGTGCGGCGCGAGGACGTGCCGGCGGAGCAGGTGGAGCGGGAGAGGTCGGTCTACCGCGCCCAGGTGGCCGACAAGCCGGAGAACATCCAGGACAAGATCATCGGCGGCAAGCTGGACGCCTTCTACGCTGAGGTCTGCCTGCTCGAGCAGCCCTACATCCGCGAGCCCAAGAAGACGGTCCAGAAGCTCATCGGCGAGGCCATCGCCAAGCTCGGTGAGAACGTCACCGTGGCCCGCTTCGCCCGCTTCGCGGTGGGGGAGACGGCCGGGGCCGACGGCGAGTCGCCGAACGGCCAGGCGCCGGGCGAGTAGCCGCCGTGGCGGGTGAGGTCGAGGTGGCCACCACCGGCAGGGTCGAGCGCCTGCCCAAGGGCACGCCGCGCTGGTCGCGCGTCGTCCTCAAGCTGAGCGGCGAGGCCCTGATGGGCAACCTCGCCTACGGCATCGACCCCGCCGTCGCCACCTTCATCGCGGCGCAGATCGAGCGCGTCGTCGACCACCGGGTGCAGGTGGCGGTTGTGGTCGGAGGTGGCAACATCGTGCGCGGCATGGAGGCGAGCGCCCACGGGATCGACCGGGTCACCGGCGACTACATGGGCATGCTGGCCACCATGATCAACGCCCTGGCGCTGCGCGACGCGCTGGAGCGCCGCGGCCTGCAGTGCCGGGTGCAGAGTGCCATCGCCATGCACCAGGTGGCCGAGCCCTTCATCCCGCGGCGGGCCATCCGCCACATGGAGAAGGGGCGCGTGGTCGTCCTCGGCGCGGGGACCGGCAACCCGTTCTTCACCACCGACACCACCGCCGCCCTGCGTGCCGCCGAGATCGGCGCCGAGGTGCTGCTCAAGGCCACCAAGGTCGACGGCATCTACACCGCCGACCCGATGAAGGACTCCACGGCGCAGCGCCTGCACCACCTCTCCTACATGGAGGTGCTCAACCGCGGCCTCACCGTGATGGACAACACGGCGCTCACCCTCTGCATGGACAACCGCACCCCCATCGTCGTCTTCGACCTGCTCAGCGAGGGCAGCATCGAGCGCGTGGTGATGGGCGAGGACATCGGCACCCTGGTCGACGACAACGACACCGCAGCGACACCGGAGGCCTGAGCTTCCCCGATGATCGACGACTGGTTGAAGGACGCCGAGCAGCGCATGGAGAAGAGCCTGGAGGCGCTGCACAAGGACCTGGCCACCATCCGCACCGGGCGGGCCACGCCCGCGCTGGTCGACCGTCTCCAGGTCGAGTACTACGGCACCATGACGCCGCTGCAGTCGCTGGCCAACATCACCGCACCCGAGGCGCGCCTCTTGGTGATCCAGCCCTACGACCGCAACGCCATGGGCAGCATCGAGAAGGCGATCCAGAAGAGCGAGCTCGGCCTCAACCCCTCCAACGACGGCACCCTGATCCGCATCCCCATCCCCCAGCTCACCGAGGAGCGGCGCAAGGAGTTCGTCAAGATGGCCAAGCAGAAGGCCGAGGCCGCGCGCGTCGCCATCCGCAACATCCGCCGTGACGAGGTGGAGCACATCCGCAGGATCGAGAAGGAGGGCGAGGTCGGCACCGACGACGTCGACCGCGGCCTCGGCTCGCTGCAGAAGATCACCGACCGCTTCGTCGCCCAGGTCGACGAGATCGCCCACAAGAAGGAGCAGGAGATCCTCGAGGTCTAAGCGATCCAAAATCTGGCGATTTTGGATCGTGCTCAGAGGTTGCCGGCTGCGGCGACATGAAGTCGCCTACGCCGGCGGCATTACCTCGTCGGAGACTTTGCCGTTCTGAATCGCATGGATCGCCCGCCCGCTCCGAATCCCGTCCCGGCGCCGCCCCACGAGGGCCTGCCGCGCCACATCGGGATCATCATGGACGGCAACGGGCGCTGGGCCTCGCAGCGTCACCTCCCGCGCGTCGCCGGGCACCGCGCCGGTGTCGGCGCCATCCGCCCGGTGATGCAGGAGTGCGACCGCCTCGGCGTGCACGTGCTCACCCTCTACGCCTTCTCCACGGAGAACTGGTCGCGTCCCAGCGCCGAGGTGTCGGCCCTGATGCGGCTCTTCGTCGACACCATCCGCCGCGAGATCGACGAGCTCGACGACAACGGCGTGCAGGTGCGCATCCTCGGCCGCCGCGAGGAGCTGAGCGCGCAGCTGCGGCGCGTCGTCGTCGCCGCGGAGGAGCAGACGGCGGCCAACGTGGGCGCCGTCCTCAACATCGCCATCAACTACGGCGGCCGCGCGGAGATCGTCGACGCGGTGCGCGCGCTGGCGGCGGCCGGCGAGGATCTCTCGCAGCTCGACGAGGCGCAGCTCTCGCGCGCCCTCTACACCGGCGGCCTGCCCGACCCCGACCTGATCATCCGCACGGCGGGGGAGATGCGGGTGAGCAACTTCCTGCTCTGGCAGGCGGCGTACGCCGAGCTCTGGGTCACCGAGACGCTCTGGCCCGACTTCGGCGAGACCGAGCTGCGCCAGGCGCTGGCCGACTTCGCGGAGCGGGAGCGGAAGTTCGGCCGGGTCGGGTCCGGGGGCCGGCCTGCGCGGTCGGGACCGGCGCACCGCATCGCGCGGGCGCTGCGCACCGGATGAGGCTCTGGGTCAGGCTCGGGTCGGCCGCGGTCCTGCTCGCCCTCGTCGCGCTGGTGCTGGCGGTGCGGGGCCCGCTGCTCGACGCCGTCGCGGCGGCGGCGGTGGCGGTGGCCTGCTGGGAGTACGCGGGGCTGATGCGGCGCGTCGGGGTGCCGCCGGTGGGGTGGCTGCTGTACGGGCTGGCGCTGTTCCTGCTGCTGCGGCACGCCGATCCGAGCGGGTGGGCCACGCTCGAATGGGGGCTCGGCGGTGCGGTCGTGCTTGGAGCCATCGGCAGCCTTGTGCCGCCGCGGGACACCCTGCAACAGGGGATGGCCCGCTGGGCGGCGGCGGCCGGAGGCGCCCTCTATCTGGGCCTCACCCTCGGTGCCCTCCTGATCGTGGTCAACCTGCCCAGCGGGGCCGCGCAGTGGACCGGATACGTGCCGGTCTCCGGGGGCCTGCCGGGCGCCCACGCCGTCGGGCCCGCACACGCGGGCCAGTGGCTGGTCGCCATCGCCCTCGGCAGCGCCATGGTCGGCGACACCGCCGCCCTCTTCGTCGGCAGCGCCATCGGCCGCCGCCCCTTCTTCCAGTCGATCTCCCCCAGGAAGACCGTCGAGGGCGCGCTCGGCTCCCTGGCCGGCACCGTCCTCACCTGGGCCCTCGCCGCTCCGCCGCTCACTGGCATCCCGGTGCCCCACGCGCTGGTCCTCGGCGTCGTGGTGGCGGTGGTCGCGATGGGCGGCGACCTCGTCGAGTCCGCGCTCAAGCGGGCCGCCGGCGTGAAGGATTCCTCCGAGCTGATCCCCGGCCACGGCGGCCTGCTCGACCGGCTCGACTCCCTTCTCCTGATCGGGCCCGTCATCTACGCCTATGTGTCGGTGACAGGGCGGCTATGAGCCGGGCGACCCAGCCGCCACCGCGCCGAACCATGCCTATAGTGCAGGGGCACCCGTCCCGCCAGCCCAGGAGACCGCGCAGACCGTGACCCCCGCCCGCCGCCGCGTCGTCCTGCTCGGCGCGACCGGCTCGATCGGCCGCCAGGCCTGCGACATCGTGGCCCGGTATCCGGAGCACTTCGAGCTGGTCGGCGCGGTGGTCGGGTCCGACGTCCGGGGGCTCACCGAGGTGGTGGAGCGCTTCCGCGTCCCGCGCAGCGCCGTGGTCGCCCCCCGCGATGCCTCGATCCCCCTGCCGCCCGGCGCGCGGGCCGGCCTCGACGCCGCCTGCGACGTGGCCGCGCTGGACGCCGACGTCGTCTGCGTCGGCATCGCCGGCGCCGCCGCGCTGAGGCCGACCCTGGCCGCCCTCGACCACGGCACCGACGTGGCCATCGCCACCAAGGAGGTGCTGGTCATGGCGGGGGAGCTGGTCACCGCACGAGCCCGCGCCACGGGTGCGCGCCTCATCCCGGTCGACTCCGAGCACAGCGCGCTGTGGCAATGCCTGCGCGGCGAGGACCCGCGGTCGGTGTCGCGCCTCCTGCTCACCGCCAGCGGCGGGCCCTTCCGAGAGCGTCCGCTGGAGTCGCTGGCGCGGGTCACCGTCGACGAGGCGCTGCATCATCCCAACTGGTCGATGGGCCCCAAGATCACCGTCGACTCGGCGACGATGATGAACAAGGGCCTGGAGATCATCGAGGCCCACTTCCTCTTCGACATCGCCTACGCGCGCATCGAGGTGGTCATCCACCCGCCGAGCATCGTGCACTCCGCCGTCGAGTTCGTCGACGGCGCCACCATCGCCCAGGTCGGTATGCCTGACATGCGCGTTCCCATCGCGCTGGCGCTCGCCGACGGCGTGCGCCTTCCCGGCGTCTGCGCGCCGGCCGACCTCACCCAGGCGTCACCGCTGGTGTTCGAGCCGGTCGACCCGCGGCGCTTCCCCGCGCCCGCGCTGGCCCGCCAGGCCGGCGAGATGGGCGGTGGCGCCCCCGCGGTGCTCAACGCCGCCAACGAGGCCGCGGTGGCCGCCTTCCTCGCCGGGCGCTGCGGCTTCACCGACATCGTGCCACTGGTGGCAGAAACCCTGGAGGCCGCGCCGCTGCCGGACTCGCCCTCGCTCGACGACCTGGTCGAGCTGGACACCTGGGCGCGGCGCAGCGTCGAGCAGGGCGTCGTCGCCGTCGCCGCGGGGGGAGGGGCCTAGGCGGGGATGGAGACGCTGCGCACCGTCGTCGCCATCATCGTGCTGATCATCACCGTGGTGGTGGTGCACGAGTTCGGCCACTTCATCGTGGCCAAGCGGTCGGGGATCCAGGTGGACGACTTCTCCGTCGGCTTCGGGCCCAAGCTGGTCTGGAAGCGCGTCGGGGAGACGGTCTACGCCATCCGGCTGCTGCCCTTCGGCGGCTTCGTCAAGCTGGCCGGGATGACCGGGCTGCCGGAGGAGAAGGACCCCGGTCCTCGCGCCTTCTGGCGGGCCAGCATCCCCCGCCGCAGCGCCACCATCCTCGCCGGCGGCGTCTTCAACCTGGTCTTCGCCGGGATCATCTTCAGCGCCCTGGCGATCCCCGGGCAGGCGTCGGACGTCCCCTCGTGGAGCCCGCTCGCCGCAGCGGGATTGCAGTCGGGCGACTCGGTGATCTCCGTCAACGGCAGGCAGGTCGACCGCAGCGACATCGACTCGGTCACCAGCGACATGCACGCGGCCACCGACGCGACCCAGGGCCAGCCGGCCACCGTCGTCTACCGGACGCCGAGTGGCGCGACGAAGACGGTCTCCGTCCCGCCGTACCTCGGCCTCATCAACGAGGATCGCAGCAACACGCTGCCCTCGGTGCTCGCGGTCGACACCATCGACGGCGCCCGGGTCACGCCGGGCGATCCGGTGGCGCTGTTCCACGGCGGCGGCGCGGTGACGATCACCGCGCACGTCCCGGGTGACACCAAGGAGTACACGGGCACGGTCTCCGGCGTGACCGTGGGCGGTGGCGACATCGGTCGCGTCGAGGCCGGCTGGCGCTTCGGCTTCTCGCCGGGCTGGAACGGCAACAACCTGATCTTCGCGCTGGGCCGCGGCTTCACCCGCGTGCCCACCACCATCGCGCAGACGTTCACCGGCTTCTACCAGGTGCTGACCACGCCGAACAGCGGCGGCGTCTCCGGCAACGTGCAGGGGCCGGTCGGCATCGTGCGCACCACCAGCGACCAGGTGCAGGCCGGCTGGATGGCCTTCCTCGACTGGATGGGCTTCCTCAGCCTCAGCCTCGGGCTGTTCAACCTGCTGCCGATCCCGTTCCTCGACGGTGGCCGCTTCGTGTTCATCGCCCTGGAGGCGGTGCGCCGGCGCCGCATCGATCCCAGGCGGGAGGCGATGATCCACTACGTGGGCCTTATGCTCATCCTCGCCCTGGTCTTCTACGTGACCTTCACCGGGGACATCGGGGGACGATCCACATGATCCCGCCCAACCGCCGCAGGACGGTCCCGGTCAACGTCGGAGGCGTCGTGGTCGGCGGCGCCGCGCCGGTGTCGGTGCAGACGATGACCAAGACGCAGACCGAGGACGTGCGCGGCACGCTGGAGCAGATCCAGCGCAGCGCCGAGGCGGGGGCTGACATCGTGCGCGTCACCTGTGACACGCCGGAGGCGGGCGTGGCGATGCGAGAGATCGTGGCGCAGTCGCCGCTGCCGATCGTCGCCGACATCCACTACGACGCGCCGCTCGCGCTGCGCGCGCTGGAGGCGGGCGTCGCCTGCCTGCGCCTCAACCCCGGCAACATCACCGACTCCGAGAAGGTGCGCGACATCGCGCGCGAGGCCAAGGCGCGCGGCGTGCCCATCCGCATCGGCGTCAACGCCGGGTCGATCCCGCAGCGCAAGGACCTGGAGCGCGGCCGCGGCGGCAGCGTCGAGGCGGCGGCGCAGAACATGGTCGACGCCGCCATGCACCACATCCGCATCCTCGAGGACCTCGACTTCACCGCCATCAAGGTGTCGCTGAAGGCGTCCGACGTTCCCACCAACCTGGCCGCCAACCGCTACTTCGCCTCCCTCGACAAGCCCTACCCGCTGCACCTCGGGCTCACCGAGGCGGGCCCGGTGGAGTCGGGGTCGGTCAAGTCGGCCATGGGCATCGGCATCCTGCTCAGCGAGGGCATCGGCGACACCGTCCGCGTCTCCCTGGTCGGCGACCCCGCCGACGAGGTGCGCGTCGGCCGGCAGATCCTCGCCAACCTGGAGGAGAAGGCCAGCGGCCCCAACCTCATCGCCTGCCCCACCTGCGGCCGCCTGGAGATCGACATGTTCCCCATGGTGGCGCGCGTCGAGCAGGCGCTCCAGAAGGTGCGCCGCCCCATCAACGTCGCGGTGATGGGCTGCGTCGTCAACGGTCCCGGCGAGGGGATGCACGCCGACATCGGCATCGCCGGCGGCCGCCAGAAGGGCATCCTCTACCGCGGCGGCAAGGTCATCGCCTCCCTCCCCGAAGCGGAGCTCATCGAGGCTCTGCTGCGCGAGCTGGACACCATCGCCGCCGAGGATGCCGAGCTCCTCGCCGCCGGCAAGCCCCTCCCCGTCGGCCTGGGTGATGGGAGCGGCGCGCCGCAGCTGACGCCGGTGCCGATGGCCAAGGGCTAGCCGGCGGCCGGCGTCGGCCGGGGCCGCGGCGGGTGTCCCTATACTCGCCACCCGTCATGAGCGAGCGCGACACCAAGAAGATCACCCCGAAGAGCGAGGACTTCGACCGCTGGTACACCGACGTGGTGCGCCGCGCCGAGCTGGCCGACTACACGCCGATCGGCGGCTGCATGGTGGTGCGGCCCTACGGCTGGGCGCTCTGGGAGAACACCCGCGATGCGCTCGACGCGATGATCAAGCGCACCGGCCACGAGAACATGCAGTTCCCGCTGTTCATCCCCAAGTCGTACCTGGAGAAGGAGGCGCAGCACGTCCAGGGCTTCGCGCCCGAGGTGGCCTGGGTCACCAGGGGCGGCAGCAAGGAGCTGGAGGAGCCGCTGGCCATCCGTCCCACCAGCGAGACCATCATCTGCTCGCTGTACAGCAAGTGGATCCAGAGCTGGCGTGACCTGCCCGTGCTCATCAACCAGTGGGCCAACGTGGTCCGCTGGGAGAAGCGCACCCGCCTCTTCCTGCGCACCACGGAGTTCTGGTGGCAGGAGGGACACACCTTCCACGAGACCAGCGAGGAGGCGGCGCGCGAGGTCGAGACCATGCTCGGCTGCTACAACGAGCTGGCCGTCGACTGGCTCTGCCTGGCCACCGTGCCGGGACGCAAGACCGACAGCGAGAAGTTCGCCGGCGCCGACTACACGCTGAGCATCGAGGCGCTGATGTCCGACGGCCTGGCATTGCAGGCGGGCACCAGCCACCACCTCGGCCAGAACTTCACCCGCGCCTACGACATCGCCTACACGGACCGCAACAACGAGCTGCAGAACCCCTTCCAGACCTCGTGGGGGCTGAGCACCCGCATGATCGGCGGGGTGATCATGGCCCACGGTGACGACCAGGGGCTGGTCCTGCCGCCCAAGGTCGCCCCGGTTCAGGTCGTGATTGTCCCGATCTCGCGGAGCGGCGACCCCGACGGCGCGCGCCAGGTGGAGGAGGCGACTGCCAAGCTGGAGCGCGAGGCGCGCGACTCGGTGCGCCTGCGTGTCGACCGCCGGGAGGGAATCCGCCCCGGGGAGAAGTACGCGCACTGGGAGCTGCGCGGCGTGCCGCTGCGCGTCGTGGTCGGCGCCAAGGACCTCGCCGAGGGCATGGTCACCGTGGTCCGCCGCGTCGACGGCGAGCAGACGCGCGTGCCGCTCGACACCCTGGCGGTCCAGCTCCCCCGCATGCTCGACGAGACGCACCACGCGCTGCACCAGCGCGCCCTGAGGATGCTCGACGACTACTCGCGCGACGTGACCACGCTCGGCGAGCTGCAGGACGCGTTCGCGGACGGCCCGGTGTGGGCCAACGCCCCCTTCTGCAACACACGCGACTGCGAGGATGCCGTCAAGGAGTCGGTCCACGCGGTGACGGTGCGCTGCCTGCGCGCCGACCGGCAGGCGAACGGCGCCCCGTGCCTCGCCTGCGGGAAGCCCTCCGAGCACGTTGCCCTGATCGCCCGGGCCTACTGACCTCCGCTCTCACCCTCGGGGTTGAGCAGCAGGCGCACGTCCTCAGGAAAGCTCCGCAGGGCGTCCGCGGGAACCTCGGGCGGCCCGCTGTGGCCCTGGGCGATCCAGGCGTCGATCAGCTCCACGCAGAGGGCGCGCACGGCGTCGGGCGGGAAGTCGAGCGCTCCCAGCTCGGCCCCGTGGAGGCGGAGGAAGGCGTCGAAGTCGGCGAGCCAGCGGCTCTGCAGGTCGCGCAGCGCCTCGGTGGCCGCCTCGCGCTCGGGGCTGTCCGGCTCGGCCTGGAGCTGCGCTCCCTTGGCGCCCACCAGCTCGGAGGTCGCGGTGGCGGTGGCGCGCGCCACCTCCATCGAGAGGCGGCGCAGCTCCGCCAGGCGCCGGCCGTGGAGCGTCTCCACCCAGGCCAGCCGCGCCGCCTCGTCACCCAGCCGGCAGCGCCCGTAGAAGCGCAGGGCCTGCCCCGGAACGGGTCCTGGGACGAGGTGGCTGCAGGTCCAGACCGGGGTCATCGACTCGTAGCCCGAGGTCAGCGGCACGAAGTAGGCGGGATGGTAGGCCGGGCAGTCGTGGAAGTCGGCGGGGAAGGGCCGGCGGTAGGGACAGGCGTCCGGGGCGCGGACGGACGGCCCCCCGATGCCTTCGTGTCTCCCGCGACGTGCCACCATTCCTCCGACCGGGACCGGAGTCCCGCCGTCCGCGCCGGAGGCTCGCCGCCCGGCGGAGCCGCATTATATTCGTCAAATGCCGAACGTACCGAACATCGTCAGCTTCCCCGTCGCAGCCGACAGCCCCCAGGGCCAGTACATCGACACCCACGGCACGCTGCTGGAGCAGTTCGGCCTGCCCGCCGCCACCGGCCGGCTCTTCGCCTACCTCCTGCTCCGCGACCAGCCGGCCAGCCTCGACGCCATGGCCGCCGACCTGGAGATCAGCAAGTCCTCGGCGAGCGTGGGGGCGCGCGCCCTGGTCGACGCCGGCGTCGTCCGCCGCCTGCCGCAGCGGGGCAGCCGCCGGGTCCTCTACGAGGCGGTGGACAGCTTCGAGTCGCTGGTCGAGACCGACATCGTCCGCCGCGCCATGCTCCTGGAGAAGTGGCGGCAGGGGGTGGCCCTGGCCCCCAGCGAGCGTGCGCGCCAGCGCATGGAGAAGCTCGTGGAGCTCTTCGACTTCACCCTGAGCCAGAGCCGGGCAACCCTGGATCGCTGGCGCGACCGGTAGCTCCGGGGCCCGCCCGGCGGACGAACCGATGAGCGTGAGCTCGCCCGGGCAAGGGTATATTCACGCCACAGTTGCCTCTCGCCGACCTGATTCCCAAAGCCGCCTATCTCCCTGAGGCGGATCACGACGTCCTCCGCAGGGCATACGAGCGCGCCCGCGCGGCGCACCAGGGACAGTTCCGGCTGAGCGGCGAGCCGTACATCGAGCATCCCGTCGCCGTCGCCACCGTGCTCGCCGAGCTGCGCCTCGACGTCGACACCCTGGCCGCGGCCATCCTCCACGACACCGTCGAGGACACCGAGATCACCCTCGACGACCTGCGCAGCGAGTTCGGGCCAACCGTGGCCAACCTCGTCGAGGGCGTCACCAAGCTGGGCAAGATCCACGTCCGCTCCCAGGCCCAGGCGCAGGCGGAGAACATCCGCAAGATGCTGGTGGCGATGGCGGAGGACATCCGCGTCGTGCTCATCAAGCTCGGCGATCGATTGCACAACATGCGAACCGTCGACGCCCTGCCGGCGGAGCGGCGCCAGCGCATCAGCCGGGAGACCCTCGACATCTACGCGCCGCTGGCCCACCGCCTGGGGATCTGGCAGCTCAAGGGCGAGCTGGAGGACCTCGCCTTCAAGGTGCTCGACCCGGACAACCACCACATGGTCGAGGCCCGGCTCGCCAAGGCGCGCGAGGAGCGCGAGACCTTCATCAACCACGTCACCGAGATCCTCGACCGCGAGATCGAGAGCATCGGGCTGTCCGCGGAGATCAGCGGCCGGCCCAAGCACGTCTTCTCCATCTACGAGAAGATGCGCAAGACCCAGAAGGGATTCGACGAGATCTACGACCTGATGGCCATCCGGGTCCTCGTCGACTCGATCAAGGATTGCTACGGCGTCCTCGGCGTGGTCCACTCGCTGTGGAAGCCCATCCCCGGGCGCTTCAAGGACTACATCGCCATGCCCAAGGGCAACGGCTACCAGTCGCTGCACACCACGGTGATCTCCCACACCGGCGAGCCCATGGAGATCCAGATCCGCACCTTCGAGATGCACCAGACCTCGGAGTTCGGCGTGGCCGCGCACTGGCGCTACAAGGAGGGCGCCGCGTCCTCGCGCGACGCCCACTTCGACGAGAAGTTCGCCTGGGTGCGGCTCTTGCTCGACTGGCAGAAGGAGATGCTCGACGCCGAGCGCTTCGTCGACGCGGTGCGCGTCGACGTGTTCCAGGACGAGGTCTTCGTCTTCACCCCCAAGGGCGACGTTCGCTCGCTGCCCGCCGGCTCGACGCCGGTGGACTTCGCCTACCGGGTGCACACCGACGTCGGCCACGCCTGCATCGGCGCCAAGGTGAACGGCCGCATGGTGCCGCTCGACTACCACCTGCAGAACGGCGACATCGTCGAGATCCTCACCACCCGCGGGCAGCACGGGCCCTCGCGCGACTGGCTCAACTTCGTCAAGACCTCCTCGGCGCGGGAGAAGATCCGCGGCTGGTTCAAGAAGGAGCGGCGCGAGGAGAACATCCAGAAGGGCCGCGAGGCGCTGGACAAGGAGTTCCGGCGGATGCGCCAGATCGCCCTGCACAGCGTCAAGGACGACCGCCTTCTGGAGCTGGCCAAGGACTTCAAGTTCACGACCGTGGACGACTTCGTCGCCGCGGTCGGCTACGGCGACATCAGCGCGCGCGCCGCGGTGCTGAAGTACACGGCGCTGGAGGACGGCGGCGCCGCCCAGGAGCAGGACGGCCACGGCCTCAGCATCCCGCTGACCGCGGCGGCGAAGCCGAGTGGTGCGGTGCGGGTGCGCGGAGTCGGCGACGTGCTCACCTCGCTGGCCCGGTGCTGCAAGCCGGTGATCGGCGAGTCGATCCGCGGCTACATCACGCGGGGCAAGGGGGTGAGCGTGCACCGGGCCGACTGCGTCAACGTGGTGAACGCGGCCGACCCTGACCGGCTGGTCGAAGTGGAGTGGGACCGCGGCGCCCGGCAGCTCTACCCCGTGGGCATCAAGATCGAGGCCTGGGACCGCACCGGCCTGCTGCGCGACATCGCGGCGGTGATCGCCGAGTCGAAGATCAACCTGAGCGGCGCCGACGTGCAGGTCTACGACGACAAGACCGCGGTCATCTCCACGGTGGTGGAGATCCAGAGCCTGACCCAGCTCAGCCGTCTCCTGGAGCGCCTGGAATCGGTCAGGGACGTCCACACGGTCGCCCGCGAGGCGGGCTGATGCTCACGGCTGCCTGACGGCTTGTCACGGCGGCCTTGCGGCGGCCGTCAGACCGGGTAGCAAGGCGGCCACCACCCCCGCCGCCGGCCCGCGCCCGGGCGACCATGGCGGCCATGAGAGAGGTGGCGCGCGCGGATCGTCCACGCCGCCCGGCTCGCAAGGGGCAGCTTGGTGTCGGCGTGGTCGAGCTCGCGATGGTGGCGCCGGTGTTCCTGGTGCTGCTGGTGGGCGCCTTCGTGCTCGGCCTCGTGGTGATGAACCAGATGCAGCTGACCAACGCCGTCCGCGACGGCGCCAGGGCCGCGGCCGTCTGCGGCGGGCCCAACCGCAACAGCGAGCCCATCCCGCCGACCCTTCCCGACGGCCTCACCGCCTGCGACTCGACGGCCCTGATCACCTACATCAACCACCGCCTCAGCGCCGTGCCCGGCGGCGCGATCACCAGCGTCTGCGTCTACGTCGGCTCCACCGACGGCGACACCACCAGCACCTCCTGCGTGGGCAGCGACCCGGTCGACCCCAACATCCTCGACAAGTGCAACAAGGGCACCGTGGTCGAGGTCGACATCGCCTACCCGCAGCAGCTCTACGTGCCCATCGTCGGCAACCTGCTGGGCGACCACGGCACCACCACGCGCACGCTGCACGCCGCGGCCCAGGCGGTCTGCGAGCAATGAGCCGCCTGCGGCTCCGCGCCCGCCGGCGGCGCAGCTGGGGTCAGTCGCTGGTCGAGATGTCGCTGATCGCGCCGGCGCTGGTGGCGCTGGCGGCGGGCTGCGGCCAGGTCGGCGTCATCGCCTACGGCGCCGCGTCGGTGGAGACCTCGGCGCGGGCCGCCGCCCGCGTCGCCGCGGAGTACCCCACCCGCTCGCTCGACTTCGTGGCCACCCTCGGCGTCAGCACCTACACCTGCGGCCAGTCGCCGGCCGACACCCAGACCGAGGACTCGGTGTGCGCCGCCGCGCGCAACGCCGCCGGCCTGCTCTCCGGGTCGGCGCTGAGCATCACCATCACCAGCAGCTCGACCATCTCCCTGGCCCCGGACGACGTGGTGCAGATCGGCAACAGCTGCCCCGGCGGCGCGCTGGAGACCGGCACGGTGACCAACCTGCCCAGTGGCACGGTCGCCACCATCTCCTCGCCGAGCAAGGCCTCGGTGGGCACGGTGCTCAGCGACAGCTCGGGCAACTACTCGATCTGCCTCTCGGCGCCGAACAGCTCGCAGGGCAACCAGGCCAGCTCGATCACCGCCACAGCGGTCGACGCGCAGGGCTGCACCTACAACACCTCGGTCGGGGTGACGGTCACCACCTCCAAGACGGTGACGCCGTCGCCGGCGGACATGTCCCTGCCCAGCACGGGCGTCTGCCCCACCCCGGCCCCGACGGCGACGCCGACCCCGGTGCCGACACCCACCCCGACGCCGACACCCACCCCCACGCCGGTGTCCTGGCAGGGCTCGCTGCCCACGCCCGCACCGTCGGCTCCCTGCTCGACGACGATCAGCGATACGAGCTTCGTGCAGGTGTCGGTCAGCTACCGGGCACCCGTCTTCGTGCCGGTGGTCGGCAAGTACTTCGAGAACCCGCAGGGCTCGGGCGGCCGGACGGTGGTGGCGACGCAGCGCATGCAGGTCGAGCCCTGCACCGTCACCCAGGGCGGTTGACGATGCGCGCTCGCGATCGCCGCTGCGCACAGCGCGGCCAGGTGGTCCCCATCGCCGCGATCTGCTCGGCGCTCCTGCTGGGTGGCGCCGCCCTCGCCGTCGACCTCAGCCTCCAGACCGACCGCCACCTCGACCTGCAGAACGCCACGGACGCCGCCGCGCTGGTGGCGGCGCGCGACCTGGGCGCCACCCACAGCGGCCAGCCCAACCAGGGCGACCGCAAGCAGGGCGCCATCGACGCGCTGCGCGTCGTCTACGACCACCTCGGCTGGGGAAGCACCGGCACCACCTGGGCGACGAGCGCCGTGGGGACGACCTGCGACAGCGGCAGCGACTGCCACGTCACCGCGACCGGTCCGGGCAGCGGCTCGGGGGTCAGCGCCACCGTCGACATCCCGCCGAAGACGGCCAACAACACCAGCTACGACGAGTCGCCGGCCGGCTCGGGAACCCCGTGGGGGTACGCGGAGGTGTCGCTGCACGAGCTGCAGGTGCGCGGCTTCGGCGGCGCCCTCGGCTTCGGACAGCAGACGGCCGGTGCGCACTCGGTCGGCTACCACTATCCGGCCGGACAGGGCTTCGGCTTCGCGCTGTACTCGGGCACCCTGGTGCAGGCGGGCAACAGCGACGAGATCATCGACGGCAACGTCTACGCCTACCGTGACGTGCAGCCGCAGAGCAGCGGCAAGGCGAGCATCTGCGCCGACACCGACAGCAGCGGCAACAAGGGGCACGTGGTGCTGGGCGCGCCGCAGTCGGGCCCCTTCCCCTCGCCCGATCCTGCGGGCGGCGCCGCGTACCAGTACCAGATCAAGCCGACCAGCGCCCAGGTGATCACCCACCACGACGAGTGCGCCGACTCCCTGGGGAAGGGCGAGGTGGCCCAGACCGCCTCGATCGGCTCCTGCGGGACGCTCACCGTGCAGGGCGTCGACCTGAGCACCTCCCAGGACCCCAACTCGCTCGCCTGCATGGCGGACCCGCCGGTGACCGCGCCCGACCTGCAGGGTCCGTCGCTGAGCGGCAACGTGGTGCGCTACGACGGATCGACGCTCGGCAACAACCAGTCGGTGCTGACGGTGAGCTCCGCGCTCACGCCCGGGCTCTACTACATCACCCACAACCCCAACTGCAGCGCGCCCACCTGCACCGACGTGGTCATCGACGGGCACAGCGCACCGTCGAACTGCACCAGCCCGTACTCGCCGACGTACACCACCTGCCTGCTCGGCGTGACCTTCTGGCTCGACAAGGGCGCCACCATCGGCGTCAGCAACGGCGCCAGCGTGCTGATCAGCCCGTACATGCCGCCGTCCGACCCGAGCCTCGACCCCAACGACGGGCGCTTCTCCATCTACGCGCCGGCCGGCTCGTCGGCGGGGATCTACGAGACCAACACGCAGTCGGTGCTGACCATGACGGGGACGGTGTACATGCCGAGCGGCACGATGAGCGTCACCTCCAACGGCACGCTGGGCATCGACGGGCAGGCCGTCGTCAACGCCTGGAACGTGCAGAGCGGCAACCACACCAACCCGGTGATCCTCTACGACCCGGGAGCGACGGCGACGCAGCGCGAGGTGCTGCAGCTCGTCGAGTAGCGCTCCGCGCTCAGTGCGTGCAGGGGCGCTTCGCCGAGCCGGGGATGGGTGCGGCGATGCACGGTGGAGTGGGGGTGGGTTGGAGCTGCGCGCCCGCGGCGTTGCCGCCGCCGGAGACGCTCAGGCTCGAGGCCCCGCTGCCGCCGATGCGGAGCAGCGCGACCGTCACCAGCGAGGTGACCAGGACGGCGACGAAGACTCCGACCACCAGCTCGCTGCTCCAGTGCAGGCCGCGGGCGCGCATCCGCTCACGGAGCGACACCCTCCTCGGCCGCTCCCGGCGGCGCCGCCGGCCGATGCGCCGCAGCAGGCCCGGCTGGTACCAGGGGGTCAGCTCGTCGTCGTCGTCGAAGTCGAAGAGCGCGGCCGGCTCGGGGAGGTCGCCCTCCGCGGGCGCCGGCGCCTCGACCGGTGCCTCGGTGTCCATCGCCCCCACCCTAGCCCCGCGCGGTCACGCCCCTCCCGGTGATCTCGTGACGGCCGGGTCGAAGCCCGGCCGTCTTGCCCGGCACGCTGACGCGCGCCCCATTCGGGGAAGCACCCCCACGCCAGCATTTCGCCGCTGGAGTACGGCCGAAATGCCAGCGTTCCCCCCGTGGGTAGACTTCCTCCCCAATGCCCGGCATCGCCGCTCCGCGCGGCACCCATGACCTCCTGCCCGACGCCGCCCCCGCCTGGCTGTGGCTCCACGACGTGCACGCGCGCGTGGCGGGGGCCTTCGGCTACCAGCTCATCGACACCCCGATCTTCGAGCACGCCGAGCTGATCGAGCGAGGCGTCGGCACCGGCACCGACGTCGTCGACAAGGAGACGTACACCTTCAAGGACCGCGGCGACCGCCTGGTCACCCTGCGTCCCGAGGGCACCGCCGGGGTGCTGCGCGCGGTGCTCACCGCCAACCTGGTGCAGGAGGTCCGCCCCGTCCGGGTGCACTACGCGGGGCCGATGTTCCGCTACGACCGTCCCCAGAGGGGCCGGCAGCGCCAGTTCGCCCAGGTCGGCGTGGAGTGCATCGGCGAGGCCTCGGCGCACCTCGACGCCGAGGTGATCGAGATGGGCTGGCGCTTCATCGAGGAGCTGGGCGTCACCGGCGTGTCGCTGCAGGTGAACAGCCTCGGCGACGGCGACGACCGCCGCCGCTACCGCGAGGCGCTGATCGCCTACTACGAGCCGCACGCCGGCCGCCTCTGCGACGACTGCAGGACGCGCCTGCGCACCAACCCGCTGCGCCTGCTCGACTGCAAGCGCGACGCCGACCTCGTCGCCGATGCGCCGCGCATGACCGATTCCCTCGGCCCTGCGAGCCGCGCCTGGTTCCAGCAGGTGGTCGACGACCTCGGCGCTGCGGGCATCCCCTTCACCCACAACCCGCGATTGGTGCGCGGGCTCGACTACTACATGCACACCTCCTTCGAGTACTGGCACGAGTCCCTGAAGGGCGCGCAGAACGCGCTCGGTGGGGGAGGGCGCTACGACGGGCTGGCCGAGGTGCTCGGCTTCCCGGCCACGCCCGGCATCGGCTACGCCATGGGCGTGGAGCGCCTGCTGCTCGCCGCCGGCGACGGTGGGCGCGTGCCACCACCGCAACCGGCGTGCGACGCGGTCGCAGCCAGCCTCGAGCCGGAGCAGGCGCAGGCCGCCGCCGGCGTCGCGCGCACCCTGCGCAACGCCGGCGTGCGCACAGTTCTGGACGTGTCCGACAGGAAGCTCGACCGCAAGCTGCGCAACGCCGACCGGCTGGGCGCGCGCGTGGTGGTGCTGATCGGTCCGGAGGAGCAGGCCGAGGGCAGCGCCACGGTGCGCGACCTGCGCAACCGCCAGCAGCACCGCGCCCCGCTGCAGCGTCTGGCCGCCGCCGTGGCCGAGACGCTGGCCTCGCCGGAGGCGACCCCCGCATGACCACCGAGCGCACGCCCTGCGGCGAGCCGCGCGCCACGGACGCGGGCCGGCGCACCGTCGTCTACGGCTGGGTCGACCGCCGTCGCGACCTCGGCGGCCTCGTCTTCATCGACCTGCGCGACCGCAGCGGCGTGCTGCAATGCGTCTTCAACCCGCAGACCGACCCGGAGGCGCACGCGGCGGTGGAGAAGGTGCGCCTGGAGTGGGTGCTGCGCGTCGAGGGCGAGCTGCGCCCGCGCGCACCGGAGAACGTCAACCCGCGACTGGCCACCGGCGACGTCGAGCTGCACGCCACCTCGTGCACGGTGCTGGGCGCGGCGAAGACGCCGCCCTTCGCGGTCAACGAGGATGTCGCCGTCGAGGAGTCGCTGCGGCTGCGCTACCGCTACCTCGACCTGCGCCGCAGCACGCTGCAGCGCAACATGGCCGGCCGGGCGCGCTTCCTCATGGCGCTGCGCCATGCCATGGCCTCGCAGGGGTTCCTGGAGATCGAGACCCCGCAGATGATCCGCGCCACCCCCGAGGGCGCACGCGACTACCTGGTGCCGTCGCGCATCTTCCCCGGCAGCTTCTATGCGCTGCCCCAGTCGCCGCAGCTCTACAAGCAGCTCACCATGGTGGCCGGCTTCGACCGCTACTTCCAGCTCGCCCGCTGCATGCGCGACGAGGACCTGCGCGCCGACCGCCAGCCCGAGTTCACCCAGCTCGACGTGGAGATGTCCTTCGTCGACGAGGAGGACGTCTACGCGGCGCTGGAGCACGCCATCTCGCACGCCTGGGCGGAGGCGGAGTTCCACGGCAGCGTGCCCACCCCGTTCCCGCGACTCACCTGGCGCGAGGCGATGGACCGCTACGGCACCGACAAGCCCGACACCCGCTTCGCACTGGAGATCGTCGACCTCACCGAGGCGCTCCGCGGCACGCAGTTCCGCGTCTTCGCGGGCGCCATCGCCGGCGGGGGGGTGGTGCGCGCCATCCGCGTCGAGGGCGGCGCGGAGATGACCCGCGGCGAGATCGAAGGGGAGCTGACGGACGTCGTCAAGGCCGAGGGGGCAAAGGGACTCGCCTACGTCTGGCTCCGCGAGGAGGGCTGGACCAGCAACGTCGCCAAGCTGCTCGGCGCCGAGGAGCTGGCGGAGATCGGCAGGCTCACCGGGGCCCGGGTGGGCGACGCGGTGCTGATGGTCGCCGACCGGTACCGCGTCGCCGCGGAGTCGCTGGGCGCGCTGCGCAGCCACCTCGGACGCAAGCGCAGGCTCTACGACGAGGACCGGCTCGACTGGCTGTGGGTCACCGAGTTCCCCATGTTCGAGGAGGACAGGCTGACCGGCGCCATCTCGCCGGCGCACCACCCCTTCACCATGGTGCACGCCGACGACGTCGGCCTGCTGGAGAGCGATCCGCTGCGCGTCCGCAGCCGCGCCTACGACATCGTGCTGAACGGCCGCGAGATCGGCAGCGGCAGCATCCGCATCACCGATCCCGCAATCCAGGAACGCGTCTTCCGGGCCATCGGCATCGACCACGAGGAGGCGCAGCGGAAGTTCGGCTTCCTGCTGGAGGCGTTCCAGTACGGCGCGCCACCGCACGGCGGCTTCGCCGCGGGCGTCGACCGGCTGGTGATGGAGGGCCTGCGCGAGCAGAACATCCGCGACGTCATCGCCTTCCCCAAGAACCAGCAGGCGCAGGAGCTGATGACGGGTGCGCCCGCGCCCGTCGACGATGCGCAGCTTCGCGAGCTGGGCATCCAGCTGCTTCCACAGAAGAAGCTGTAGCGGCGTCGCAACGCCGCAACGACGCGTGGGAGCGCGTCCGCTGGGGTACGCTTACGGCGTCCCTGGCCGGTCGCAGCCCTCCCACGTGGCTGGACCAACATTTCAGACATCGGGGTCCCTACATCCGGCGCCTGCCCTCGTGCCCCAGGCGGCTCTGACCGTCAGAGGGAAGGGGAAGACGGCGACGTGCGGAACCCCACCTGGTCCTGGGGCTTCAGCCCAGGACGGCGCGGTCGGCGCAGGGACAATCCCCATCAGAACCCCCGGCGGCCAGCGCGGCGCCGGCCCGAAGCAGCATGCGTCCCAGCCCGGGTCTGATCCTCGCCCTCCTGCTGGTGCTGGTCACCGCGCAGGTGGTGCGCCTCGTGCTCCCCGGGCGCGGGCCCTACCTCTGGACCCTCCTGCTCTCCGCCGCGGGCCTCGTCGCCGGTGAGGTGATCGCCGCCTCCGGGCACCTCAACGCGCCGGCGCTGGGCGTCCTCCATCCCCTCGCCGACGTGGTGGTGATCGCCGCGCTCCAGGCGGCAGGAGCCGTCATCGCCGGCCGCCGCAGCCACGCCTGAGGCGGCCGCCGAGCACCACGTCCTGATCCGGTCAAGAGCGCGGCGCGCACCTATAATCGCCGCACTCTTCCGCCATCCCGGCGTCCCCTGGAGGGCCTCTCACATGTCCCTTCGCTCCGCGCTCCGCGGACTCGTGCTCGCCTCCGCCGGCGCCGCCGCCGTGCTGGGCGCAGCCGTCCTGATCAGCCCTGCGCTGCGCCGCCGCGCCCTCCAGCTCGCCGGCCGCAGCCCCGAGCCGGAGCCGCAGGAGCCCACCCACATCGTCCTGCCCGACCGCGCCCTGGCGCGCTGGGAGGGGCTGGAGGAGGCGATCGAGGAGGGCCGCGAGATCGGCTCAGGGGACGTCGCGCTGGCCGGCGCCTGACGGCGTCGCGACGGTTTGAGCGAGGCCATGCACGGGTATCCAGTGGACGCGATGAGCGCCACGACCGCGACCACCTCGGAGCTCCGCATCCCCGCGGACGGCCAGTACATCGTCGTCGCCAAGCGCGCCGCCGCCGCCTTCGGGTCGGTGGCCGGCTTCGGCGTCGAGGCGATCGACGAGCTGAGCATCGCCATCGCCCAGGCCTGCGAGAACGCCATCTCCCTGGCCGGCTGCGTCCTCGGGCAACCGGGTCGGGGCCAAGTGCGCATCCTCTTCAAGGTGGAGCAGGCCGGCAAGCTCGACGTCGACGTGCGCACCGTCTTCGGTCGCGCCGAGGAGGGCGCCGCCGAGGTGCAGCGCGCCCAGGTCGAGGTCACCCGCAGCGCGCCGGGGATGCCGGCGCCGGCGCGGGCGACAACCCGGGCCACCGATCGCGAGGCGCTGGATCGCCAGCTCGCCGCCGCGGACATGGCGCTGCGCCTCATGGGACTCTTCGTCGACGACTGTCGCTACCGCGTCGACCAGCGCACCGGGGGGCTGCGCGTCCGTCTCACGAAGTATCGCGTCTCGTCGTGACGCGCACCCCGCAGGCCGGAGCGGGTGCGGACGCGGGGTCGGTTCGGACCATCGCCAAGCCGGAGGCTGATCCCCGGCGCGAGGAGGTCCGCCGGCTGCTCCGCGAGTACCGCCAGTCCCGCGACCCCGCCATCCGGGACCGCCTGGTCCAGCTCAACGGCGACCTGGTCCACTTCATCGCCCGGCGCTTCGCCAACCGCGGCGAGCCGCTGGAGGACATCGAGCAGGTCGGCTTCCTCGGGCTGATCCAGGCCATCGAGCGCTTCGACCCCTCGCTGGAGAACGAGTTCTCCACCTTCGCCACGCCCACCATCATGGGCGAGATCCGCCGCTACTTCCGGGACAAGTCCTGGGCGGTGCGCGTCCCCCGGCGGCTGCAGGAGAACTACCTGCGGGTGGTCCGCGCCCAGGACGACCTCGCCCGCACCCTTGGCCACGCCCCCTCGATCGCCGAGATCGGCCTGCACCTCGGGCTGGAGCCCGACGAGGTCCTCGCCGCCCTGGAGGTCTCGCCGGCCCAGCACACCATCTCCCTGGAGTCGACCCCGCCCTCGGGCACCTCCGACGGCGAGGGCACAGAGTTGGGCGAGCGCCTCGGCCGCGAGGACGAGAACCTGGAGCGGGTGGAGATGAAGGCCCTGCTGGAGCAGGCCATGGCCCACCTCACCCCGCGCGAGCGCCAGATCATGATGCTGCGCTTCTTCGACCAGCTCCCCCAGACGGAGGTGGCCAAGCGCCTCGGCATCTCCCAGATGCACGTCTCCCGGCTGCAGCGCGCCGCCCTGGAGCACATGCGCGCCGAGTTCCCCGAGCCGCCGGTGTGAGATTGCCCGTCACAGGCGGGTGAGGAATGCCTGTGGGACCAGCACCTCGATGCCGAGGTGCGGCGCCTCGTGGAGGTCGCGGTCGCCGGATACGATGCAGTCGGCCTGGGCGGCCAACGCGAGCGCAACCAGATAGTCGTCCCCGGGGTCGCGCGTCAGCCGTAGACGATCGGGCGGGTCGTCCCACACCTCTCCCAGCCCAGCCACATCGCCAGCGAACGTTGCCGCGTCGGTTTCGGTCAGATAGCGGCGAAACCTGGGACGGCGCAGCACCGAATGCAGCTCATCGAGCAGCAGCGGCGAAAGGACGAGCGTCCATCGCTGATCCACCAATGCACGCAGTCCTCGCCCAGGAGCGCCCTCTGGGTTGATCACGGCGGCGATGAGGACGCCCGGATCCCAGACCGCGCGGATCACCCGGAGCGGCGCGAGGTCCGGTGCTCTTTGAGCTCCTCGTACGCCTCCGCCAGGGCTTCGTCGTCGGTGGTGTGCTGAGTGCCTGCTGACACCCGGTCGAGGAGCTGGCCAAGCGAGCGCCGGTGCTCCGCCACGTCCGGGTGGCGCATGTAGCTGCGCAGGGCGGCCTCGATCACCTCGTAGTCGCGCCGGCCCGTGCTGGCAGCCAGGACCTTCGTCGCGGTGATCAGGTCCGCGTCGAGATAGACGGTGGTCTTGCGCCGCGCCTTCGCCACGAAGACAGAATACCTTTGAGACGGAATTCCGTCAACAGCCGGTCATTGCGAACCCCGTAACAGGCCCACCGACCGTGGCGTTCTCCCCGCGGGCCGGGTGCTGGCTCGGCCCGCTGATATCATCCGGGGGTTTTCGGCCTCCCGCTGCGCCCGCGTGCCCGGCGGGCCCCGGCCTCCCCCTCAAGACGAGACGTGCGTAGCCCAGAGATCCGGGAGCGTTTTCTCCACTTCTTCGAACTCCGGGGGCACCACCGGCTGCCCAGCGCCTCGCTGGTCACCCACGACGACCCGTCGGTGCTGTTCACCGTGGCGGGCATGGTTCCCCTGAAGCCGTACATCCTCGGTGTCCGCACGCCCCCCGCACCGCGCGTCGCCTCCTCGCAGAAGTGCTTCCGCGGCAGCGGCATGCGCGACGACATCGCCGAGGTGGGCGACACCTCGCATCTCACCTTCTTCGAGATGCTCGGCAACTGGTCCTTCGGCGACTACTTCAAGGAGGAGGCGATCGACTTCGCCTGGGAGCTGCTCACCGGGGACTTCGGCCTCGACCCCGACCGGCTCTGGCCGAGCATCTACCCGACCGACACGGCGTCCGAGGACCTCTGGGTCGAGCGCATCGGCGTCCCCCGCGAGCGCGTCGCCAAGCTGGAGGAGAACTGGTGGCAGGCCGGTCCGACAGGGCCGTGCGGCTACGACAGCGAGGTGTACTTCGACCTCGGCGGCCCCTGCTCGTGCGGGCGCCCCTCGTGCACGCCGCAGGACGAGTGCGGCGGCGACCGCTGGATCGAGATCTGGAACCTCGTCTTCATGGAGTTCGACCAGCACGAGGACGGGACGCGCACCAACCTGCCGCATCCCGTGGTCGACACCGGCATGGGCCTGGAGCGCATCGCCTCGGTGATCCAGGGCGTGCGCAGCGTCTACGAGACCGACCTGCTCTCCAGCATCCGCGCAGGGTTCGTCGCGCGCGCAAGCGACGGTCCGGCCAGCCCGCAGCGCGAGGTCTCCTTCAACGTGCTCGCCGACCATCTGCGCGCGTCGTGCTTCCTCGTCGCCGACGGCGTGGCGCCGTCGAACGAGGCGCGCGGGTACGCGCTGCGCCGGGTGATCCGCCGCGCCGCCGTGCACGGTCGCCGCGTCGGCCTGAGCGGCGGGCTCGCGGACGGCGTGCCCGACCTGGTGGCGGCGATGTCGGACGCCTATCCCGAGGTGGGCGAGCGGCAGGCGCACATCGAGCGCACCCTGCGCGCCGAGGAGGAGTCCTTCGCGCAGAAGCTGGTCGAGGGCGAGGAGCGCCTGGAGGCGCTGATCGCCCGTGGCGAGGGGCGCATCGACGGCCGCGACGCCTTCCGCCTCCACGACACCTACGGGTTCCCCATCGAGCTCACCGTCGAGCTGGCGCGCGAGATGCGCGTCGAGGTCGACATCGCGGGATTCCACGCGGCGATGGGCGAGCAGCGCGAGCGCTCCCGCGCGCACACCGAGCGCGTCGGCTTCACCGGCGGCCCGCAGCTCCCGCCCAGCACCTTCGTCGGCTACGAGAAGCTGGAGTGCGAGTCCGAGGTGATCTGGCTCCAGGAGTCGGAGCGCGGCACCACCCTGGTGCTGGAGCCGACGCCTTACTACGCCGAGTCCGGCGGCCAGGTCGGCGACCGCGGCACCCTGCAGTGGGACGGCGGCTTCGCCGAGGTGCTCGACACGCAGTTCCTCCCCGGCAGCGAGACGCGCGCCTCGACCGTGCACCTGCGCAAGGGCACTCTCCGCGAGGGGATGACCGTCCTCGCCGCCGTCGACGCGCCGCGGCGCGCGCAGACGGCGCGCCATCACAGCGCCACCCACCTGCTGCACAAGGCGCTCAGGGAGGTTCTCGGCGACGAGGTGGTGCAGCGCGGCTCGCTGGTCGAGGCCGCCCACACCACCTTCGACTTCTCCTTCACCCGCCCGCTCAGCGCCGAGGAGGCGCGCGACGTGCAGCACCGGGTCAACGACGCCATCCGCCGCGACCTGCAGCGCACCACCACGGTGATGCCCGTCGAGGAGGCGCGCAGGACGGGCGCCGTCGCCCTCTTCGGCGAGAAGTACGGCGAGCAGGTGCGCGTCGTCGACTTCGGCGGCTGGTCGCGCGAGCTCTGCGGCGGCACCCACGTCAACCACACCGGCGAGCTGGGGGCGGCGATCGTCGTCAGCGAGTCGAGCATCGGGCAGGGCACGCGCCGCATCGACATGGTGGTGGGGGAGGCGGCCGAGCAGTATTGGACGGCTGTGGCCGCATCCCTTCGCGAGACGGCGCAGCAGCTGCGCGCCCGGCCCGAGGAGGTGCCCGAGCGCGTCGCCGCGCTGCAGCAGCAGGTGCGCCAGCTCCAGCGCGACGTCGCCGAGGCCAAGCGCCGCAACCTCGGCCCGGCCGAGGCGCCCGCCGAGGTCGAGGAGCTCGGCAGCGTGCGCTTCGCCTACGTCGTCCTCGACGGCGGTGCCGACGCCGACGCGGTGAAGACGCTGGCGGACACCATCTTCGCCGAGCGCCTGCAGGCCGACGGCGTCGCCCTGGTCATCGGCGACGCCAGCCTCGCCGTCAAGGTGGGCGGTGGCCCACTGCAGAGCGGGGTGCGGGCGGGCGACCTGGCCCGCGTCGCGGCGGAGGCGACCGGCGCCAAGGGTGGCGGCCGCCCCGACTTCGCCGCCGGCGGCATCGCCGACGCCGAGAAGCGCGGCGATGCACTGGCGGCGGTGCGGCGCGCGCTGGGCGGCGGGAACCACCGCTGATGGGCAAGCGCAAGTTCTCCCTGCTGCGCCGCCGCGAGGAGTACCACACCCATTACACCGCGCTGGACATCGGCACCGAGGTGATCAAGGCGCTGGTGGTGAAGCGCGAGGGGGAGAAGGGCATCGTCATCGGCGTCGGCAAGGTGCGCCAGTCGCTCACCGACATGCACGCCGGCGCCGTCGCCGACATCCAGGCCGTCATCGACAACTGCGACCGCGCCCTCACCGAGGCCGAGGACATGTGCCAGATGATCCCCGGCCAGGCGGTGATCGGCATCGCCGGCGAGCAGGTCAAGGGCTTCAGCACCAGCGTCAGCGTGCCGCGCTCGCAGCCGCAGTCGCGGATCACCGAGGCGGAGCTGGCCCAGACCCTCCAGCTGGTGCAGCGCCGCGCCCTGCGCGAGGCGGTGCGGCAGATGAGCACCGAGCTCGGGGTCAGCGAGGTCAACGTCAAGCTGGTGCACAGCGCCATCACCAGCGTCATGGTCGACGGCTACGCGGTGAGCAACCCGCTCAACTTCCAGGGCCGGGTTCTGGACGTCACCGTCTTCAACACCTTCGCCCCGCTGACCCACATCGGCGCGCTGCAGACCATCGCCCAGGAGCTCGACCTCGAGCTGGTGGCCACCGTCGCCGAGCCCTACGCGCTGGCTCGCGGCTGCGCCACCGACGAGATCTACGAGTTCGGCGGCATCTTCGTCGACGTCGGCGGCGGCACCACCGACGTCGCGCTGGTGCGCAAGGGCGGCATCGAGGGCACCAAGATGTTCGCCCTCGGCGGGCGCGCCTTCACCCGGCGCGTCGCCACCGACCTGAACATGTCCCTGGAGGACGCGGAGCAGTTCAAGATCGCCCACGGCGAGGGGCGCCTGCCCGCCGACCAGCGCGCGCTGGCGCACAACGCGGTGACGCCCAACGCCGAGGTGCTCGCCCAGGGCGTGGCCCTCACCCTCGAGGAGCTGGCCCACGGCGACATGCTGCCCCCGGCCATCTACCTCGCCGGCGGCGGCGCGGCGCTGCCCGAGATAGCCGACCAGCTCGGCCTCCTGCAGTGGACGGAGTACCTGCCCTTCAGCAAGCAGCCGTCGATCCGCGTGCTCACCCCCGCCGACGTGCGCGACATCTACGACACCACCGGGCTGCTGGTGGGCAGCCAGGACATCACCCCGATGGGCCTGGCCCACCATGCCATCCAGCTGGACTCCGAGGAGGACCAGCCGCTGGGCGGCCTGATGCGCCGGATCATGAAGGCGATGAAAGTATGAGCAAGGTCCTCTACATCGAGCCCGACGACGAGATCACCGACCTCGTCGAGAAGATCCGTCGCAGCGGCGAGGAGCAGGACCTCGTCTTCGTCCTGCCCAACCGCACCAAGGTGCTGCAGTCGCCGCTCAACCTGCGCCTGCTGCAGCAGTACTCCCGCTCCTTCGTCAAGCACACCGCCATCGTCAGCGGCGACCCGCGCGTGCAGCAGATGGCCAAGAACGCCGGCTTCCCCACCTTCGCGTCGGTGCAGGCGTACGAGCGCGGCGTCGAGGTGGTGCGCCCGCACGCGCCCTTCGAGCCGCTGCCCGACGAGGAGGACGGGCACGGTGAGGCGATGGCCCCGGTGGGCACAGCCGCCGCGGCGGGTGCGGGGATCGCCCAGGCGTGGTCGCAGGCGCCGGTCGCCGAGCGGGCCCCCGCGCTGCAGCGCGCAGACCGGGCGATGCCGCCGCGGCGCGTCGGCCCCGCCCCGCTGCCCAAGCACGGCCGCGACCGCCGCCGCGCCTATTACTACGCGGCCGGCGCGGTGTTCCTCGTCGGCCTGCTGCTGCTCTTCCTGGTCGCTCCCTCGGCGACGGTGACGATCACCCTCACCGCCACGCCGATCAGCACCAGCAACCCCATCCAGGGCACCACCGACGCCAACCTGGCGGGCAGTCCCGACCACGTCCTCACCACCGTTGCCAGCGCCGACGAGACCAGCCAGTTCCAGGCCAAGCCCACCGGCCAGAAGACGCTGCCCGCGACGGCGGCGAGCGGCAACGTGGTGCTGCAGACCGACCTCAAGAACGTCGCCGACTTCACCATCCCCAAGGGCACCGAGTTCGACAGCAACACCACCCCGCAGATCAAGTTCTACGCGACGCAGGACACGGTGGTGCACTTCGGCGACCCCGACCAGAACGGCATCTCCACCAGCAACCCCATCCCCATCCAGGACGGCAAGCCCGAGGGCGCCGGCAACCTGCCCGCCAACACGGTCACCCAGTGGCCGGGCAACCCCTGTGGACCGAACGGTCAGTACAAGGGCGTCTGCGCCCCCAGCGACCTCACCGTCACCAACCCCCAGCCGACCAGCGGCGGCGCCGACGCCAAGCAGGTGACCACCGCCAGCGCGAGTGACGTGCAGGGCTGGCAGCAGCAGGTGACCACCCTCAAGCAGCAGCTCACCGACAAGGTGAAGCAGGACATGCAGGGCAAGGCGGGGGCCGGCAGGCAGCCGGCCGTCGACCCCGGTGGCTCGGGGCAGACGATCAGCAACGACATCACCCCGCTGCCCAACGCCGACGACCAGTACCAGACGACCACCATCACGGTCACCGTGCACGGCAAGGGCGCGTTCTACAACCCCGCCGACGTCAAGAAGATCGTGCTCGCCGACCTCACCGGGCAGATCGCCCAGGGTGAGCAGCTGGCGCCCAACCCGACCATCCCCGACCCCAAGATCACCCAGGCGAGCGACGACGGGACCATCATCTTCTCCGACAACGCCACCGGCTACAGTGAGCCGGTCATCGACGTCCAGGGCCTCAAGGACCGCTTCGCGGGCAAGAGCCAGTCCGACGTCAAGAGCATCGCCCGGGAGATCATCGGGAGCCCCGTGCAGGACGTGACCATCGACCAGCACATCCCCTTCTTCGTGCTGCCCTTCTTCTCGGGCCACATCGAGGTGAAGCAGAACGTGATCCAGAAGCCCTCGCAGTGAGGCTGGCGCTGGGTCTCGATCCGGGGAGCGTGCGCGTCGGGCTGGCGGCCGCCGACCCCACCGGTGCCCTGGCCAGCCCCGTCGCGGTGCTGCCCAG
>Ga0070739_10001612_pt1 | contig 32979 bp, 13 predicted proteins | sample Coa_R1_7_FD_66445 | JGI IMG/M metagenome (GOLD analysis project Ga0070739, IMG submission 66445) | Surface soil microbial communities from Centralia Pennsylvania, which are recovering from an underground coalmine fire - Coalmine... | ecosystem: Environmental > Terrestrial > Soil > Unclassified ...
CCGCCGCCGCCGCCATCAGCAAAAGCACCAAGGCCATCGCCGTTACCGTCAGCCAATCGTCGGGCACCGTGCGCCTGTTTCAAAACGGCGAGGTGATGTTGCACATTGAGCCGTTGGCCCGGCCGGTCATTTGGAGTCGTTTTCATATGGAGTCCGGCGACCCCAATGGGACCAGCCGCGCCGTCGCCGCCCGGCCCATGTCCGTCGCCGAACGAACGAATTCCCCATGAGTGTTTAGCTGCGAGCCGTGGGCGAGCATGGTGGGACCGGCGTCTCGCCGGTCGTCTACGGCTCGCGGCTAAACCGAAAACCGAAGGAGTGTCTCGCTATGAATCGCTTGCGGTATCTCGTGCTGGCTGCGGTGTGCCTGATCGTGCCGGCGAACACAGTTTGGTCGGCACCGGTCCCGGGAGCGCGATCTGGACTCGAGCAAATCCCAGAGACCGCGCCCGTGGTCATCCACGTGCGCGGCGTTCAGGGCGTACACGATCGCTTGGTGGCCCTGATGAAGCTGGCTTTGCCGGACCTGCTGGACAAGTACAAAGACCAGATCGACGACTTCTTTGAGAAAGGGCCGGACAACGCGCTCAAGGGCCGCAAACTTCGCGGACTGGCCAAGGACGGTCCCCTCTTCTTTGCCCTGCTCGAGCTGCCCAAAGTCGGCGATTCCGGCGAGCCGAAGATGGCTTTCATCCTGACCGTCACCGACTACAAGGAGTTCGTCGAGAACATTCTGACGGAAGAGGAACGCAAGAACGCCAAGGACGAAGGCAACGGCATCAAGTCGGCGAGCATCGACAACAAACAGACCTACCTTGTTGATCGCAAGGGCTATGCCGTCGTCACGCAGGACAAGGATGTGGCCGAGTCGTTCACCAAGAAGATCACCGGCTTGCACGCCAAGATGAACAAAGATCTGGCCAGCAAGCTGCTCTCTTCCGACCTGGGCCTCTACGTCAACATGGACGCCGTCTACAAGGAGTACGGCGAACAGATCAAGCAAGCCAAGCAAGGCATCCAGCAGGCGATTGACTTTGGCGCTGCCGCCGCCGAGGAATCGCAGAAACAATTCGTCGAGTTGGCCAAGAAGGCCATCAATCCCATTTTTCAAGCAATCGAGGACATGCAATCGCTGCTGTTGACGTTCGAGCTACGGCAGGGAGGGCTGGCCTTGCATCTGCAAAGCGAAGTGAAAGACGACTCGCCAACCGAGGCCCTTCTTCACGATGCCCGGCCCATCGACTTCGAGGAGTTGGGACGGCTACCGCGCGACCGCGCCTACTACCTTGGCATGAAGGCCAGCGCGGGCATGTACAAGAGCCTGAGCAGTCTGATGTCCAGTCTTCCGACGGGTGGAACCAAGGATGCAGGGGACTTGATGAAGGAGTTGGCCAAGGCCGGCCCAAACGTCCTTCTCAGCAGCGGCTCTTTTCCGTCAGCGGGGTTGGATGTGTCCCGCTTCGACGATCCGGCCAAGGCGGTCGCCGCCACGCTCAAGATGTATCAAACCATGGACCCCGCCGCGAACGATCTCAAGGAGAAGCCCGACGTCAAACCGGACGCCGAGAAATTCGGCGACTTCAAGCTGCACGCGGTCCAGCTGAAGATGGATCTCGAAAAGATGGCGGAGAAGGCGGCTGCCAACGCCAAAGCAGACGACGAGACCAAGAAGCAGCTAGTTAAGGCCATGAAAGGCTTCGTCGGTGAGAAAAAGTCGATCTGGTTTGGCACCGATGGCAAAACGTTCGTTACCGTTACGGCTCCGGATTGGAGCTCCGCGAGCAAATTGCTGGAGCAATACTCCAAGAACGCCGAGGCAGCGCATGAAGTAAAGGCTTTCAGCGATGCGCGTAAGGAAATGCCGAAGCAAACGTCCTTTTTGGTGCTGCTGGATGCGGTTCGCATGTTCGGAAGGATCTTGGAGGCAGTCAAGCCGATGATCCCGTCGGGTCAAGTGCCGGCGGGTTGGCCGAAGCTGCCGGGCAAAGGCACGTCAGCCTACCTTGGCCTATCGGCGACCTTGCAGCCGCAGCGCGGCAGCTTCGATGTGTTCATCACCGCCGCCGCCGCTCAGGAGTTTTACAAAGCCGTCATCCAACCGCTCGTGGGTGGTGGTGAGTGAACGGCTTCCTCCCCTTTCCGAGCCTGAAGCGCCTTCGCTTACGCTTCAGGCTCGGAAAGGGGAGGAAATTCGTCATGGGAGATCGCTTCATGACTACGCTTGCGGCGCGCTGGATCTCCTGCCTGATTGCCCTGGTTTTGTTGGGCGGTGCTCCTTCGCTACTGCTTGGCGAAGACCAATCTTCCACCGGGCGTGACGACGAAGAGACACTGCACACCGCCGGTCTGGAAACCGATGGTCCTTCATTACTGGCTTTTTTTAACGCACGCTCCCGTGCGGTAGTCGATCCGGATCGGCTCCGCGTTTTGCTTGGGCAGCTCACATCCCCTTCTCCTCAGCAGCGCAGTTTGGCCACGGCGGAATTACTCGGTCTGGGACCGTTGGCGGTGCCGACACTGCGACGAGCCGCGAACGACCTCAGCGAGCCGGAGATGGCCCGCTGTGCCGCGCACTGCCTGCGTTGGCTGGAGGGGGCGCCCAGCGTGTCGCTGCCGGCGGCGGCGGCGCGTGTGCTTGGTCAGCGCAAGCCGGCGGGAGCCGCCGCTGCACTGCTGGCCTATCTTCCGTTCGCCGACTGCCATGAGGTATTGCAAGCCGTCACTGCTGCGCTCGCAGCTGTGGCCGTTCCCAATGGCAAACCCGATGCCTCGCTGCTCCGCGCTTTGGATGATCCGATGGCCGTCCGCCGCGCCGCAGCCGGCGTCGCGCTGTGCCTGGCTGTTCCGCCCGATCAAGTCCCCGCCGTGCGCAAGCTGCTCCGCGACTCCGCTCCTGGCGTTCGATTGCGAACCGCTCTGGCTCTGGCCGAAGCCAATGATGCCGATGCCATCCCCGTCCTCATCGATCTGCTCGCGGAACTGCCGGTTGACCAACGCAAGCGCGTCGAGGCTTTTTTGCAAAACCTGGCCGGCGAGTGGGCGCCGGCGCTGAATTTCGCAGGAGAAGACGAGATCGGTTGCAAGATCCGTCGCGATGCCTGGGCCGCGTGGTGGCGCAACGTGGACGGCGAGGTTCTCTTGGAAGCGGTGCGCAAACGAACGACGAACGCCGAGGACCGCGACAAGATCCGCGTGCTGCTGGACAAACTGGCATCAGGGGATTTTGCGACGCGGGAAACGGCGTCGAAAGAATTACTCGCTCTGGGCCGCCGCAGCTTGCCGCAGTTACGGGATGCAGTCAAGAACAAGGACGCCGAGGTATCGCGACGGGCCAAGCTGCTGATCGAACGCATCGAGGAAGATCCTTCTCATCACCTGCCGGTGGCGGCGATTCGCCTGCTCGGCCTGCGTAAGCCTCTTGGTTCGGTTGGGATGCTGTTGGCATATCTACCTTATGCGGAGGATGAGAACCGCGCAAACGAGGTCCAGACTTCGCTGTCGGCTCTGGCGCTGCGTGAAGGCAAGCTCGATGCAGATTTGCTGAAAGCACTGGCCGATCCTAAGCCGGCCACCCGCGCCGTTGCCGCCGAGGCGCTCGTCAGCGGCGGCGGCAGCGAGGGCCGCGCCGCCGTCCACAGACTGCTCAAAGACAATGATGCGATTGTCCGCATGCGCGTCAGTCTGGCCCTGGCCCTGGCGCGAGACAAAGAGAGTGTGCCGGTAATGATCGACTTGCTGCCGGTGCTGCCCGGCGAGCACGCGGGCCAAGTCGAGGAAGTCCTGTATCAGCTGGCTGGCGATACGGCCCCGGACGCCTCTCTGGGCAAGGAAGCGACCGACAAGAAAAAATGCCGCGATGCCTGGGCCGCGTGGTGGAAGGTCAACGCCGGTCGCGTCGATCTTGGACGGCTCAAGACAAATCCCATGCTCGGCTTCACAGTCATCTGCGACATCCAAAACGGCCGAGTCTACGAAGTCAATCGCAACGGCAAGGAGCGGTGGTCGCTCGGCGGCCTGAACATGCCCAGCGATGCCGTGGTGCTGCCCGGCAATCGCGTCCTCATCGCCGAGTATCAAGGAAACAGTGTCAGCGAACGCGATGTGCAAGGCAACATCCTTTGGCAGAAGGGACTCCGGGATAATCCCACCGGCGTCCAACGGCTGCCCAACGGCAACACCTTCATCACCACCGATTCCTTCGTCGTCGAAGTGGACAAGAGCGGCAAGGAACTGTACACGCTCCCCAACCCCGGCGGAATGATGATCCAGGCCGCCTACCGCATGCGCAACGGCACCATTGTCTGCTTGCAGCCCAACAATCAATGTGTTCTCATGGATACGAGCGGGAAAACACTATCTACTTTCCAGGCCAATCACGGCAATCAGAATTTCGCTGGTCTGGATGTGCTGCCCAACGGTCACATTCTCGTTACGCAGATGAACCAGGGTCGAGTGGTGGAATTCGATTCGACCGGCAAGTCGCTCTTGGAAGTGAATGCTCCCGGAGCGCGCACGGCGACCGGCTTGCCCAACGGCCACATTCTCGTCACCAGCCAGCAAAATCAGCGTGTTTTTGAGGTGGATCGCAACGGTAAGGTGGTTTGGGAGGTTAATGCGCCTGGCCCGATTATTCGAGCACGGCGGCGCTGACGAATACTTCGGAGCAACACATGAATCGGCCGACTTTGTCACGATGGCTCGTCTTGCTCGTCCCACTATCAGCCGCATCTCTCACGCTGGCCGAGCAGTCGTCCGACTTACGCAGACAGCTCAAAGATCCCTCTCCCGCCGTGCGCAAACAAGCGGCGTTGACGCTAGCTGAGGCGAATGATGCCGAAGCGATCCCGGTCCTTATCGATCTTCTCGCCGAACTGCCGGCAGAGGAACGCCGTTCGGTCGAAGAATTCCTCATCAAGCTGGCCGGCGAGTGGGCGCCGACGGGGCGTCTGGGGAACGAGGATAAAATCGCACGCAAGATTCACCGCGATGCGTGGATGATGTGGTGGCGCGATACAGATGGACCGTCTTTGCTCGCCCTCGTTCGCGAACATGTGCTGACGCCGGAGCTTCGCCTCAAGATCAAGGAACAAATTGACAAGCTCGGCGATGATGAATACGCGAACCGCCAAGCTGCCGCGAAGGAACTCTTCGATCTCGGCCGCGTCGCCTTGCCGCAACTTCGAGAGGCCATCACGAACCGCGATCCGGAAACGATTCGCCGCGCACGTGACCTCATCGAGCGCATTGAGCATGAGCCGTCGCGCAACCTGCCTAGCGCCGCTGTTCGTCTGCTGGCGCTGCGCAAACCGCCCGGAGCTGTCGAGGCGCTTTTGGCCTATCTGCCTCTCGCCGAGGAGGAAAACCTCACGGCCGAGGTTAAGAAATCCCTTAATCTCCTGGCACGGCAGGAAGGTAAGCTCGATGCAGCACTCGTGCGCGCCTTGTCTGATGACTTGCCGTTGCTCCGCTCCGTCGCCGCAGAGGCTGTAGTTGAGGGCGGCGGCAAGGAAGGCCGCGCCGCCGTCCGGCCTTTGCTCAAAGATAAGGTTCCGACTGTGCGCTTGCGCGTCGCCCTCGCCCTGGTTATGACGGGGGAGCGCGAAGCCGTTCCCGTGCTAATCGATCTTCTGCCCGTGGCTTCGGACGAACAGATCGGCCAGATCGAGGATGTTCTCACCCAGCTGGCCGGCGATTCCGCACCGGACATCGTATGGGGCGGAGAAGAGGCCCAGAGACAGAAATGCCGCGAAGCTTGGGCGGCTTGGTGGAAGAACAATGGCGATCGGATCGACCTGACGCGATTGGTTGTGCGGCCGTGGTACGGCTACACGCTCTTATGCGATAGCAGTCGCAATCGCGTTTTTGAGATCGACCGCCACGGCAAGGAGCGCTGGGCCATCGACGGCGTGCCGTTCCCCGTCGATGCCTGGGTTGTCGGCGGCAACCGTGTCCTCATTGCCGAGTGGATGGGTCGAAAAATCAGCGAGCGAACCTTCCAGGGCAACATTGTCTGGACCAAGGGATTGTCCGCTCAACCCGTCAACGTGCAGCGGCTGCCCAACGGGCACACGTTCATCGCCACGCTCAACCAAATTTTGGAAGTGGACCGGGAGGGCAAGGAGGTATATACCATCAATAATGTCGGCGGAGGCATCACTGCCGCCTACCGAGGACGCGACGGCCGGATTGTCTGCCTGGCGCGGAGCGGCAGCCAGTGCATTGTCATGGACACCAGCGGCAAGAACCTCAAACAGTTTCCCTCCAACCGCGATGGTTCCTGGACCAGCGGCATTGATTTGCTGGCCAACGGTCATATCCTCATTACACAGCCCAATCGCAATAAGGTGACCGAGTACGACCGCAACGGGAAATCGATTGTTGAGGTGAATGCACCGATGGCCACGACGGCGACGGGATTGCCCAACGGTCATTTTCTCATCGCCAGCAGCGGCAGCCGTCGCGCTTTCGAGGTTGATCGGAACGGCAAAGTAGTTTGGGAGTACAGAGCCGCAGGGAACATTTTCCGGGCTCGAAGGCGATGATTCAGCGCCGATCTCCCTTTTGTGAAGGAATGAGGAAATGAGTTTCGGCATTCCATTTGCTTCGTTTTTGCCGGCTGCTTCGGTCAACCTCGTGTACAGGGATGACAACCAGAGCGCTGAGCGAGTGATACGCGTATGAGCAATCGTGTAATGGACCAGGCTCAAAACCCCGCTTCATCCCCTCACGCAATCCCTGCGAATTGGCATTCGGACAGCCGCGATTTCATTCGCGGTGAGTCGTGCGGATTCGAGGCGCTGGACCTGCAAGCTCGGCTGCTGGCCGAGGCTTGCCGGACAGCGGAGCGCAGGACGAGCGAAGGTCCGCTGTTGCAGCATCTGGAGCGAAATGGCCGGCTGCTGGTGAAAGCCTACCGTCATATCGCCGCAGCGGCGGCGGCTTCAGCCAGCATTTCTTCGCAAACCCTCGGCGTTGGTTTTTCCCTGACGCCCGATGCCGAATGGCTGCTCGATAACTTCTACATCGTCGAAGACGTGTTGCGGGAAGTGCGCCGCGATCTGCCGAAAGGCTATTACAAGAAACTACCCAAGCTGGCAACCTCGGCCCTGGCGGGTTATCCGCGCGTTTATGCGCTGGCTCTGGCGCTTATCTCCCACACCGATAGTAATCTCGACGAGGTCCATGTTACCCGTTTTGTCCAGGTTTTCCAAACTGTCGCACCGCTGACCATTGGCGAACTCTGGGCGGTGCCGACTATGCTGCGTCTGGGTCTGCTGGAGAACCTGGGCCGATTGTCCGAACACATGCTGCGCGTGTGGAACGAGCGTCGCCGCGCCGAGGAGTGGGTGCTTTCCATTCTGGGTTCGCAATCCCAATCTCTACGGGAGGATGGCCCTCAAAACCTGGAAAGCGATGCCTTCGTCGTTCGTGCCTTGGAGATGCTGCGACAGCACGGCCGGCCCGCTGTCCTCTCCGAGGTTGAGGAGCATTTCAAGCGGCGCGGCCTAAACGTCCCTGAAATTGTCCGTCGGGAGAATCAGCGGCAAGCCGTCAATCAAGTCTCGGTCGCCAACTGCATGACGAGCCTGCGCTTGTTGTCGGCCCTGGACTGGAACGTCTTTTTCGAGCGGACCAATCTCGTCGAGCCGATGTTGCGCCAAGATCCAGCCGGCGCTTACGCCAAGCAAGACTTCGCCACGCGCGATCGCTATCGGCAAGTCATCGAGAAACTGGCGCGCGGGACGGGCCTTGAGGAAGCCGAGGTCGCTCGCCGCGTCGTGCACCGGGCGCGTGGCCATGAGGCGCCGCGCAATCATGTCGGATATTATCTCATTGGGCCGGGACGCGGTTCATTTCAGGCTGAGGTGGGCTATCGTCCGAACATCGGCGAACGTCTGCTCGATGCTATCCTCAGTCATCCGCACGGGGTCTATTTTGGAAGCATCATCGGGCTGATGGTCTTGCTCATGGCCCTGCTTCTCTTCGCAGGGTGGATGAGCACGGGGGGCATGACTGCCCTCGCTCGCCTCGGACTGCTGCTGCTTACAGCGCTCGCTGCGCTGCTGCCGGTCAGCGAATTGGCAGTCAGCCTGACGAATTATCTGCTCACACTGATATTACCACCGCGGACGCTGCCGCGTCTGGAATTCAAAGACGGCATTCCGGAAGAATGCGCTGCTTTCGTCGTTGTGCCAAGCATGCTCACGCGCCCCGACAGCGCAGCCGCCTTGGCGGCGAAATTGGAGATCCACTATCTCTCCGACCCGGATCCGCAGCTGCGCTTTGCCATGCTCACCGACTTTGCCGACGCGCCCGCCGAGCATTTGCCGGAGGACGATGGTTATATCCGCGACGCTCTCCAGCGCATCGCCGAGCTGAATCGCCGCTATGCGCCGGATGGGCCGCCGCGTTTCTTCCTGTTCCACCGCAAGCGGATGTGGGACGCCTCGGAAGGCTGCTGGATGGGTTGGGAACGCAAGCGCGGCAAGCTCGGCGAATTCAATCGTCTGCTGCTGGGGGATCGCAACACCAGTTACACCGTATGCAGCGGCGACATCGAGGAATTGCCGCGGATTCGCTACGTCATCACGCTGGATTTCGATACCGAGATGCCGCATGAAACGGCTCGCCGTCTTATCGGCACGCTGGCCCATCCCCTTAATCAACCGCGCTTCGATGCCAGTCAGGGGCGCGTCGTTGCCGGCTACGGCGTCTTGCAGCCACGTATCAGTTTTCATTTGCCGGCGTCGCTGCGTTCGCTCTTCACCCGCATCAATGTTGGCTCGGCAGGCATCGATCCCTACTCGGCTGCCGTCTCGGACATTTACCAAGATCTGTTTGGGGCCGGCTCCTTCACGGGCAAGGGCATCTACGAAGTGGATGCGTTTGAGTCGGCCACCGGCAAGACCTTCCCCGATAACCACATCCTCAGTCACGATCTCATTGAAGGCAATTATGCGCGTTGCGGCCTGGTGACAGACATTGAGTTGTATGACGACTATCCCGTGCGTTACCACGTCTATGCCCGGCGGCAGCATCGGTGGATTCGGGGCGATTGGCAGCTGTTGCCCTGGTTAGGCCGTGAAGTGCCGGCACCGGCGAGCGGGGTCGCGTCAGCGCCCCGAGACTCGGGGCGCTTACGCGACCCCGCTCGCCGGCGCAATCCTCTGCCGCTGTTGGAACGCTGGAAGATCTTCGACAATCTGCGCCGCAGTCTGGTGCCGCCGGCGCTGGTGGTGTGGCTGCTCCTGAGTTGGATGGTGCTGCCGCTGTCGTTGGCCGTCTCGTCGGCGTTGGTGCTATTGGTGCTGGCCCTGCCCTTGCTTCTGCAAATCGGCAGCGCTCTGTTCCACACAGTTAAAGATCGCTCGCCGGGTGCGCTGTTCGATCTGGCTCGCAACGGCTGGACTACTGCCGCGCAGGCCGTGCTCAACGGTTCGCTGCTGCTTCATGAGGCGTATTTGAGCGTCGATGCCATCATTCGCACCCTGGTGCGGTTAAAAGTAACGCGGAGGCATTTGTTGGAGTGGGAGACGGCCGCCTCGTCGCATCAACGCCTCGGCCCTAGCTTCAAATCGTTCCTCGAAACGATGTGGCAGGCTGTGGCGATGTCCGTCGCTTTCACCGCGCTGCTTTATCTTGTCCGTCCCGAGGCTCTGGCGGCGGCGAGTGGATTTCTCGCCGCCTGGTTCCTCTCTCCCGTCCTTGCCTGCTGGGTTAGCCAAGATCGTCGTGTGCGCCAGCTGCCGCTTGCCGAGGACGAACGGCGCGCATTGGGTATCATCGCCCGCAAGACCTGGGGGTTCTTCGAGTCGTTCGTCGGCGCAGAGGATCACTGGATGCCGCCGGACAACTTCCAGGAAGAGCCGCGCCATCAGGTGGCCCATCGTACCTCGCCTACCAATCAAGGCTTGCTGCTGGTTTCGACGCTGGCCGCGCACGATCTCGGCTATCTCAATCTCGGCTCGCTGCTGGAACGTCTGGGAAGACGTTCGAGACGCTGGAACGCCTCGAACGCTACCGCGGTCATTTCTATAACTGGTACGATACGCGCACCCTGGAGCCGCTCAAGCCGACTTACGTTTCCACGGTCGATAGCGGCAACCTGCTGGGATGCTTGGTAACGCTCAAGCAGGGGTTGCTGGAGAAGACGACCGAGCCGCTGTTGAACGCCGCGGTAATGAGAGGTTTGTCTGACACGCTCCGGGTGATGCAAGAATCCTGGCAATCGCTGCGCACTCTTAGTGATGCGGAGGCAGTACGGCGGCGAACGGAACTGGAATCTGTCCTGAAAGAGTTGGAGGCGGTGGCGCAAGAAAGGCCCGACGACTTGCCGGCATGGGGCAAGTGGATTGCCAAAGGCAAAACGCTTACGGCGACTCTGGCTGCCGGCGTTCGGCAAGTTGTCGAGTCGGGTTGGCCACGAGGCGGCGATCTGGAATTGTGGACGCGGCGTTTGGCCAAACGCTTTGAGAAGCGAGAGGCCGAGTTTCACCAACTGGCGCCCTGGGTGGAGTTGTTGGCCGATCCGCGGTCAGCCGAATTGGAACGAGCCGGAAGCGTTAGCGACGGCCATTCCGTTGCGAACGCTTCCGGCTCATTCCAGCAGCGCTGGCGCACCGTGCGGGCGACGCTCACTCAGGTTTTCAGCTTGGCGGACTTCGTGGGCAAACGTAAGGCGCTCCTGGACGATCTGGATTCGTTGGCGGAAGCGACGGCGAACGCAAAACAGGGGCGAGATTGGCTGCGCGAGATACGCGAGGCAGTGGAACGCTCGGCGGCGGAGCGAATGTTGGAACGCTGCCGTGATCTGGCGACGCGGGCCGAGAAAATGGGCGTCGCCATGGATTTTCGCTTCTTGTACAAATCGGACCGCCATCTGTTTTCCATCGGCTACAACGTGGCTCAGGAGAAGCTCGACGCAGCCTGCTACGATCTGCTGGCTTCCGAGGCGCGTCTGGCGAGTTTCCTGGCCATTGCCCGAGGGGAAGCGCCGACCCGTCACTGGTTCTATCTGCGGCGAGCCGTCGTCCGCGCCGCCCGGCAATCCTGTCTGGTGTCGTGGGCCGGCACCATGTTCGAGTATCTGATGCCGCAATTATTCATGCGCCGCTACGCCGGCACGTTGCTGCACGCCAGCTGCGAAGCCGCCGTCGAGGAGCAGATGGCCTACGGCCGCAGGCGCGGGGCACCCTGGGGCATCTCCGAATCGGCGTTCAGCAGCCACACTGCCACCTCCGATTATCAGTACCAAGCGTTCGGCGTGCCGACGTTGGGACTCAAGCGCGGCTTGGCGGAAGATCTCGTCATCGCCCCGTATGCCACGGCGCTGGCCGCGATCATTCGGCCCCATGATGCCCTGCGCAACTTCCGCTACCTTGCTTCCGAGGGAGCGTCGGGCAAGTACGGCTTTTACGAAGCGGTCGATTACACGCGCAGCCGGCTGCCGGAGAACCATCGTTCGATGGTCGTCCGCTGCTTCATGGCACATCATCAAGGCATGAGCTTGGTGGCCCTGACGAACTGCTTATTGGGCGACATTATGGTGCGGCGCTTCCACGCCGAGCCGATGATACGCGCCACCGAACTGCTCTTGCAGGAGCGCATGCCCAGCGTCCCCGTGCCGGTGGACACGCCCGATGAGGAGGCGACGCCGCGTCCAGCGGGTCCCGGAGGGCTGGATTTGCTGTGCCGCCAGCTGACCACGCCGAACACACCCGGCCCGCGCACGCATCTTCTGTCGGGCGGCCAATATCTCGTCATGGTCACAAACGCCGGCTCCGGCTTCTCTCGCTGCGGCGACCTCGATGTCACCCGCTGGCGCGAGGATTACACCCGTGATGACTGCGGCCAATTCTGTTACATACGCGATCTTACCAGTGGGATATTATGGTCGGCGGGTCATCAGCCGGTGTGCCGGCCCGCCAAGCAGTACGAAGTCGTGTACTCAGCCGACAAGGCGGACTTTCGCCGCACGGATGGGGCAATCGCTTCGCACCTGGAAATCACGGTGGCGACCGAGCACAGCGCCGAAGTGCGGCGCTTGACGCTGACCAATCGTGATCGCCGGCCTCACGAGCTGGAAGTGACCAGCTATGCCGAGGTGGTGTTAGCCCCGCACCAGGCCGATCTGAGCCATCCCGCGTTCGGCAAACTGTTTTTGGAGACGGAATGGGTTCCCGCACACGGCGCCCTATTGTGCCGCCGCCGTCCGCGCGCAGCAGGACAAGAACCAATTTGGGCTGTCCACGTCGTCAGCATCGAGGGCAACTCTCCGTCGGAGCTGGAATACGAAACCGATCGCGCCCGGTTCCTGGGGCGAGGGCGGACACCGGCTGCGCCGGCGGCGCTGGAGCCGGGAGCACGCTTATCGGGAACGACCGGGCCGGTTCTTGATCCGATTTTCAGCATTCGTCGCCGCTTCCGATTGGAACCGGGCGGTGTGCTGTCCTTGCTCATTTGCACCGGCGTGGCCAAAAGCCGCGAGGAGGCCGTGGCGCTGGCCGATCACTACCGTGATGGACACGCCGTGTCCCGCGTCTTCGATCTCGCCTGGGCGCACAGCCAGATCGAGCTGCGGCACTTACAAATCACCACCGCTGAAGCCCATTTGTTCCAGCGTTTGGCGGCCCACTTGATTTACACGGCCCCGCAGCTTCGCGCGCAACCGGAAGTGCTTGTCGCCAATCGCCAGGGCCAATCCGGACTGTGGCGCTACGGCATTTCCGGCGACAATCCCATTCTGCTCGTCCGAGTTGCCTCCGCAGCCGACCTGCCGCTGGTCCGTCATCTGCTTCTGGCTCATTCCTACTGGTTGTTGAAGCGTTTCACCGTCGATCTCATCATCCTGTGCGAAGAGGAAGCCAGCTATGCTGAGGAGTTGTTTACACAGGTCCAAGAGACGGTGCGTTCCAGCCACTCGAACGCCTTAGCCGACAAGCCAGGCGGTGTATTTGTGCGCAGGGCGTCGCAGATACCGGAGGAGGACCGGATTCTGTTGCAGTCGGCGGCGCGGGTCGTGCTGGAAGGCAAACAAGGCTCGCTTTCGTTACAGCTGGCTGAAATGGTTGATCGTGCCACGCCAACGGTGCCGGTGCCGGAGCTGTTCATGCGCAAGCAACGGCAGCGCAGGAGCAAAGGAGCATCGGAGCCGAGTGCCGTGCTGCCGCAGGAGCTTCTTTTCGCCAACGGTTTCGGCGGTTTTACGTCGGATGGTCGTGAATACTGCATTCAAGTGAGCGGCGGGCGGGATTCTGACCAGCCCGCAGCGCCCGCAAGGGCGTCCTTTGCCGGCGCTGCGGGCTGGTCAAGCCTGCATTTGCCGCCCGCACCGTGGATCAACGTCGTCGCCAATCCGCATTGCGGCTTCCTGGTTTCCGAGAGCGGACTGGGTTGCACCTGGACCTATAACAGTCAGCAATTTCGCCTGACCCCGTGGAACAATGATCCGACCAGTGACCCGCCCTCCGAAGTCGTGTACCTGCGCGATGAGGAAACCGGCGAGGTCTGGACACCCACGCCGCGGCCTCTCGGACTCGATGCAGCAACCCTGGTACGGCACGGTCAGGGCTACACGAGCTTCGAGCAACGCAGTCATGGTCTGACGCAGGAACTGCGCGTCTTTGTGGCCGCCAACGATCCCATCAAGCTGATTGCGGTGCGCTTGTGGAACCCCAGCAAAAGGCGGCGGCGACTGACCGTGACCTATTATGCCGAATGGGTGCTGGGCAGTGTTCGCGATCAGGCGCCCTTGAACGTGCGTACCAAGCTCGATGACGCCAGCGGCGCCTTGTTGGCTAACAACTCGTTCGCGGCAGACTTTGCCGAGCAGGTGGCGTTCGTTGATGTGAACGTCCGGCCGCGCACACTCACGGCGGACCGTACCGAGTTTCTGGGCCGCAACGGCTCCGCTGAGGCGCCAGCGGCGTTGGGACACAGCGGACTTTCTGGACGGGTGGGGCCAGGATTGGACCCCTGCGCCGCTGTGCAGACGACGATTGAGCTACCACCCGGCGAAGAGCGCGAAGTCGTCTTCTTCCTTGGCTCCGCACCGAATGTCTCTGCCGTCCGCGAATTGCTCCATCGCTACAGGGAGGCCGGCCGCGTTCGCGCCGTCTGGGAAGAAGTGCGCGAACGGTGGGACCGCATCCTGACGGCAGTGCAAGTGCAGACGCCGGACCCCGCCGTGGACGTGCTTCTCAATCGCTGGCTGGTGTATCAGGTACTCAGCTGCCGAGTCTGGGGCCGTTCGGCGTTCTATCAGTCCAGCGGCGCCTATGGTTTCCGCGATCAGTTGCAGGATGTGATGGCCTTGGTCTACGGCGCACCGGAGGAGACGCGAGCACAGATTCTGCGAGCGGCGAGCCGGCAGTTTGCCGAGGGCGACGTGCAACACTGGTGGCACCCGCCTGCCGGCAAGGGGATCCGCACGCGCATCAGCGATGATTATCTCTTCCTTCCCTTCGTGGTCTGCCATTACGTCACAGCTACCGGTGATACGGCACTGCTGGACGAGAAGGTTCCCTTCTTGTCTGCGGCGCCGCTGAAGCCGGGTCAGGAAGAGAGTTACGGTCAGCCTTCTGCCGGCGACTCTGCCACGATCTACGAGCATTGCGTGCGGGCGCTGAAGAACGGTCTGCATTTCGGCGCGCATGGTTTACCCTTGATGGGTGCCGGCGACTGGAACGACGGCATGAACAAGGTCGGCATCGAGGGCAAGGGCGAAAGCGTGTGGAACGGCTGGTTCCTGCTGACCTGCCTGCGTCGATTCGCCGAATTGGCCGATGCCCGCAGCGATGCGGCCTGGGCAAACAGCTGCCGCGAGCAAGCGGAGCGGCTGCGAGCCGCTATCGAGGAACACGCCTGGGATGGCGGTTGGTATCGACGAGCCTATTTCGATGATGGTACACCGCTGGGTTCCGCACAAAATGACGAATGCCAGATTGATTCCATCGCCCAATCGTGGGCCGTCATCTCCGCCGCTGCCGATCCGGAGCGAGCGCAGCGGGCGATGGCTGCGGTGGACGAAAAGTTGGTCCGCCGCGATCCCGGCATGATCCTGCTGTTCACGCCGCCCTTCGATAAAGGGCGTCTGCAACCGGGATACATCAAGGGTTATGTCCCTGGCATCCGCGAGAATGGCGGGCAATACACGCACGCTTCCACGTGGGTGGTCGAGGCGGCCGCCCGGCTCGGCCAAGGAGATCGGGCCAAAGAGTATTTCGATCTTCTCAGTCCAGTAAAGCACACTCTAACTCCCGAAGGGGTGGAGCGCTACAAAGTCGAGCCGTATGTCGTCGTCGCCGACATTTATGGTCATCCGCCGCATGAGGGCCGTGGCGGCTGGACGTGGTACACCGGCTCGGCCAGCTGGCTTTATCGCGTTATGCTCGAATCGATCCTTGGCTTCCACCTGCGCGGCGACCGTCTTCGCGTGGAACCGTGCATTCCCAAGGCGTGGCCGTCGTTCACCCTTGTCTATCGTCATCGTTCGGCAACCTATCACATCCGCATCGAGAACCCGCATGGAAGCGGGCGGGGCGTTTCGGAGGTACATGTGGATGGGCAAAGACAAGACTGTCCGGATGTGAATTTGAAGGATGACGGACAAACGCATCAGGTCACAGTCGTTCTCCGAGCCTGAAGCGTAAGCGAAGTCTCTTCGCTTACGCTTCAGGCTCGGACTATGTTGCCGCCTCTCTCCCGATTCGTACATTGCCTGCAATGAGATGAATTTACAGCGACGGAGCAAACGCCGTCGCGGAACTTACTGTGAGGCCGGTTAGCATGGCAGAACGCAAATATGTTTATTTCTTTGGCGGCGGCAAGGCAGAAGGCCGGGCCGACATGAAAGACCTTCTCGGCGGCAAGGGCGCCAATCTTGCCGAAATGACCAACATCGGCCTGCCGGTGCCGGCCGGGTTCACGCTCACAACCGAAGTCTGCACCTACTATTACGCCAACAATCGCACCTATCCTCCCGAGCTGAAAGCCCAAGTCGATGCCGCCCTGCGAAAGACCGAAGAAGTCATGGGCGCTAAGCTCGGCGACTCCCGGAATCCTCTGCTTGTCTCGTGCCGCTCCGGCGCCCGCGAAAGTATGCCGGGCATGATGGATACCGTCCTCAATATCGGACTCAACGAGTCCAGCTTGAGAGGACTCATCGACAAGACCGGCAACGAGCGCTTCGCCTGGGACACGTATCGCCGGTTCGTCCAGATGTACGGCGACGTGGTGCTCGGCCTCAAGCCACAGGACAAGCATGAGATCGATCCCTTCGAGAAGATCATGGAAGAGCTGAAGCACGCAAAGGGGGTCCATCTCGATACCGATCTGACCACGGCCGATTTGCAAGAGTTGGTGAAGCGTTTCAAGAAGGCAGTCAAGGAGCGCACCGGCAAGGACTTTCCGGAAGACGCTCACGAGCAAATGTGGCAGGCCATTGGCGCCGTGTTCGGCTCGTGGATGAACGATCGCGCCATCGTCTATCGCCGCCAGTACGGCATTCCCCACGAATGGGGCACGGCGGCAAACATCTGCTCGATGGTATTCGGCAACATGGGCAACGACAGCGGCACCGGCGTTGCCTTCACCCGCGATCCGGCCACCGGCGAGAAGGTTTTCTACGGTGAATATCTCATCAATGCCCAGGGTGAAGATGTCGTTGCCGGCATCCGTACACCAAAAAAGATCGCGGAACTACAAAAAGACATGCCGGAAGTGTACAAGCAGCTAGATGACATCCGAGCCAAGTTGGAGAAGCACTATCGGGATGTGCAGGACATCGAGTTCACCATCCAGAAGGGCAAGCTGTGGATGCTGCAAACGCGCAACGGCAAACGCACCGGCTTCGCCGCCGTTCGCTTCGCCGTGGACATGGTGCAAGAAGGACTTATCAGCAAGGAAGAAGCCCTGTCCGTGCGCCGCATTCCGCCGGACGACCTGAATCAGCTGCTGCAACCCATCTTTGATCCGGACGCCAAGCGCAAGGCTATCACCGAAGGCCGGTTGCTGGCCAAGGGCATCAACGCGGGACCCGGAGCGGCCAGCGGCCACATCAAGTTCCACGCCGAGGACGCCGAGGCGTGGGTCCACAAGCATAAGGGCACACCTGAAGGCCGTGTCATCCTAGTACGCGAAGAAACGAGTCCGGAGGATCTTCGCGGGATGGTGGTAGCTGCGGGCATTCTTACTGCCAAGGGTGGTGCCTCCAGCCACGCCGCGCTCGTCAGCCGGCAGATGGGCAGAGTGTGCATCGTCGGCTGCGGCGCTCTCAGCGTCGATTACAAGAAAGGAACGCTCAGCGTCGGCGAGAAGGTCTTCAAGGACGGCGATTGGTTGTCGATTGACGGCTTCACTGGCGAAGTCATCGCCGGACAGGTAGCGACCAAGCCCAGCGAGGTCGTGCAGGTGCTGATCGACAAAACACTAAAGCCGGAACAATCGCGCGTGTATCAGCAGTTCGCCGAGTTGATGAAGTGGGCCGACTCGGTGCGCAAGCTACGCATCCGCACCAACGCCGACCTGCCCGACCAAGCCGCCCAGGCCGTCGCCTTCGGCGCCGAAGGCATCGGACTATGTCGAACCGAACATATGTTCTTCGAACATATCCAGCCGATGCGCGAGATGATTCTCGCCGATTCGCCGGAAGCGCGCAAAAAAGCGTTGGCGAAACTGCTGCCATTTCAGCGGCAGGATTTCGAAGGCTTGTTCAAAGCCATGAACGGCCTGCCGGTGACGATCCGCACGCTCGATCCGCCGCTGCACGAGTTTTTGCCGCACGACGCCAAGGGCCAAGCCGAGGTGGCCAAGGATCTCGGCGTCAAGCCGGAAGTGATCGCCGAACGAGTTAAAGGGTTGCACGAGTTCAATCCGATGCTCGGTTTCCGCGGCTGCCGGCTGGGCATCGTCTATTCCGAAATCACCGAGATGCAGTGCCGGGCCATTTTCGAGGCGGCCTGCAACGTGCAGAAGTCCGGCGTTAAGGTCGAGCCAGAGATCATGATTCCGCTGGTCGGTTTCCTGCCCGAATTGCGCGAACAGGCCAGGATCGTGCATGAGACGGCCAAGAAAGTCTTCGCCGAGAAAGGCGTCACTGTGGCGTATCTCGTCGGCACGATGATCGAGCTGCCGCGCGCCTGCGTGGTGGCCGATCAGATCGCCAAGGAGGCGCAGTTCTTCAGTTTCGGGACCAACGACCTGACACAGACGACGCTCGGCATGAGCCGCGACGATTACGGCAGCTTCATCCGGCATTATCTCGAACGTGATCTCGTACCGCGCGATCCGTTCCAATCGATCGACGTGGATGGCGTCGGCGGCTTGATGAAAATGGGCGTCGAGAAAGGTCGTTCCACACGCAGCGATCTGAAAATCGGCATCTGCGGCGAACACGGCGGCGATCCGGATACCGTCAAGTTCTGCCACAAAATCGGTCTGAATTACGTCAGCTGCAGCCCGTTCCGCGTGCCGATTGCCCGCTTGGCCGCGGCGCAGGCGGCGCTGGGTAAGTGAGTGATTTCCACCATTCTAGCTCCATGTGGCGAGCATCTTGCGCTCGCCACATGTAAGAGCGGGGACGGATGTTAATCGAATGGCTGACCTTGTGCCACCAAGTGGACTCCGCCTACTGGGATATAAGTTCATCGGTCGTGGCCCCTCGGCAACGGGAGCAGACGGTAGTTGGCACATTGCGGGGCATGCCTTTCGTTGTGCCCACTGTGGTGATTTCATCCCCGTTGGACGGATCGATTATTTTTCGTGCAGTTGTGGAGCGATGTCCCTGGATCCCGACTATTGTCGGCTTGGATCATTTCTTGGCGACCAAAACATCCTAGTTTACCGCAAGAGCAACCAACACCGCCAAGCCGCAGCGGGAGCAGACTGCGCTCCTGCGCCAGATCGACACCACGGATAGGCAGATGGAAAAAACAAAGGGGTAGAGAGTCAATCTCGCGGCTCTTTACTCCTTTGTTCGTTACCGAATAGCAGCAATTACTGGTTGCTTCACCGCGCCGAGCGATGGTAAGCTGCATCACCGCAAGGAGGTGTTGCGTGGCTAAATCTAAAAAGTCTCAATCCTTACAAACCGTCATCACGGTGCCATCGTCGGCCGACTTCGACGAGGTGCTGCAACTCATCGATGCGGCTCGTAACCGTGCCATCGCCGCCGTCAACAAGGAGTTGATCGACCTGTACTGGAGCATCGGCGAGTACATCAGCCGCAAGATTGCTGCCGACGGCTGGGGGCAGGGGACCGTCGAAGCTCTGGCCGAGTACATCCGGCGACGACAGCCGAATGCCAAGGGTTTCTCGGCCCAGAACCTCTGGCGCATGCGGCAGTTCTACGAGATCTACCGCGATCAGCCAAAACTCTCACCGCTGGTGCGAGAATTGAGTTGGACCCACAACTTACTCATCCTCAGCCGTTCAAAACGTGAGGAAGAGCGCGAGTTCTATCTGCGGATTTGCCACCGCGAGAAGTGGAGCAAGCGTGAGTTGGAACGTCAGCTGAACGGAGCCTTGTTCGAGCGAACCATTCTGTCGCCGACAAAACTGTCACCACCGGTGACAGTTTTGCATCCTGATGCGGCCGCCATCTTCAAGGATAGCTATCTCGTCGAGTTTCTCGATCTTCCGCCCAAACATTCCGAGGAGGATCTACAACGCGGGCTGGTTGAGCAGCTCAAACAATTTCTTATCGAACTGGGCCGCGATTTCTGCTTCATCGGCAGTCAGTACATGGTGCAGGTTGGCGGGCGGGATTTCTATATCGACCTGCTCTTTTTCAACCGTGCGCTGAATGCCCTCGTCGCCTTCGAGTTGAAGATCGAAGAGTTCGAACCCGCGCACCTCGGCCAGCTGGAATTCTATCTGGAGGCGCTCGACCGGGACGTGCGTAAGCCGCATGAGCGTCCATCCATCGGTGTACTGCTCTGCGCTACAAAAGACCACGAGGTAGTCGAGTACGCTCTGAGCCGAGCTGCCTCCCCAGCGTTGGTGGCGGAGTACCAGACACGCCTTCCCGATAAGAAGCTGTTGCAGTCCAAGCTCCACGAGTTTTATCAGTTGGCCCAAGCCCAGGCCGCGCGGCCGGCCCTCGAAGGTCCGAAATCATTGCCGCCCGCAAAACCATCCAAGCCACGGAAGCGCAAGAAGTCATGATCCGTTGGCAGAAGCGGGCCAGAAAAGGAGAGGGCGTAGAATTGCGGGCCAATCGACTTGACGAGCTATTACGGTGGTCGTATTAATAATTATGGGTTGAGAGACTGCACGCTCTCGACTCGAAACGACCTTTTCCTTTTGATGCCTCGCGGAGGTCTGAGTGCCTCCGCGAGGTTTTTTCCGCGCCGAGCCGGGGCGATGTCCACGTTTTTCGATCTTCAAGGCCATCGCGGCGCCCGCGCCCTTCATCCGGAAAATACGTTACCGTCGTTCGAAGCCGCTCTCGATGTCGGCGTCCGCAGTATCGAAACCGACGTGCATCTGACGCGAGACGGCGTCGCCGTCCTTTGTCACGATCCTTTGCTCTGTGATCCGCCCTGTAGACTGCTTGGATCGGGATCAGCTGCTTCCTCTGGCGTGCCGCCGTGGGTGAGTCGATCAACGCTTGCCGACTTGCGTGGCTATCGCGCCGACGGCAACCCCGATCCGGGTCGTTTCCCCGATCAAAGCGCCGCCGTCACGCCGCTGGCCGCTCTCTTTGCTGAGCAGCACGGATTGCATCCGTATGGCATTCCGACCCTGGAGGAGTTGTTGCAATTCGCGGCGGCCTACGCTGGTGAGCTGGGAGCGCGGGCCGGCAAATCGGAAATGCAGCGACAGCGGGCGCGGAAGGTGGTGTTCGATCTGGAATTGAAACGGATACCATTTCATCCGGAAACCATCAATGATCGCTTCGACGGGACAACTCCCAGTTTGCTGGAAGAGTGCATCGTCGAGGCGGTGCGGCGAGCCGGTGTGACGGCGCGAACGACGGTACGCAGTTTCGATCATCGCTGCGTCCGCCTGCTGCGGAAGATGGAGCCTGGCCTGACCGGAGCCATACTCATCGCGGAAACAGCCCCGGTGGCACCGGTGGAACTGATGGAGCGGGCAGACGCTCAGGTGTATTGTCCGGGTTATTTGTTTGTCGATGAAGGGATTGTGCGCCAGGTGCATGCCGCCGGGGCGCACGTGTTGCCGTGGACGGTCAACCAGCCGGAGCATTGGCAGCGCCTACTCGATTGGGGCGTGGATGGGATCACCACGGATGTACCGGATCGTTTGGCGCGCTACCTCAGCGAGCGCGGCATCTCGTTTTGACTCTCTTTTCTTTCTCTGCGCTCTCTGCGTTCTCTGTGGTTAAATCTTTAGACCCTCACCGCGCCGCCGGCTGTACGGCTGTTCGGGCCGGCGGACGGCCGAACGCGCTCACATCCCGCATGATCCGAACACACGTCTCTTCATCCAGCACGAAAACGCCGCCGCGGTCGCTGTCCGGGAGGCGTGCATAACGGCCCTTCGTGCTGCCTTCCACGTTGCCGAGGTGCAGCACGCGCTTGCCGGAGCGCGTGGCAATTTCCAGGATCAGCTCCGGTTTATCGAGTCCAAACAAAGCCAGGTTGGCGTCCTTGTCCACGGCGTAGCGACTGAGCTTCAGGCTGGCCAGCGCCGCCAGCGTGTCCTCGACTGTTGCCGAATTGATCTTAGCGTCCGGCTTGCTCACCGCCTGCCAGGTCGAACCGGCTTTCTCCAACAAAAACGGAGTGCGATTGTAGCGATAATTCAGCGATTCGATCTCGACCGCGTCCAGCGGCGGCGTCCAAACGGTGCGCGGCCGGTATTCGTCTAGAACCCTTTGGCTCAAGCGAGAATCGAGCAGAAACACCAATTCGCCCTTGGCCAGCTTGGCGTAACGCCGCTCACCTTTTGCCTCCTTATTACCGACCTGTAGGCTCATTACCTCCTTGTCGCTGGACTGCACGCGCCAGGTAGCTTCGGGTCGATCCAGTCCGTACTTCTTCAAGGCGTCCGCATCCGGCTTTTCGGCCACCAGGGCAGCGGCGCGAAGCTGCCTGAGAAGGCCGAGAAATTCAGCGAGAAGATCTTGTTCTGCGTCGCCTTGCAGCGGCTCCGTCAGCTTCCAGGTGCCATCAATCTTTCGGAAAACAGCGTGGCGCGGTCCACGATCCAGCTGCAGACGGTCGGCCTCGCTGAAGCGAACAATGGTGCGATCCCGGAAGGCCAATGGGTCGCCCGTCAGTTGTTCGACCAGCGATCCCGGCAGCACGGCAACTACATTGCTATTGTCCACCACAGCGAAGCGCTCGCCGCCTTTGCCTGCGGATTTGCCCAGCTTAAGGATGTGTACGGCTGGCTTCTGATCGTCCTTTAGGTTGATTGTGACGAGAGCCTGGGGCGTCTGAAGTCCGAACGGTTTGAAATCCTTGACGGGATAAGCGGCGATTCGCTCGGCTCGCAGATGACCGAGTTGTTCGAACAATCGCTGCATCACCTGGTCATCGGCCTTCTCTTTGTCGGGCTTGACCAGGTTCCAGCCGCCGTCCTTCTTGGCGACTTCCAGGGTCTTCGTTTCGGCACGGCTTTGGAGTGCGGTAGCGGCAGCCGGGTCGAATTTCAGAAGGTCATGGTTGACGTAATCGAGATAACTGCGTTCCAACAAACGAACGGTGTCCGGCGGCAGCACGGCCACTCCGACGGTTTTGTCAACGCGGGCATAACGCGCGCCCGGCTCGTTCTCAACCGGCTTGCCCAGCGACACAACATGCTCATCCTTATCCGCTCTTATCGTGACACGGACGGCGGGTTTGTCCAAACCATATTTCGTCCACTCTACGCTTTGACCGTAATCCGCAAAACGCTGAGCGCGCAAGTCCGACCAGAGAGAGCTTAGTGATAATATCGCCTCGGAATCGGCGGGATAAGCGCCCTCAGGTGATTCCGTCACCTGCCACGCATCGCCTTTTTTCTCTAGTGTCAATGCCTTGTCACCAGCTTGAGAGTGCAGTCGATCTACCTTCGCCGCATCAAGATTCAGAAGTTTGGTGTCGAGCAGATCGAGGGCGACATGATCGGCGGCACGAACGAGCGTGTCGCTGACCGTGAAGATCGCTGCGTCATTGCCACGCTTGGCGTAGTGCGACCCTCCTTCTTTTGTTGCCTTGCCAATCAGCAAGGTATGCTCTTTCTCATCCTTGTTGAGTACGGGCTTGATGCGGATGGTCAGCGCGGGCTTATCCAGACCATACTCCGCCAGATCCTTCGCCTCGTGGGTCGTGTAGCTCTCGACCTTGGGCGTCGTCAGCTCCGCCGTCATCTTTTGCACGTTCTCGCCCAGCGCGTTCGCCTCGAAGGGGCCGCTGATCTTCCAACTCTTTTCGGAGCGCGTCAGCATGTATTCCTTCTGCCCTGCCTTGTGGACTCGCAGCGTCTCGATCTCTTCGGGCAGCAATTGCCACAGCGTTTGTGGCCGATAGCTGAGCGAATCGCGCATCAGCTGCTTGTGCAGATCGTCGTTGATGGCGAAGATCGGCCCGCCATCCGCCATGTGAGCAAAATAGCCGCCTTTGCCGCCGCGCGCTTTGCCGATTTGCACGGTTTTTGCCGGCTTGTTTTTGTCCGTGAACTCGATGCGAACCGTCAACGGCGGTTTGCCGAGTCCGTACTGTTTTTCCAGTTCATCTTGTTTCGGCTCCTCCGTGACGAACTCGGCCGCTTCCAGATGCCCTAGATCAGCAAGGAGCTGATCGACCCTTGCCTTATCCGCGTCGGCCTTCACCGGATGAGCCAATCGCCAAGCGTTTTTGTCGTGCTCCAGCGTCAACTTTTTGCCTTGGTTGTCGATCTCGATCTTGGCCACGTCGGCGGGATTGAAGTCGAACAACCGCTTGCCGCGATACCCCAGTGCCGAGCGCTGGACCAGCGGCGCCAAGCTCTCGTCCACGGCATTGATACGCGGCCAGTCATCGGCCATTACGTACAGCTTCTTCTTTTCCGTATCCTTCTTGCCGACGCGAACCGTTATCGTCCGTGTCTTTTTCTCTTTGGTCTCGCCGCTCTTCGTTTCCTCTTCAACAGTGACTTTCACCACGGCTTCGGGTTTGTCCAAGCCAAACTTTTTTGGATCTCCTTTGTCGATAATGTCCTTGTCGTGCGCTTGCAGGTCGGACAGTTTGTTCAGAAGCTCCGTGACCTTGCTGTTGTCCGCCTCGGCGCTAAAGGGCTTGATGATCTTCCAATTATCCTTGTCTTTTCCCAGCACTATGTCTTCGCCGCCATGGTTGATCTCGACGCGGCGAGCGTCAGAGCTGTTAAAGCGCGCGACGCGGCTGTCGCGCAGCTTATCGAGAGAGACGAAAACGTCCTTGAACTTGTCGGCCTTGATCTCGAAGACTTGATCGTTGTACTGCAACTTGGCATAGCGAAACTCTTCGGTCACGGGCATCATGCGTTGTTGCTGCATTCCAGGCGGCATGCCCGGCGGCTGCGGTGCAGGCGCCAGGCGCTGGCGTCGGCTGGAAACGGAGCCGATAAGCAGAGTAACGGTGTCGCCTTTGTCATTTTTCGCTGTGATGATGCGTTCGGGATTGGTCAGGCCAGCACGGACGAGCAGACCGCCTTGCGAGGCGAAAAACAGGTCGGTGGCCAGCGAAGCCGCATTCGGGATGGTATGAGCGTGCCACAACCACGGCGAAATACCGCCGCTGCCCGCCGGAACGAATTGCTCGGCCCACAGGTCCAGCACGCCGGCTAGCAACGTCTTGCGCGCCTCATCGTCGAGGCGATCGCGCACCGGCTCGGTCAACTCAGCATCTTTCCACGATTGGCCTGAGCGCACTAGCGTGAAGTGCGTGCCGTCTGCTTTCTTGTCGTTGATGGTCAGGCTGCGCGCTTGCAACTGCTCGATGGTATCCCGGCGGTCCTCGCCGCTGATGGTTTCTTTCTCGAAGAGACGCCGTTCTTGGTAGCAATCGGCCGGCTTGTCCAGCGCTGCAACCAGCCCCGGCGCGAGGCGCACCACTTCCGGTTTCCGGTCCAGTCGGACGTAGGTTTCGCGGGAGAAGCTGTTTTCCAAATTATCCACGGGTTGCTCGCCGAACGCCAGCGTATGCTCCTCGCCCTCAGTGCGAACCGTTATGGTAACGGCCGGGTGATCCAGTCCGAACGCGAGCAAGTCGGTGTCTTCGTGGATCGGCTGCGGCTGGAAACGGGAACGCAGACTGGTGAGCAAGGTCACGAGGTTTTCGACTTCCAAGCGGCGAATGGGCCAGTTGCCGGGAAGTCCCCATTGGCCATCCGCTTTGTGAGTCAATTCGGTAATGCCGCTGGGCGCGTGGATCTCGATACGCTGGATCTTGTCTGCGCGTAAATCATGAAGAAATTCGCGGGTGCCCTTCTCTTCAACAACATCCGGACGCGGAGCGAGATCGAGAGCGGGCGGCAAGGGCGGATTGCCATACCACCATAACAGCACGCCGGCGCCGGCCAGCACGATGAGAGCGAGAGTCGTCTTGAAATTCATTGGCGATCTCCTTGTTTACCAGCCCGAAGCGTCAGCGAGGGCGGCCCTCGCTTACGCTTCGGGCTGGTTTTTATCGCAAGCGCCGGAACAGCACGACGACGAATCCGAGGTAAAGAAACAGCACAGGCAAACCCAAACGAGCGCCCCACAACCAGAGATATTCTGTAGAGGAATCCGGAGGAATCGTGTCGTTGACGCGCGGATAGCTCCACAGGTGCTCCTCACGTGGCAAGCGATCATCGCGGCCCAACAGCCAGTTGATAGTCTGCACGAACAGTTTTTCTTGCGCCGCCGGTATATCCTTGCCGGCGAAAAATCCGCCCTGACCGATGACCGCTAAACGCACGCGCGCCGGCTTGTCCGCCTGGCTGGCATACCATTCGCGCGGTAAGGCTGTTTCTACGGCCACGCCGATGGGAAACGGTCCACGTCGCCGCGTTTCCAATCCCGTAGCGGCTGGCTTCAGCTGTTTACGTTTATCCTGATCGCGCTGGGGTTGTTCAAACTGCGGAACCCGGCCGTCAGTGGGGAACGGCTGATCCTCGTTCCAGCTCTGCGGACTGGTCATCAGGAAAACCGGATCTACCGTTAGTTGCTTGGCGGCGGCATCCTGTTTGGGCGGTTCGGGCGGCACGAAGTAAATCGGGCGGGGATGCCGGATCCGAATGTCCAGAGCTTCCTCTTTGCCCAGGCCGCGGGCTGTCAGGCGGATGCTGGAGCGAATGCGATTGGCGGGGCGAGCGATGTCCACGCTCCCCGGCGGCAAGCTGTCGCGCGAACGCCAGTCCCAGATCACAGGCGGAATTTCGACGCTGGAGCCGGCGATGGTCGTCAGGCCGGCACGGTTCTCGGCGAATCCCTGTTCTTCGGCGTCGAACAGCACCGTTTGCTTGGGCATCTTGACGCCCAATTGCGTCAGCAGGTCTTCCAGTCCGTCTGGCCGGGGGTCGTCGAGGTTGCTTCCCGGTGGAAAATTCAGCGGACCAAAACAGGCCAGGATCGGCTTACCTGCCTTCAGGAAATCCTTGATCGCTTCCACTTGAGCCGGATCGAGCGAATAGTATTGCGGGGCGATGTTACTAAAAGGACTGGCCGTGTTGCGCAGCGTCATGCGCGGCACCATCAGTAAATCGCAGTCGGCCAGCAAGCGTTGCAGCTTGCCCTTCAGATCGGTCATGCGGCGTTGCTCCTCCAACGCCGGCACGTTCATCTTGGCGATGTCGGCCTGGGTCGCGGTCAGCCGTTGTCGATAATCTTCAATCGCTTGGTTGAGATGTTGCAGATCCTCATCAAGGTCTTCTACCTTCTCCTGGATCAGTCGCCGCATCAGCTGGTCGCGTGCCGCGCCCTCTGTGATGGCGTTCTTCCACAGATCGCGCAATTCAACCAATTGTGGGCGTGCTTCTTGCAATTGACCGAGTTCGCGTTGCAAGCGCGTCTTGATGGCGTCCGAAGGCGGGTTGAGCAAGGCTTGCCGATACTGCTGAATTTTCACGTCCACGAGCTGAACCGTCTGCTCATAGTCGCGCGCCCGCTCTCCCGCTTGATCGGTGATTTGCTTCAGCAAAGATGTTCGCGTTCTCTCATCCTCGGCAGCCTTCTGCCAGCCTGCGTGTTCCTGTTCCGTTTCCTTACGGACCTTCTGGAATTTCTCCAAGTCGATCTCATAAAACCTCTGGGTGCGCTTCAGTCCTTCCAGCTTGCTTTCCTCAAGCGAATAAACCGCCGGGTCCAAACCGAGCGGCGGAGTGTTGCTTTCCTTTTTCAACACGATGTCGGTGACGTCAAAGCCGCGCGCCTCCAAAGCGTTGCGCAAGCCGTGCAGGCCAATCTCGCGCTGGCTGCCGGTGGAGAGAACTTCGTGAATGGTGGCGATGGCGATACGCGGTTTCTTCTCACCCAGACGCAGGATGCGATGCGCGAACGGCTCGACACCCTGATAGAGCAAAACGAGATTGCCGCGGCCATCGTGATCGTCCTGCGATAGCGTTTTGTCCAGCAGATAGAAATCGTTGAAGCTCAGTTGTTGGACGCGCAGCTTGTCATTCTCGCGGCCGCAGAAGAACAAGCTGTTTTCCGGAGCGGCTTCGATCATTTTGCGAAGAGTCTCCGTTTCCGGAGCGTCCTTGTCGCCGACTACGGCATCCGTCACTTCGCGCAAACGCTCCTTGAATTTGTAATCACGCGATTGCGTGTCGAGCACTTCCACGCGGATCTGCGGGCCGATGGTGCGGAATTGTTCGACGAGGTCGTGAACTTTCTCGATGACCTTGCGTTCGGCGGCGGAGTCGTAATCGTCCTGCGGCTTGTCCGGCATTAGGCCGAAGACTTTATGGCGATTGTAAACGATGATGGTTGTTCGGCTGTTGGGATTCAGTTGGGCGAGGTCCTTGCGGACCTCCTCTGGCAGCGTGAATTGCCGAGCGCGGGTGAAATCTAGTTGTGCGAAGTGATGGAACGACCACAGATTGACCACGACAAGCGCGACGGCGGCCAGGGCACTCTGCACGACGGCGTTGAGTCCAAAGGCGCTGCGGCGCGTGGCGGTGAAGGCGAGGACTACAAGCAGCTCGATGAGCAGCGTAAACAGTGCCGCTGCGGCACCGGCCAGGCAGAGGACGACGGCCAAGTTTTGTTCCGGTGCCTGCCAGGCCGTTTGTGCCAGTACCGATCCCGCGTCCCAGGCTTGCTGCAAGTCGGTCGCAGCGTGGAGGGTGCGGAACTCGCCGCGCACTGCGGCGAAGACGCCGGCAGCGCACGCAAGCAATCCGCCGGTTAGCCCGAGCAAGCGGATCAGAAAATGTAAGCGCGACCAGAACAACCAGGGCCGCCGCGGACTTGGTGAAGAGAAAGAAGCTGGAGCGGTCACTGCCATCGTCGGGCCTCCAGACTACGAACCGTGAGGAACAAGCAGAACAAGGCCGTGCTGCCGTACAAAATGAGCGGGCGCGTATCCAGCAAGCCGCGCGTGAAAGCGCGGTCAAAGTGCAGCGGCACACTGAAAAAGTAGACGACGTTGTAGAGGTTCGAGCCAGCCAACTCCGGCCGCCAGAAGCCGCTGCCGATGAAGATCAATCCGACCGCCAGGGCAAGGATGGCGGCCACCATCTGATTGCGCACCAGGCTGCTGATTAAGAGACCGATGGCCAGGAACATCGCCCCAGCGAGGAACATTCCTGCATAGGTCCACAGCACCGGATACGGATCAAGCAACACCGGGATCTCAAGTAAATGCGGCCCGTCCGCATGATAGTGCAACCAGCCACCGACGCCGGCGGCGCAGCAGCCGCCGACGATTAGCACCAGCGACACCAGCCGCGCCGTCGTGCCCAAATGCGGCAACAAGAACAGCAAGCCGAGAAGCACGCTGGCCAATCCAGCGACAAACACGATGCTCTCTGCCGTCCAGACGCTCTGGTAAACCGGCATCTGGGCGCCGAGCAGAGCCGGCAAATACAGCAGCGTCGGCAGCCACAAAACGGTATAGAACGCCAGACACGCCAGGTATTTGCACAGCACCACTTGCCAGTCGCGCAAGGGCGCCGTCATCAGCATTTCCAGCGTGCCGCTGCTGCGTTCCTCGGCGAATAGTCGCATCGTCAACAGCGGCGGAATGAACAGAAACACCAGCCAGAATAGTTTATCGCCGAACATGGTCTGCATGGGCGATTCCGTGCCCACCGGCCCCTTGGCGGTCAACAAGCCCAGTGTCGTGGCGAACAGATCGCCGGTGACAAACAGAAAGACAACCAGCACGACATAAGCGACTGGCGAGAGGAAATAGGCGCTGAACTCACGGCGGATCAAGCTGCGAGCGCGGAACAGACCGACTGCTATCCACACCAATCCCACCGCCGCCCCCGTCAGAACGACAATTAGCAGCGTTAGCGTCAACCATTCGCGTGCATTGAGGTTGTTGAACATGGGATTCTCCATCCTGGCGAGCGGGGTCGCGTAAGCGCCCCGAGTGCTTCGCTCTCTCGGGGCGCTTACGCGGCCCCGCTCGCCGTATTATTACGCACGAACAACGGCCTCTCGTTCGATTAAATCGATGAACATTTCTTCTAGGCTTTGATTCTCTGGCTTTAGATCGACGAGTCGCCCGCTTGCGACGACCTGCCCGCGATTGATGATGATAGCCTGGTCGCAGGTTACTTCTACTTCCGAGAGAATGTGCGTGGACAGCAGGATGGTGTGTTCCTGGCCCAGCTCGCGGATCAGTTTGCGTGTTTCGCGGATCTGCCCCGGATCAAGTCCCGCTGTCGGCTCATCGAGAATCAACACCGGCGGACTGTTGAGCAACACGTCCGCCAAGCCGACGCGCTGCCGATAGCCCTTCGACAGCGTGCCGATGAGCTGCCGCCGCACGTCGCGGACCCAGCATCGATCCAGAACGTACTCGACGCGCTTCCTTGCCGCGCCGCCGTGCAGTCCCTTGATGCCGGCGCGAAAACGCAGATACTCGGCGACACGCATTTCCGGGTAGAGCGGGCAATTCTCCGGCATGTAGCCGATGCGTCGCCGCACTTCGACCGGCTGCCAGAACACATCGAGTCCGGCAATGGTCGCCCGGCCCGACGTGGCGGTAAGATAACCGGCGAGAATGCGCATGGTAGTGGACTTGCCGGCCCCGTTGGGACCGAGGAAACCGACCACCTGCCCTTTGGGCACATCGAAGGACACATTGCGGACAGCGGCGTAATCGCCGTAATACTTGGTTAGATTGCTGACGTGGATCACGACAGCCTCCTCCTGCGGCACCAGGAATGCTTCCGGCGAATTTCGGGCATGATGCAAGTTGAAAATAACGGAAGAACAGCCCTATGGCAAGGGGGCTGCATCTCGGACTGCGGAGAGGAAGAGAGTTCAGGAAATGAACCGGTGGCTCCATGCTCGCGTTCAAGCACAGAGCCACCGGCGCAAGCGTGCTTACTTGATGAACAACATCTCACGATACGTCGGCAACGGCCACAGGTCGTCGGCAACCATCGTTTCCAGCTTGTCACCGTAGTTGCGGACTTCGGCCATCGCTGGCAGGACGCTGTCGCGGAAATGCTTGGCGTGAGCAAGAACGTCGCCGTCGGCGTGGTGCGCCAAGGCACGATCCAGCTCGGCCGTCGCTTTCTGGAAGTCGCTGATGGTCGTAGTCAGCGACTTGAGCAACTCGACCTGGGCGCTGTTGTCGGCGCCGGCGGCCTTAGTGGCGTTGACCGCCGACGCGACTTCGCCCTGGTAACGCAGGGCGGCCGGCAGGATCATCGTCTTGGCCATCATGCTCATCAGACGGCCTTCGATGTTCACCGTCTTGACGTAGTTCTCGCACAAGATGGCGAAGCGGCTTTGCAATTCACGCTCGCTGTAGACGCGGTACTTGGTGAGCAGCTCGACGGAGTCCCTGCGGAGGATGACCGGCAGGGCATCCACAGTGTTGCGCAGATTGGGCAGGCCGCGCTTCTCGGCCTCCTGATGCCATTCCGGAATATAGTTATCGCCGTTGTAGATGACCTTCTTGCTCTCCTTGATGATGGCCGGCAGAAGATCCTGGATGGCCTTGTTGATGTCCTTGCCCTGTCCCTTAGCTTTCTCGAGTTGCGTGGCGATGTAGTCGAGCGATTCGGCGACGATGGTGTTCAGCACCGTGTTAGGTCCGGCAATGGACTGCGAGCCGCCCACGGCGCGGAACTCAAATTTGTTTCCGGTGAAGGCGAACGGGCTGGTGCGGTTGCGGTCGCCGGCGTGCTTGGGCAGCTTCGGCAGCACACTGACGCCGATTTCCAGATAACCTCCCTGCTTCGTAGACTTGGCCCCTCCTTTTTCCAGTTGATCGATCACGTCTTGCAGCTGATCGCCCAGGAAAATCGACATGATGGCCGGCGGCGCTTCGTTGGCGCCGAGGCGATGGTCGTTGTGAGCGCTGGCCACCGTGACGCGCAGTAGTTCGGGATATTTGGCGACGGCGCGGATGACGGCGACGCAAAAGACGAGGAACTGGGCGTTTTCATGCGGCGTGTCGCCCGGCTCCAGCAGGTTCTCGCCGGTGTCGGTGGACATCGACCAGTTGTTGTGCTTGCCCGAACCGTTGATGCCGGCGAACGGTTTCTCGTGCAGCAGACACGCCAGGCCGTAGCGCGGCGCCGTCTTGCGCAGCACTTCCATAATCATCATCTGATGATCGGTGGCCAGGTTGGAGTCCTCGAAAATCGGTGCAATCTCGTGCTGGCTGGGAGCGACCTCATTGTGCCGGGTCTTGACCGGGACACCGAGCTTGAACAGCTGAGCTTCGCAGTCGGCCATGCAGGCGATGACACGCTCATGAATGTGGGCGAAGTACTGGTCCTCCATCTCTTGCCCCTTGGGCGGTGGAGCGCCGAACAGCGTGCGGCCGGCGTTGATGATGTCGGGCCGGGCGTAATAGAAGTTCTTGTCGATGAGGAAGTATTCCTGCTCGGAGCCGACCGTGGTGAACACGCGGCGCGCCTCGGTGTTGCCGAACAGCCGCAGGATGCGCAGGGCTTGGTGGGAGAGCGCTTCCATCGAACGCAAGAGCGGCGTTTTCTTGTCGAGCGCCTCGCCGGTCCAACTGAGGAAAGCGGTGGGAATGACGAGGGTAGCGCCGTTGGGACTTTCGAGGATGTAAGCGGGGCTGGTTGGATCCCAGGCAGTGTAGCCACGCGCCTCGAAGGTGGCGCGGATGCCGCCGGAGGGGAACGAGGAGGCGTCCGGTTCGCCGCGCACCAGCTCTTTGCCCGAGAATTCAAGGATCGCTTTGCCGTCGCCGGTCGGCACCACGAAGCTATCGTGCTTCTCGGCGGTCAGGCCGGTCATAGGCTGGAACAAGTGCGTGAAGTGGGTCGCACCATGCTCGATGGCCCAGTCCTTCATGGCGGCGGCCACGGTGTCGGCGATGGCCGGATCGAGCGGGGCGCCCTGCTTGATGGTCTTTTGCAGCGCTTTGAAGATCGGCTTGGGCAGTCGTTCCGCCTGCACTGCTTCGCTGAAGACGTTCTCTCCAAACAGATCCTTCATGTGCGTTTCGGTGAAGTTGATCTGTTGGAGTTGATATTCGGCAGTGGCGATGGCTTGCAGGGCCGCGTGACGCGGAGTGTGGTGGCTCATACGATTGGTTCTCGAAACGTTAATACAGGAAGAACAATTAGCCTACGGGTGAAAAACATTCCCCTATCCTAGTGGGAATGTGCAATTTGACGAGCCGGAAGCGTAAGCGACGGACATTCCTTCCGTCGCTTACGCTTCCAGCTCGTCGAGAAATTACGGTCCGATGGCATCGCTGCCGCGTTCGCCGGTACGGATGCGGATGCAATCGTCCATCGGTAAAACGAAGATTTTGCCGTCGCCGACCTGTCCCGTTTCCGGCGTGCGAGCGGCGTGGACAATCGCCTCCACGGCAGCTTCCACGAACGCCTCGTTGACGGCAATCTCCAGTTTGAGCTTGGGCA
>Ga0070739_10001613_pt1 | contig 32978 bp, 31 predicted proteins | sample Coa_R1_7_FD_66445 | JGI IMG/M metagenome (GOLD analysis project Ga0070739, IMG submission 66445) | Surface soil microbial communities from Centralia Pennsylvania, which are recovering from an underground coalmine fire - Coalmine... | ecosystem: Environmental > Terrestrial > Soil > Unclassified ...
ATCGGCCATCTCCTCCCTCCCCCGCGTCCCGTCGACAGCGCCAGCGGTCATAGCAGCCGCGCCAGCCGCGCGCCCGCGAGGGCCAGCATGACGGCGATTCCCACCCGCACCGGCCGCCCCGGCAGCCGCCCACACAGCCAGCTGCCGAGCAGCACGCCCGGCATGGAGCCCAGCAGCAGCTGGCTCGCGAGCAGGGGCTCGACCCGCCCGCTGAGGCCGTGGGCGGTGGCGGCGACCGTGTCGAGCAGGAGGCCGTGCGCGACGACCGTGCCGACCAGGCGCGCCGCGGGCAGGCCGTACAGCAGGGTGAGCGCCGCGGTCAGCAGGGAGCCGGCGCCCACCGAGGTCAGCCCGACCAGCAGGCCGATGCCCAGCCCCAGCCCGGCGGCGCCGCGCCAGCCGGGCCGCGCCCCGGGGCTCACGGACCAGGACCAGCCGGCGGCTCGCAGTAGGCTGGCGCCGGCGGCGCCCAGCAGCGCGAGGCCCAGCGCGAGGCCGAGGCGCGCGTCGGCCTGCGCGGTATCGGCCGCCTGGAGGAGATCGACCAGGCGCGCGCCGAGCAGCGCGCCGGGCACGCTGCCGCAGGCCAGGCGGAGGCACAGCCCGCCATCGACCGTGCCGTGCCGCGCGTGCTGCCAGGTGCCCGCGAGCTTGGTGAGGGCCGCGAAGGCCACCGAGGTGCCGATGGCCAGCGCCGGGCGGGAGCCGGCCACGAGGATGAGCAGCGGCGTGAGCAGGGTGCCGCTGCCAACCCCGGTGAGGCCGACCGCGGCGCCGACGAGGAAGCCGAGCGCAACCAGCACCGGATCGAGCATCCCACCTCCACGCCCGGCGCAGCGGCCGGGCGATGTTGAGCGAAAAGCTCAACATCATCACCTTTTGGCCGGCTCATTCTAGCTTTCCCGGATGAGACTGTCAAGAATATCAACTTTAGCGGCATGGAGCGCGGGCGTGGAGGCACCGCCGCACGGGTGGGCCGCTACGCCGGGCCTGGGGCGGCTCGAGCCGGAGCGCGGGGATGGCCGGGGCTCAGGAGGGCACTGTGATCAGGCGGCGTCCTGAGGGGAGAGGGGGTGGGGTTCCCTCCCACTCCTCGTGCCAGCGGATGGCCACCCACACGCGGTGGCGCAGCGCGTACAGGCGGCGGGCCTGTGCCCAGTCGCGGCGCACGATCGTCTGGTAGTAGCGCGCCGTCAGCTCCTCGTGATAGGCTCGGAGGCGGGGGAGCGCCCCGCGCCGACGCGTGTACATGGCGGACCTCCCGGGTCAGGGGGCGCTGCGGCGCCGGCCTTAGGGCCGGCGCCAGTGCAGGTTGCCCACAACGATGAATGTGCGCGTCGATTCCACCGTGGGGATGGCGTGGATGCGGCGGAAGATCAGGTCGTCGAGCTCGGCCTGGTTAGCCACCTCCACCTTGGCGATGATGTCGGTCTCCCCGTAGATCACGCTGGCCTCGACGATCTCGGGCATGGTCTGGAGTTCGGCGAGCGCCGCCTCGATCTCCTTAGCCGGCAGCTTGATGAGCACGTAGGCCTGCATGCCCGCCTCCTCTCCCCTCCCCGCGCCCCGGCCCTCCCACGCGGCCCAGCGCGCCACGTGCAGCACGACCGGCGCGCTGGCGATGCCGCCCCGGCTGAGCAGCCGGCTGAGCGCCTCGTAGACCTCGCTCGCCTCAGCCACCTCCAAGCTGACCAGCGCGTCGACGTTCGCGCCGTACAGCAGGCAGGCCTCGCGCACCTCGGGCAGGGCGGCGAGCGCCGCCAGGGCGGCGGCCTGCTGGCGCGACGGGAGCTGCAGCAGGGCGTAGGCCCGGTGGCGCGGGCGGGCGGCGAGCTGCTGGGCCGCCTGGAGGGCGTAGCCCCGCTGGTAGTAGCGCCACAGCGCGCGGATCCGCTCGACGTCCTCGGGCGAGTAGTCGCGCCGCGCGATGCGGCGCTTGGGCACGCGGGCCGGGCGGATGTAGCCGAGCGCCTCCAGGTAGTAGACGAAGCGCTTCTCCAGGCCCGGGATCTGGGCCAGGACCTCCTTGAGCTCCACCGCTGTCCATACCACTAAGTACGCACTTGTACTTCGATCTTAGCACAGGGCCGTGCTGCTGCCTAGCTGGGGGCGCCGGCGCGGTCGGGAGGGCGGGCCGGGAGCGCGGTGGAGCTAGCCGCCACGGCTCCCCAGCCCCCGCGGTGCCAGGCAGGGGTGCCGCGCTATCATGTCGGTGAGCCGCGTGGGGGTGGCGGCCGGTAAGCTGGCCGCCACCGCGGGGAGCGCGGCGGAGGAGGCGTCATGCTCCAGCTCGGCTACAAGGCATCCGCCGAACAGTTCGGCCCGCGCGCGCTGCTCGAGTTCGCGGTGCACGCGGAGCAGTGCGGCTTCGACAGCGTGGCCGTGAGCGACCACTTCCACCCCTGGCGGCACACCGATGGGCATGCTCCCCAGGCCTTCGTCTGGCTCGGCGCGCTGTGCGAGCGCACCCGCCGCGTGCGCCTGGGCACCAGTGTGACCACCCCCACCTTTCGCTACCACCCGGCGGTGGTGGCCCAGGCCGCCGCGACCCTGGCGCTGCTGTCGGGCGACCGCTTCTTCCTGGGCGTGGGCACGGGGGAGTCGATGAACGAGGTGCCCGCGCTCGGCATCACCTGGCCGAGCTTCAAGGAGCGCTTCGCGCGGCTGGCCGAGGCGATCGCCCTCATGCAGCGGCTCTGGCGCGAGGAGGCCGTCACCTTCGAGGGGCGCTACTACCGCACCCACCGGGCGACGCTCTACGACCGGCCGGCGCGGGGCGTGCCGCTGTTCGTCGCGGCCGCGGGGGCGACGGCGGCGGAGCTGGCAGGGCGAGTGGGCGACGGCTTCATCTGCACCAGCGGCAAGGACTGGGCGCTGTACCGGGAGACCCTGCTGCCCGCCCTGGCGCGCGGGGCGGCACAGGCCGGGCGCGATCCCGCGACTATCGAGCGGCTGATCGAGATCAAGGTCGCCTACGATACCGACCTCGACCGCGCGCGCGCCGACACGCGCCACTGGGCCGCGCTGGCCCTGGCGCCGGAGGAGAAGGTGGGCATCGACGATCCCCGCGAGCTGGAGGCCCGCGCTGCCGCGGTCGCGGACCAGGCGCACCGCCGCTGGATCGTCTCCGCCGATCCCGACGAGGTGGTCGAGCGCCTCGTGCCTTATGTCGAGCTGGGCTTCACCCACCTGGTCTTCCACGCGCCGGGGCCGGACCAGCGGCGCTTCCTCGACCTGTTCGCCCGCGACGTGCTGCCCCGCCTGCGCCGCCGCTTCGGCTGAGCTGCTCGCTGGCCAGCGTGGCGCCCTGCCGCGCAGGTGCCGTATCTTTTGACGAGGCCCGGCGCGCTCGGCGACGCCGCCGGCCCTGCCTCGTGCTGGAGGCGCTCGCGACGGGTGAGGTGATCGTGCCCTTGGCGCTGCGGCACTGATGGGACCGTCACGCGCTCGGGCAGAGGGGCCAACACCAGGGGACGTCCACGGAGGGCGCGATGGGACTGGGCGATTTCCTGCGAACGCATGTCGGCCGGGTGCCGAACCCGGTCAGCGCCCGCACCCGCGCGGCCCACGCCCGCATCCGCGGGGCGGAGGCCACGGTCAGCGTCTGTCCCTACTGTGCGGTGGGCTGCTCGCAGCTCGTCTACACGAAGCACGGCCGCATCATCGATATCGAGGGCAACTACGAGAGCCCCATCAACGGGGGGACGCTTTGCCCCAAGGGGGCGGCCACCTACGGCCTCGTGCACAGCCCCTTCCGCGTCACACGCGTCAAGTACCGCGCGCCCTACAGCGACCACTGGGAGGAGCGCCCGCTCGACTGGGCGCTGGAGCGCATCGCACAGCTCGTCAAGCAGACGCGCGATGCCAGCTTCGAGGCCGTCGACGCCGCCGGCCTGCCGGTGAACCGCACGCTGGCCATCGGCCACCTCGGCGGGGCCACGCTCGACAACGAAGAGAACTACCTGATCAAGAAGCTGTTCACCGCGGGGCTGGGCATCGTTGCCGTCGAGAACCAGGCGCGCATCTGACACTCCAGCACGGTGCCCGGTCTGGGCGCCCGACTCGGCCGCGGGGGGGCGACCACCACCCAGCAGAGCCTCGCCGACAGCGACTGCATCGTTATCATGGGCGCCAACATGGCGGAGAACCACCCGGTGGGGTTCCGCTTCGTCCTGAAGGCCAAGGAGCGCGGGGCGACGGTCATCCACATCGACCCTCGCTTCTCGCGCACCTCCGCCCTGGCGGACATCCACGTGCCGCTGCGCGCGGGCAGCGACCTCGTCTTCCTCGGCGCGCTGGTCAACTACGTCCTGAACAGCGAGCGCTGGCACCAGGATCCCTTCTTCAAGGAGTACGTCGTCCACTACACCAACGCGCCCTGCATCATCAGCGAGGCCTTCCAGGACACCGAGGAGCTGGGCGGGCGGTTCTCGGGCTACCAGCCCGCGGAGCGCCGCTACGCGACGGATACCTGGCAGTACGCTGCCCCGCCCCCCGCGCCGGCGGAGGCCACGTCGCCGGCGCCCCAGAACGGCCAGCCGCGCGAGGGCGCTGGCGCCGCGGGCTCTCCCCTCGCGCCGCTCGACCCGACGCTGCAGCACCCGCGCTGCGCGTTCCAGCTTGTCCGGCGGCACTTCGCGCGCTACACACCTGAGCTGGTGGAGCAGGCCTGCGGCGTGCCGCGCGAGCTGTTCGTGCGCGTGGCCGAAGCGATCCTGAGCAATTCCGGCCGCGAGCGCACCACCGCCTTCTGCTACGCTGTCGCCTGGACGCAGCACACGATCGGCACCCAGATCATCAGCTGCTGCGCGCTCCTGCAGCTCCTGCTGGGCAACATCGGCCGTCCCGGCGGGGGCATCCTGGCGCTCCGCGGCCACGCGACGATCCAGGGGAGCACGGACATCCCCACGCTCTACAACCTACTGCCCGGCTACCTGCCGATGCCCAGCGCCGCCGACGCGCCCGACCGCTCGCTGGCCGAGTACCTGCGCCACTACCGGCCCGAGACCGGCGGCTGGTACGACATGCCGCGCTACCTCGTCAGCCTGCTCAAGGCCTGGTACGGCGACGCCGCCACGCCGGCCAACGACTTCGCCTACGACCTGCTGCCCAAGATCAGCGACGACTACTCGTTCCAGCCCATGCTGCTCCTGATGAAGGACGGCATCATGAAGGGGCTGTTCTGCATGGGCCAGAATCCGGCCGTAGGCGGCCAGAACGCCCGCCTGGCCCGCCAGGCGCTCGCCAACCTCGACTGGCTCGTCGTGCGCGACGTGCACGAGATCGAGACCGCCGCCTTCTGGTACGACGCGCCGGAGGTGCGCCGCGGCGAGCTGCGGCCCCAGGACATCAAGACCGAGGTCTTCTTCCTCCCGGCCGCGCTCACCGCCGAGAAGGACGGCTCCTACACCAACACGCAGCGCCTGGTGCAGTGGCACGACAAGGCGGTCGACCCGCCCGGCGACGCGCGCTCCGAGGCCTGGTTCCTCTACCACCTCGGCCGGCGCCTCAAGGCCCTCTACGCCGGCGACACCAGCCCCGCCGGCCGCCAGATCAACGCCCTCACCTGGGACTACCCCGTCCGGGGCCCGCACGCGGAGCCGGACCTCCACGCCGTCCTCAAGGAGATCAACGGCTACACGGTCGCCGACGGGCGGCCAGTGCCCGACGCGGGGGCGCTCCGCGACGACGGCTCGACCGCCTGCGGCTGCTGGATCTACGCCGGGATCCTGCCGGCGGAGGGGCAGAACCGGGCGCGCCGGCGCCAGGGCGACGACCGCGCGGCGCTGGAGTGGGGCTTCGCCTGGCCCGCCAACCGGCGCCTTCTCTACAACCGCGCCTCGGCCGACCCCCAGGGCCGCCCCTGGAGCGAGCGCAAGAAGTGGGTCTGGTGGGACCCCGCGCAGGGCCGCTGGACCGGCTACGACGTACCGGACTTCCCGCTCACCAAGCCGCCCGACTACCAGCCCCCGCCGGGCGCCAAGGGCCTCGACGCGCATCCGGGCGATGCCCCGTTCATCATGATGCCCGACGGGCGGGGCTGGCTGTTCGTCCCCACGGGGCTGCGCGACGGCCCGCTGCCCACGCACTACGAGCCCTGGGAGACACCGGTCGACAACCTGCTCTATCCGCAGCAGCCCCACAACCCGGCTGCCCGGGCGCTCCCGCGGCCCGACAACCCCTACCACCCGCTCGGCGACCCGCGCTTCCCCTACGTGCTCACCACCTACCGCCTGACCGAGCACCACACCGCGGGCGGGATGAGCCGCTGGGTGCCCTGGCTGGCCGAGCTGCAGCCCGAGGGCTTCGTCGAGATCAGTCCGGAGCTGGCCGCCGAGCTGGGGATCGACAACGGCGACTGGGTGACGGTCTCCACGCTGCGCGGGGCGGTGGAGGCGCGGGCGCTGGTCACCGAGCGGCTCCAGCCGCTGGTCATCGCCGGCCGCACGGTGCACCAGGTCGGGATGCCGTGGCACTTCGGCTTCGGCGGCCTCGCCCGGGGCGGCATCGCCAACGAGCTGAGCGCGCTCGTCGAGGACCCCAACTCGCTCATCCACGAGGGCAAGGCCTTCACCTGCAACCTGCGCAAGGGCCGTCTGACCGAGGGAGGGACCGCACCGCGATGAGGCCGGCTGACCGGGTCGGGACGACAGGGGCGCGGCCGGGCGCGCTCGGGTTTCTCACCGACACCACGCTCTGCATCGGCTGCAAGGCCTGCGAGGTGGCCTGCAAGCAGTGGAACCAGCTCCCGCTCGATGACTTCGGCTTCACCGGCCACAGCTACGACCACACGGGCGACCTGGGGGCCACGACCTGGCGCCACGTGGCGTTCATCGAGCGGCTCGGCGACGCGCAGGGTCGGCGGCCCACCGTCCTCCAGCCCTTCCAGAGCCACTGGCTGATGATGAGCGACGTCTGCAAGCACTGCGTGGAGGCGGGCTGCCTGCAGGCGTGTCCCACGGGGGCCATCGTCCGTACCGAGTTCGACACCGTGGTGATCCAGCAGGACATCTGCAACGGCTGTGGCTACTGCCTGCCGGCCTGTCCGTTCGGCGTGCCCGGCCTGAGCCCGACCGACCACAAGGCGCACAAGTGCACGCTGTGCTACGACCGGCTGGTGGACGGGCTGGAGCCGGCCTGCGCCAAGGCGTGCCCGACGGACTCCATCCAGTTCGGCCGGGTGGAGGAGCTCCTGGCGCGGGCGCGCGAGCGCGTGGCGGACCTGCACGCCCGCGGCGTGACGGGCGCGTACATCTACGGCGACCGCGCCGTGGGGGGCACCGGCGGCATCGAGGGCCTCAACGCCTTCTTCATCCTTACCGCCCCGCCAGAGGTCTACAACCTGCCCCGCGCGCCGGAGCTGCCGCAGCGGAAGACGCTGCCGGCTTTCCTGACGACCCTCGGGGCGGCGCTGGCGCTCGGCGCGGCGGCTGTCCTCGCGCTGCGCGGGCGGTGATGGCGCCACATAAGCTGCCCGGGAGGGCCAACCACGCATGGCAGAGCACGCACCTGAGTACGCGCGGCGCTGGGAGGCGCGAGGGCGCGGCCGCTCCGTCGCCGACGAGGCGCGGACGAGCTACTACGGGCTCCCGGTGCTCCACAAGCCCCACTGGAACTGGCTGATCATCGTCTACTTCTTTGTCGGCGGCCTCGCCGGCGCCAGCTACGCGCTCGCCAGCCTCGCGCAGCTGGTGGGCGGCGCGGAGGGCGGGCGCATCGCGCGGGTGGGGCGCTACCTCGCCCTGGCCGGCACGCTCCTCAGCCCGCTCCTCCTGATCCTCGACCTCGGCCGCCCGGAGCGCTTCCACCACATGCTGCGCGTGGTGAAGCTGCGCTCGCCCATGTCGATCGGCACCTGGAGCCTGGTGGTGTTCGGGGGCTTCAGCACGCTGTCAGCGCTGGGCCAGGCGGCGCAGGATGGCCTGCTCGGGCGGCGGGGGCGCCTCGCGCGGCTGCTGCGGGCGCTGCCGGCGCGGCTCATCGGTCTGCTGGGGCTGGGCCCGGCCCTGCTCGTCGGCGGCTACACCGGCGTGCTGCTGGCGGCGACGGCCGTGCCGCTCTGGACCAAGAACTACCTGCTGATGGGCCCGCTGTTCCTGACGTCGGCGCTGTCCAATGCCACGGCGGCGATCACGCTCGTCCTCGCGCTGGCGCGCGGCACGCCCCGCCGCACGCTGGCGCGGCTCGAGCGCCTCGAGGTGCTGACGCTCCTGGTGGAGCTGGCCCTGCTGGTCGCCGCGCGCCTGAACCTCGGCCGGGTGATCGCGCGGCCACTCACCGTCGGGCGCCTCGGCCGGCTGTACCGCTGGGGGGTGTTGGGCGCGGGCCTCGCGGCGCCGCTCGCGCTCCAGGCGCCGGGGGTGCTCGCGGGCCGGCCGCCGGGGCGGGGCACCGCCGTACTGGCGGCGGCGCTGACCCTGGTGGGCGGCTTCCTGTTCCGCTACGTGATGGTGGTGGGCGGGCGGCAGTCGGCCGACGACCCCGCGGCCACGTTCGCGCTCACGCGGGGCCGCGACCAGCCGCGGCCCTAAGGGTGGGCCGCCAGCGCCGACAGCGCGCTGCCTGGCCGGAAGCGAGGAACCCGGGGAATGGGCCCTCCGTGCGGCGTGCCAGGGCGCCGTGCCGCGGTATGGTGCCGCCCGGCGGGTACAAGCCCGCGACAGGCGGTCAGCGCGCGGCGAAGTAGCCCTGGCGGTCCAAGCTCTCCAGCACGCTGCGGTCGATGACGCGCTCGAGCGCGAGCTGGCGGATTTCCGGCTGGTGCGCCACCAGCGCCTCCAGCACCTCCCGCATCTGCTCCAGGTCGATGAACGGCCGGTCGGTGAAGCTCTCGCGGAACGCCTCGTAGGTCCAGTCCAACGCCTCCGGGTCGGTCAAGCCGGTCCATCTGGCCAGCGCTTCTTTGGCCAGGGCGGGATCCGCGCGGTACAGCCGCACGCCATCGATGATTCCCTTGGCGAACGCCTCGACGACCGGGCGCTGCTGCTCCAGCGTTGAGCGCAGGGTGTAGGCGATCAGGCTGATCCAGGGCAGGCCCAGATCCTTGTAGCGCAGGAGCAGGTGCGAGCCGTTGCGGATCGCGGCCAGGTCGTTGGGCGCCGGCAGCAGCGTGGCATCGATGGAGCCGGCCGCCAGCGCCTGCACGAGCCCGGCGAAGTTGCCCCCGCCGACCGGCGTCCAGACCACGTCGCGCTCGGGATCGAGGCCGAGCTGGCGCAGCGCCCGGCTCATCAGCATGTAGTTACCATCGCCGACGGTGAACACACCGATGCGCTTGCCGCGGAGGTCCTCCAGCCGCTCGATGCCCGGCTGCACAAGGAGCCCATGGGTGATCCCCTTGTTGATGCTGAGGATGCCGACCAAATCGGGCTCGCGGACCTGCGCGCTCAGCCCCGACTCGCCCGAGGCATAGGCGAACTGGATCTCGCCGGCCAGCAGCGCGGCGATGGCGATCGGGGCGCCGGCAATGACGCTCAGCTCGACCTCCAGGCCGTGCCGCTGCCACAGGCCGTGGTCCAGGGCTAGCCACAGCGGCGCGAGCGAGCCGGAGACCGTCGTGTAGGCGGCGCGCACCTTGCCCAGCGGTGCAGCCGCCGCGCCGGGCGTGGCTATACTGGGCGCCGGCGCCGCCTCGCCCGCGGCCGGGGGCCGGGCCGGTGCCCCGCCCGCGCTCACGCAGGCGGTGCCCCAAAGCAGCGCGCTCACTAGACCGATCAGCGCTCGCCGCATGCCGCCTCCCTCGCTCCTTCCTGCCGCCGGCCCGCCCGCCGGCGCTGAGCACCGCCGCTCCTCACGGGCTGCTAAGCCCCTGCGCGGGCTCAGTGCGGCAGGGGCTCGGCGATGAGTCGCCGGATCCGCTCCACGATACGGCTACGGTCGTATGCCCGGTAGAGGTTCGAGCGGTTGCGCAGCAGGTCACCGCGGTGCAGCCGCTCGTACAGCTCCTGCCGCATGCCGAAGCTGTCTGCCGCCAGCTCCCAGCCCAGCCGGAACAGGCGCGACTTCTCCGCCACGCCGAGGTTGCGGCCGTGCATGTAGCGGTCGAGGTAGGGCCGCAGCTCGGGGTTGGCCAGGTCGGCCTCGCTGGGCTGCATGACCAGGCCGGAGGTGCCGACCTCGCGCAGGATGGCGGCCATCCGCTCGGAGATCTGGGCGATGAAGTTGCCGAAGCCCAGGCTGTTATCGGGGCGTAGCAGCCCCCCGGGCGAGAGCGTGGCGCCCGCCTCGACCCCGCGAAGCGCCAGGCGCACCATCTCGGCGTAGCTGATCAGCTCACCCAGCTTGTCGCGGATCTGCGGCAGGTGGTCGATGCCGATGGCCTCGGCGATCAGCGTGGCCACGCCGACGAACGTCTGGATGCGGTGGTAGAAGCGGATGTGGCTGCTGTAGCCAGCCCAGGGCATGATGCGGCGCAGCCCCTCCAGCGCCAGCTGGCCGTCGTAGAGCAGGAACACGCGCTCCCAGGGCACCAGCACGTCGTCGAAGATCAAGAGGGCGTCCATCTCGTCGAAGCGTGTGGCGAAGGGGTGGCTGTGCCCGCTATTCCGCAGCGCCAGCGGCTCCCGACAGACGATCTTCAGCCCCGGCGCGTTCATGGGAATGGCGAACCACTGGACGAAGCGCGCCTCCTCCCGCAGCGCGAAGGAGGCCGAGAGGTAGACCAGCGCCTCCTGGGCGAGGGGCGCGAGCGTGGCGAGCTGCTTGGCCCCCCGCACGATGATGCCGTCCGAGGTCTCGCGGACCACGCGCAGCGCCAGGTCCGGATCCTGCGTCGGGCTGGCGCTGCGGTCGATCTGGGGGTCCCCCAGCGCGTGGGTGAGGACGATATCGTTCTCCTGGCAGTAGCGGTGGTAGTTGACGGCGTTCTGGCCGAAGCGCGGGTTGTGCTGCGCCAGCTCCTGCCGGAAGTCGTAGAGCCCCACCACGATGTTGGCGCAGAAGTCGGGGGCACGGCCGAGCTGACCCCAGGTCTCCTCCATCCAGATCTCGGTGTTGCGCCGCTTGGCGAGGAGGTCGTCCATCGTGCGCGGGAGCAGGTAGGAATAGCTCACGCGGTTGCCCGTCTCGGGTGAGATGAAGGTCATCTGGTCGCGGTACTCGGGGGTGTGCTGGAGGTCGTAGAGGCGGGCCAGCTCGCGGAGGATGCCGGCGAAGGCCGGGTGGGTGGTGACATCGACGCGCTCGCCGTTGAGCCAGACCTCGCGGCCGTCCCTGAGGCTGTTGATGTAGCGCTCGCCCGTGAGGGCCCCCTGGGCGTGGGTGATCTCCAGCAGCATCGCGCTCCCTCCCGCTCCGTGGGCCAGCGTCGTGGCGCACGGCCGCGGCCTCTCTGCTTGCTGAGCCTAGCAGACCGCCGCTAGAATGTCTGGTCTGGGTGTTCGCTATATTCGAACATTCAGCGCGCTGCCGTTCGCGCACGGTGCACGCTGGGCTGCGGCCGCGGGGGGGCGTCGTGTCCGCCCTGGTCAACGCCATCCGGGTGCTGCGCTGCTTCAGCAAGCAGGAGCCCGAGCTGCGCCTGACGGAGATCAGCCGGCGGCTCGGGCTCAGCAAGAGCAACACGCACCGCATCGTCTCGATCCTGGCCGAGGAGGGCCTGCTCTACCGCGACCCCGGCTCGGGCCGCTATCGCCTGGGCCTGGGGCTCTTTGAGCTGGGCGCGCGAGCGCTGCGCAGCGTCGACCTCGGCCCCCTGCCGCTGCCGGTGATGAGCGAGCTGTGGCGGCGGACCGGCGAGACGGTCCTCCTGGGGGTGCTGGAGGCGGACGAGGTGGTCTACATCCAGCGGATCGAGAGCCCGCGGCTCCTGCGCATCAGCCATGCGGGCAACCCCCGCGCCCCGATCCACTGCACCGGGACGGGCAAGGCGATCCTCGCCTGGCGCTCGGAGGCCGAGATCGCGCGCGTGATCCGCCGCGGCCTACCGGCCTACACCGAGCGCACCATCACCGACCCCGAGCGCTTCCGCCGCCACCTCGCCGAGGTGCGCCGCCTCGGCTACGCGGTGAGCGATCAGGAGCGGGAAGTGGGCACGCGCTCGGTGGCGGCGCCGGTCCGCGATGCCACCGGCGCGGTGGTCGCGGCGCTGACGGTGGCCGCGCCGGCGCAGCGGCTTCCGCGCGCGCAGATTCCGGCGCTCGCCGCGCTGGTCATGGACGCCGCGCGCCGGCTCTCCGAGCAGCTCCGCCTGCGGGCGCAGCGTCAGGAAGACGAGCCGCCCCTGCTGATCCCCCCGGGGGCACGCGAGCGCGCCTAAGCGCGCTCGAGCTCGGCGAGCGTCCGGTTCAGGACCACCCGCTCGAGGGACACCGTCTGCACTGCGTCGAGGGGGATAATCCGCCGGCCGCGCAGCCCCCACCACCGGCCGACGATAAGGGCGCCGTGGCCGAGCGGCGCCGCGCCATCGCCCGAGGTGCCAAAGGCCGCCGCGGCACCCTGCGTGCGGGGCCCGGGGTTGCCCAGTGGCTGGGTGGGCATGGGGCCCAACGCCTCACCGTCCGGCGCGCTGCCCTGGGGCGGCGCCGCGGGGGCTGGCGGGGGGCCGAGAAGTGCTGGGCCCGGCAGGACCGCGAGCACGGTGCCGAGGTACACGTTGTCCCGCGTGTAGACGTCCATCGCGCGGCGGATGTCGCGTGCGTCGAACCCGGCCATATGCTTAGTTGGCCCCGCCTCAGGACTGCTATCCAGCCCGGTCCCATACTACGGCGCGCAGGCGGGCCTGTGCCAGCGTCGTGGGGCTCATGGGAGGCGGCCGCGTGCGCCTGGCGGTGGTGGAGCATAGGGCAGCCCCCAGACCTTGCACGCCGTGTGAACTCCGCCGCCGGCGCCGGTGCCGCTCTGATGCCGTGCGCCAGAGGCGGCTACTCCGCGCTGACCGGCGCCTCGCGCTCGGGGGCGGGGTCTGCGCTCGGCTCCGGGAGCCGCGCGGCGGCGCGTCCGCGCGGGCGCGCCGGCTCGCTGAGGGCCGGCACCTCGGCCGCGGGCGGGAGCAGCGCCGCCCCGTGCATCTGCAGCTGGCCGTCGAGCAGCGCCCCCTCCTCGATGCGCAGCGCGCCGACCTGCATCTTGCCGCGCACCAGGCCCGAGGCGCGCACCTCCAGCCGGCCCTGGCACTGGAGCCGGCCATCGACGTAGCCGGCCACCACGATCTCCGGCGCTACCACCCGCGCGATCAGCTTGCCGCCGGCCTCGACCAGCACTGGGCCGGCCGCCTCGAGCGTCCCCTGCAGGGTGCCGCCCACCCGCACCGGCTCGTCCGCGCGCAGGGTGCCCTCGATAACCGTGCCGGCCGCGAGCACGGTGCCTGTCCGGTGGGCCGGGGCCGGCAGGCTCGGCGCGCTGCCCCCCGGCACCGCGAGCGCCTGGGAGTCAGACACCCCGGGCGGCTCGGCGGGCGCGCTGGCCTCCGGCGGCTCGCTGGCCGGCGCTCCCTCCGGCGGTGCGGAGCGTGTCTCGGTCTCTCCGCGCCTGAAGATCGTCATGCTTCACCTCTCCGGCTCTGCTAGCCACCGGCCCTTCCGGCCGGCGGCTCTCCTCCGGTATCGGAGGAGTGTAGCTAGCAGGGGGTCACAGAGGGCTCACAGCAGGGGAGCACCGGATTACGGTAGCGTTACAGCGCGGTCACAGCCCGGGCCGCGGTTCGGGGCGCGGGGGGGCTCGCGTAGGCCCGCTCGCCCCGCGCCCCCGCGGGTCAGGAGGGGACCTCGCTGAGCGGCGCGGCGAGGCCGATGGCCTCTTCGCACGCCCGGCGCGGCAGCGTAGGCGCGACGAGCGCCTGGTAGCCGCGCTCCGCCAGCAGGGCGCGGCAGCGCTCCGCGCCCCGCCGCTCGCCGAAGTAGGTGAACAGCGCGGGGCCCGCGCCGGAGAGGTTCCAGTCAGGCTCCGTGTCCTCGCCGGCCGGGGTGGGCAGCTCGCGCCAGACAGCCTCGGTCGCTTCGAGCAGGGCGTCGCGGGCCGCGCGCAGGCCGGGGAACACTTGCAGCGCCGTGGGCTCGAGCCCGTTGCCGAGTGGCCGCCAGGCGGCAGCGGGGTTGGTGCGGAGCCGCTGCGCGAGGGTCAGCACGAAGCCGCCCGGCGTGTACCACTTGGGCTCCAGCATGGTGTAGATGCGGCGGGTCTTGTCACGCAGCACGATGGGCGGGACCAGGATCACCAGCCAGCGCGGCAGCGGGTCGGGCAGCGGGGTGAGCTGGTCGCCGCGCCCGCTGGCCAGGGCGGTGCCGCCCAGCAGGAAGAACGGCACGTCGGCGCCGAGGCTGGCGGCGATGCGCGCCAGCTCGCGGCGCTCGAGGTAGAGCTTCCAGAGCCGGTTGAGCGCGACCAGGGTCGCGGCCGCGTCCGCGCTGCCGCCCCCCAACCCGCTAGCGATGGGGATCCCCTTGCGCAGGGTGAGCGCCGCGCCGGCCTGGCAGCCGGTGGCGTTCTGGAGCGCCTCGGCGGCGCGCAGCACGAGGTTGGGGGCGTCGTCGGGAAGGGGCGGCGCCTCTAGCGTCAGCTCGGCCGCGGGCTCGCAGATCAGCTCGTCGTACAGCCCGATCGCCTGCAGGATCGTGAGGATCTCGTGGTACCCGTCGGGCCGGCGGCCCAGCACCTCCAGCACGAGGTTGATCTTGGCGTAGGCGCGCACCCGTAGCATCAGCGCTCCTCGGCCGCCGGCGCGCCCGCCGCGTAGTAGAGCCGCGCCCACTCCTCCAGGCTGAGCGCCTGGGGCCGGCGCGCCGGGTCCAGGCCGGCGCGCTGCGCCAGCGCCGCGGCCTCCGCGGGCGCGATGCCCAGCCCCTCGGCCAGGGAGTTGCGGAGCTGCTTGCGCGGCTGCTTGAAGCCCGCCTGCGCGAAGCGGAGGAAGGCCGCCGGCGCTTCCGGCACCACGGCCGGCGCGGGCCGCACGTCGAGCCGCAGCACGGCGGCCTCCACCTGCGGGCGCGGGTAGAAGGCCGCGCGGGGCAGGAACCGCACGATGCGCGGGCTGGCGTAGAGCTGGACCAGGATCGCGAGGTAGCTCAGCGCACCTGGCGGAGCCACGATCCGCTCGGCTACCTCGCGCTGCACGGTGATGACCAGGAGTCGGGGGCGCCGGCGGGCGCCCAGCAGGTGGTGTAGGATGGGGGAGGTGATGTGGAACGGCAGGTTGGCGACGACCTTGTACTCGCCTGGGAACAGCGTCGCCGGGTCGATGGCTAGGGCATCGCCCTGCACGACCTCCAGGTTCGGCGGGTGGTGAAGCAGGGCCGGCAGGGCAGCGGCCAGGCGCGGGTCGAGCTCCACCGCCACCACGCGGCCCGCGCGCCGCACTAGCTCGGCTGTGAGCGTTCCGAGCCCGGGGCCTACTTCGAGCACGGCGTCGTCCGGCGTCAGGTCGGCAGCGCGGGCGATGGCCGCGCTCACCCGCCGGTCGACCAGGAAGCTCTGCGAGAGCCGTTTGCGGGGACGGATCCCCAGACGGCGCAGGAGCGCGGCGGGCCGGCCGCCGGGGCGCCGGGGCGCCTCGGACGCGGCCGCGAGCATCGAATCGGCCGTGCCCTCTTCTTCAAGCTCCAGAGCGGGCTCTCCCGGCGGGCCAGGGGCGTCCAGCGCGCCCGCAGACCCGGTGGGCGCTGGCGCGCGCTGAGCTGTCTCCTGGTCGAGTGCGTGTAGGCGGCGCTGCATCGCTCCAGTCCGTCCCGCCGCGGTGGGCGGCGCACGGGCATCGAGTCCCGCGCGCTACCGGCGCTTCTGGCCGCGGGCATCCACCCCGCGGTGGGCGTCGTCTTCCCGACCGGATTATAGGCCGCGGCGCGCTCTCAGGACGCCGGCGGGGAGGCCGCGAGGTGGCCGGCGCTCTCCGCCGCCATCGCCTCCAGCACCGTGTAGAGCTGCTCGGGCGGCTCGGTCGGGCGGCGCTGCTCGGGATCGACGAACCGGTGCTCCTGGTAGCCCTCGGCTACCAGCGCCTCCTCGGGCAGCCGCAGGATGTGGAAGTTGAGGCGGAAGCCGCGGCGGGTCACGTCCGTGAGTTCGAGGCGCACCTCGAGGCGGTCCTCGAGGCGGAGCGGGCCGCGGTACCGGCAGTGAGAGACGACGATGGGCATCGCCACGCGCCACTGCGTGTATAGGTCGCGGTAGTACAGCCCGCGGCGGTGCAGCCAGGCGGCGAAGCTCCGGTCCACGAAGTGGTAGTAGCGGGCGTAGTAGAGCACCCGGGCGAAGTCGACGTCGTCGAAGCCGATCTCGAACTGCGCGCGCATGCCTCTCCCCACCTTGGAGCTTCGGGCGACAGGCCCGCTTGCGGCGGTGCCTGGCCCTGCTGCGGGTAGGGTACACTACCAGCAGTGGTGGCCGTTACCGCGGCGAGAGGGAGCTGCTGATGGAGCCTCGCACCTTCGTCGGCACCGTCCGGGCCCCGGAGTTCCCCCCCGGGCTCGACTGGCTGAATACCGACCATCCCCTGCGGCTGGCCGAGCTGCGCGGACGGATCGTGCTGCTCGACTTCTGGACCTACTGCTGAATCAACTGCCTGCACCTGCTGCCGCAGTTGCGGCGGCTCGAGCGCAAGTACGCCGACGTGCTGGTCGTGATCGGCGTCCACTCGGCGAAGTTCCCGACCGAGCATGAGACGGCGAACATCCGTCAGGCCGTGCTGCGGCTCGGCCTGGACCATCCAGTGGTGAACGACGCGGCGTTCGAGGTGTGGAACCAGTACGGGGTGCGCGCCTGGCCCACGCTGATCTTCATCGATCCCCAGGGGCGGGTGGTGGGCAAGCACGAGGGCGAGGCACCGTATGAGGCGCTCGACCGCCTGGTGGCCGAGATGGTGCGCCAGTACGACGCCCAGGGCCTGCTCACCCACACACCACTCGTGTTCCGCGCCGAACGCGAGCGGCTCGCCGATAGCCTCTTGCGCTTCCCCGGGAAGGTGCTGGCCGATGCCGCCAGCGGTCGCCTGTTCATCGCCGATAGCGGCCACCACCGGGTGGTGATCACCGATCTGGCAGGGCGCGTGCAGCAGATCGTGGGCAGCGGCGAGGCCGGCCTCGCCGACGGCCCCCTGGCCACGGCGCGCTTCTCCGGCCCGCAGGGCCTCGCGCTCGCGGGCGACCGCCTCTACGTCGCCGATACCGAGAACCACGCGCTGCGGCTGGTCGACCTGGCCGCGGGCACGGTGACGACGCTGGCGGGCACAGGCGAGCAGGCACTGGGGCTGCCGCAGGGGGGGCCGGCGCGCGCGGTGGCGCTGAACTCGCCGTGGGACCTTGCCCTCGCTGGCGACCAGCTCTATGTGGCCATGGCCGGCTGCCACCAGCTCTGGGTGCTCGACCTGACACGCGGCACGCTCGCGCCCTTCGCGGGCACAGCGCGGGAGGGCCTGCGCGACGGCCCGCGCGCCGAGGCGTGGCTGGCCCAGCCATCGGGGCTGGCCCTCGACGACGGCACGCTCTACTTCGCCGACAGCGAGACGAGCGCCGTCCGCGCCGTCGACCTCGCCAGCGGGCTAGTGCGCACGCTGGTGGGGCAGGGGCTGTTCGACTTCGGAGACGTCGACGGCGTGGGCGACGCCGCGCGCCTCCAGCACCCGCTCGGCGTGGCAGTGCAGGGCGAGGTGCTGATCGTCGCCGATACCTACAACCACAAGCTGAAGCGGCTCGGCCCGCGCACGCGCGCCTGCACCACCTGGGCTGGGAACGGGGAGCCCGGCTACCGCGATGGGCCGGCGGCGACCGCGCAGTTCTACGAGCCGGGCGGCGTGAGCGCCGCGGGCGACCGCGTCTACGTCGCCGACACCAATAACCACGCTATCCGGGTCGTGGAGGCGGTGAGCGGCGCCGTCAGCACCCTGGTCCTCCGCACGTAGGCCGCCTCAGGCCACGGCGATCCGGTGGTAGTGCTTCTTGCCCTTGCGCAGCAGGAGCGCGCCGTCGACCAGGTCGCGCGTGGTGAACCGCTCGTCAGGGCGCTCGACGCGCCGCTGGTTCACGTAGGCGCCGCTCTGGGCGATGAGCCGCCGCGCCTCGCCGCGCGAGCTGCACAGGCCGGCCCGCACGAAGAGTTCCACCGCCTCTACGCCTGCCTCCAGCTCCGCCGCGGGCAGGACCGTGGTGGGCACGGCCGCGGCGGCGAACGCGGGCTCCGCCCCACGCTCGCGCCCGTCGCCCCCGAAGAGCGCGCGCGACGCCTCCTGGGCCTCGCGCGCGGCCGCCTCCCCATGCGTGAGCCGGGTGGCCTCGAACGCGAGGCGCTCTTTGGCCCGGCGCAGGTCGGCGCCCTGCAGGCGACCCAGCGCCCGGACCTCGTCCATCGGCAGGAAGGTGAACAGCGCGAGGAAGCGCTCGACGTCAGGATCCTCGGTGTTGATCCAGAACTGGTAGTACTCGTAGGGCGAGGTGCGCGCGGGATCGAGCCACACCGCGCCGGCCTCGGTCTTGCCCATCTTGGCGCCCGAGGCGGTCTCGATGAGGGGGCAGGTGAGCGCGTAGGCCGTGCCGCCCGTCACCTTGCGGATCAGGTCCACCCCGGCCAGGATGTTGCTCCACTGGTCGCTGCCGCCGAGCTGCAGGATGCAGCCGTAGGTCTGGTACAGGTGCAGGAAGTCGTAGGCCTGGAGGAGCATGTAGTTGAACTCGACGAAGTTCAGGCCGGCCTCCGAGCTGAGCCGGGTGCGGTAGGTCTCGGCGTGGAGCATCTGGTTCACGTTGAAGTGGCGGCCGATCTCGCGCAGGAAGTCGATGTAGCGCAGCGGCAGCAGCCACTCAGCATTGTCGACGATCAGCGCGCGCCCCTCGTCGAAGGTGAAGTAGCGGGCGAGCTGCTCGCGGATGGCCGCGGCGTTGGCGCGGATCTGCTCGGGCGCGAGCACGGGGCGCGTGGCCGTCTTGCCCGAGGGGTCGCCCACCATGGCGGTGCCGCCGCCCACCACGACGATGGGGCGATGGCCGTGGCGCTGGAGCTGCGCCATGGCCATGACGGGGACGAGGCTCCCCACGTGCAGGCTCGACGCGGTGGGGTCGAAGCCGCAGTAGAACGTGATCGGCCGCTCCAGCGCCGCGCGCAGGCCGGCGGCGTCGGAGACGTCCTTGACGTAGCCTCGCTCCACGAGCACGTCGAACGCGTTCATGCGCTTCTAGCTCCGCAGGGCGCGGTAGATCCAGGCCGCAGGGTCGCGCGCGTAGTCCTCGTAGCGGCCCGCGACGCTGATGCCGGGGATCGGCGCCTGCCACGCCTCGCGCAGCAGCTCGTCCGGGTCGCCGTAGCGCGCGGCGATCGCCCGCACCTCCGGGTCGTCCATGGCCGTGAGCCGCCCGCGCTCGATGATCCGCGTCACCTCGCCGTTCGGCGAGATAACGTCGAGCGTGGGAAACAACAGGTGGACGTGGAGGTGGCCGTACAGCAGGCCGCGCTCGGCGGCCCAGGCCTCGTCGGACGAGCGCCACAGCGTGCCGAACCCCAGATGGATGATACCAGAGCGGCGCCGCTCCCACTCGAACCCGCCGGAGCTGAGGTACTCGATGTTGTGCGGGCGCTGGATCTTGGGGTGGCCACCGATCGCCGCCTCCCACAGGTAGAACAGCCCCGGCCGGGGGAAGCAGGGGTACTGGGTGTGGCGGCTCTCCTCGAGCAGGGCGCGCCAGGCGTCGCCGTACGCATCGCCCCCCTCGATGCTCTGGACCTGGCCGCCGTCGAGGATGAGGCGGATCGGGCGGAAGGCGCGCGAGAAGTGGCTGGTGGTGCCCATCACGACCCCGGTGGCGTCGGCATGGGGCAGCGGCGGCGTGGGGTGGGCCATGAGGTGGCCGTACACGCGGCGCGGCTGCGGCTCCCAGCCGTAGTGGGTCCCGTCGTAGTAGTCCTCGTGCAGGCCGTAGGTGAGATCGGTCCCCTCGGGGTCGGTGAGGTGGATGCGGCCCCCGCGGCCCTTCTGCCAGATCACGTCCCAGGTCTTCTGATTGATTGCTGCCAGCAGCTCCTGGGGGTAGACCACCACTCCCTGGGTGAAGTGGTCGCGCCGCATCCAGGGGAACTGGGCGTAGCGGTAGGGGGTGGGCGGCGTGGGCCCCCCTTTCCCGTGGATGAGCAGGTCGTAGCCCTCGCGCTCGGCGAGCGCCTCGACCCAGGGCAGCCCCTCCCAGCGCCGCGGCTCCTCGGCCCAGGGGCGCCGGCGCATAGTCACGCGGATCTCGTCGAGGTAGTCGAAGGGGCGGTCTGGGCCGGCGTCCACGGTCAGCACGTCGACGTGGGCGCCGCGCTCGCGCAGGGCGGTGGCCACCGCCTGCACGATGTCGGGGTCGTAGTGGGTGTCGACCGCCAGCAGGACACGGTCGCCGCGCTTGGTCTGGCCGTAGCCGACGAAGCCGACGTGGGAGTTGCGCAGCTCCGGCAGGTTACATACGTAGCGCGCCCGTTCCAGCAGCGCGTCGAGATCTGCCACCCGCAGCCCGCGCTCGTTCACCTCCACCGGCCCGGGCAGCTCCGGGCCGCCATCGATGCCGCACACCGGTTGCCTCCCACCCAGGGGTTGCCGCACTGCCTGCGGCGCTCGGCCGAGACTATAGCACGTCGGCCGACACGCCCCCAACGGCCGCCGGCGGGCGACTGGGAGCGGTCGCCAAGGCCTATCCTGCGCCCGGGCGCGTAGCGGCGAGTGCGGTCGGATACAATAGACCGACGAGCCTGGCGCCCTGACGCCCACCAAGACGGAGAACGTGCCATGTCCCTGCTGCGTTACCGTGCGCTGCGCCGCCCGCGTCAGCGGGTGGCCCTGTGGAGTGCGGTGTTCATGCTGGTGGCGGCGTGTACCGCGCCGCCCGCCGCGCCCGCCGCATCGAGCGTGGCGCCCACTGCCCCCACGGGGCCGGCGGCGGCCGCCCCGGCGCCCCCTGCGCCCGTCACCCTCAATTACGGGATCACCAGCCCGCTGGTGACCTACTGGATCGATTTCGTCGGTATCGACAAGGGGTTCTTCGCCGCGGAGGGGATCACCCTCGACCTAGTGCTCACCGAGGCCTCGGTGCGGGCGACCACCACGCTGGTCGGGGGCTCGGTGGACATCTCCAACAATAGCCCCGACTCCACGATCATCGCCGTGGAGAAGGGTGCGGATCTCGTGATCGTGGGGGAGGCGGTGGCACGACCGGTCTACAGCGTGATCGCGCGCCCCGAGATCACCCAGGTCGCGCAGCTCCGGGGCCAGAAGGTCGGCGTCTCGGATCTCAAGTCGGGCGCCACCCTGATCCTGCTCCGCACGCTCTACCACCACGGCCTGCGCGAGGGCGACATCGACCCCATCCCCGCTGGCGGCACCTCCTCCCGCTACGCGGCGCTCAAGAGCGGGGCCGTCGCGGCGGTGGCCATGCTCCAACCCGACGACTTCCGCGCTATGGACGAGGGCTTCAACCGCATCGCGGTCTCCACCGAGGCGGTAAAGGAGTACACGTTCAACTCGCTGGTGGTGCGCCGCGACTGGGCCCGCCAGCATGCCGACGAGCTAGTGCGGTTCCTGCGCGGCTTCCGCCGGGCGGTGGACTGGCTGTACGACCCGGCCAACAAGGAGGAGGCCATCGCGATCCTGGCCGAGCGCACCCGCCAGGAGGAGAAGTACGCCCGCCAGACGTACGAGTTGGCGGTGCAGCAGGAGCGCATGTTCGCCGAGCAGGCTCGCATCCGGCCCCAGGGCCTCCAGGCGGTGCTCGAGCTGCTAGCCGAAGTGGGAGAGCTCCAGCGCCCGCTGCCCAGCCCCGAGAAGTACATCGACACGAGCTACTGGGAGCGCGCCCAGCCGCGCTGACCGCGGGCCGTGCCGCTACGGCCCCACGACGACCAGCGTGTACTGCTCCGGGTCGAGATAGGTGCGGGCCACGCGCTGCACGTCCGCCGCGGTCACCGCCGCGATGTGGGCCAGGTAAGTGTCGAGCGGCTGGTAATACCCCAGCGCTATCCCTTCCGCCAGGTCGCGGGCCTGGTCTACCGCCCGCTCCTGCGCGCGGCGGGTGCTCCCCCGCACGTAGGCCTGGGCGTCCGCTAGGTCGCTCGCGCTCAGCGGCTCGTCGCGCACGCGGCGGATCTCGGCGAGCAGGGCGTCGACAGCGGCGTCGACCTTGCCGGGCTCGGCGCCGGCGGTGATGAGCCAGGTGCCGATGTCGGTCAGCTCCCAGTAGCTGGCGTCCACGCGGGTGACCAGGCCGAGCCGGTCGCGCAGCTCGCCGGCCAGGCGCTGGCCGCCCGCGCCCAGGGCAGCGGCCAGCACCGTGAGCGCGTAGCGGTCGGGGCTATCGAAGCCGACGGTGGGCCAGCCCAGTATGAGCTGTGCCTGCCGTGCCCCGACGGAGACGCGCTCCGTGCGCTGCTGCGCCGGCGGGCGTGGCGCCGGTGTCCAGGCGGGGGGCTCGCCGGTGGGCATGGCGGCGAAGGCGGCGGCGACCTTCGCCTCGACCTCCTCGTGCCGGAGGTTGCCCACCACGGCCACGACCAGGTTGGACGCGCGGAAGAAGCGCTCGCGGTACTGGAGCAGCGTGTCGCGCGTCACGCGGCGCACGGTAGCTCGATCGCCGGCAGGCAGCTGGCTGGCCGGGTGGCCGGCGAAGACCGTCTTGGCGTAGACCTCGAAGGCGTAGGCCAGGGGATTGTTCAGGATGCGGTTCAGCTCTTCGATGACCACCTGCCGCTCTTTCTCCACCGCGTCGGGGGCGAAGAGCGAGTTCACCAGGATGTCGGCGATGACGTCGAGCGCTACATCGAAGGCGCTATTCGGCACGGTGGCGAAGAAGTCGATGCCCTCCCAGCTCGTCGTGGCATTCAGCCAGCCGCCGCGCTCGGTGATCGGTGCATCGATGGCGGCGCTGCTCGGCCGGCGGGGGGTGCCCTGAAAGAACAGGTGCTCCATGAAGTGCGCCGCGCCGACCGTGGCCGGGTCTTCGGCGCGCGAGCCGCCGCGGACGAACACGCTCAGGGCCGCCACCTCCGCGGTCGGCTGCTCGCGGGTGACGACCACCAGGCCGCTGGGCAGAGTGGTGCGGTACAGGTTGGGCTCCTCCTGGGTAGTGACCGGCGCCTGGAGCGCCGGGGACGACCGTGGCGCCCCGCCGGCCGGCAGCGGACCTCCGCCGGCGCCGGTCAGCAGCGCCAGGCTGGCCGCCACGGCGGCCATGCCCGCCCGCCGTGGCCACCGGGGGGTGGTGGTGTGCCCGGATGGGTAGCACTCGCTGGGCATAGGTAGCTCTCTCCCACCGCGTAGCTGGCTAGTCGGGGCGGAGCACGACCGTGGTCAGCCGCTCGGGCGCCAGGTACCGCCGGGCGGCGGCCTGCACCTCGGCCGGCTGCACCGCCCGCAGCTGCTGCAGGAACTCCTCCCGCGGCGGCGCCACCCCGTAGAGCGCCTCCCGCCGCGTCAGATCGTTCGCCCGCGCCGCGTTCGTCTCCAGCGCCACGCTCTGGCCGTCGACCAGGTAGGCGATCGCCCGCGCCAGCTCCTCCTCGCTCGGCGGCGCTTCGCGGAGCCGCTGGAGTTCGCTGCGCAGCAGCTCCGCCACCGTCTCGGCGTTGTCTGGCGCAGTGCCCGCGTGAGCCACCAGCACGCCGGCGTTGGACAGCTGCAGCAGCGACGCCCCCACCTCGTAGGCGAGACCACGGCGGTCGCGGATCTCCTGGTATAGCCGCTGCGCCCCCCCGCCCAGGATGCTCGAGAGCACCACCAGCGCCGGCCGCTCGCGCGCCGTAACGCCGGGCGTGCGCGCGCTCACGGCCACGTTGGCCTGCTCGCTCCCTGCCGGGCGCTCCACCCGCGCCGGCGGTCGCCGGCGCGGCAGGGGCTGGGGGCGCTGCCGGCTGCCGACCGGCAGCGCCGCGAAGGCTTGCTGGATCTGGGGCAGCACGGCGTCGCGGCGGATGTCACCCGCCACTGCGATGATGGTGTTGCCGGTGACTACGTGTGTCGCGCGGTAGCGCAGCAGGTCCTCGTAGCGCAGCTGGCGGACCGCCTCGGGGCTGCCGGCCGGCAGGTGGCGCAGCCGGGTGTCGCCGAGCGCCACCGCGTGGGCCACATCGAAGACGAACGTGGCGGGGGTATCCTCGCGCTCGGCCAGGTTCTGGAGGATCAGCTCGCGCTCGGCCTCGAAACGCTCGCGGGCGAAGGTGGCGTTGAGCAGCATGTCGGCCAGGACGTCGAGCGCGACGGGGAAGTCCTCGCTTGCCACCTCGGCCGCCAGCCGCACCCGCTCCCAGCCCGCCTCGACGGTGAGGTCGCCCCCGCGGGCGGTGATGGCGCGGAGCACGTCGCGGCGGGTAGGGCGAGTGGGGGTGCCGTCCAGGAACAGCTGCTCCAGAAACTGGGCGGCGCCGGCGGTGCGCTCGGTCTCGTAGCGGGCGCCAGCGAGGATGGCCACCTCGAGGGCGACCAGGCCGCTGCCCGGCCGCTCCTCCACCAGGACGACGAGACCGCCGGGCAGCACGTCGCGGGTGAAGGTGGTAGGGCGGGTGTCCTGGGCGGTGGCGGGGGGTGGCGCGCCGCCGGGGAGGAGCAGAGCCACGGCGAGCACGGGGGCGAGGCGGGCGCCGTACCGCCATGGCTTGCCCGCGGGGCGCAGCCTGAGAGGCCACCACCGGCCCGCCGCGGCATGGCAGTGTATCATCTGCGGTCTCCTCCGACGATCGAGCAGGTGTCGGGATGGCTCGGTGGGAGGGGCTTTTCCGCGGAAAATCTAGCCGACGGCTCCACCTCCCTGCAATGCACGGCGCGCCTCGGCCCCTGCTCCTAGCGGGTGGGTGCTGCAGACGCTCCCTCCCGCGAAAGACGTGCGCCCCCCATTCCCGCGCCGAGGCCGCGATGGGCGCGCTGGTATACTCACACCCGAGTGCTACGCGAGGCGAGCCAATGGAGCGTCTCTGGACCCCCTGGCGCAGGGCGTACATCGAGCAGGCCGCCGGCCAGGTGCCCAGTGAGCAGGAGGCCTGTTTCCTGTGCGTGAAGCCCGCCCAGGACCCGGCGCGCGACCGGGAGAACCTGATCCTCTTCCGCGGGCGCCGCGCCTACGCGCTGCTGAACCTGTACCCCTACAACCCTGGCCACCTGATGGTCGCGCCCTACGTGCACTGCGGCGACCTGCCGGCCCTTTCTGAGGAGGACGCGCAGGAGCTGTTCCGGCTGGTACGCCAGGCCGTGGCCATCTTGCAGGCCGCCTATCGACCCGATGGGTTCAACCTGGGGATGAACCTGGGACGGGCGGCCGGCGCGGGCGTGCCCGATCACCTGCATGTCCACCTCGTGCCGCGCTGGCAGGGCGATACCAACTTCATGCCCGTGGTGGGCGACACGAAGGTGCTGCCCGAGTCCTTAGAGCAGACTTACGACCGGCTCCAGCCCCACTTCCAGGCGCTGGCGGTGGAGCGGTAGCCGCATGGCGGGGCGTGGCACGCCCCAGGAGGGCCTAGAAAAATAGGAGGTGCGCGCCGCTGAAGTGGTAAGGTAGAGGTATCGGCCGGCCGCGCAGGTTTCAGGTGGAGCAGCTGGCACGGGCGGTCTTTGCTGAGGGGTTGGCAATGCCGATAATCTTGGGGCTCCTCCTGCTCGTTGTTGCCTTGTGGATCTTCTTCTGGTTTGCCTTCAGCCTCATCCATCTGGTGCTGATGCTCATCGTCGCTGGCATCGTGGGCTGGGTGGCCGATGCCCTCGTGCCCGGCCGGCTGCCGTGGGGCTGGCTGGGCGCCATCCTCGCCGGCCTCGTCGGGAGCTGGCTCGGGGTAGCGCTCTTGGGCCATGTCGGGCCGAGCCTGTTCGGTGTGCCGATCATTCCCGGCCTCGTGGGCGCCGTCATCTTGGCGGTGCTGGTCGAGCTCGTCGGCAAGATGCTGGCGCGCCCCAGCACGGTGTAGCGGCGGCGCTCAGAACGCCTGGTACGTGTCCAGCAGGCCCCACCAGCACTCGGCAGTCTTGAAGATCGCCTCCTTCACCTCCTGCTGGAGCGCTTCCGAGGTGGCGTGCTCGCGCAAGATCCGCCAGTTGACGTCACCGTGCTCCTCGTCCACACTGACGTGCAGCAGGAAGAACTGGACCGCCTCCTCGGCCAGCCCGTAGCCCTCCATCAGCCCCCGGCCGATAGCGCCGAACGTGGCGGGCGCCTGGGTCTCCAGGCCGATGCCCAGCCCTTCCAGGCCGATCAGCCAGTGGCGGCGGAAAGCCATCAGCTCGCACCAGTCGATGAGCGCCGCGGTGGCCGGCAGCGGGCGGGCGCGCTCCAGCGCCTCGCGTGGCACGCCGGTCGCCATGACGCAGCGGGCGAGCAGGTCGGCGTGCCCCATCGTCCGGCTGTAGTAGCCCAGCTGCTCCTCAAGGAGGTTCTCGAAGATCAGCGTCCGAATGTCCGGGTACGGGCAGCTGGCGAACGAGGCGGCGATCCAGCGGGTGACCTCGCGCACGTGGACGTGCATCTGGGTGAGTAGCCCCTGCACCTGGCGCCGCGTCAGCTCGCCGCGGCGGAGCTTTTCGAGCACGGGGTGGGCGCTCAGGTGGCGGCCGGGCTGCCGGAGCCCGGCCTCGATCTCCTGCACCAGCGCTTCTGGAGTGGCGAGCATGGCGGTTCCTCCCGCGAGCTTCTGCTACCCGCTCTGTGTGGGCTCGACGGTAGCACACCGGCTGCGCGGCGTCAAACGGTGGACGCGCGGGGACACCGTGTGTCCCCGCGCACTGACAGCGGCAGGCTTCCTGCTGAGCACGTGGGGCCCGCCGCTGGCGGGGGCCTGGCGAGGCGGCTCCGGATGGCCGACGCCCCGGCTCAGTGGCTGGCGCCGACCGGTTCCGGCTGCGGGAGAGCGGTCACCTCGGCCAGCAATCGGCCGTAGCCCGTGATGCGGTCCGCCAGGTTCAGGCGCCGCAGGCAATACCACAGGGCGGCCTGGTTGCTGGTGACCACCGGGCGGCGCAGGTCGGCCTCCAGCGGCGCGATCGCGTCGAGCACGCGGATGTTCGTGCAGCTCACGAGGATGGCGTCGGCCTCGGGCCGAGCCGCCTCGCGGACGATGCGGTACCAGGCTGCAGGTTCCACCTCGGTGTAGGCGTTCCCGCTCGTTAGGCCGAGGCCGCGGAGCCCCACCACCGCGAAGCCATGGCCCTCCAGGAAGGCTCGCTCCGCCTCGTTGGTCGCCGCGATGTAGGGGGTGACAAGTACGATGCGCCGCGCTTCCAGCGCGCGCAAGCCGGCCAGGATGGCGCGCGCGGTGGTCGCGGCCGGCCGGCCCGTGGCGGCCTCGATCCGCGCGGCCAGGTGCTCCTCGTACCCGGGCGCGCCGGCCATGCTGCCGGCCGTGCAGTGGAAGAGGACCAAGTCGGGCTCGATATCGACGAGCAGCCGGGCGGCGTCTTCCAGCCCGAGGACCATCCGCTGCAGCGCCGGCGGCCCGCCGCCGTTGAGGGGCAGGCGGGTGGCGTGGAAACTCACCCCCGGCGGAGCCAGGCGGTGGAACTCCGGCTCCGCACAGGTGTTGACCGAGGGGAGGAGCATGCCGATGCGTGCGCGCCAGCCGTACATCTACGCCTCCACGGTTCGCCGCCCCGCGCCGCGGTCGGGCCCGCCTGGCGGGTGGTGGTGGCCCGGCCCCAGCCGCGCGCAGGTGGGGTACCGCGGCGCGGGAGCGCTACCGCGCCATGGACATGGATGCGCTCTAGTCTACTCCCCTGGACGCGCGCTCACAAGCCAGGGCCGCGGCCCTGGCCGCTGAGGACTCCCAGGCACCGACCGGCACCCTGGGATAGGCGCTGGTGTCCTAGCAGTGCGCCCAGTCCCAGAAGGCACAGCCGGCCTGCTCGGACCACTGATCGTGCGTGATGAACTGGAGCGTGCCGGGAGCGCCCGCTCTCGACCACGCCAGGCCCTGCGCGTCCTCCGTCGCGGCGTCGGCAGCCGGCTCCTCGGATGGATCGAAGCGCGGGCTGGTCGGGCCCGGGACGGCTAGTGCCGACTGGCCCGGCTCGCCGGGAGGCGGCAGCGCGTCTTGGGCCAGTGCCCGGTCGGCCCTGCCGAGTACCAGGCTGGTGAGCAGCAGGCCCAGTAGCGGCAGGCGCCAGGCAGCGGTTCTCGCGGGAACAACGACGTTTAGGTGCATTCCGAGCCTCACATTCGGGTGGTATGGGAGTGGGTAAGGTAGGGCCGCCGGCGTCCCACCCTCGGTCAGTCTGGCGTTCGGAGATTAATGACACATGAAATGTCGGGAGGCAGAAGGGGGTATGGCGCGGTCCACCACTAGGATGCCCGCACGTGGCCGCGACGCCGCCGGGCGCGGAGCGGGTCTGTCGGTGCTACCGTCCCATCCGTCGCGGGCGCCGCAGCAGGCGGCCGTTGCGCGGCAGCGAGGGGAAGCTGCACGGTGAAGGTCGTGCCCTGACCGGGCTGGCTCGCGACTGTGATCTCGCCGCCGTGGGCGCGCGCGATCCACTGGCAGATCGAGAGCCCCAGGCCGGCCCCGCCCTCGGCCCGCGAGCGCGCCTTATCGACGCGGTAGAAGCGCTCGAACAGGTGCGGCAAGTGCTCAGCGGCGATCCCCACGCCTGTGTCGGCCACGCGCACGATGGCTTGCTCGCCCTCGCGGCCGACGGCTACCGTGACCGTGCCGCCCGCCGGCGTGTACTTGAGGCCGTTGTCGATCAGGTTGACGAGGAGCTGCGTCAGGCGGGTCTGGTCGCCGAGCACGATCACCGAGGCGCGGTCGCCGCGGCGTTCGAGGCGGACCCCGCGTGTTTGCGCCAGGGGGGTCATGGCCGCCACGACATCGTCAGCCAGCGCGTCCAGGGCGAGCGGCTCGCAGGCGAGCGTCTCCTGGCCGGCGTCGGCCCGCGCCAGCGTCAGCAGGTCGCTCAGCAGCTGGTTCAGCCGCGCCGCCTCCTCGCGCATGCTCGCGATCACGCGGCGGTACTCCGCGGCGCGGCGCGGGCGTTCCAGGGCGAGGTCCGCCTCGGTGGTCAGCATGGCGAGCGGCGTCCGCAGCTCGTGGGAGGCGTCGGCCGCGAACTGGCGCTGCCGCTGGAAGGCGTGCTCGAGCCGCTCGAGCATCCGGTCGAAGGTGGCGGCTAGCCGCCCGACCTCGTCAGGGCTTGGCGGCAGCGCGAGGCGCCGGGAGAGCCCCTCGGCGCTGATGCTGTCGGCCGCGCGGGTGATCCGGTCGATCGGGTCGAGGGCCCGGCCGGCAAGGAAGAGCCCGCCCGCGATGGCGAGCAGCAGGGTCGAGGGGATGGCGAGCGCCATCAGGGTCACGAGCTGGCGCAGCGCCCCCTCGACGTCGCGCAGCGGGCGGGCGACCTGCAGGACGGCTACCACCTGGCCGTCTGTGACGACGGGGCGGGTCAACACCCGCCAGAGGGTGCCGTCAGCGAGGCGGGCGGTCTCGAGATGCTTGTGCCCCTGTGCTGCTTGCGCGAGAGCGGTGGGGAGGGGAAATAGCGTGCCTGCGTCGCTGGCGGCCAGCAGCTCTCCCGCGGGGTCGTAGAGCTGTACCACCATCCCGGCCGGCAGGCGGCTCGACAGGCGGGGGAGGCGGGGGGGCCCGGCGTGGAGTTCCAGGGATGTAACGAGCTGCTGCGCCTCGGCGGCGAGGAGCTGGTCGACCTCTGCATACAGGTTGCGCGCCAGGCTGAAGTACAGAAAGGCGCTGAACGTGACCAGGATGATCGCGAGCAGCGCCACATACCAGAGCGTGAGCCGGGCGCGGATCGTGTGGAGGGCTACCCAGGCGCGCCGGGCGCCTTCCTTGAGCCACATCGTCAGGGCACCTTGAGCTGGTAGCCGGCGCCGCGCACGGTGCGCAGCAAGCGGGGCTCGCGGTCATCCGCCAGCTTGCGGCGCAGGTAGCGGATGTAGACGTCGACCACATTCGACATCGCCACGAAGTTGTAGTTCCAGACGTGTTCGGCAATCTGGGTGCGGGTGAGCACCTGGTTGGGGTGGCGGACGAAGTACTCGAGCACCGCGTACTCTTTGCTCGTTAGCTCGACCGGCTTGCCGCCACGCCGGACCTCGCGCGTGACGGTGTTCACCTCCAGGTCGGCTACCCGCAGCACCGGATCGCGCGAGAAGCTCTCCCGCCGCAGCAGCGCCCGCACCCGGGCGAGCAGCTCGCGGAAGGCGAAGGGCTTGACCAGGTAATCGTCGGCGCCGCTATCTAGCCCCGCCACCCGGTCGTCCACCGCGTCGCGGGCGGTCAGCATCAGGACCGGCATGTTGCGCCCCGCGGCGCGCAGGCGGCGGCAGACGGTGAAGCCGTCCAGCTTCGGGAGCATTACGTCGAGCACGATCAGGTCATAAGGCTCCACCTCCGCCAGGCTGAGGCCTTCCTCCCCATCGTAAGCGACGTCGACCGCGTAGCCATGCTCCTCGAGGCCGCGCTTGAGCATGCCGGCCAGCTTCCGCTCGTCTTCGACGATCAGAACGCGCATTCCACCTTCACAACCGCGGCTGAGGCGTTACTCCTGCGAGAGGAGTATAGGCGACGAAGATTAACGCGAGATTAAATGCTGCCGCTGGCAAGCCCCGCGCCCGCGGCGGCCGGCGCGCGGCCTTGCGAGTCCGCGGCCGCCTTTCGTGCTTAATGTCTGTTTAATCCTCGCCCCTCAAACTCTGCTCAGCGCTAAGTGCTTGGCGCACGGCAACCATGGCGGAGGCCCGTATGGTAGACGAGCGTGCCCTACTCATCCAGCAGGTGCTCGACCTCCAGGCACGGCTGTGTCGCAGCCTGCGCTCCCCCCAGGAGTGGCTGGCTGTCGACCTGACGATGTCGCAGCTCAAAGTGCTTTTCCTCGTCTACGCCTGGGGGGCGGCGTCGATGAGCCAGCTCGCCGCCTCGCTGGGCGTTACGCTGTCGACAGTGACGGGGATCGTGGACCGGCTGGTCGAGCACGGCCTACTTCAGCGCGAAGAGGATCCCCATGACCGCCGCTTCATCCGCTGCCAGCTGACAACCCAGGGCTTGGCTATGGTGGAGCGGCTGCACCAGGCGAACCATAGCCAGCTCGCCCAGGTGCTCGCGGGGCTCTCGCTCGCCGACTTGCGGACAGTGGCCGCCGCCCTGGCGGTGCTGTGCGCCGCAGCACAGCAAGCGCCAGCGTCCGTGTCTCCTCGCCCACTGGCGCGCTGCGCACCCAGCGCCGTGAGCCCCCTATGAGGGCGCTTCGCTCGCGGTCGCGCCGCCTGGCTCGTAACGCGACGCGCGAGGCTTCGCCCGTAGGGTGGCGTTGCGGCCGCACTCCTGAACGCTCGGCTACGGCTGTGCGGAGGCGGAAGCGCTATGCATCGGTCGGGTCACTGCGGTCCCTTCCGGTGGTCCTTGAGGGTGCTGGGACTCCTGGTGCTGCTAGCGAGCGCCTGCACCGGTACAGGGCAGGCTCCACCGAGCAGCCGCCCCAGCGCTCAGTCGCTAGGTATCCCGGTCAGCGTCCAGAGCGTGAAGCGCGGGCCGATCGCCGCCACGCTCACCTATTCGGGGAACATCATGGCTCGCGCTAGCGTCAATGTCCTGCCCCGGGCCACCGGTCGCATCGAGCAGCTCTTCGTGGATGTCGGAAGCCAGGTACATGCTGGCGACCCGATCGCCACGCTCGACCGCGCTCAACTCGACGCCCAGGTGCGGCAGGCGGAGGGCGCCCTGCGCAATGCCGAGGCGCGGCTGGCCCTGCTGCAAGCAGGCGCGCGGCCGGAGGATGTGGAGGCCGCCCGCGCGGCGCTCGCGGCGGCCGAGTCGCGCCTCCAGGAGATGCTCCAGGGCGGCCGAGCGGAGGACATCGCCGCGGCGCAAGCCAACCTCGATGCTGCACAGGCCAAGCTCGACCAGCTGCTGGAAGGCGCCACCGAGGCGGATATCGCGGCCGCGCGCGCCGCTGTCGATACCGCGCGGGCCAACCTCCAGAGCAGCCAGGAGCGCCTCCAGCAACTGCTTGCCGGCGGCTCGCCGGAGGAGCAGCAGGCCGCTGATGCCGCCGTGGACACGGCCCGCGCGAACCTGGAGGCCGCCCTGGCGCGGCGTGAGGCGCTGCGCCATCCGCCGGCGGACCAGCTTCAGGCTGCGCAGTCGGCGGTCGAGACCGCGCAGTCGACACTCGCGGCGGCGCGCGAGCGGCTCAACCAGCTGCTGGCGGGCGGGGCGATCGCCGACCAGGTAAGTGCCCAGGCGGCGGTGAACAGCGCCCAATCGGCGCTCCAGGCGGCGCAGGAGCGGCTGGCGACGCTGCGCAACGGCGGCGAGCCGGCTGACCGCGCCGCGGCCGAGGCCGCCGTGGCCTCGGCGCTGGCCCAGTGGCGCGCGGCCCGGACCCGCTTCGACCAGCTTCGCAACCAGCCGAGTCCCTCCGATGTGGCCAATGCCAACCAGCAGCTCGCCGCGGCGCAGACCCAGGTGAACAACGCCCAGGCGCAGGTGAACAGCCTCTGTCCTGCAAGCCCGGGCTGCCCCGCCGCTCAGGCGGCCCTGGCCAGCGCACAGCAGGCCCTCAATCAAGCGCAGGCCAACCTGCAGCGGATAAGCCAGGGCGCCAATCCGGCCGACCTCGCCGCGGCGCGCGCGGCGGTCGAGCAGGCGGATACCACGCTCAAGGCAGCGCAGGCACGCCTCGAGCAGCTGAAGAACCCGCCTGCGGATGTCCTGCAGGAAGCGCAGTCGGCGGTGAACACAGCTCAGGCCAACCTCGAAGCCGCATTGGCCCGCCAGGAGCAGCTCCGCAACCCGCCCCCCGACACGCTAGCGGCTGCCCGCAGCGCGGTCGAGACCGCGGAGAGCAACCTGCGAGCGGCCCAGGAGCGCCTGGCCCTCCTGCAGGCGGGCGGCTCGCCCGAGGACCAGCGTGCCGCCGACGCCGCGGTGGAGGCGGCACGAGGGGCGCTCAACGAGGCGCTGGCGCGGCGCGAGGCCCTGCGTCACCCCTCGGCGGCTGATATCGCCAATGCCCGCGCCGCGGTGGATACGGCCCAGGCCAACCTGGCCAGCGCCGAGAGCCGCCTCGCCGACGTGCTCGCGGGCCCAAAGGCCGCCGACCTCCAGGC
>Ga0070739_10001614_pt1 | contig 32934 bp, 29 predicted proteins | sample Coa_R1_7_FD_66445 | JGI IMG/M metagenome (GOLD analysis project Ga0070739, IMG submission 66445) | Surface soil microbial communities from Centralia Pennsylvania, which are recovering from an underground coalmine fire - Coalmine... | ecosystem: Environmental > Terrestrial > Soil > Unclassified ...
TCGTGCCGGTTGTGGATGGGAAGGTTGACTTCTACAACGGTTCGGGTGGCGCACTGGACCTGGTCGCCGACGCCACCGGCTATTACGCGAGCACCGGTGCGGCGTACCACGCCGTCGGTCCGACTCGGGCGATGGACACTCGCACGGGTCTCGGCGGCGCCGGCGGCGTCGTCGCTCCCGGGGCTGCGGCCGTCCTCCCGATCATGGGTTCGCTGGGAATCTCACCCGGAAACGTGACTGCGGTGGTGTTGAACGTCACTGCCGTGAGTCCTGCTTCGGGTGGCTATCTGACCGTGTACCCGGATGGTGTGGCGCGTCCTACGGCGTCGAATCTGGATTTCAGCGCCGGCGAGACGATTCCGAACCTGGTCGTGGTACCTGTGGTCAACGGAAATGTCGTCTTCTACAACGGCTCGGGCGGCAACGTGCAGATCATCGCGGACGTGGAAGGTTATTTCGCGTCTTAGCGACGTCGGCCCCGGACCTGCGCCCACGCGCTGGTCCGGGGGCATCGTCCGGCTCGGGTAAACTCGGCTGCGTTGCCCGGCGAGGGAGTGGCCGTGATCGGCCCGCTCCGTGATCGACGTGCCGAACGAGGTATCGGGCGAGCGGGTCAGGCCCGCCTCCGCCTCGATGTCGAGTTGCGCCGGATCGCCCAGGCTTCCCGACCATCGAGGAGGAGTACCACCATGTCCGAAGTCCGCATCAGCGCCGAGCCGCGCGACAAGTTCGGCAAGGGCGCCGCGCGCCAGCTGCGCCGCGACGGCAAGATCCCGGCCGTGCTCTACGGCCACAAGGAGGAGGCGGTGCACCTCGCGCTGCCGGAGCACGACCTCTTCCTGGCGCTCAAGACCCCGAACGTGCTGCTGAACCTGGACCTGGGCGGCCGCAGCCAGCTGGCCCTGCCGAAGGCCGTGCAGAAGGACCCGGTGCGCCGCACCATCGAGCACGTCGACCTGCTGCTGGTGCGCCGCGGCGAGAAGGTCACCGTCGAGGTGCCGGTCGTGACCGTGGGCGACGTGGTGGCCGGCGGCCTGCTCGAGCACACCCTGACCGCTCTGTCCATCGAGGCCGAGGCCACGCACATCCCGGGCTCCGTCGAGGTCTCCATCGAGGGCCTCGAGGTCGGTGGGCACGTCCTGGCCAAGGACGTCACCCTGCCGCGCGGCGCCACGCTGGTCACCGACCCGGAGCACGTGGTCGTGCACATCCTGGCCGCGCCGACCGCCGAGCAGCTGGCCGGCGAGATCGGTGAGGCCGAGGCCGCCGAGGAGAGCGCCGCCGCCGAGCCGGAGGCCACCGAAGAGGGCTGAGTTCGGCCCCGAGCTGACGCGGCGCGGTAGACGTGGCAGCGAAGTAGCAGTGCCGCACCCTGGCAGCTTCCGGGGTGCGGCACTGAGCTTGTCAGGCTACTGAACTGGCTGGAGAGAAAGGGCGCGGGTCGAACGATGGCGGCGGACAATGCACCGTGGCTGGTGATCGGCCTCGGCAATCCCGGCCCGAGTTACGCCGCGACCAGGCACAACGCCGGTTTCATGGTGGTGGACCTGCTCGCGCAGCGGATGGGCGGCCGGTTCAAGGCGCACCGCGGCGGCGTGGACGTGGTAGAGGGCCGGATCGGCGGAACGCGCGTCGTGCTGGGCAAGCCGAAGTCCTTCATGAATCTCTCCGGCGGGCCGACCGCCTCGCTGCGCGACTTCTTCAAGGTCCCGGTCGAGCGGATCGTGGTCGTGCACGACGAACTCGACCTGCCGTACGGCACGGTGCGGCTCAAGCGCGGCGGCGGAGACAACGGGCACAACGGCCTGCGGTCCATCACCAAGTCGATCGGCACCCGCGAATACCTTCGCGTGCGCTTCGGGATCGGCCGCCCGCCGGGTCGCCAGGACCCGGCGGACTTCGTGCTCAAGCCGTTCTCCTCGGTGGAGAACAAGGAACTGCCGTTCCACGTGGACCGGGCCGCCGACGCCGTGGAGACGCTGGTCACCGAGTCACTTGAGGCTGCGCAGAATCGCTACCACGCGGAGTCGTGACGCTGGTGGCCGGGACGGTGCCCGCGGCCGCGCTGCCGATCGAGCCGGAGCCGGGAGGCGTGGGGCCGGCCGTGTCCGGCGGGGGAAAGCCGAGCGCGCTGGAGAGTGGCAGCGGGCTGGCGTTGATCAGGCCGTCCGCCGGGCTCGCGGTGCTGCTCGGGGTGGCGCTCGGCGCGGTAGATCCGAAGTAGGCTCCGGGAATCGGCGTGATCACTCCGAAGTAGAGGTGGGCGTCGGCGGCCAACTGCTGGAAGATCGCTGATTTGGCCATCGTCAGCAGCCTGCGCGCGTCGAGGTGGGCCATCGGACCGCCGGTGACCGTGAGCATCGACTCAACGTCGCCCACGGTGAAGTCGAATTCCGCCATGTTCTCCCCGACGCGTGCCGCGACCGTCTGTCCGGTCGGCAGTTGGCTGCACGCGAAGGTGGACTGCGGTCCGGTGTCGGTCGCGCAGGGCGCGTCCGCCTGACCCTCGGCGACCTTGGCCGGGAGCGAGTGGAACGTCAGCACGACGCGGTAGCTGGTGGTCGGCGTGGTGGCGGCGTAAACGGTCTGATCCGGCTTGCCGACGTACTTGATCTGCTCACCGGCGACCGGCCAGATCCGCTGCAGCGCGGATACCGCCTCCTGGTGGAAGGTTTTCGCGAGTGGGATGGCGCGCGCGGTGCTCGACGAGCCGGCGCCGAATCCGTCGCTGGACGAGGGATTGGAGGAGTGGACGCCGCCGATCAAGATCGTGCCGGCGCCGATGACCAGGGCGCTGCTGAGCGCCGCTCCTGCGGAGCGCGTGGCGAGCTTTCTGCGGCGGACGATCCGGCGGGCGGCGGGGGCGAGGTCGGGCAGCGGCGGCAGGCCGTCGGAGGCGGCGTCGAAGAGTTCGTGCAGGTTCGGCATGGCGGTTCCTCGGTTCCGTTTCTCAGTCGCGGTGGTCGCGGTGGTCGCGGTGGTCGCGGTGGTCGCGGCGGTTGTGACTGTCGTGGTGGCTGTGGCGATCGCGGTTATGGTCGTCGTCGGGACAGTGGTCGGAATCAGGGTTCGGACAGCTCGGTGAACCGGTCTCCGAGCAGTTCGCGCAGCTTGGCCAGCGACCGTGAGCACTGGCTCTTGACGTTGCCGGTGCTGCATCCCAGCAGCGCTGCCGTCTCCTCGACCGACAGGTCCTCCCAGTAGCGCAGGATGATCATGGATCGCGGCTTGGGCGGCAGGGCGCGTAGGGCGTCCAGGACGACGAGGCGCAACTCGGCCGGGTCGGCAGCGGTCGCGTTGATGCCGGGAGCGGCCCGGAGAAACGCATGCGCGGAGACGCTGCGGCGCAGCTTGCGCTGCTCGGTGAGGAAGGCGCGCACCAGCGCCTTCTTCGCGTAAGCGTCCGGATTCTCGGCGAGCCGCGCCCTACGCCACGAGCGCAGCAACGCGACCAGCGTGGTCTGCACGAGGTCCTGCGCGCGATCACGGTCTCCGCACAGCAGATAGGCCGTGCGGTAGAGATGGTGCTGGCGCGCCGCGGCGTAGGACTCGAAGTCGGGCGGTTCGGGGTCGGGTGAATCGGCCGTGGCCGCCGACAGGCCGGCCGGTGTCACGGGGTCGCCGGGTACGCGGAGCCGGTCCGGTTCGTCGACGTCGCTGCTCTGGTGGGCGTTGCTGCGGGTCATCACGCAGGGGTCCGTCCTCCCTGGAGGGGCGCGAAGGCTCTTTCATCCGGTCTAGAGCGGACCCCTCCCGGCGGGGTTGCACCGATCGTCGTCCGGCGCGGCGATGGTGCGAGGATGGACCGGTGACGTACGACTACGCAGCCCCCGAATCCCAGAAGCTGTTCGACCGCGCGCAGGCGGTGACGCCAGGCGGCGTGAATTCGCCAGTGCGGGCGTTTGGCGCGGTCGGCGGCACGCCGCGCTTCATGGTCTCCGGCAAGGGCGCCTATCTCACCGACGCCGACGGCCGCGAGTACGTCGATCTGGTCTGCTCGTGGGGGCCGCTGATCCTCGGGCACGCCCACCCGGCCGTTCTTCAGGCGACGTCGGCGGCGCTGCTGCACGGCACCTCCTTCGGCACGCCGAGCGAGGGCGAGGTGGTGCTGGCCGAGGAGATCGTGGCGCGGATCGGCCCGGCCGAGCGGGTGCGGCTGGTCTCCTCCGGGACCGAGGCCACCATGTCGGCGATCCGGCTGGCCCGCGGCTTCACCGGCCGGTCGAAGGTGGTCAAGTTCGCGGGCTGCTACCACGGGCACGTGGACGCGCTGCTCGCGGCGGCCGGCTCGGGTGTCGCGACGCTCGGGCTGCCGGACACCCCGGGGGTGACGGGGGCTCAGGCCGGCGACACGATCGTGCTGCCGTACAACGACCTCGAGGCGGTGCGGGCCGCTTTCGCCGAGTTCGGCACCGAGATCGCCTGCGTGATCACCGAGGCGGCGGCGGGAAACATGGGCATCGTGCCGCCGCTGGACGGCTTCAACGCCGCGCTGCGGGACCTGTGCCACGAGCACGGCGCGCTGTACATCTCCGACGAGGTGATGACCGGATTCCGGTCCTCGCGCACCGGCTGGTTCGGCATCGACGGCGTGGTCCCGGACCTGATGACCTTCGGCAAGGTGATGGGCGGCGGCTTCCCGACGGCGGCCTTCGGCGGACGCGCGGACGTGATGGCGCGTCTCGCCCCGGAAGGGCCGGTGTACCAAGCCGGGACACTGTCCGGGAACCCGGTGGCGACGGCCGCGGGGCTCGCGACGCTGCGCAACTGCACCCCCGAGGTCTACGACCACCTGGACCGCACCGCCCGCACCATCGCCGACCTCGCCTCCGAGGCGCTGGCGAAGGAGGGGGTCGCGCACCGCGTGCAGTTCGCCGGGACGATGTTCTCGATCTTCTTCACCGACGAGCCGGTCACCGACTACGCGGCGGCGAAGCGCCAGGACACCGAGGCGTACAAGGCGTTCTTCCACGCGATGCTCAGCGAGGGCGTGTACCTGCCGCCGAGCGCATTCGAGGCCTGGTTCGTCTCGGCGGCGCACGACGCCGCGGCGGTGGACCGGATCGCGGCGGCGCTGCCGGTCGCGGCGCGCGCGGCGGCGGCAGTGGCCGGCCGCTGACGGTTCGGGTCTCCGGTCGATGCAGGTCACTGGTACCGAACCGAACGTCAACCTGTCTCGCATAAGATGCGCGACATGACGCAGATTGATCCCGGTACGCAGACCACGGTCCACCTCATGCGCCACGGCGAGGTGGACAACCCGACCGGGATCCTCTACGGCAGGCTGCCCGACTTCCACCTGTCCGAGCTGGGCCGCAAGATGGCCGAGCGGGCCGCGGAGTTCTTCGCCGGCCACGACGTGGTCGCGGTGATCGCCTCGCCGCTGGACCGCGCGCAGGAGACCGCCGCGCCGATCGCCGAGCGGCTCGGCCTCGAGGTCGGCACCGACGGCCGGCTGATCGAAGCGGAGAACTACTTCCAGGGCAAGCGGTTCAGCGTCGGCGACGGCGTGCTCAAGCGCCCGAGCGTGTGGCCGCGGCTGTACAACCCGCTGCGGCCATCCTGGGGCGAGCCCTACGTCGAGCAGGTGGCGCGGATGAAGGCGGCGCTGGAAGCCGCGCGCGACAAGGCCGCCGGCCACGAGGCGGTGTGCGTGAGCCACCAGCTGCCGATCTGGGTCACCCGCCTCGCCGCCGAGCACCGCCGGCTGTGGCACGACCCGCGCCGCCGCCAGTGCTCGCTGGCCTCGGTGACCTCTTTCCGCTACGTCGGCACACAGCTGGTCGGCATCGACTACCAGGAGCCCGCGAAGGACCTGCTGCCGGTCAAGACCACGAAGAAGTTCGTCGCCGGGGCCTGACCCGCCCCGGACCCCCGCGGCTTCGCCCGAATCCGACCGTGCGAGACTCTTCGCATGGTCGTACCCGCCCGCACCTCCCGTTCCGCCCGCCGCGCGGCGGGCGCGCTCACCGCCGCGCTCACGGGCGCGGCGCTGCTGGCCGGCTGCACCAACTCCACCGGCGGCGGGGGCGACACCGGGTTCGTGGCGAACGCGAGCACCAACATCACGAACATCGCCCCGGGCCAGCGGGTCGCCGCCCCGGACCTGGCCGGCACCACCCTGGACGGCAAGAAGCTGGCGCTGTCCGACTACCGCGGCAAGTACGTCGTGGTGAACATCTGGGGTTCCTGGTGCGGTCCGTGCCGTCTCGAGGCGCCCGCGTTGGAGGAGACCTACGAGCAGTACCAGGCCAAGGGCGTGCAGTTCCTGGGCATCAACGTGCGCGACGTGAACTCCGCCGCGCTCGCCTTCGTCCGCGACGACCACATCACCTATCCGTCGCTGCAGGACCCGTCCGAGACGCTGCTGCTCCAGTTCAAGACCGTCGTCCCGCCGACCAACATCCCGTCGAGCATCATCGTCGACCGCGACGGCAAGATCGCGACGCGCATCATCGGCGGCACCACCGAGCCGCAGCTCAAGCAGGCGCTCGACAAGGTCCTAAGCGGGAGCTGACATGTCGGGTGTCGCGTCGCTGATGGCCGGCGGCTCGCTGCTGCTGGCGGTGCCGGTGGCGCTGGCCGCCGGGGCGATCTCGTTCGCGTCGCCGTGTGTGCTGCCGCTGGTGCCGGGCTACCTGTCGTACGTCACGGGCATGTCCGCGGTGGACGCCCAAGACGTGGAGGCACGCAAGGACGCGCAAGCACGCGCCGACGAAGCCGGGCAAGAGGCAGAAACCGAAGCCGGTACGGGGCAGACGCGAACCCTGACCAAGCCGCGAACCCTGACGAAGGCGCGAACCATCGTCAGCGCAGGGCGCGTACTGCGCGGCCGAACCGTACTCGGCGCAACCCTCTTCGTGCTCGGCTTCACCGCCGTGTTCGTTTCGGCCGGCGCGGCCTTCGGGTATGCGGGCGCGAACCTGATTCAGCATGAGCGGGTGCTGGAGGAAGTCTTCGGCGGCCTGGTGATCCTGCTCGGGCTGTTCTTCGCGGGCGCGATGCCCCAGCGCTGGTCGGGCTGGCTCCAGCGGGACGCGCGGCTGCATTACCGGCCGACCGCCGGGCTCGTCGGCGCTCCGCTGCTCGGCATGGTGTTCGGCATCGGCTGGACGCCTTGCCTCGGCCCGACGCTCACGGCCGTGCAGACCCTGGCCTGGACGCAGGCGTCGGCCGGGCGCGGTGCGTTCCTCGCGGCGGTCTACTGCATCGGGCTCGGGCTACCGTTCATCCTGACCGCCGTCGCGTTTCGCCGGGCGATGACCGCGTTCGGCTGGATCAAGCGGCACTACGCGGCGGTGACCCGGATCGGCGGCGGAATGCTCGTCGTCGTCGGGGCGGCGATGGTCAGCGGGGCGTGGGACGACTTGATCCACCACATGCAGGGGTGGGTCGTGGGCTTCAACCTGCCGCTGTGACAGCCGGCATACCGAGACGCACCGAGGCGGAGAGTGTGACTGAGCAGCAGACGGACCAGCAGGCCGAGGCGGCGCGCGCCGACGAGGCCGCGGACGCGCGCGCCGAGGCCCGCGCCGGCGACGTCGACGCCGTCACCGAGCCCGCAGCTGTCGAGCCCGCGGCCGACGGCGGCGCCGGCGTCGGATTCGAAGAGGCCGACCGGCTGTCCACCGCCCCGCGCCCGGAGTCCTCGGTCGCCGTTCCCCGGCTCGGCACCGTGGAACTGCTGCGCTGGATGTGGCGGCAGCTGACCTCGATGCGGATCGCGCTGACCCTGCTGTTCCTGCTCTCGGTCGCGGCGATCCCCGGCTCGCTGCTGCCGCAGCGCGAGATCGACCCGAGCAAGGTGCTGCAGTTCTACGTCGCGCACAAGACCTGGGCGCCGATCCTGGACAAGCTCCAGCTGTTCGACGTCTTCGAGTCGGTGTGGTTCGGCGCGATCTACTGTCTGCTGTTCATCTCCCTGGTCGGCTGCATCCTGCCCCGCTCGCTCGCGCACTTCCGGGCGATGCGCGGCCGCCCGCCGGCCGCCCCGCGCAACCTCAAGCGGCTGCCCGTGCACGCCTCGTTCCGCACCGAGGCCTCCGCGGAGCAGGCGCTCGCGGCGGCGCAGAAGCGGCTGAAAGGCAGGCGGTTTCGCACCGTCACCGGCGCGGACGCGGGCGGCACCTGGGTCTCCGCGGAGAAGGGATACCTGCGCGAGACCGGCAACCTGGTCTTCCATCTGGCGCTGCTCGGCATCCTGGTCGCGGTCGCCGTCGGCCACTTCTTCGGCTTCAAGGGCGCCCGCCTGGTGACCGAGGGCAGCCAGTTCTGCGACACCATCGCCGGCTACGACACGCTGACGATGGGTCAGCTGGTCGGGCCGCAGGACCTGCCGCCGTTCTGCATCCGACTGGACAAGTTCACCGCCAGCTACCAGGACAGCGGCGATCAGATGGGCCAGCCGCGCACCTTCGACGCATACTCCTCCTACTACGCCACGCCGACCAGCAAGGCGAAGAAGGTGGACGTTCAGGTCAACAGCCCGATCACGGTCAACGGCACGAACATCTTCCTGGAAGGTCACGGCTACTCGCCGGTCGTCACCGTCAAGGACGGCACGGGACAGGTCGTGTACGACGGGCCGGTCATCTTCCTCGGCATCGACGCGAACTTCACCTCCAGCGGCGCTATCAAGGTCCCGGACGCCAAGCCGAAGGGGCTCGGCTTCCAGGGCTACCTGCTGCCCACCGCGGTGACCATTCCGGGCTCGATGCCCGCCTCGGTGTTCCCCGCGGCGCAGAACCCGGTCCTGATCCTGGCCGCGTACGCCGGGGACCTGAGCATGAACGACGGCGAGTCGCAGAGCGTGTATACGCTGGACACCAGCAAGCTGACCCGCCTGCAGGTGAAGGACAAGACGAACCCGGCCGGCGGCAACGCGCTGATGCTGTCGGTCGGGCAGACCGCGACGCTGCCGAACGGCCTCGGCTCGATCACCTTCGACGGGGTCAAGCAGTGGGCGCAGTTCAACATCGCCTACGACCCCGGGCAGCCGATCGCGCTCGGCTCCGCGGCCTTCGCGGTACTCGGCCTGGTCGGCTCGCTCGGCATCCGCCGGCGCCGGATCTGGGTGCGCGTCAGCGACCAGGCCGACGGAACCCGGCTGATCGAGGTGGCCGGCCTGGCTCGCACCGAGGGCGCCACGCCGACGTCCGAGGTGACCGAGGCCGCGGAAGTGCTGGCCGCGCAGCTGACCGTCGCACCGTCACCTGACGAGCCGGCAGAGACCGAGCAGCAACAGCGCAAGTCCACCCCGCGCACTGGAGCGTCCGCGTGATCAACGAAAACCTCGCGCACTACAGCAACCTGTTCATCGCGCTGGCGCTGGTCGCCTACGCGGTCGCGTTCTTCGCGTACTGCGGCGAGTGGGCCTTCGGCTCCCGCTCCCGGATCGGCGCGAAGGCGTCCGCGGTCGGACGGTCGGGCGCCGCGGCGGCCGAGGCCTCGGCCGCGGCCCGCGAGCAGGCCACCGTGTCCGTCGGCTCGTCCGGCGTCTCGGTGCTCACCCGGACGGCCCAGGAGGACGCGGAGCCCACGGTCGCCGGCGACTCGCTGCGCGCCGAGGCCGTCGGGCGCTTCGCCGTGCTGGCCACCTTCATCGCCTTCGGCCTGCACGCCGCCGGCGTGGTGTGCCGCGGCCTGGCCGTGCAGCGGGTGCCGTGGGCGAACATGTACGAGTTCTCCTGCGCCGCCGCGCTCGCCATGGCGTTCGCGTACGTGGTGCTGCTGGCCACCGGGCGCAAGGTGCGCTGGCTCGGCCTGCCGGTGACCTTCATCGTGCTGCTGACCCTCGGCCTGGCCTACACGGTGCTCTACACCGACGCCGAGGAGCTGGTCCCGGCGCTGCACTCGTACTGGCTGTACATCCACGTGACCGCCGCGGTCCTGTCCACCGGGGCCTTCGGCGTCGCGACCGTCGCCACCATCCTGTACCTGCTCAAGGCGGCCGCCGAAGAGGGCAAGCTGCCGCGGCTGAGCGGCGTGCTCGAACGCGTGCCCTCCTCCGGCATGCTCGACCGCACCGCGTACCGGGTCATCGCGTTCATCTTCCCGCTGTGGACCTTCGCGGTGATCGCGGGCGCGATCTGGGCGGAGAAGGCCTGGGGCCGCTACTGGGGCTGGGATCCCAAGGAGACCTGGTCCTTCATCGTGTGGGTCATCTACGCCGCATACCTTCATGCGCGGGCCACGCACGGCTGGAAGGGCCGGGCCGCGGCGTGGATCGCGTTGGCTGCTTTCCTTTGCGTCATGTTCAATTACTTCGGGGTTAATACGCTGCTCACCGGACACCACAGTTACGCCGGTCTGTAGGGGGACCGGCCGTAGGCCGCCTTATCAAGATCCGTAGCGCCGCCATCGGCAACCGGGTGGGGGACGGGCAGCGTCCTGAAAGGCGGCAACAGGGTGAGCGTGCCGGGTGGACCGGCCGTGCCGAGCCCTACACGCGGAAGGACCTGACCTGATGAGCGACGATCGCGGCTGGTACCCGGCTTACGGGGCCGACGACCGCGGCGAGGGGAGGCGCCGGGACGAACCCGGCTACGACCCTTACGCGCAGGGTCAGTCGTCCGGTCGTCCCGCCGCGCGCGGCGGGCAGCAGTCGCGGGATCCGTACCGCGTCTCGCAGCCGACGCAGCGTCAGCCTCAGCAGCCGTGGTCCGCAGACCCGCAGCAGCAGCCACAGCGCCGCGATGGCCGCGATGGATATGGCGGTGCCTATGGGAACGGCAACGGTGCACAGCAGCAAGGGCGCGGCGAGTGGACGCCGGGTTACGGCGGTCGCGGCGCAGAGCGCACGACGCCTGTAGACGCTTACCCGCGGCGCGACCCCTACGGCGCGAACGGCGCCGGCAGAGCGAACGGCAACAGCGCCAACGGCGTGTGGTCACCGGCCGACGCGATGCCTCAAAGCCAAGGGCAGGGGCGGCGTGGGGCGCAAAGCGACGACGACGCCTGGACGCCTCGCTCACGCGGCGCCCGGACCGCTACCGCATCGGCGTCCACCGGGATGGTCGACGGCCACGTCAACGACGATGTCGACCTCGACGAGCTCGACCCCTCCGGCAAGGCCAGGCGCGCCGCGGCGGCAGGCAAGGGCGGCGGCAAGCGCCCGCCGACCCGCCGGCGCAAGATCATCAAGTGGACCGCGATCAGCGTCTCCACGCTGCTGGTGCTGATCCTGGGCACCGGCGCCTACGTGATCATGCACCTGACCGGCAACATCAAGCACACCGCGCTGCTGCAGAACGGCACGACGCAGTCGCCGGAGCCGGTCGACAAGTACGGCCGCTCCCCGCTGAACATCCTGGTCATCGGCTCGGACCAGCGGAACAACCCGGCCGACTGCGCCATCGGCCACGACTGCGGGCCGGGCTCGAACGCGGACGTGGAGATGGTCGTGCACCTCTCCGCCGACCGCTCCAACGCCACGGTCATGTCGATCCCGCGCGACACGATGGTCACGATCCCGCACTGCACCGACACCACCAACCACACCAGCGGCGGCGGCTTCGTCAGCACGATCAACAGCTCGCTGCAGTGGGGACCGTCCTGCACGGTGCTCGCGGTGCACAACCTGACCGGCCTGACCATCGACCACTTCGTCATGGTCGACTTCGTCGGCGTGGAGACGCTGTCCAACGCGCTCGGCGGCGTGCAGGTGTGCGTGTCGAACAAGATGTACGACCCGAACTCCGGGCTGCGGCTGAACAAGGGCGTCAACATGGTGGAGGGCGCCAGCGCCCTGGCGTTCGTCCGCACCCGCCACGGTTTCTACGACGGCTCCGACCTGGGCCGCGAAAAGGCCCAGCACTACTTCCTGGCGCAGATGATCAAGGAAGTGCGGGCCAACATGAACCTGTCCGACTTCGGCACCCTGTTCAAGGTGGCCGACGCCGCGACCAAGGCGCTCACCGTCGACGACGGGCTCAGCGGGGTGAGCGGTCTGGAAGGCCTGGCCACCACGATGAACCGGGTGCCGACCAACCGCATCTCCTTCGTCACCATGCCGTGGAACATCGACCCGAACAGCCCGGCGCACGTCCTGGTGGCCCAGCCGTACGCGCAGGAGATGTTCCAGAACATCCAGAACGACGTGTCGTACTCGAGCGGAGCCGCGAAGGCCAGCACGTCGACCGCGCCCGCCGCGCCGAGCAGCCAGGCCGCGCCGACCACGCCGGCGGCTGTCAACGACGCCGCGGTCCACGTCCAGGTGTTCAACGGCAGCGGGGTCTCCGGGCGGGCGACCACGATCAAGGACGCTCTGGTCACCGACGGCTTCTCGCTGGCGACCGTGGCCGGCAACCACGCCTCGGCCACGACCACGAAGATCTACTACCCCTCGACCCGCAGCGACTCGGCGGCGGCGGTGCAGAAGGCGCTCGGACTGCCGAGCTCGGCGATGACGCAGTCGAACGCGTACTCGGAAGTCACCGTGGTCCTCGGTACCGACTGGACCTCCGGCACCACCTTCGGCGGCGGCGCGACGGCCGGCGGCAGCTCCACGGCGACCACGGCGGCCAGCGCCCCGGCGGTCTCCTCGCTGTCGAACGCCGCGGACAGCGGTAACACCTGCGTCCCGGTGAACCCGTTCTACGTCGTCAAGTAGCCCCCACAATGGAGGCGTGACGCAGCCAAGATCGACGACGAGGGACCACGCGATCGCCGCGCGGCCGTGGGTCATCCTCAGTTGCACGACCTCGCTTGACGGTTACCTCGACGACACGACGTCGCGGCGGCTGCTGCTCTCGAACGACGCGGACTTCGACCGCGTGGACGCGTTACGCGCCTCGGTGGACGCGATCCTGGTGGGGGCCGGCACCGTGCGCGCGGACAACCCACGGCTGCTGGTGCGCTCGCCGGAGCGCCGCGCGGCACGCATTGCCCGCGGCGAACCGGCAAGCCCGCTGCGCGTCGTCGTTTCCGGCTCCGGAAAGCTCGACCGTGACGCGGCCGTGTTCACCGCGGAGGGCGCCGAGACCGTCGTCTACGGCGCCGCCGGCGGACAGGGCAGTGGTGGTAGCAGTCGCGGTGGCAATGGCGGCAGTGGCCGAGCGGTCGACTTCGGCGAGCTGCTGGACGACCTGGCCCGCCGCGGAGTCCGGCGCCTGATGGTCGAGGGCGGCGCCTCGGTGCTCACCCGCTTCCTGGCCGAGGATCTCGCCGACGAACTCCAGCTGTCCGTCGCGCCTTTCCTTCTCGGCGACCCCGAGGCCCCGCACGCCTTCGGCCCCGGCGGCTACCCGCAATCACCGGGCCGCCGGATGATCCTTGGCGAGAGCCGCACGCTCGGTGACGTGCAGTTCAGCCGCTATCTGATCAATCGCGCCGCACCTGACGCCGGCTCAGACGCACATCTGCTCCGGCTGGCGGTCGAGCTCGCCCGATCCTGCTCTCCGGCTTCCGGCGCGTACTCGGTCGGGGCGATCGTCGTCGACGCGGACGGCTCGATCCTCTCCACCGGCTACTCGCGCGAAGTGCTGCGCGGCCTCGGCGACCCCGAGAAGAACCACGCCGAGGAAGTAGCGCTGGCCAAGCTCGACCCCGCCGATCCACGGCTCAAGTCGGCGACCGTGTACACCTCGCTGGAGCCCTGCTCCCCGCGTTCCTCGCGCCGCCTCAGCTGCACCGATCACATCCTCGCCGCCGGCATCCCGCGCGTCGTGCTGGCACTGCGCGAACCGGCGCTGCTCGCGGTCTGCGACGGGGCCGACCGGCTGCGCGCCGCCGGGGTCGACGTCGTCGAGCTGCCTGAACTGGGCGAACTGGTGCGCGCGAGCAACGCCCACCTGCTGGGCTGACCGGTCCGCAGCCCCCGCCGCGCGCCGTGGATACTAAGTGCCATGGCCTATGAAGATCTGCGCTCCTTCCTGCGGACGCTGGAGCGCGAGGGGGAGCTGCGCCGGATCAAGGCCCAGGTCGACCCGTACCTGGAGGTCGGCGAGATCACCGACCGGGTGCAGAAGGCGCAGGGCCCGGCCCTGCTGTTCGAGAACGTCAAGGGCTCCGAGCTGCCGCTGGCGATGAACGTCTTCGGCACCCAGCGCCGGCTGTGCCTCGCCCTCGGCATCAAGAGCCTTGACGAGATCGGCGAGCGGATCGGCGAGCTGCTCAAGCCCGAGCTGCCGCACGGCATCTCCGGCTTCAAGGACGCGCTCGGCAAGGTGGCGCAGCTGCGCTCGGTGCCGCCGAAGCACGTCAAGGGCGCTCCCTGCCAGCAGATCGTGCTGACGGATGATCAGGTCGATCTCAACGCGCTGCCCGCGCTGCACACCTGGCCGCAGGACGGCGGGTCGTTCTTCAACCTTGGCCTCACGCACACCAAGCACCCGGAGACCGGCCAGCGCAACCTAGGCCTGTACCGCCTCCAACGGCACGACTCGCGCACCATCGGCATGCACTGGCAGATTCACAAGGACTCGACCAACCACTACGCGGTCGCGCAACGCCTCGGCGAGCGACTGCCCGTGGCCATCGCGTTCGGCTGCCCGCCGGTCGTCACCTACGCGGCGACCGCGCCGCTGCCCGCGGACATCGACGAGTACCTGTTCGCCGGGTTCGTGCAGCGCGAGCGCGTCGAGCTGGTGGACTGCAAGACCGTGCCGCTGCAAGTACCGGCGCACTGCGAGGTCGTGCTCGAAGGCTGGCTGGAGCCGGGAGTCACCCGCCCCGAGGGCCCCTTCGGCGACCACACCGGCTTCTATACACCGGTCGAGCCCTTCCCTGCGCTGACCGTCACCGCGGTCACCATGCGCAAGAACGCGCTTCTGCAGTCGATCGTGGTCGGCCGCCCGCCGACCGAGGACGGCCCGCTCGGCAAGGCCACCGAGCGGTTCTTCCTGCCGCTGCTCAAGATGATCGTCCCGGACATCGTGGACTACGACCTGCCGGAGACCGGCGGCTTCCACAACTGCGCGATCGTCTCCATCGACAAGCGATACCCGAAGCACGCGCAGAAGGTGATGAACGCCATCTGGGGCGCGCACCTGATGTCGCTGACCAAGCTGATCGTCATCGTGGACGCCGACTGTGACGTGCACGACTACGCCGAGGTCTCCTGGCGCGCGTTCGGCAACGTGGACTACGCCCGCGACCTGCTGCTCACCGAGGGCCCCGTCGATCACCTCGACCACGCGTCGTATCAGCAGTTCTGGGGCGGCAAGCTCGGCATCGACGCGACCCGTAAGCTGCCGGGGGAGGGCTACACCCGCAACGGCGGCTGGCCCGAGATGATCACGTCAGACCCGGCCACCGCGGCGCTGGTGGACCGCCGGTGGAAGGAATACGGGCTGTGAGCGCAGCGGTCGAGAGCGCCGTCCCGGCGCGCGGCGTCGGCGAGAAGTTCAAGGCGTTCAAGAGCCTGGTGCTGCTGGAGCACTCGGTCTTCGCGCTGCCGTTCGCGTTCACGGCCGCGCTCAGCGCGATGTTCCGCGCCTCGCGCACCGTGCACTGGCTCCAGTTGCTGCTGATCACCCTCGCCATGGTCGGCGCGCGCACCTTCGCCATGGCGGTCAACCGGATCATCGACCGCGAGTTCGACGCCAGGAACCCGCGCACCGCCAAACGGGAACTGGTCACCGGGCGGCTCAGCGTCCGCACGGCCTGGATCGGCGCGATCCTCGCCCTGGGTCTGTTCCTCGGCGCGGCCGCCGCGCTCAACACGCTGACGCTCGCCCTCGCGCCGCTCGCGGTGATCCCGCTGATCGTCTATCCGTACGGCAAGCGCTTCACGAACGTCCCGCACGCGCTGCTGGCCCTGGCGCAGGCGATCGGGCCGATCGGCGCGTGGATCGGCGTGACCGGCCGGTGGTCGTGGACCGCGGTCGTGCTGGGGCTGGCGGTCGGCATCTGGATCGGCGGCTTCGACCTGATCTTCGCCCTTCAGGACGTGGAGACCGACCGCGAGCAAGGCCTCGGCTCGGTCCCCGCGCGCTGGGGCATCCGTACCGCGCTGATCGGCGCACGGGTCTCGCATGCGGTAACCACCGGGCTGTTCGTCTGGTTCGGCGTACTCGCCGGGGGCGGCGCGTTCTGGTGGATCGGCGTCGCGGTCGTCGCCGGGGCGTTCATCTACGAGCACTCGCTGCTGCACCCGGACGATCTATCCCGCCTCAACCGCGCGTTCTTCACGGTCAACGGCTTCGTCGGCATCGCGCTGTTCTGCTTCGCGCTGCTGGACCTGGTGAACCGGGGACTGCGGCCGTAAGCCGCGCCGGACCGGGCATTGCGCGGTCCTGACGAACCGGATTGACACGCCGCCCCCCGAACGCGAGACTGTCGCATCCTGATTCATCGGATCAACAGGCTTATCCCTCGGGGGGATCATGAGTAACGACAGCCCGTTCGTCGCGCCCGGAAACGACGCAGGCGCTCCGCTGCAAGCGCCGTCGGCCGCCCAAGCCGAGGTCCCGCCGTTCGGCAGTGCGTCGATCGCCCCGCCGGCTGCCGCGGGCGCCGCGCAGGCGTCGGCCGCGCAGCCGGCCTTCGGATCCCCCGCACCCGGCTTTCCCGCCGCGTACTCCGGCATTCCGGCGGCTCCGCCGCAACCGCTCAGTGCAAACCGCGCCATGCCCGTCGCGATGGCGATCCTCGCGGTCGCCTACGTCGCGCTGTGCCTGGTCGAGCTGTTCGAGCTGACCCACCGGATCTCGCTGATCAAGCAGCTGACCGGTGACGCCGACGCCGATGCCGGCCTGCTCAACCAGATCGACTCGGCCGCGCACACGGAGAACGCGCTGAGCTGGGTGGCGCTCTTCGTGTTCCTGTCGATCATGATCGTGCTGTCCGTCTGGTTGCGCCGGCTGCGCACGACCTGGAGCCCGACCGGACGGTATCAGCAGCTGCTCAAGGAGTCCGGATACCAGGTGTTCCGCATCATCTGGATCATCTCGTTCGCGTTCTCGCTCTTCCTGCGCGGCAACGGTCCGGAGAACGGCCCGCAGGACGCGATCAACCGCGACCACGAGCTCATGGTCTACTTCGGCATCCGGGCGGTCCTCGGCGTCGTGCTGATTTACTTCGCCGTGCGCTTTGCCAGGGTCTCCGCGCGCATTCTGACGCTGTCTCAGGCCGGCTACAGCCAGGACGCGGTCAACTACCTGTCGTCCTGATCCGCCGCGATCCTCCGAAACCGGCCCGCCTTCCTCAGGCGGGCCGGTTTCGTGCGCGGCCGGTGCTCGGGCAATCATGAGTGCATGACCGAGCACGAACCGCGCAGGCCGTGGATCGTCGGCGTCTCCGGGGCCTCCGGGACGCCTTACGCCGCGGCGGCGCTGCGCGGGCTGCTGGAGGCCGGCGAAAGCGTCGATCTGGTGGTCAGCCGGGCCGCGCGGCTGACCATCCTCGACGAGACCGGCATCTCGTTCCGTGACGCCTATTGGCGCGACGACCTCGCCGCATGGCTCGGTTGGGGCGACGCCGCGGCCTTCGGCGCCGCGAAACTGGACGCGGTGCGCTACTGGTCCGCCGGTGACCTCGCCGCGGGCCCCTCCTCCGGCAGCTATCCGGCAAAGGGCATGCTCGTGATCCCCGCATCCACGGCCGCCGTCGCCGGGATCAGGCTCGGCCTGTCGAAAGACCTGCTGCAACGCGCCGCCGACGTGACGCTGAAGGAACGCAGGCCGCTGGTCCTGGTCGTGCGGGAAACACCGCTGAACACGCAGACCCTTGAGCACCTGCTCGCGCTCAGCCGCGCCGGTGTGGCGGTGCTCCCCGCGTCGCCGGGCTTCTACGCCGGCGCACAGGACGTGCAGCGCCTCGTCGATTTCGTGGCCGGCAAGGCGCTCGACGTGCTCGGCGTCGAGCACTCGCTGCTGCGCCGGTGGCAGGGCGAGTTGGGCGCAGCCCGGCAGGTCCGCCAGTCGCCGCAGCCCGAATAGGGCCGCCGAATACCGACAGAACCTTCGAATCCACGACGAGTAACCCGGTTTGCGTTCTAGAACGAAGGCCGTAGCGTGGTCGCAGCAGCTCTATGCAAAGCAGGCCCAAGTGTCAGAGGGGGCGCGACCGTGGATGCCGTCGACCGCACGCTCGTCGAGGCGTTGCGCGCGAACGGAAGGGTCACGTACGCCGAACTCGCCCGGCTAGTCGGCCTTTCCGGCCCGACGGTCACGGATCGCATCAACCGGCTGGAGCAGGCCGGAGTGATTACCGGCTACCGCGCCGTGATCGACCCGAGCACGGTCGGCCTCGGCGTTACCGCACTGATCGGTGTGCTGCTCTCGGATGCCGCCGACCTGGACGATGTGGGACGGCGGCTGCGCGACGTGCCCGAGATCGAAGACTGCTGGTTCGTCGCGGGAGAGGAGTCGTACCTGCTCAAGGTGCGCGCTGCTGACCCGGCGGGACTGGAGAAGATCATCGGCAAGCTCAACCGCATCCGCGGCGTCGCGCGCACCCGCACCACTGTCGCGCTGTCCACCAAGTGGGAGGGCCGGCAGTTCCCCCTGGCGCAGGACCCCGCCTGATCCGGCCGGGCGGGCCGAAGTCCCAGGTGACCGGGGCGTACATCCGTGTCGCGACGCGTGGCGTAGGCTCGTGAGTCGAACCCAGAAACGCCTTCAGGGAGGCCGCAACCCATGGACGCCGGACTCAAGCGCGAGCTCGAAGACAAGGTGCTGACCGGACAGCGGCTCACCTATGACGACGGCGTCGCGCTGTACGCGGCCGACGACCTGGCCTGGCTCGGCGAGCTGGCCCATCACGTGCGCACCGCGAAGAACGGCGACCGGGTCTACTTCAACGTCAACCGCCACCTCAACATGACGAACGTGTGCTCCGCGTCCTGCGCGTACTGCTCGTTCCAGCGCAAGCCGGGCGAGAAGGACGCGTACACGATGCGGATCGAGGAGGCGGTCCGGCTGGCCAAGGCCATGGAGCCGGACGGCATCACCGAGCTGCACATCGTCAACGGCCTGCATCCGACGCTGCCCTGGCGCTACTACCCCAAGTCGATCCGGGAGCTGAAGGCGGTGCTGCCCAACGTCTCGATCAAGGCGTTCACGGCCACCGAGATCCACTGGTTCGAGAAGATCTCCGGGCTCACGGCGGACGCGATCCTGGACGAGCTGATCGACGCCGGACTCGAATCGCTGACCGGAGGCGGCGCGGAGATCTTCGACTGGGAGATCCGCTCGAAGATCGTCGACCACGCGACGCACTGGGAGGACTGGTCCCGCATCCACCGGCTCGCACACAGCAAGGGACTGCGTACGCCGTCGACGATGCTCTACGGGCACATCGAGGAGCCGCGCCACCGCGTGGATCACGCACTGCGGCTGCGTGCGTTGCAGGACGAGACCGGCGGGTTCGCGGTGTTCATTCCGCTGCGCTTCCAGCACGACTTCCACGACTCGAAGGACGGCAAGCAGCGCAACCGGCTGATGAACCAGCCGATGGCCACCGGCGCCGAGGCGCTGCGCACCTTCGCGGTCTCCCGGCTGCTGCTGGACAACTTCGACCACATCAAGTGCTTCTGGGTGATGCACGGTCTGACGACCGCTCAGCTGGCGCTCAACTACGGCGTGGACGACCTGGACGGCTCGGTGGTCGAGTACAAGATCACGCACGACGCGGACCACTTCGGCACCCCGGACAAGATGACCCGGGAGAGCCTGCTGGACCTGATCCGGGACGCCGGCTTCACGCCGGTCGAGCGCAACACGCGCTACGAGGTGGTGCGCGAGTTCGACGGACCGGACCCGGACCGGCGCGAGCACCCGCAGGCGATGACCTTCGCGTAGCCGGAGACCGCAGCGGTTCCTGGATTCCGGGTCGCGGATCTCGGAGTATGAAATTGCATGCGGCATGCGGCAAATTCATGCATACTTGATCTATGACGCTGGAATTCACGGTCGATCCTGAGCTGACCGAGAAGCTGCGGGCGCAGATCGTCGCCTGCTGGACCGACGTGTCCAACGCCGGCGGCGCGGTGGGTTTCGTGCCGCCGGTCACCATGGACGACGTGCTGCCGGTGGCGGACAAGCTGTTCGCGGCGGTGGCCGCCGGACACGATCGACTGGTCGTCGGCTGGGCGCCCGACCCGGTGAGCGGAGGGCCGCGTGTCGCGGCCCTGGCGACCATCTCGGACGGGCAGTTCCGGCTGACCGAGCACTGGCGCAAGGTGAAGCGGGTCATGGTGCACCCGGACTTCCAGGGCCGAGGCTACGGGGCGCAGCTCATGGCCGAGGTGGAGCGGGCGGCCCGGAAGATGGGGTTGGAGATGCTGACCCTGGACTGCCGGGGCGAGACCGGCAACGACGTCTTCTACAAGAAGTGCGGATATGTCGAGTACGGCCGGCTGCCGGGAGCCCTGCGGCTGAGCGCCGACGACTATCGGGACCAGATACTGATGGCCCTGTCGCTGCGGGACTGACCGGGCCGTCACGGCGCGGCCGCGCATCGCACCTGGCTCCGAGCGGATCGAACAGGTGAGGTACCGTGAAACGGTCCCCCGACGAAGGAACCCACAGTCATGAGCGAGCAAGTCGGCGCGAAGCAGAAGACGAAAGCGAAGGCGACGAACTCTGCGAAGGGCTCGGCGGCGACGAAGGAAGCCACGCGCTCCGCCACGGTCGCGCCGCAATCCACGACCGCCGCGTCGAAGTCCGCCACGGTCGCCGCGCAGTCCACCGTCGCCGCGCAATCCAACACAGTCACGCCGCAGCCCGCAGTCACCGACGCCGAGCGCGCCTCCGCGGCCGCGCCCGCGCTCGAGACCAGGCACGCCGTCCTGCGCTACACGACGCTGCGGCTCGCGCTGTTCCTCGTCGCGCTGGTGCTGGTGTGGGCGATCGCGCTGATCTTCAACATGGACCTCAGCTCCCAGCTGTCCAAGCTCACGCTGCTCGCCGTCGCCCTGCTGCTCTCCAGCGCGGCCTCCTTCATCGTGCTGTCCAAGCAGCGTGACGCCATGTCAGCGGGCATCGTCGCCCGCACCCAGAAGCTCAGCAAGAAGTTCGACGACGCGGCCTCCTTCGAGGACGACGAAGAGTAGACGACCGCCAGCACCCGGCCAACCGCACAGCGGCCGTGAGCAAAAGCACGTCCGCCCGCCCCGAGCCGCGATCAACCCGCGGCGTAGTGTGCTAAGCGTGGACAAACCTCGAGTCGGACACATCCAGTTCCTCAACTGCCTGCCCATCTACTGGGGCCTGGTCCGCTCGGGCGCCCTGCTCGACCTGGACCTGGTCAAGGACACCCCGGAGAAGCTCTCCGAGCAGCTGGTGGCCGGCTCCCTCGACATCGGACCGATCTCCCTGGTCGAGTACCTGCGCAACGCGCAGGACCTGGTCGTGCTGCCCGACGTGGCGGTCGGCTCGGACGGCCCGGTGATGTCCTGCAACCTGGTCTCGCAGCTGCCGTTCGCGGACCTCGACCGCGCCCGCGTCGCGCTCGGCTCGACCTCACGCACCACGGTCCAGCTCGCGCAGCTCGTCCTGCGTGAGCGTTACGGCGCCCAGCCCGCGTACTACACCTGCCCACCCGACCTGGCACTGATGATGCAGGAGGCCTCCGCCGGTGTCCTGATCGGCGACGCGGCGCTGCGTGCCTCCCTTTACGACGCGCCGCGGCTCAACCTGCGCGTGCTCGACCTCGGCGAGGCCTGGAAGGACTGGACCGGCCTGCCGATGGTGTTCGCGGTCTGGGCGGTGCGCCGCGACTTCCTGGCCCGGCAGCCGGCCCTCACCCACGAGGTGCACCAGGCCTTCCTGCGCTCCCGCGACCTGGCGATGGCCGAGGTGGACAAGGTCGCCGCCCAGGCCGCGCGCTGGGAGTCCTTCGACACCGCCACCCTGGAGCGCTACTTCACCACCCTCGACTTCTCCTTCGGGCCGCGGCAGCTCGACGGCGTGCGCGAGTTCGCCCGCCGGGTCGCCCCGCAGATCGGCGCCGATCCGGAAATTCGCATCGACCTGCTCGCCGATGCTGTTCCGGCTCCGAACTGATGGCCGCCAGGTCCGCAGCGATATACACGGACCCGGCCGCGTAGGCTGGACGCAGGATTGAACCGGGAAGGTCGGTAACAGATGGTTTCGCTCGGCACCCAGCTGCAGGACGCCCTCGACCGCGCCGCCGACGGCGGGCGGATCTCCGAGGAGGAAGCCCTTGAGCTGTACCGGCACGCCCCGCTGCACGCGCTCGGCCGGGCCGCCGACGCCGCGCGCCGCAAGCGGTTCGCCGACACGGCGGACATCGCGACGTACATCATCGAGCGGAACATCAACTACACCAACGTCTGCGTGACCGCCTGCAAGTTCTGCGCGTTCTACGCCCCGCCCAAGTCCGAGAAGGGCTGGTCCCGGGACCTCGACGAGATCCTGCGCCGCTGCGCCGAGACGGTCGCGCTCGGCGGCACCCAGATCATGTTCCAGGGCGGCCACCACCCCGACTACGGCGTCGAGTACTACGAGACCGCGTTCCGCGCGATCAAGGCCGAGTACCCGCAGCTCGTCATCCACTCCCTCGGCGCCTCCGAGGTCCAGCACATGGCCAAGGTGTCCTCCGTCACGATCGAGGAGGCGATCAGCCGGCTGAAGGCGGCCGGGCTCGACTCCTTCGCCGGCGCGGGCGCCGAACTGCTGCCCGAGCGGCCGCGCACCGCGATCGCCCCGCTCAAGGAGTCCGGCGAGCGCTGGCTGGAGATCATGGAGACCGCGCACCGTCTCGGCCTGGAATCCACCTCCACCATGCTCATGGGCACCGGGGAGACCAACGCGGAGCGGATCCGGCACATCGCCATGATCCGCGAGGTGCAGGACCGCACCGGCGGCTTCCGCGCCTTCATCCCGTACACCTACCAGCCGGAGAACAACCACCTGAAGGGCCGCACCCAGGCCACCACGCTCGAATACATCCGGATGATCGCGATCGCCCGGCTGTTCCTGCACAACGTCGCGCACATCCAGGGCTCCTGGCTGACCGTCGGCAAGGAGGCCGGGCAGCTGACCCTGCACTACGGCGCGGACGATCTGGGTTCGGTGATGCTCGAAGAGAACGTCGTCTCCTCCGCCGGCGCGCGACACCGCTCCAACCGCATGGAGCTGATTCACCTCATCCGCACCGCCGGACGCATCCCCGCGCAGCGCGACACCCTTTACAACCACCTGGTGGTACACGCGGATCCGGCCAACGACCCGGTCGACGACCAAGTGCGCTCACACATCGCCTCCACGGCGCTGCCGCTGGTCGAGGTCGGCTGACCGGCCGCGACCGGCAAGCAGCGCTCTGCGACGCGCGGGCGGCGACCCCGGCCGGCGATCACTTTCAGTGACCGGTCGGGTCCGCCCGCCGATTGCTGGTCGCGTGGAGTTCCCCCGCCGTTCACGAACCCGCGACCGAGCCGCTGAGGGCGCGCACTAACAATCTCCTTCGGAGGCTGACATCAGGTCGGCCTGACCTTGGGAGCTTTGATGTCTCGCGCATTCGGCCGTACGCGCACCCTGCGTATCACCGGCTTGGCCAGTGCCGCCGTGCTCGTCTCCGGCGCCGTCCTGGCCCCCGGTTCCGCTTCGGCACACACTCAGGCCCATGACGCGCACCACGTGCTCGTCATCTCCGTCGATGGACTTCACCAGTCCGACCTCGCCTGGTACATCAAGCAGCACCCGCACTCGGCCATGGCGCGGCTCGTGGACGGCGGCATCGACTACACGAACGCGCAGACCACCAACCCGTCCGACTCCTTCCCCGGCATGATTGCGCAGTTCACCGGCGCGACCGCGGGCGAGAGCGGCGTCTACTACGACGACACGTACAACCACGCGCTGCTGCCCGCCGGCACCACGAACTGCACGGGCGCCACGCCCGGCGCCGAGGTGGCGTGGACTGAGGCCGCCGACAAGAACCTCAACGCGCTCGACGGCGGAGAGGGCCTGTCCGGCCTGCCCGGCTCGATCCTGCAGATGACCGGCGACCCGGCGACCGTGCTCGACCCGAAGAACCTGCCGGTGGACCCGGCCACGTGCAAGCCGATCTACCCGAGCCAGTACCTGCGGGTGAACACGGTGTTCGATGTGGCCAAGCAGGCCGGGCTGCGTACCGCATGGTCGGACAAGCACCCCGCGTACTCGATCCTCGAAGGCAAGTCCGGCAACTCGATCGACGACCTGTTCACCCCCGAGATCAACTCCGACGCCTCGGTCGCCGGCTTCCCGGCCGGCAGCGACTGGACCAACGACAACGCCGCGACCCGCATTTACGACGGCTACAAGGTCCAGGCCGTGCTCAACGAGATCGACGGCTACGACCACTCCCGCGGCCAGAAGGCCGGCGTCCCGGCGATCTTCGGCATGAACTTCCAGACCGTCTCCACGGCCGAGAAGCTGCCGAAGTCGGACGGCCTGACCGGCGGCTACCTCGCCGACGGCGTGACCCCCGGCCCGCTGCTGTCCTCCTCCCTGGACTGGGTCGACGGGCAGCTCGCCCGGTTCCTGACCGAACTGAAGAAGCAGCACCTGGACAAGACGACCACGGTCATCCTGTCCGCCAAGCACGGCCAGTCCCCGACCAAGCCCTCCGACCTGACCCGGATCGACGACGGCCCGATCGTGGACGCGGTCAACGCCGCCTGGGCCAAGCTGCACCCGTCCGCCAAGGCCCCGCTCGTCGCGTTCACCGTGGACGACGACGCGATGCTGTGGTGGCTGAGCGACCGCTCGCAGGCCGCCGCGGACTTCGCGAAGAACTACCTGCTGGGCCTTTCCGGCACCGGCAACGACATCAACGGCAACCCGAAGGCGTTCACCTCGGCGGGCCTGAAGGCCGTGTACGCGGGGCAGGCCGCGGCGACCTACTTCGGCGTGGCGCACAGCGACCCGCGGGTGCCGGACCTGGTCGGCGTCGCGAAGGTCGGCACGGTGTACACCGGCGGCAAGAAGAAGATCGCCGAGCACGGCGGCGCGAACCCGGCGGACCGGGACGTGCCGATCGTCGTCTCCGGCGCTGGCGTGCACGCCGACGGCTACCACTTCGACGCCTCCCCGGTGTTCACCACGCAGATCGCGCCGACCATCCTGGAGCTGCTCGGCCTCGACCAGTGGAAGCTGCAGACCGTCCGCGAGGACCACGTCACCGACCTGCCGCGCATCTGACGGGTTACCAGGCAGATCTGACGGATTGCCAGGCGCGGCACGGGGATCCCGACCGCCGCACGTTCAATCCGATGATCTGACTTATTAGGCCATGCGGTCCGCCCTGCCCGACACTCCGGGCAGGGCGGCCGCTTCGTCTTCAGGCCCTGTTACCGTCCGAAGTGATCCTTCGGCGACGATGGGGGTATCCGTGCAGTTCAGGGACGGGTTACGGCAGCTCGCTCGGTACACGGCCAGGCTCCTTTCCAAGCGGAGCACCGCGGCTCTAGCCCTGCTGGTCGGCCTTCTGGCCGCCGCACTGACCGCGGCCACGCCCCGCCCGGAAACCACCCGCGTCGCCGCGGTCAGCAGCGCGGTCAACGGGCCGCTTCGCGAAAAGACCGTCAGCTACCTCGGGCGCGACTTCCCGGTCCCGTACTCGTGGCAGGTCATCGACCTGACCGCGCACCCGACCACCTGCGTGCGCTTCGACGTGCACGCGGTCTATCTGGGCCACCCCGGCGCCGACGAGGACTGCCCGGCGCGCGGCGTCGGACGGCACACCGGTGCGCTGCTGATCGAACCCCAGCTGGCCCGCGCGAACACAGCCGTCGGCATCGCACTCGACCACCGGATCGCCGGCGAGATCGACGTGACCGCGCCCGGCCTGACCATCACCGCCAGCTACAGCGACGATGATCGCTCCACCGTGGTCAACGCGATCACCGCCGCCGGATTGCCGCAGCCCGCCGCGCCCCCTCCCTCCACCACGCAGTCGAGCACGGTGACTCCAATGCATGACTCCGCTCCGGTGGAGGTTGTCCGCGGCACCAGTCAGGTCACCGGCCTCGGCTTCGACACGTGCGCCGCACCCAGTGCCGGTCAGATGCAGGCGTGGGGCGCCTCGCCGTACGACACAGTCGGCATTTACATCGGCGGCTCCGAGCGCGCCTGCGCCCAGAAGAACCTGACCGCCGGCTGGATCAGCGCGCAGGCACAGGCCGGCTGGCACTTCATGCCGCTTTATGTGGGCTGGCAGGCCGCTTGGGACTCACTCACCCGCACCGCACCCGCGGTCCTCGGCAAGCAGAGTGCTGACGACGCGGCAGTGCAGGCAGGCAACCTCGGGATCGGTCCCGGCGCGCTGCTCTATTACGACATGGAGTCCTACGACAGCACCTCGCCGCAAAGCGCGGCCGCGCTTGCCTTCGAGTCCGCGTGGACCTCCGAGCTACACGCGAAGGGCTACCGGTCGGCGATCTACAGCAGCGCGAGCACCGGTATCGCCGACCTCGTCTCGCACCGCGGGAAGATCGTCGAACCCGATGCCGTCGACATCGCGCAGTGGAACGGCGTCGCCGACGCGGACCTGGGCGCGACCCCTCCCGGCACCTGGCAGGTCGCCCGGGCGCATCAGTACCTCGGCGGCGTGGACGTCTCGTTCGGCGGCGTAAAGATGAACGTCGACGACGACTACCTGTCCATCAACCTGACCGTGCCCCCGGGCACGCCTTCGCCCTCCGCGAGCCCGTCCACAAGCCCTTCCACGAACCCCTCCGCGAGCTCATCCACGGCGCCGAGGCCCACGGTGCCCGCGAGCGCGCCCGCGTCCTTGAGGCCGACCGTGCCGCTCCCCAACAGCCCGTCGTCCGGTTCGCGGCCCGCGCCCCTGTTCAGCCCTCCGGCGCCGATCGCCCCGGCCCCCGCTCCCTCCTTAAGCGCCCCTTTCGCTCCCGCCGCCGCGGCCAAGACCTGACAACTCCGGCCCGGTCATACCGGCATCCAATAGGCTCGACGCATGCTGACCCTGCACAGTGCGCCCATCGTCCTTCCCGCCGTCTCCGAACCGATCGCGGACGGCGCTGTGCTGGTGGACGGCGACCGGATCGCGGCCGTCGGCCCCCGCGAGCGGCTGGCCGCCGAGCATCCAGACGCCCGGGAACGCGCCTGGTCCGGCGTGCTGACCCCCGGATTGGTCAACGCGCACGCGCACCTTCAGTACACCGACTTCGAGGAACTCAACGCGCTCGGCGAGCCGTTCCCGGTCTGGCTCGGCCACATGGTCGCCAAGCGGGCCACCTTCACCGACCCGATGTGGCAGGAATCCGCGCGGCGCGGCCTGCACCTGATGTTCCGCACCGGCACCACCGCTGTGGCCGACATCGTGACCGAACCCGCGGTCCTCGCGCCCACCGCGCGGGCCGCCATCGCGGGAATCTCTTACCTCGAAGCCGTCTTCGAGGACGCACAGAGCTGGTCGGACTCCGGCCGCGCACGCATGCTGGCCGCGCTCGACGGCGCCCCGGCCGGCCGCGCCGTCGGCCTTTCCCCGCACACCCCGTACACGATCTCGACCTCGGTCTTCGTGGACTGCCTCGCCATCGCCCGCGAACGCGGCCTGCGGACGCACACGCATGTCGCCGAGTCCCCGGCCGAGACGCAGTACGTGGCCGACGGCACCGGCCCGTTCGCCGCCGACATGGTCCGCTTCGGCAAGGCGATGGAGCTGATCCGCGACGGCGGCAGCGGCCTGAGCCCGGTCGGCTATCTCGACAAGATCGGCGCCCTCGGACCCGACGTGCACGCCGCGCACTGCGTGCACTGCGACAGCGGCGACCGGGAAGTGCTGCGTGCCCGTGGGGTTTACGCAGCGCTCTGTGTCCGCTCGAACCGGATCCTGCAGGCCGGCGAACCACCGATCGCCGACTACCTCAGCGAAGGCTCGCCGTTCGCGATCGGCACCGACTCGCTGGCCTCAAGTCCCAGCCTCGACCTGCTGGAAGAGGCCGCCACCCTGCGCGACCTGGCACTCGTGCAGGGCTACGCCGAGGCGGACCTCGACCGGCGGATCGTGGAGGCGGCCACGCTCGGCGGCGCGGCCGCGATGGGCCTAAGCGACGTCGGACGGATCGAGGAGGGCGCACGAGCGGACCTCGCGGTCTTCGAGGTGCCCGCCCTCGAAGCACTCACCGCCGCCGACCCGACCGAGGTCTACTCCGCCCTGCTCGACGCGGCCGCCGCGAAGACGCACCGCTGCGTCGCGACCATCCTCGGAGGCACGATCGTCCACCGGGTCTAGGCCTGCCGTGCGGTAACAAGCGACCCGGCGACACAGACGCTGCATGCAGCTGACGCCAGGTACAGGTACACCGCAGCTTTGCTGCGCTTGGCGTTTATGCGTAGGCCCGGTGTAGGGCAACGATGCCGCCGGTCAGGTTCCGCCACGCGACCCGTGACCAGCCGGAGGCGCGGATAAGGGTTGCGAGACCCTTCTGGTCCGGCCATGCCCGAATCGAGTCGGCGAGGTAGACGTATGCCTCGGGGTTCGACGCGATGCGCTCTGCGATGGACGGCAGCGCCCGCATCAGGTACTCGATGTACACCGTGCGGAACGGCCCGTTCGTGGGATGTGAGAACTCGCACACCAACAGCCGGCCGCCCGGCTTCGTCACCCGCCGCAGTTCGCGCAGCGCGGCAGTAGTGTCCGCGATGTTGCGCAAGCCGAAGGAGATGGTCACCGCGTCGAAGGCGCCGTCACGGAACGGCAGCCGCAGCGCGTCCCCGGCGGCGAAGTCCAGTTCGGGGTTGCGCGACCGGCCGACACCCAGCATGCCCAGCGAGAAGTCGCAGGCCACCACGGACGCCCCGGCCTGCTGGAACGGCACCGAGGAGGTGCCGGTCCCGGCCGCCAGATCCAGGATCCGCTCGCCGGGACGCGCATCGACCGCCGTTGCCACCGCTCGCCGCCATACGCGCGTCTGACCCATCGACAGCACGTCGTTCGTCAGGTCGTACCGGGCCGCCACGCCGTCGAACATCGCGGCGACTTCGTGCGGTTCCTTGTCCAGGGAGGCTCTGCTCATGGACCTATCCTGGCACCTTCGAAAGAAAGTAGGACGCAGGCGGTGTCTCTCACCCATCGGTCTCCCGGCGCTCCGGATCGGCGCTTCGCGCTCCGCAGGACCAGGCCGCTCGCCGCGCTGGCCGTCACGGTCGGCATCGGACTCGCGAGCTCGGGACTGGCCGCGTGCAGCGGCTCCGGCTCGCATCCCGCCGCAGGTGACGCGGCCGTGGGCACCCCTTCGTCAGTCGCCTCTCCGTCGCCGAGCCTGAGCGATATCGCCGCGGAGAACGCCAAGCCCGGCACGACCGCGTGGTCGATCGCCGACTCCGCGGTCGGCCTGCAGAACGCCATCCAGGGCTACACCGATCAGGCGTCCGTCACGCCCGGTCAACCCTTCAAGCTATTCGTTTCCACGACCGCACCCGCATTCACCGCGACCGCTTTTCGCATCGGTTACTACGGTGGCACCAACGGACGCGAAGTATGGCAATCCCCGAGCACGCCCGGGAAGAACCAGACCGCACAGACGATCACGCCCTCCACACACACCGTTGAGTGCCTGTGGTCGCCGTCGATGACCGTATCTACGCAGTCCTGGCCTGCGGGCGATTACCTGATCAAGCTCGTCGCGTCCAACGGCAAGGGGCAGCGGTACGTACCCATCACCGTGCGATCCACGGACACGACCGGAAAGATCGTCCTGGTCGCGGGCGTCACGACCTGGCAGGCGTACAACGCGTGGGGCGGCTACTCGCTGTACCACGGCCCCAGCGGAGGTCCCAACGACCGAGCGCGCGCCGTCTCGTTCGACCGGCCTTACCTCGATCCCGACGAGCAGGCCGGCGACGGACTCTTCTTCCCCTTCGACCAGGGTCTGGTGTCTTTCGCCGAGCAGCACGACCTGCCGGTCGCGTACGAGACCGACGTGCAGCTCGAGACTGATCCCGCGCTGTTCACCCACGCCGCCGGGATCGTCTCGGACGGGCACGACGAGTACTACTCGGCCACCATGCGACAGACCCTCACCGCCGCCCGTGACGCCGGCGCGAACCTCGCCTTCCTCGGCGCGAACGCGATCTTCCGGCACATCCGCTGGGGCTCGACCAGGCTCGGCGCCGATCGTCTGATCATCTGCTACAAGGACGCCGCCTCCGACCCGATGTACGCCACGGACAAGACCCAGACGACGCAGGACTGGCGCGACGCTCCGGATCCGCGCCCCGAAAACGTGCTGACCGGCGCGTACTACCAGTGCAACCCGGTGGACGCGCCGTACGTGGTCTACGACCCGACCAACTGGATCTTCGCCGGAACCGGTGCGACGAAGGGAACGAGCTTCCCCGGCCTGGTAGGACCCGAGTACGACCGAGTCGTGGACATCGCCACGACACCGCACCCGATCGAAGTGCTCAGTCATTCGACGCTCACCTGCGACGGGCATGCGAGCTACCAGGAATCGGCGTATTACACGACGTCTTCCGGCGCCGGAGTCTTCGACGCGGGCACCATGCGCTGGGTGTGCGCACTGGGCAACCGCTGCGCCTCGCACCTCAACGAGGCTGGCCGTACCTTCGTGCGTACCGCGACGCTGAACCTCCTTACCGCCTACGCGCAGGGGCCCGCGGGCAAAGTTCACCCCGCCACCGACAACACCGCGGCCGACGGCGTGCCGCACTCCGGTGGCCTCGGCATCGACTAGCGCTCCCGTCTCGCTCAGCCGGAAAACCGCCCGGCCGGTGTCCGGCTGAGCGAGACAAGCGCACCGATCACCAGGCGACCGGCCCCGACTCCCGGACGACCGTCTGTCTAGACTGCTGCCGTGCCGACTCAATACGCCGCCGCGCAGAACGACACCCCCGCCTCCGAAAACACGGCCGACGCGATCATCGTCGGCGCCGGGCCGGCCGGGTCCGCCACGGCGTACCACCTCGCGCAGGCGGGGCTGGATGTGCTGCTGCTGGAGAAGACCGAGTTCCCCCGCGAGAAGATCTGCGGCGACGGCCTGACCCCGCGCGCCGTCACCCAGCTGATCCGGATGGGCATCGACACCTCGCCTGAGGCCGGCTGGCTGCACAACAAGGGCCTGCGCATCATCGGCGGCGGTCGGCAGCTCGAGCTGGAGTGGCCGGAACTCGCCTCGCACCCCAACTACGGCCTGGTGCGCCCGCGCTCCGACTTCGACGAACTGCTGGCCCGTCAGGCGCAGAAGGCGGGCGCGCGGCTGCTGGAGCAGTGCAACGTCACCGGACCGATCCGCGACGAGCGCACCTCCCGGATCGTCGGCGTCACAGCGCGGCTCGGCCAGGAGAAGCGGGAGACGACGTTCCGCGCGCCGATCGTGGTGGCTGCGGACGGCAACTCGACCCGCCTGTCCATCGCGATGGGCCTGCACAAGCGGGATGACCGGCCGATGGGCGTGGCCTACCGGGCGTACTACCGCAACCCCCGGCACAACGACGACTGGCTCGAGTCCTGGCTGGAGCTGCGCGACGCACAACAGCCCGACCGGCTGCTGCCCGGCTACGGCTGGATCTTCGGCATGGGCGACGGCACGTCGAACATCGGCCTGGGCATCCTCAACACCTCCGCGGCGTTCGGCAGCGTCGACTACCGCGAGATGATGCGCCGCTGGCTGGCCTCCACCCCGCCGCAGTGGGAGCTGACCGAGGACAACCGCACCGGCCCGATCCGCGGCGCGGCGCTGCCGATGGGCTTCAATCGCAAGCCGCACTACACCCGCGGCCTGCTCCTGGTCGGCGACGCGGGCGGCATGGTCAACCCGTTCAACGGCGAAGGCATCGCGTACGCGATGGAGTCCGGCGAGATCGCGGCGAAGGTGATCGCGCAGGCCCACTCGCGCCGCACGGCCTACGACAAGGAACTGGCCTTGTCCGACTATCCCAAGATCCTCAACCAGACCTACGGCGGCTACTACACCCTCGGCCGGATGTTCGTCAGCCTGATCGGCAACCCGAAGGTCATGCGGGTCGCGACCCAGCGCGGCCTGTCCCACGCGATGCTGATGCGCTTCACGCTGAAGCTGCTGGCGAACCTCACCGACCCGCGCGGCGGCGACGCCATGGACCGGATCATCAACGGCCTGAGCAGGGTCGCCCCGAGCGCGTAGGCGCGGCCGCGGCGGACGTCAGGTGCTGCCGGTTGTGAGCTGACGCGCGCTCCGCCTCCTCGCTTCGCTCGTCGGCTCTGCGCGCTGATCTTGACCCGCCCACCCGCCCTGCTCCGCGTCCTCGCTGGCGCTCGGCCGCTACGCGAACAAAGGGCGCTGCCGCGCACGCGCTGGGCGCTGGGTGCTGGACAGCCTCAGCGCAACATGCTGGAACGCAGCCGGAGTGACGTGGCAAAGGTGCGCGGACACCCTCCGCGAAGATTCATAAGTCCAGTCATGAGAACTCGACTTATGAAAGCTGCGCGTCGCTGCCGTCCGGGCGCTGTGCGCCAGCGAAGCGAGGAACCCGTCATCGCCTTGGCTGGAGCTTGCTGACGGGCCCCGTCAGCGGCGGCGGGGGCCGTCGTTGCGGGAGCGCCAGGACGCGTACATGATCCCGAAGCCGATGCTCATCATGAATGAGCCGATCGCGGCGGTCTGGCTGGTCTGCCAGCTCATCGGGCCGGGGGTGCGGGAGGCGAGCTGCGCGCTCCAGATGATGCCGCCGATGAACAGTGCCGCACCGGCGATGACGCGGTTCCAATTCAGGCCCATGTGTGCCCCCGTAGGCGGAGCTGAGTGGCGATTTTCGCCGTGTTCTTACATATCGTGACGCATCGGGCACGGTTACGGAAGCGCTCTGAGACGTAACTGCGGATGCCAAGCGCGGCGAATCGCCGAACAGCATGCAGAGGCGCCGAGCGAAGCGAGAAGGTGGAGCGCGTCAGGCCTGTCGGCTTGGGGCCGGCCGTTCCCACACTTCCCGAGCGCACAAGGATTGCCGTCGCGGCAATCCCTGGCTTCTACATGACGTAGAGCTTCAAATCAAATTCAGTGTCCGCATCATGAACGGG
>Ga0070739_10001615_pt1 | contig 32920 bp, 30 predicted proteins | sample Coa_R1_7_FD_66445 | JGI IMG/M metagenome (GOLD analysis project Ga0070739, IMG submission 66445) | Surface soil microbial communities from Centralia Pennsylvania, which are recovering from an underground coalmine fire - Coalmine... | ecosystem: Environmental > Terrestrial > Soil > Unclassified ...
CAAGGAAGAGGCGCACGACTACCGCTACTTCCCCGAGCCCGACCTCGTGCCGCTGGCGATTTCCGAAGAGTGGCTCGCCCGCCTCTCCGCCGAAATGCCGGAGCTCCCCGGCGCGCGCAAGGCTCGTTTCGTGGCCGCCTACGGCCTGCGCGAGTACGATGCCGGCGTGCTCACCGCCAGCCGCGCCGCCGCCGATTACTTCGAGACCGCCGCGCGCATCTCCGGCGACCCCAAGACCGCCGCCAACTGGGTCATGGGCGACCTCATGGGCCTGCTCAAGGCGGAAGGGCGCGATATCGCCGAATCGCCGGTTCCCGCGGAGGATCTGGGCGAGCTCGTGCGCATGATCGCCAAGGGCGAAATTTCCGGCAAGCTCGCCAAGGAGGTCTTCGCCAAGATGTTCGCCGGCGGGGGCGCGCCCGGCGCGATCATGGAGCGCGAGGGACTGCGGCAGATCAGCGATACCGCCGAGCTCGACCGCGTCCTGGACGAAGTGATCGCGAACAACCCGAAGCAGGTCGAGCAGTACCGCGGCGGCAAGGCTACGGTGATCAATTTCCTGGTAGGGCAGGCGATGCGAGCGACGCGCGGCCAGGCCAACGTGGGGGCCGTCACGGAGATTCTCAAGCGCAAACTCGGAGGCAGCCAAACGTGTTGAAAGAGGGCGATCCGGCGCCGGAGATCCGGCTGCAGACGGCCAACGGCGAAGATTTCCGGCTTTCCGAGCTCCGGGGCCGCCGCGTGGTCCTCTACTTCTATCCCAAGGCCGATACACCCGGCTGCACCATAGAAGCCTGCGAATTCCGCGACGGCATCGCGGCATTCAACAGTAAGGGCGCGGTCGTGGTCGGTATTTCTCCCGACAAGCCGGCGGCTCAGGCGAAGTTCCAGGCCAAGTACAATCTCCCCTTCACGCTCCTCGCCGACGACGAGAAGACTGCCGCGCAAGCCTATGGCGTGTGGAAGGAGAAAAACATGTACGGCAAGAAGACGATGGGCGTCGAGCGCACGACGTTCGTCATTGGCCCGGATGGCAGGATCGAAAAGATCTACGGCAAAGTGAAAGCCGCCGGGCACGCGGCGCAGGTGCTGGATGATCTGGCAAGGCCGCGGACGTAAGGGAGCGGTGAGGCAGTTCCGCCGCGGTACGCTATAGTTGTGCGCTATTTCCTTTCGCGCCGGATCCCGCACGCCGAGGCCATCCTGCTGATCGAAAGCGGGTCGCGCGGGCTCCTGGAATCGGTCATCCCCGGGCTGCGCGCGACCTGGGGCGCAGATGTCGCGATCGATCTCGTCACCTGTTACGCGCGGCTGCCGGAGGGCATGTCGGCGGAGAGCACTCGCGTCTACCGCACCACCGATTACCGCGATCCTGCGGCGCGGCGCCGGCTGGTGGCCGAACTGAAGGCGAACCGCTACACGCTTCTCGGCATGATCTGCTCCGGCGAGCCGATCATGACCAAGTGGAAATGGGCGCTGGCCCTCCGGCTGCCGGCCAAAGTGTTCCTCATTAACGAGAACGGCGACTATTTTTGGCTCGACCGCGGCCACCTGGACCTTCTGCGCCAGATTCTGCTGCTTCGTTCGGGCCTGGCAGGAGCCGGCGCGGTGCGCACACTGGCCAGCGTGCTGTGCTTCCCGTTCGCCCTCGCGTATCTTTTGCTGTATGCCGCGGCGGTGCATGTGCGGCGCGCCGGCCGCATGAGGTGGAGTTCATGAAAGCGATTCAAGTCAAAGAACCTGGCGGCCCGGAGAAGATGCAACTGGTCGATGTGCCCACGCCCTCGCCACGCGAAGGCGAGGCCCTCGTCCGGATTGCGGCCAGCGGCGTCAACTTCATCGACGTGTACTTCCGCACCGGCCTCTACAAATCCGATCTGCCGATCGCGCTGGGCAGCGAAGCAGCGGGCACCGTCGAGGCCGTCGGCCCCGGCGTATCCGAGGTTTCGCCCGGCGACCGCGTGGCCTACGCCATGGTCCGCGGCTCCTATGCCGAATGCGCGGTCGTGCCGGCGGCGCGGCTGGTGCGCATTCCCGATACCGTCGGCTTCGAAACCGCTGCGGCCGCGATGCTCCAGGGCATGACCGCGCACTATCTCACTCATTCCACCTGGCCGTTGCAGAAAGGCGAAACGTGTCTGGTGCATGCGGCGGCCGGCGGAACGGGCGGCCTGATCGTGCAGATGGCCCGCATGCGCGAGGCGCGCGTCATTGGCACCGTGGGGAGCGAAGAAAAGGCGCGCGTTGCCCGCGAGTGCGGCGCGGATGAAGTGATCCGTTACGACGAGCAGGATTTCGAGGCCGAAGCGCGGCGGCTCACAGGCGGCCGCGGCGTCGATGTCGTCTATGACTCGGTGGGCCACACGACGTTCGAAAAGAGCCTCGGCTCGCTGCGTCCGCGCGGCATGCTCGTGCTGTTCGGGCAGTCGAGCGGTCCCGTGCCGCCCTTCGATCCAACGGTGCTGAACGGCAGGGGCTCCCTGTTTCTGACGCGCCCCTCGCTCGCGCATTACGTGCAAACGCGCGAGGAGCTGCTGTGGCGCGCCACGGACGTGCTGAACCAGGTGGCTTCCGGCGCGCTGCGGCTGCGCATCGACCGGAAATACCCGTTGGCCGAGGCCGCCGCCGCGCATCGCGAACTGGAATCGCGGCGCACCTCCGGCAAGCTGCTCCTCGCCGTGCAATCAGCCTCATGAATCTGCAGGCCAAGCTGACGCTCGGCAACGTGCTGCTGGTCGTAGCGCTGGTCAGCATCATCTCCGCCATCAACCTGGCGGGCGATGTGCAGCAGCACTTCGACGCCACGCTGGAACGCGCCGAGGTCCTGAATACCGTGGCGACGACGTTCGTGCGCCAGACGCTCAATTCGCGGCTCACCGTGCCGCTCCGCGAGGCGTTGCGCGATCCGCAGCTCTCCAAGGATCTGCTCGACCTGGTGACCGATGCCCGCGCCATCCTGGAAATCGCCGTCGTCGCACCCAAGACGGAGGAGGTCCTGGCGGATAGCGATCCCAAGCGCATCGGCCAGACCTCCGGGCCGTACCCCAACTTTCGCAACCTGGTGGCCCATACCGGCTGGTTCGAGAAGCTGCGGGTGTTGAACACGCACGCGCCGCAGTATTATGAACTCGAGCGCGCGCTTGCTTCGGGCGGCGAAACCGTGCTGCTGGTCCGGGTGATCATCGCGCCCGCCCTGATCCGCAACGACATCAATCCCGCGCTTACCCGCGAGGCCGACCTCGCCGTCGCGAGTATCGCGGGCGCCATCTGCGTCACGTTCCTGTTCTCCGCGATCGCCTTCCGCCCGCTCGGCCGTCTGCGCCGGCAGCTCGATCTGGTTGCCAGCGGCGAATACGAGCCGGAGAAGGCCATCGCCAAGCCTGCCAACGACGAGCTCTCGCAAATGGCGTCCAAGGTCAACCTGCTGGGGCAACGCCTGCGCGGCGCGCAATACGAAGTCTCCGACCTGCGCGGCAATATCGACCGGCTCCTGCAGGACCTGGAAGACGCCGTTTTCATCTTCAACCGCGAGCGGCAGCTCGTCTTCGCCTCGGGCTCGGTGGAGAAGTTCCTCGGGCGCGAACGGGGCGATCTATCCGGGCAGTCCATCTCCGCGATTTTTCCGCCCGCTACGCCTCTGGGCCTGCTGATCGCGCAGGCGGCGCAAACGGGCCGGCCCGTGCGCAATCGCCGCGTTCCGGTGAAGGGCGCGGGAGAGGATGCCGCCGGTCCGGCCATTGTCCTCCTCTCGGTGGACGCGCTCGAAACGCTGCCCGGCGTTGCCGTGGCGGGCTCCGGGCTGCTGGTGCGGTTGCGCGATCCCGAAGCACAGCGCAAGCTCGGCCGCGAGCTCCAGACGGCGGACCGCCTGGCCGCCATCAGCCGCGTTTCGGGCGGGGTGGCCCACGAGGTCAAAAATCCGCTCAACGCCATCCTGCTCCACGTGGAGGTCGCCAAGGCGCGGCTGGCGCACGGTGAGACCGATGTGGCCCCGCAAATGGAGATCATCTCGCGTGAAATCCTCCGCCTGGATCGCGTCGTTAAGACCTTCCTCGATTTCACCCGGCCCGTCGAGCTGAAGCTCAGCAACGTGCCCGCCGGCGAGTTCGTGGATGAAGTCGTCGAGCTGGCGCGCCCGCAGGCGGAGTCCAACCGGATTCACGTCAACGTGGTGCAGGAGGCGGAGGGAGTCGAGATCCGCGTGGATCGCGACCTGCTCAAGCAGGCGCTGCTCAACGTGGTGGTGAATGCGATCGAGGCGATGCCCGAGGGCGGCGAGCTGCGTTTCGAATCTACGGCGGTGGACGACATGTGGGAAATCCGCGTCTCGGATACCGGGGTGGGAATCCCGCCCGAGCTGCGCGACAAGATTTTCCGCCTCTACTTCACGACGCGCAAGGAGGGCTCCGGCATCGGCCTGGCGATGGCATTCCGGATCGTGCAGTTGCACGATGGTACAATCGACTTCACCAGCGAGCCGGGAAAGGGCACGACCTTCATCATTCGCATTCCGATTGCGGTTTGAAGGGAAGTAGCTGCCGAGGCATCTCATGAGGCAGATTCCGAACATCACGTGGGCGGCGTTGTTCGTCGCGGTAGGCGTGTGCGCCTGCGGATGCTCGCTGCGCAAGCCAAAGACGGTCGCGGCCGCTCCACCGGCGCCCGCGCCTGCCGCCGCTCCGGCCGCTCCGCCGCCGCCGCTTTCGGTGCCGCAGACGCAGGTGCAGTTGCCGCCGCCGCAACCTCTGACGCCGGAAGCGCTGGCTACTACGGAGCCGCAGGAAGAGCAGCCCGCTTCTCCCGCGCCGCCGCGCCCGGCGCCGCCGCGCAGGCCCAGCGCGGGCCCCCGTCCGGCCGAGACGCCGCCTCCGCCGCCCGCGGCCGGGCCTACCCCGCCGCCCACCGAGGAGCGCCCCCCGATCCTGGAAGTGCTGCCGGCCGCCGAGCTGAAACGGCTGCAGGAGGAGGCGCAGGCGCGAAGGCGCGAAGTGCGGCAGGTTGTGGAGCCGCTCGATCGCGCGCGCCTCAACCGGCAGCAGCGCGGCATTCTGGACCGCGTCGAAACGTTTCTCAAGCAGTCCGATGAAGCGGAACGCCGCGGCGATATGCGGCAGGCCAGCGAGCTGGCGCAGCGCGCCCTGGTGCTCGCGCGCGAGCTGAAGCCATGAACCAAACTTCGCCGCTGGCGGCCGTCGCCGGCGGGCTTTCCGGGCGCAAGCTGGACGCCATGCTGGTTTCCGGCGCACCCAACGTCCGGTATCTCACCGGCTTCACGGGTGATAACGGCGCTGTGCTGGTGGCCGGCGGGCGTGCCACCCTCTTCACGGATCCGCGCTTCGAAATTCAGGCCGCGCAGGAGGCGGCCTCCGCGGCCTGCCGCGTGAAGATCTCGCGCGGCCCGCTGCTTGTGGATGTCGTGGCCGCTATCAAGCGGCTGGGCCTGCGCCGCATCGGCTACGAGCCGGCGCGCATGACGTGCGATGCCTTCGAGCTGCTGAAATCCAAGCTTCCGATGCGTGCTTCGCTCGAGCCGGCCGCCGGGTGGATCGAGCAGCTTCGCATGGTGAAATCCGCGGAGGAGTTGGCGCGCATCCGCCGGTCGGTCGAAACCAACTCGCGCGCCTTCGAGCAGACGGCGCGCCGAGTGCGGGCCGGCATGAAGGAATCGGACCTGGCGGCGGAGCTCGAATACCGCATGCGGCGGCTCGGCGCGGAAAAGCCCAGCTTCGATACGATCGTCGCCGGCGGCGCGCGCTCCGCCCTGCCGCACGCCCAGCCCACCGCGGCGCGCCTCGCAGCCGGGCAGCTCGTGGTTGTAGATATGGGAGCGCTGCAGGACGGCTACTGCAGCGATATGACCCGCATGCTGTTCCTCGGGAATCCGGATGGCAAGGTGAAGCGGACCTACCGCGCCGTGCTCGAGGCGCAGCTCGCCGCCATCGACGCCGTGCGCGCCGGCGTCCGGACCGCACAAGTGGACCGCGCCGCCCGGCAGGTGCTAAAGGGCCACGGCCTGGATCGCGCCTTCGTCCATTCCACCGGCCACGGCCTCGGGCTCGAAATCCACGAGCCGCCGCGCATCGGCCGCCGCGATAAGAACCGCCTCGCCGCCGGCATGGCGATCACCATCGAGCCCGGCGTCTACCTCGAAGGCTTCGGCGGCATCCGCATCGAAGATACCGTGGTCGTGACGGACACCGGCTGCGAGATTCTGACCCCGACGCCCAAAGAGCTGCTTGTGATCTGAACGGGCTTTCTCCGATGGGGCCCGATTCGATCTATTGCGGATCGCGTCTCCGTGTTCTCCCCACCCCCGAGAGGATTCCCAGACCGAGAAGGACGACTACTCCGACGCCGATCCATCGGGGTGGAACGTGCATCAATTCAGCGCCCCAGGCCAGACCGAAGATCATGATGACAAATCCAACGAGGTACAGGATAAATGACATGAGCTCACCCGTTTCGTACGGTCCCAGAGCCCACACTTGCACGTGGAATTCCATCATTGTTCCGAGTTTGACGCAGTGAGGCGTTGTCGTTATGCGGGCGTTCCGAATTGTGTTAGGAATCAACCAGGCCACGGGTGCCGCCATTGAGCGGTCACCCGCCGCGCTGAATGCGCAATAATGTTCTGAAATGCAGTTTTCCTCACGTTTTCGATACGCAATATTAGCGATTGCGGCGTTTCCGTTGCACGCGCAAATGGCGGATGTCAACGCGCCCGGCCATCCCGCAAGCGCTCCCAAACTTGGCACCATCAGGGAGAATATCGGCATTCCCCCAAGGAGCGGCCCCTCGGATTATCCCGCTCAGGCCAAAGTGGGCCAGGTGACCATCGCCGCCGAATTTGCCGAGCATGGGATTCCTACGCCGGAGGGCGTGCTTTCTTCCGACAACTTCGTCGTCGTGGAAGTTGCGATGTTCGGACCGCAGGGAACGCGGCTGCCGGTTTCCTTTAGCGATTTTTCGCTGCGCATCAACGGCAAGAAAAGTCCGGTGCAGGCCGAGCCGTTTGAACGTGCGGGAGCATCGGCGAAGGATCCCGAGTGGACCCCGCCGGAGAAGCCGGAAAAATCCTCCTCCACCTCGATCGGCGGCGGGAGAAACGATAGCAGCGCGCCGCCGCCCGGACCGCCCGCGGAACTGCGCCGCGCATGGGCGAAGCGCGTGATGCAAGTGGCCTGGGCGGAAGGGGAGCGCCCTCTGCCGCGAGCCGGATTGCTGTACTTCCCGTACGGCGGCAAGGGTAAGGGGATTTACTCCGTGGAACTGATTTATTCCGGAGCCGCTGGAAAAGCCACGCTGAAACTGATGCCCTGAAGGCCCGTCGCCTGACTCGGAAGTCTCCCGCGCCAGCTGTTCCGTCGAGGCCGCCGTGCCGGCTTTGTGAACCCGTCCCGGCGGCCCGGCGGTTCAATGCTCATGCTATCCTGAGACTTCGCGGTAGAGGTGCGGCGGCCATGAGTAGCCGGGCGAAGTTCCGATTGCCTTCGGATGCCCGTGCGAAAGGGGCCGTGAGGTGTTTCCGCCGAAACCGGCCGGTAAAGTGCAATTACCGCCGGTTGGGGAGCCCGGCTAAATCCGGCTCACTGTCATCCGTTTCCGGAACGGGTGGAGCGCTATCGGGAGCGATCGGGCTCGCAGTCCACGCGTCGTTTCTCCTCCCCTGGCCTCCGCCATGACCCTGCTATGGACGTATTTGAACTCACGCGCGCGCTGATCGACATCGAATCGATCACCAACAACGAAGAGCGCATCGGCCAGTACCTCTACCAGCTCCTTTCGCCGCTGGCCATGCGCACTGGCGGCACGGTGGAGCTGATCGAGGTCGAGCCGCGCCGCAACAATGTGTTCGCGTGTTTCGGCGAACGGCCTACGGTAACGCTTTCCACCCACATGGATACCGTCCCGCCGTTCTTCAGCTCGCGCGAGGACGAGGAGCACATCTGGGGCCGCGGCGCATGCGATACCAAGGGCATCATCGCCGCGATGATTACCGCGGCCGGCGCGCTGGTCGAAAGCGGCGTTCGCGATTTCGGACTGCTGTTCGTAGTCGGCGAGGAGCGCAACTCGGCGGGGGCTTACCTCGCCGCGAAATCGCCGCGCGGTTCGCAATATCTGATCAACGGCGAACCAACGGAAAACCGCCTCGCGCTCGGCTCCAAGGGCGCGCTCCGGTACGAGGTGTTCGCCAGCGGCAAGATGGCGCATTCAGCATATCCCGAGCTCGGAGAATCGGCCATTCACAAGCTGATCGACGCGCTGGCGGAGATCCGCCGCATCCCGCTGCCCTCCGATCCTCTGCTCGGCCCGAGCACGCTGAATGTCGGCACGCTCTCGGGCGGCCGCGCGCCGAACGTGATCGCCGATGAAGCGCGCGCCGATATCATGATCCGCCTCGTGGGCGATTCCGCCGAAACCAAGGAGGCGCTCCAGCGCGCCGTCCAGGGTCGCGCCGAGCTGCGCGAGATCATCGAGATTCCGGCGCTGCGTCTTAACGCGCTGGACGGCATCCCGACCACCGTCGTCGCCTTTACCACCGATATCCCGGCGTTCGGCGGCGCCTGGGGCGAGCCGTTTTTGATCGGCCCCGGCTCGATCCACGTGGCGCACACCATCGAAGAGCGCGTGCCGAAGCAGCAGCTTGTCGAAGCGGTCGAAATCTATCAACGAATGGTTCGTGAATTATGCAATCGCCCATCGAAGTAGGCATACTCGGCGCCACCGGCATGGTGGGGCAGCATTTTCTACGGTTCCTGGAAGGGCATCCCTGGTTCCAGGTGAAGTGGCTCGGCGCGAGTGATCGCTCCGCCGGCAAGCGCTACCGTGACGCCATGGCCTGGCATCTCTCGGGCGCCATCCCCGAGGCGGTGGCCGGCCTCCAGGTGGAGGAATGCAAGCCGGGCAACGCGCCGCGGCTCCTGTTTTCCGCCATGGATGCGTCGGTTGCCACGGAGATCGAGCGCGCCTTCGCCGAAGCCGGCCACGTGGTGGTGTCGAACTCGAAAAACCACCGCATGGACGCCGATGTGCCGCTGCTCGTGCCGGAGGTCAACGCCGATCACCTGCGCCTCATCCCGGCCCAGCAGCGGGCTCGCGGCTGGAAAGGCCAGATTGTGACCAATCCGAACTGCTCGACCGTCGGGCTCACGATGGGCCTCGGGCCGCTGAGGCAGTTCGGGATCACCAAAGTGATCGTCACGACCATGCAGGCCATCTCCGGCGCGGGCTACCCCGGCGTCGCGTCCATGGACATCACCGGCAACGTGGTCCCGTTCATCAGCGGCGAAGAGGAGAAGATGGAGCAGGAGACGCAGAAAATCCTCGGCGAGTTCCGCGGCGACCGCATCGAGCCGCTCCCCGCCCGCGTGAGCGCTCACTGCAACCGCGTGGCCGTGATCGACGGTCACACCGAGACGGTCTCGGTCGAGTTCGCCTCCAAACCCGCCGATGCCGACCTGCGCCGCGCCTTCGACGAATTCCGCGGCGTGCCGCAGGAGCGCGCCCTGCCGAGCGCCCCCGCGCGCCCCGTGATCTACATGGATGAGACCAACCGCCCGCAGCCGCGCAAGGATGTGGAGCGCGAGCGCGGTATGGCCGCCTTTATCGGCCGCCTTCGGCCATGCAAGGTGCTCGATTATAAATTCGTCGTGCTGAGCCACAATACGATCCGCGGCGCCGCCGGAGCGGCCGTGCTGAATGCCGAGCTGATGCATTCGGAAGGGATGCTCGACTGATGATCGTCATGAAGTTCGGCGGAACCTCCGTCGAAAGCGCGGAAGCGATCGAGCGCGTGGCGGGCATCGTGCGGGGCCGCCTCCCGAAGCGCCCTGTGGTAGTCGTCTCCGCCATGGGGAAGACCACCAACAAGCTGCTCGCCATCGCCTCCGCCGCGATCGAGGGCCGCCGCGCCGATTACATCCAGCAGATCCACGATCTTCGCGATTTTCACTCGCGCGAGGCGCGCCGCGTGGTCCCGCTCGAAGACCGCGCCGAGCTCGACCGCACTCTGGACGAGCATTTCCAGGAGCTGACGGAGCTCGTCAAGGGCCTGGCCGTCCTCGGCGAGCTGACGCCCCGCTCGATCGACGCGATCTCCAGCTACGGCGAGCGGCTTTCGAGCTACATCGTGACGCAGGCGTTCCGGCACTTCGGCATCCCGGCCGAGCACCTCGATTCGCGGCGCGTCATCATCACGGACAAGCGCCACACGCAGGCCGGTCCGAACTTCCCGGAAACGTACGCGCGGCTTCAGGCCGCGATCCCGCCGGTCGCGGAGGACCGCGTCGTCGTGATGGGCGGCTTCATCGGTTCCACCGAAGACGGCGTGACCACCACGCTCGGCCGCGGCGGCTCCGATTACACCGCCTCCATCGTCGGCGCCGGCATCGGAGCCGAAGCGATCGAGATCTGGACCGACGTGGACGGCATGCTCACTGCCGATCCTACGCTCCTGCCCGGCGGTCACCGCGTCAAAACGATCTCCTTCGCCGAAGCCGCCGAGTTGGCCTATTTCGGCGCCAAGGTGCTGCACCCCGCCACGGTTGTCCCCGCGGTCGAAAAGAACATCCCCGTGCTGATCCTGAACTCGCGGCGGCCGGAGGTGGCCGGGACGCGCATCACCGCAGAGCCCGTGAATTGTCTCAACGCCGTCAAGTCGATCGCCTGCAAGCGCAAGATCGCGCTCGTGAACATCCACTCGACCCGCATGCTCATGGCGCACGGCTTCCTGCGCCGCATCTTTGAAGTGTTCGACCGGTACGAAACGCCCGTGGACATGGTCTCGACCGCCGAGGTCAGCGTCTCGCTGACGATCGACGACACGCGGCACATCGACGCCATCCTCGCCGACCTGCGCCAGTTCGCGGAAGTGGATCTCGAACGCGAGCAGGCCATCGTCTGCCTGGTCGGCGAGAACATCCGGTACACGCCCGGGGTGGCGCGGCGCGTTTTCAACTCGCTCGGCGGCGTCAATATCCGGATGATCTCGCAGGGTGCGTCGCTGCTGAACATCAGCTTCGTCGTGGCGGAAGCGGACCTCCGCCCGGCGGTCGCGGCGCTGCACGCCGAGTTTTTCTCGGAACTCGATCCGGCGGTCTTCGAGCGCAACGGGGCGGTGCATGCCTGAAGGGTTGGCGGCCGGGAGCGTCCGGCGGCTGGCGATCGTCGGCTACGGCAAGATGGGGCGGCTGGTCGAGCAGCTCGCTCCCGAGTACGGCTTCGAGACGGCGCTCCGGCTGGACGAATTCAACAATGCCGCCTTCGAAGGCGTCACGCCGGAAAATTTCCGCGGCATCGATGTGGCCGTGGATTTTTCGATCCCCGGCGCCGTCGCGCGCAACGTGGAAAGGATCGCGGCCCTGGGCGTCAACATCGCCATCGGCACCACCGGTTGGCAGAAGGACATCGAGGCCGTACGCGCCGCTGTCGAGCGGCACGGCATCGGTCTCGTCTGGAGCCCGAACTTTTCGATCGGTGTGAACGTATTCCTGAAGCTCGCGGCGGAAGCGGCCCGGCTGCTGGCCGAAGAGCCGGAATACGGCGCGTGGGCCTGGGAGATCCACCACGCGACCAAGAAGGATGCTCCCTCCGGCACGCTCCTCAAGCTGGTCGACGCCATGACGGAGGCGGGCTACGAGCGCACCATTGACGTAAGCTCGAACCGCGCCGGCAAGCACCCGGGGACACACGAGATCGGCTTCGATTCCGCCGCCGATACCATCACGCTGCGGCACACCGCGCGCAGCCGCGAAGGGTTCGCCCGCGGCGCGCTGCGGGCCGCGCAGTGGATCATTGGGAAGAAGGGGTTTTATGAGCGTTAACTTTACGGGATGCGGCACCGCGCTGGTCACGCCGTTTCGCCGCGACCTCTCGCTGGATGAAGAGGCTCTCCGCCGCCTCGTGCGGCGGCAGATCGATGCCGGCATCGATTTTCTGGTGCCTTGCGGCACGACGGGCGAAAGCCCCACCCTCACCCGCGCGGAGCACCTTCGCGCCATCGAAATCACGGTCGAAGAGGCGCGCGGCCGTGTGCCGGTGCTGGGAGGCGCGGGCGGCTACAACACGCACGAGGTCATCGAGCTCGCGCGCGAGTTGGAGCGCATCGGCGTGGACGGTATCCTCTCCGTGACGCCCTACTACAACAAGCCCACGCAGGAAGGCCTTTTCCAACACTACAGCGCCATCGCGCGAGCCGTAACGCTGCCGATCGTCGTCTATAGCGTGCAGGGGCGCACCGGCGTCAACGTGGAGCCGGCGACGCTTGCGCGCCTGGCGCAGATCGAAAACATCGTCGGCGTCAAAGAAGCCTCCGGTAACATCGCGCAGATGGCCAACGTGTTGCACGAAGTGCCGCCGCGATTCACGGTCCTTTCCGGCGACGATGCCATCACGATCCCGCTCATGGCGCTGGGCGGCCGCGGTGTGATCTCCGTGGCCTCGAACGAGATCCCCGCGGAGATGACGGAACTGGCGCGCGCCTGCCTGCGCGGCGATTACGAATCCGCGCGCCGTATCCAGGCGAAATACCTGCCGCTGATGAACGTCAACTTCGTCGAATCGAATCCCATTCCGGTCAAGGCGGCGCTGGCGCTCATGGGCCTGCTGGAGCCGGTCTACCGTCTGCCGATGTGCCCGCCCGCGCCGGCCAATCTCGCGCGGATCGAGAAGGTGCTGGAAGCGGCCGGATTGCTCGGGAAGGTGCCCGTTGCAGGCTGAGATCGAGCGGCTGTTCGATAATCCGCCGGCGCAGTACGCGCCCGAGGACTTCCGCCTCTTCGAGGACTTCCGCGCTGCCCTCAACGCCGGCCGCGTGCGCGCGGCCCAGCCGGACGCCGCCTCACCCACCGGCTGGCGCGTCAACGCGTGGGTGAAGAAGGGAATCCTGCTCGGCTTCCGCATGGGCGCCATCGTGGATATGCCGGTGGGCGATTTTTCCTTCCGCGACAAGGCCACGTACCCGCTGAAGAAGTTCGGCCCGCAGGACGCGGTCCGCATCGTTCCGGGCGGATCGAGCGTGCGCAGCGGCGCGTATCTCGCGCGCGGCGTGACCTGCATGCCGCCCATGTACATCAACGCCGGCGCGTACATCGACGAGGGCACGATGATCGATTCGCACGCGCTCGTGGGAAGCTGCGCGCAGGTCGGCGCGCGCTGCCACATATCCGCCGCGAGCCAGATCGGCGGCGTGCTCGAGCCGGTCAATGCCTCGCCCGTCATTATCGAAGACGATGTCCTGATCGGCGGCAACTGCGGCGTCTACGAAGGCACCGTTGTCAAGCGCCGCGCCGTGCTCGGGACCGGCACCATCCTGAACCGCTCGACGCCGGTGTACGATATCGTGCGCGAAACCGTGCACCGCGCCACGGACGACGAGCCGCTCGTGATTCCCGCGGAGGCCGTCGTAGTCGCCGGCTCGCGCGCCATCGCCAGCGGCATCGGCAAGCAGTGGGGCCTCTCGATCTACACCCCAATCATCGTCAAGTACCGCGACGAACGCACCGACGCGCGCGTACAGCTCGAAGACCTGCTGCGGTAGCGCGGGCCATAACTGTTTGCGCTACAATGTAGTGCATGAAGACCGAAGTCTATAGCTGGCGGGTCGCCCCGGAGCTCAAGGCCGGTCTTGAACGCGAGGCGCGCCGGCGGAAGATATCGCTCTCCGCCGCCCTGGACCTCGCGGCGCAGGAATGGTTGAGGCACCACGCGGACGAAGCCACCGACGAGCTGCAGCAGCAGCGGCTTCACGAAGCCGCGGCTCGGTATTTCGGAAAGCTGGCCAGCGGAAATCCCCGCCGCTCCGAAACCGTGCGGCAGGCTGTGCGCGAACGCCTGCGCCGTAGGCATGCGCGCTGAAGCGTTGATCGATACGGGCGCGATGCTCGCCCTTCTCGACTCCTCTGATGCCTGGCACAGGCCGTGCGTAGAGCAGTTCGCCGCGCTGCGACTCCCATTGATGACCTCGGAAGCCGTCCTGACGGAGCTCTTTCACCTGGGGGGTGACGACCGCCGCGATATGGAACACGCATGGAAGTTCGTCCGTTCGGGCGCGGTGGAACTTGCGGCCATAGCGGACGCCGAACTCCCGGCCGTCCACGCGCTCATGTCGCGGCACTGGGACCGGCCAATGGATTTTGCCGATGCCACCCTGGTCTATCTGGCCGGCCGCGAATCGATCTCGACCATCTTCACCGTGGACCGCTCGGATTTCGAAACGTACCGCATCGGCGGCAAGCGCCGGTTTCGGATTCTGCCCGGCCCTTCTCGCCCCTGACTACTCCACATCCTAAGGCAGCAGCGCAGGGCGCGGCCGGAGAGCGCCTCCCGCCGGAGATTTTCAGCCGGGTGGGACCGCCGAATTTTAATAAGATGGTCTCGTGCCCTTCACGCTCCAATCCAAGGCCGCTCTCGTCACCGGGGCGGGCCGCGGCATCGGCCGGGCGATCGTCGAAAAGCTCGCCGAGTACGGCGCCGCCGTGATGATCAACGATCTCGACGCCGGCCCGGCGGCGGAAACCGAAGCCGCCATCCGCGCCGCGGGCGGGCGCGCCGAATCGCTCGCGGGCGACGTCACCGATCCGGCCTTCCCGCAGCGCCTCGTCGATGCGACCGTCGAGCGGCTCGGCGGCCTCGACATCATCGTGAATAACGCCGGCTACACCTGGGACAACGTCATCCAGAAAATGAGCGACGAGCAGTTTCAAGCCATGCTGAACATTCACCTCGTCGCGCCGTTCCGTATTCTACGCGCCGCCTCGGGCTACATCCGGGAGACCGCTAAGCGCGAAGCCGCCGAGGGCCGCCGCGTGACCCGCAAGGTCGTCAACATCACCTCGATTGCCGGCACGGACGGCAATCCGGGGCAGGCAGGGTACTCGTCGGGCAAGGCGGGCGTCATCGGGCTGACCCGCACCATGGCGAAGGAGTGGGGCCGCTACAACGTGACCGTGAATGCCGTCGGCTTCGGCATCATCGAGACGCGGCTGACGCAGCCGCTTGCCGGAGAGGCGAGCGCCATCGATGTCCAGGGCCACAAGATCACCGTGGGGGTGCAGCCTAAGGTTCTGGAATGGGTCAAGACCGCCTGCCCGCTCGGACGCATGGGCACGCCGGAAGAGGCCGCCAACGCGGTACTATTCTTCTGCTCGCCGCTTTCGGACTACGTAACCGGCGAGGTCCTGATCTGCGGCGGTGGGCTTCACTTTTAGCTCGCTACTCCGTCCACGCGCCCAGCATCCGCCGCACCAGAATCAACTGGCCGATGTGATACGCATTATGGTCGGCGAGCACCAAAGCCTCGCGGAGCAGCGTCTGCCCGTCGCCCCAGGCGAACGCGGTATTCAGATCGCGCGACGGGTCGTGCAGCAGAGCCTCGAATTCCGCGCGGTCGTCGAGGAAAGCCGCCACGGATTTCGACCACGCACCGCGATCGGCGGGCGCCGGCCCGCCCGGCCAGTAACCCTTCGGCCATTCCGGCGAAACGTGATCGGCGGACTGGCTGAACCGCAGGATGTCGTTCTGCGCGATGCGCAGGTGCTCCAGCAGTTCCCAGACGGAATACGGCGAACCCGCCGGCCGCTCGCCCGCGCGTTCCGCGGGAAATCCCTCCACGGCCTTTTCGAACGTGACGTGCGCGTGGCCGCCGTGCAGCAGCGCGATGAGCTGCTCGCGCAAGGCGGAATCGCTCGCGGGTTTTGCGGCAGGTTTGGCGTTGGACATGCGTACAGCGTAGCGCGGCTTTACACCCAGCGCTTGCGGCCGGTGTGCAGCAGTGTGAAAAGCACGACGAATCCCAGCGAGAGTCCCACCGACGCTCCGGCGCCCAGCAGTTGCGGCAGCCCGGAATGCATGCGGAGCGTGAACAGAACGTTACAGGCGAGCGGCACGGCCACCGCCGCGACCTGCGGCCAGCGCCGGTCGAGCGCGAACAACGAGCGCGCCGCGATCTCGATCAGGCTCCAGCCCACCAGACTCGGCCCGAGGCCGAGAAACACCGCAGCGGCCACCTGCGTCTCCTGTGCCGTAAATTCGCCGCGCTGGTAAACCAGCCGGATGGCGGGTTCGCGGAAGACAAGGGCAAAGGCGCAGCCCGCCATCGCGATGGCCGCGGTGAGCGCGATGGTCCGGTCCACCAGCCGCAGGGCGTCGCGCAGCCGGCCCAGGCTGCGGAGGCGCGCAATCTCCGGCAGCAGCGAATTCGAGATCGGGTTGACCAGCAGCGCCAGCGGCACGCCCACGCCGCGCATGCAGTAATCGAGCGCCGCCGCCATGCCCGGGCCGACGTGCGTGGCGTAGGCTCGCGTGAACGTGACGTTCAACCCGAGCCCGGCCGCGTACACCACAAAAAACGCCGGTTTGCCGAGCATTTCACGCCACGCCGGTGCAGCCTTCGGCGCCGCTTCGCCCGACGCGTGGCCTCGCGCCGCGAACCACACGATGCCGAGCTGCGCCCACGCCCCGAGCGTGTACCCGAGCGCGAATGCGTACACGCCCAGCGCCTTCCACAGCGCCAGCGCGCAGAGGATCGTAAACGCGTTGAGCGCCGCCTGGTAGAAGGCGGTCGGCGCAAACCGGCGATCCGTGTACAGGATGGCGCAATGCACCGCGCCGGTGCCGGCGGCGATGGTCGAAAACGAGAGGATGCGGAGGATGGTGACTGCCGCGGCAAAGGACGGCGCGTCGAGCCCCGGCGCCAGAGCGCGCATCAGCCACGGCGCGCTGCATACCAGCACGGCGCAGACCGCCGCGGAGATCCAAAAATACGAACGCGCCAGTTGACGGAAAACGGCCGTGCGCTCCCCGCCCGCCCGCTCCGTCAGCATCGGAACGAACGCGAAGACGATGCTGTTGATCAGCACGCCGTTCAGCGTATCGACCGGGCCCATCGCCACTGCCAGCGAATCGGCGCGGCTATGCATCCCGAGCAGCGCGGCCGCCAGCGCCACCCGCCCGAAGCCGAGCACGTTGCCCGTCAGGACACCTGCGATCAGCGTGAGCCCGCCGCGGACCAGCGGGCTTTCGACTGCGCGCGTCAGCCCCGCGGCGCGGGCAGGGGAGAGCGGAGAAGGGGAACTCAGGGAAACCTCAGTAGCGCGGGCTTATCGCCCGCGAGCGTCGCATTACGCTGTCGCCGAAGCGGCGGCGCGCGCCGCCGAAAGGGCCGCTTCATAATTGGGGAAATCGGCCACTTCCTTCACGTATTCCGCGTGGCGGATGCGGTTGTCGCGGTCGAGCACGAAAATGGCGCGGCTCTCGATGCGCAGCTCCTTGATGAGCGTGCCGTAGCTCGAGCCGAACGAAGCATCCTTGTGGTCGGAAAGCATTTTGACCTTGTCCACGCCGAAGGCTCCACACCACCGCTTCTGGGCGAACGGCAGGTCCATGCTTACGGTGAGAATGTCGACGCCCGGCAGGTTGGCGGCTTCTTCGTTGAACTTCTTGGTCTGGGCATCGCACACCGGCGTGTCGAGGGAAGGCACCACGCTGATGATGCGCACGTTGTTGCCGGTATCCTTCAGCGTGACGGTTTTCAGCCCGTTATCCACCAGCTTGAAATCGGGCGCGGCATCGCCCGGCTTCAGCTCCGGGCCCACCAGCGTCATCGGGTTTCCTCGCAGAGTCGTCGCTCCCGGTCTTTCCATTGGCTCCTCCAGGTGAAGTGAATCCCTATTGTAGCAATTGGAGGAACCCGGCCACGTCGTTGACGGGGAGCTGGCACGCATAGTTGCTGCACACGTAGGCGGTCGCGCGCCCGTCCACCTCGCGCATCGATTCGATCGCGGGATTCCACCGCGCCAGCGCATGGCGCGACGCCCCGTCCGCCAGCAGGACGATGCGGTTCGGCACGTAGCGGCCGTACAGCGCGGCGGCCAGGGCCTGCAGATCCGGCCGGCCGCGCTCGCCGGCGAAGACGATCTCGCGCGGCGGGCTGAGATGGAACTCGCAGGCCGCGAGCATCTCCGGCAGCGCCACCGGCGCCACGCCGAGCCGCGGCGCGAAGGCCGCGAGCAGCCGCTCGGCCGATTCCCGGAGATCGGCGCGGCCGGTGAACCGCGCCAGCCGCAGCAGATTGCGAAGCGCGATCGAATTGCCGGCTGGCTCGGCGCCGTCGTAATCGTCCTTGATCCGCATGACCAGCGTGGAATCGCCGTCGGCGGTGGTGAAAAAGCCGCCATCCTTGCGGTCCTCGAACCGCTCCCGCAGCTTGTCCGTCAGCTCGAGCGCGAGCTCGAGATGCCGCAGGTCGAATTGCGTCTCATAGAGATCGAGCAGCGCCTGCGCCAGCATCGCGTAGTCGTCGAGGAAACCGGCAATCGCCGCATTGCCCGCGCGGTACCGCCGCAGCAGAACGCCAGTCTGGCGGTCGTACATCCGGCCGATCAGGAACTCCGCGGCGCGCCGCGCGGCCGCGGCATAGCGTTCCTCGCCGAGCGCCGCTCCGCCGAGCGCGAAGGCGGAAATCATCAGCCCGTTCCACGCCGTGAGCACCTTGTCATCGAGGTGCGGCCGGACGCGCCGCCCACGCGCTTCGAGCAGGATGGCCTCCGCCTTCCGCAGCCCTTCCGCCACGGTCTCCTCGATCTGCCGGAACTGCATGGCCGTATCCGCCACGCTCACCGCCTGGTAAAGGATGTTGCGGTTCTGAAATTCTCCGTGCGGATCGTTGACCACGTTGCCGCCATCTGCCACGCCGTAGCGGTAGCAGAACCAGCCGGCGAGCGGCTCGGGCAGCAGCGAGCGGATCTCCTCGGCGGTCCAGATGTAGAAGGCGCCTTCGCCCTTGACCTCCGGTTCCTCGGGGTTGATGACGCTATCGGCATCCTCGGCGGAATAAAAGCCGCCCTCGGGGCCGGTCATATCGCGCAGCACGTAATCGAAGATGCGGCGCGCCACTGCGGCGTACTGGGGGTCCTGCGTGATCTGAAACGCCTCGATGTAGGAGATGGCAAGCTGCGCCTGGTCGTACAGCATCTTTTCGAAATGCGGCACGAACCAGCGTTCGTCGACCGAATAACGATGGAAGCCGCCGCCGAGCTGGTCGTGCATGCCGCCCTCGGCCATCTTGCGCAGCGTGAGCAGCACCATCTCGAGCGCCTCGCGGTTCTTCGTGCGCGCATGGTAGCGCAGCAGGAAATCGAAGACCGCAGGCCGCGGGAATTTCGGCGCGCCGCCGAAGCCCCCGTTATGCGAATCGAAGGTGCGGCGGAAAACGAAAAAGCCGCTGTCGAGGAGGCCCGTATCGATGGCTCCAGCCCGCCCCGGCTCGACGGCTGTCTGCTGCCGAAGCTGCGCCACCACGTCGCGCGCGGATTGCTCGATCTCGCCGCGGCTCTCCCGCCAGGCTTCCGCGATCTGGCCGAGAATCGAAGCGAAGCCGGGCTGTCCGAAGCGGTTATCCGGCGGGAAATAGGTGCCGCCGAAGAACGGCTGCAGCTCCGGCGTGAGCCACACGGACATCGGCCAGCCGCCGCTGCCGGTGCTGGCCTGCACGAATGTCATGTAGATGCGGTCCACGTCGGGCCGCTCTTCGCGGTCCACTTTAATCGGCACGTAGTCGCGGTTGAGCAGCTCCGCGATGCGCCGGTTCTCGAAGGACTCCCGCTCCATGACGTGGCACCAGTGGCACGTCGAATAGCCGATTGAAAGAAAAATCGGCTTGTTCTCGCGGCGGGCTTTTTCGAATGCCGCCTCGCCCCATGGATACCAGTCGACCGGATTATGCGCGTGCTGGAGAAGATATGGACTCTGTTCGCCGGCCAGCCGGTTCATCGAAATACCCCTCCTGTTCGAGTGCCGCGAGAGACTCCGCGATGCGCTGCCGCGCCTCGGCCGGCGCGGGCCCGACCGGACGGCGGCAGATTCCGCCGGGCAGGCCCGCAAGCCGCATCGCTTCCTTGATGACCGCCGGGAACGTGTGCATCCAGATCGTGGCGCTGAGCGCATCGGCGAGCGATTGCAGCCGCTCCGCCTCGGCCTCACGGCCCGCACGGATGGCCCGGTACAGATCCGTAAAGAGCCGCGGCGCCACATTGGCGAACCCGCTCACCGCGCCCACGCAGCCCGCGCGGAGACCGCGCACGATCAGGCTCTCTGTGCCCGCGAATACCGCGAGTCCGCGATCCGGCGCGCAGGTGCGATAGGCAATGGTCTGCTCCAGCCGTCCGCTCGAATCCTTGATGCCCACGAGATTCTCGCAGCGCGCCGCCACGCGGCCGAGCGTTTCCGGATGCAGGTCCGTGCCGCCATGGTGCGGGAAGTTATACGCCAGCACCGGCGCGCGCACCGCGCGGCAGACTGCGATGTAATGCTCGGCCAGTTCTTCCTGTGTGGGCCGCAGATAATACGGCGTCACCACTACCAGCACGTCGATGCCGTCCGTCTGCGCCGCCTGCGCCAGCCGTACGGTTTCGCGCGTGGTGGCGGCCCCTACGTTGCCGTACACCGGCACGCGGCCGGCCGCCGCCTGCCGGCAGAACCGCAGCGTGACCTGCCGCTCTTCCGCATCGAGCGCGTAGAACTCGCCCGAAGATCCGCCGGCAAAGAGGCCGTCGACGCCGGCCGCCAGTTGCGCATCGATGATCTTCTGCCAGGCGCCATAGTCCACGCGCTCATCGTCGCGGAACGGCGTCACGAGCGCGGGCAAAATGCCGCGTAAAGATGGGTTCGGCACGTACCTATGGTAGCAGCGGCGGGTGGAAGCCGAAGGTACGTCAATCCCCACTCCCGCGTCTAGTCCACTAATCCATTCCTCACCGCGAATCGCACCAGCTCGTTGATGCTGTGCAGGTTCAGCTTCTCCATGATGCGGCCGCGATGGGCATCGACGGTATAGACGCTGAGGTTCAGCACGCCGGCGATCTCTTTATTCGTCTTGCCCTCGGCCAGCATCTGCAGCACCTCGCGCTCGCGGCTGGTGAGCAGGTCGATGGGGTTGGTGACGTGGCGGCGGTAATCGTCCAGCACGGCGTTTGAAACGGCGGGGCTCAAATAGCCTTCGCCGGAAGCCACCGCGCGCACAGCGGAGAGCAGGTCCCCGGCCGGCGCATCCTTCAGCAGATAACCGCGGGCGCCGGCGCGCAGCACTTCGCGCACGTAAACCGAGTCCTTGTGCATGCTGAGCGCCAGGATGCGGGTGTGCGGAGAGCTCTGCACGATCCGCCGCGTGGCCTCGATGCCGTTCAGCTCCGGCATCGCGACGTCCATCACCACCACGTCCGGCCGCAGTTTTTCCGCGGCCTCCACCGCCTCCCGGCCGTTGCCGGCTTCGCCGACGATCTCCATTTCCGGCTGCGCGCCGAGGATCATCTTGAAGCCTTGCCGCACTACGGCGTGGTCGTCAGCCAGCAGGATGCGAATGCGTCTGTTCATGAATCGGCGCCCGTACCTTGATTACCACACCTTCGCCCGGCCGCGATTGGATCTCCGCGGTCCCGCCCATGCTGCGCGCCCGCGCGCGGATGCCGATGAGGCCAAGGCCTCGACCGCGCGGGGGCGGCGCGTCGCCGGTGTCCATGCCGCGCCCATCGTCCTTCACCGTCAGCACCGCATCGCCGCCCGATATCTCCAGTTTCAATGTGACGTGCCTGGCCCCCGAGTGCCGTGCCACGTTGGTCAGCGCCTCCTGCGCGATGCGGAACAGGTGCGTCTCGGTATCGTCCGGCAGCCGTCCGGAATAGCCCGACTGCACCTGCACTTCGATACCCGTGCGCGCGGTGAATCCGTCGGCCAGCCAGCGCAGCCCGGCTTCCAGGCCAAAATCGTCGAGGATGGTCGGCCGCAGCAGTTGCGACATCTGCCGCACGTTGCCGATCGCATCGTCGACCAGCCGCACGCAGTCGTCGAGGCGCGGCGCGGGGCCGGCGGACTGGAGGGCCGTGAGGTTGGTTTTCACGGCCGTCAGGGATTGCCCCAGCTCATCATGCAGCTCGTGCGAAAACCGCCGCGCCGTGGCCTCCTGGTCCTCCAGCATGTGCCAGGAGACGCGCGCCAGCTCCGCGGTCTGCCACTCCATACCGCGGATGAGCTGGGCGGCCATCCGCAGCGTCACTGCCGCGAAGACCACCGCCAGCAGCACGCAGGCGCCGGCGAACCACGCGGAAAACGTGAGCAGCCGGCGCGAACGCCGGTCGATCTGCGCCTGCGCCGCGCTCACGCTGCGGTACTCCGCCTCGATCAGCCGCGCGACCACGGCGATGAAGGCTTCGTGGTAGCGGAACAGATCCACGGTGGCGTACGTCTCGACATTTTCGGCGGTGAGCAGGCGCCGCGCCTCCCGCGAGAAATCGCGCGAGGTCTGCCGCAGGCGTTCCCAGAGATGCCGCTCGGGCGTCTTTTCGCCTTCGGCCGAGATCCGGTCGATATCGCGGTCGGCCTGGTCGAGCTGCGCCATAATGTGCGCGTAGTCGACCGAATCGGGATCGCGCGCCAGGATCGAGAAAACGTCGTAGAGGCTGGTCTGCTGCGTGTGCAGCTCGTCGATGAGGTGGTTCGTGACGTTCTGGTCCCGCACCATGCTGGCGGCGTTCTGCTGGATCGACTGGATATTCCCGACGCCCACCAGCCCCGCGGCGAGCAGTAGCAAAATCACCAGACTGAAGCCCGCGAGCAGCACTCCGAAAATGCTGCGCGGCGTGATTTCGTGCGGCCGAGGCATCCCGATTTCAGTATCGCGCGGGCCGGGCGGATTAACGCCGCGTTAATCCGGCTATGCCCCAATTCGGGGGCCTGCATAGCCTGCGCAGGCTATCGAGGATTTTCGGCTGCTGCCCGATGATGGAATTGTCAGCGGGCGGAAGGGCCCGCAAGGGAGAAGAGAGAAATGAAAAAGACGATGATCGCAATTGCTTTCGCGGTTGCTTCCGTTCCGATGATGTTCGCGGCTCAGGCGAATCCGCCGGCCAATCCGCCCGCCAACAGCGGGACCAAGACCGAAGCGCCGAAGGTAAAGAAGCACAGCAAGAAGGCCGTGAAGAAGGCCCCCAAGAAGGAGACCGGCTCCACCGGCTCCGCCGCCTCGAAGTAAGGCGGCAGTGAAATCTCACCGCGGAGACGCAGAAAACGCGAAGGTTGCGCGGAGAAGGCACTCTGGCCACTTCTCCGCGCGGCCTTCGCGTTTTCTGCGTTTCCGCGGTGAGAGTGTTGCGCAAGGTCCTGCGCGCCGGTTGCGGCGAAGCCGGTAGGCGGCTCGCGATTCGGCGCGAAACCGGACCTGCGCAACGAAAAACCGCTTTAAAAAAGCGGTTTTTGCTTGTAACTTGTTGATTTCATTATAACCAAACCGCTAATCGTTAGCGGTTTTTCGTTGGCGAAATGCCGTACCTGGATCACCTCGTGGCCTGCCCGGAGTTCGGACCTGCGCTTTCCCGCTCGAGCGCCGCGCGGCACGCACGCAGAATCCCGACCGCGCCCGGCGTATCGCCGTGGACGCAGATCGTCTGCGCCTTTCCCTCCCGCGCCAATCGCACGGCTTGTGCGGCGGCGGCTTCGGGATCGGTGATCAGGGCATCGGCGAATTTGCGGTTGCGCAGGGTGCCGTCCGGTTCGTAGCGCCGGTCGGCGAAGGCTTCGCCCACGGGCTCGAGTCCCATCTCGCGCCACACCGCCAGCATCGGCGATGCGGCCAGCCCGAACACCGGAGCTCCGGGCCGCCAGCGGGTTACGCCTTCGCCGATCGCCCGCGCCACCCCGGCATCCTTTACCGCCACGTTATAAAGCGCGCCGTGCGGCTTCACATAGGCCACCGTGCCGCCGAGCCGCGCGACCACTTCCTCCAGCCGGCGGATCTGCCGGTACACCGTCTCCGCGATCTCCGCCGGGCTCATCGCTATCTCGAGCCGCCCGAAATTCGCCCGGTCGGGATAGCCCGGATGCGCGCCGATTCGCACCCCGCGCTCCAGCGCCAGCCGCGCCGTGCGCTCCATCGTCGCCTCGTCGCCGGCGTGCCCGCCGCAGGCGATATTGGCCGATGTGATGTGCTGCATCAGCGCCGCCTCGTGCGCGGCGTCTTCCAGTTCCCCCATGTCGCAGTTGAGGTCGATCATGCTGCCTCCGCTACCAGATGCGTCGCAGGCAGGCGGAAATCGCCACGATCGCGAGGCCGGAAATCACCGTGCCGGTGAGCATCCGCGTCCGCCGCGGGTTCTTCGGCCTGGTGATCAGCAGCGCCACCGCGAACACGTGCAGCGCCAGCAGCAGCTTCAGGCCGAGCAGGGCATGGTAGAGGGGCGAGTGCCCCGGACTGGTCAGGAGGTTGAATGTGCCGGATACCACCAGCCCGGCGATGGCCGCCACTACGAGGCCGCGGTAGGTCGCCGCCGCCCGCGAATCGAAGCTCTCCCGGGCATCCGGCGCCAACGCCTGTTCCGAAGGCGCCATCACCAGCCGCCCGTAAAGCATGCCGCCGACCAGCGTGGCCATGGACGAAAGGTGAAGCCACCGCATTACCACGAACAACGCGTCCGTAATCATACCCGTGAGTATACAATTGGCATAATCATGATTCACGAGATCGTTCCGGTGGGCATGTTGCAGTGCAACTGCTCGATATTCGGCGACGAACAGACCCGCGAGGGAATGGTGGTCGATCCCGGCGACGAAATCGAGCGCATCCTTGCCGTCATCCGCCGCCACGGCCTGACGGTGAAAGCCATCGTGATCACCCACGCCCACATCGACCACATCGGCGGCGCCCGCAAGCTGAAACAGGCCACCGGGGCCCCGGTGTATATGAACCTGAACGACGAGGAACTGAAGGCCATGCTGGACGTGCAGGCCACGTGGCTCGGCATGCAGCCGGTGCCGCCGGTCGATATCGACGTGCCCGCGCGGGACGGAGATACGCTGGTGGTCGGCGCGGCCCAGTTCCATGTGCTCCACACTCCCGGCCATACCCAGGGCAGCATCAGCCTGTGGGCGCCTGCGGAGGGAAAGCTGGTGGCAGGCGACACGCTGTTCCGCGGCAGCATCGGACGTACCGACCTTCCCGGCGGCGATAGCCGCCAGATCCTGCGCTCGATTCACGAGAAGCTGCTGCCTCTGCCCGAAGAAACCATCGTGATCCCCGGCCACGGCGAGAACACCACCATCGGGCAGGAGAAGCGCTCGAACCCGTTCGTGGGCGGTGGCGCATGACGCGCACCACGCGGGCGGCGCGCCTCCAGGGGCCGTGCGGCACCGTGGCGGTCGATGAGCTCGAAGTCCGCGAGCCCGGCCCCGGCGAGGTGCTGCTGCGCATGGAAGCGTGCGGCATCTGTCATTCCGACCTCTTCGTCGCTTCCCAGGAACGGCTGGCGCTCGCGCCGCTGACGCTTGGTCACGAAGGCGTCGGCCGGGTGGAGGCGGTGGGCACGGGCGTCGATGGCTGGAAAGCGGGCGACCGCGCGGCGATGACGTTTCTCGCCACCACCTGCGGCGAATGCCCGCTCTGCCGCAGCGGACGGGAGCGCTTCTGCGCCCGCCAGACCAACTTCGGCTTCACGCTGCACGGCTCACTTACCGGCTGGGCCACCGCGCCTGCCGCGGGACTGGTCCGCGCGCCCGAAGGCGTCCCCGCCTCCCTGCTCGCGCCCATGTGCTGCGCCGGCTGGACGGCCTTTGGTGCAGTGCGCGAAGCGGGCCTGGCTCCGGGCCAGACCGTCGCGCTGTTCGGCTTCGGCGGTCTCGGCCACCTGGCGCTGGCGATTGCGCGACGCCGCGGGCTGCGGGTCGCCGTGGCCGATCTTTCGCCGGCCAAGCTCGAGATGGCCCGCGCCGCCGGCGCGGAAATCGCGCTCCCGGGCGATACCGCCGGCCGCACCCTGCAGAAGGAGTACGGCGGAGTCGATGCCGCCATCGTGCTCACCGGCTCGCCGGCCGCCGTTCCCCAGGCGTTTCGCGCGCTGAAGCGCCTCGGAACGCTGGTCCTGGTGGGTGTTTCCCTCAGCCAATACGAGCTTCCCCTTGTGGAAACGGTGGTCAAAGGCATTCAGATCCGCGGCAGCTATCTCGGGCCGCGCGCCGATTTGGAAGAGGTCTTCGGCTTGGCCGCCCGGGGCGAGCTCCTCCCCACGGTGGAAACGCATTCCATCGAGGAGACCCCCGCGCTGCTCGACCGCCTCAGGCAAGGCGCGATCCCGGGCCGCGCGGTCATTGTCTGGGAATAGTACTCCGCCCTGCAATTTTTCAGGGATTTTCCCCGGTACAAATCGGTCAAAAACGGTACCTTTTTGGTCCTATTACCCCGCTATTACGTGCCTTACTACAAATCCATACTCTCCATCGTTAATATCGGCTCATGGGTGCTGCCGATATGCTTCTCTTTACGCTTCTGACCATGGCCAACATGGCTCTCTTCGCTCATCTGCATCGCCGCTGGCAACGCCGCAACCGCATCGAGCGGATGACCCGGAGTCTGCGCCGCGCCCTGCTGCTGCAAGCGAGCTAGAGCAAGCTCGACCGGCCGCACGGCTCCCCTGCGGCGGCGGCTCCGCGCCGGCTTCGGTGGGCACGATCCAGGCGGGTTTACAATCTACCAATGCCACCTGTTCCGGGTACCCGCATTGGTCCTTACGAAATTCTGGCTCCGCTCGGCGCGGGCGGCATGGGCGAGGTCTACCGCGCCCGGGATTCCCGGCTCGGCCGTGAAGTCGCGCTGAAGATCCTGCCGCCGGCCTTTGCCTTCGATCCCACGCGCCGCGCCCGCTTCGAGCAGGAGGCTCGCGCGGCCGCCGCGCTGAACCATCCCAACATCGTCGCGGTCCACGATCTGGGCGAGGTCGAAGGCGCGTTTTACATCGCGAGCGAGCTGGTGCCCGGCGAAACGCTCGATGCCCTCCTCGCCCAGGGGCCCGTTCCCCTTCGCAAACTTCTCGATATCGCCATCCAGACGGCGGACGGCATGGCCGCCGCGCACGCGGCCCGTATCGCCCACCGCGATCTGAAACCGGCCAACCTCATGGTGACGCCTGACGGCCGTGTGAAGATCCTCGATTTCGGCCTCGCCAAACAGGCTCCGCCCCTGGCGGCAGCCGGCTCCAACCCCGATGCGACGGTGACGGTTCACCGCACCGAGCCGGGCATGATCCTCGGCACGGTCAATTACATGAGCCCGGAGCAGGCGCGCGGCAAACCCGCGGATTACCGCTCGGACCAGTTCTCGTTCGGCCTCATCCTTTATGAAATGGCCGCGGGCCGCCGCGCCTTCGAGAAGCCCGAGACGGTTCAGACGATGGCGGCCATTCTCTCGGAAGATCCGCCCCCGATCGACCGCGACATTCCCACGCACCTGCGCTGGATCATCGAGCGCTGCCTCGCCAAAGATCCGGCCGACCGCTACGAATCGACCCGCGATCTCCTGCACGATCTCCGGCGTCTTCGCGACTACCTTTCGCAAGCGTCGAGCGCGGTCCAGTCCTCCGGCGGCGGGGGGGTGTCGCCTGCCGCTCGCCGCCGCAGGATCCACTGGACGGTCCCGGTGGTTGCGGCGTTCGGCGCCGCTGCTGCCGCGTTATTCCTCGGCCGCTATCTCGCTCCGCCCGCGGGGCCCGACCCTTCCGCGTACCGCTTCACGCCGTTCGCGTTCGATCCGGGCGGCCAGGATACACCCATCTGGTCTCCAGATGGCAAAGCCGTCGCTTACGCAGGCGACGTCCTCACCGGTTTCGCCCAGATCTTCGTCCGCTACCTCGATTCCGCGACTCCCGTCCAGATCACCCACCTGAAAGCGCCCGCTTACCCGATCGCCTGGGCTCCCGATTCCCGCCGCGTTGTCTTTCTCCTCTACGAACCAGGGGGCAACAGCCTGTGGTCCGTCTCGGTTGCGGGCGGCGAGCCGCAGCCGTTCATGAGCACCAAACTCCCCTACCGCGTCGCTGTCTCGCCCGACCTCCGCTCGGTCGCGATGGTCCGGCGCGGCCCCGACCATCTCTATTCCGTCTTCATCAGCTCGCCTCCCGGCGCGGAATTTCAGCGCTACCAACCCGACCCCATCGCCTCCCACGCCCTGTACAACGATTACAACCTCCGTTTTTCTCCGGATGGCAAGAACCTCCTCCTTATTTTCCGGGGCGACCGCGCCCGCGACGAAGTCTGGCTTCTGCCTTATCCCGCCGGCAAACCGCGCCAGGTCCTCACCGGCCACACGTTCTACGGCGGTACCCCTTACTTCTCCTGGATGCCCGATAGCCGCCACGTCGCCCTGTCCTTCCAGTCCGCCCCCGACAGCGCCGCCCAGATCTGGCTGGCCGATACGGAATCGAACAACTGGCGCGCCCTCACGAGCGGCACCACCGTCCATCATTTCCTCGACGTTTCCCCGGACGGCCGCCAGATCGTCTTCACCGAGCGCGGCGGCAACTACGATATCGCCAGTGTGGATCTAGCCACCGCCAAGGCGCGCCGCATCATGGCGACCGAGCGTGACGAGTACATGCCAGCCTGGGCAGCAAAACAAGGGCGCATGGTCTTCGTCACGACGCGCAACGGTCCGCAGGAAATCTGGATTCAGGGCGCCACGGGCCGCGGCCGCCCGCTCGTTACGGCCAAGGATTTCCCGCCAGGCACCACGCAGTGGTTCATTGCACCGGAACTCTCCCCCGATGCCGAGCGCGTCCTCTACGAGCGGGTCGAACTCCAGGGCGGCATGCGCCTATGGATTTCGAATACATCCGGCGGCGCGCCGGTCCCTCTCACCAACGACCCGAACTCGACGGAGTACGCCGGTTCGTGGTCCCCCGATGGCACGTCCGCCGTGTACCTCGCCATTCACCACGGCAAGGCCGATTTGATGAAGGCGCCCACCACCGGCGAAGCAACTCCGGTGCTCGTCAAAGCCGACCTCCCCGATGGCCTCGAAGTCCCCGTGTGGTCCCCTGCAGGCGATTGGATCCTCTGCGGTAATGCGCTGTACTCGCCGGATGGCCAGAAATCGAAACCTCTCGGCGACCACGGCACCCCGACCTACGCCTTCTCGCAGGACGGCAAGGTCCTTTACGGCATCCGGCGTGATGGCGAACGCGAGCTGCTGTTTTCGTTGAGCATCGCCACCGGCGCGGAGAAGGTCCTGGGCGACCTCGGCCCCGATTTCCATCCCGACCTCAGTTTCCAGCCCGGCCAGCGCTTCAGCCTCGCGCCGGACGGAAAGACGTTCCTCTATACGGTGGCCAGCAAACACAGCAATTTGTGGCTCTTTCAGGGATTCGAATAGTCCGGCGCGGGCAAAACCCACTAATGGAATTGCTTCCTGTAGAGCAAATTGATGCTGAAGATTCCGTTTTGATCCCGCACGGCCATGGCGGACCACTGAGGGCTCAAAGTCCACTCGGCACGTATGAGGGTGGAGTTCGGATTGTCTAATGCCGAGACATAAGTGAACGTCAGCCTGGGCGATACCTGCTGCTGCAAGGTGACTTGGGCGGTCGGCAATTGGGACGATCCGGTGAACGCCGGATCGACCTTCAACTGCGTCACGCCGAAGACGCGCTGCAAACGATTGGAGACGGGGTTGGCGACGGCCTCGCTCAGAATCGCCCCTTCTCCGCGCTGTTCGAGCGTCTGCGGCGGCTGGGCGGGCTGATTCGCCAGCAGAGTGGGGTCGGAGGTCGGCGTCGCTCCGGTGGAGAGCAGCGCGACGATCTCCTCGAACCGTAAAGGCGGATTCGAAGTGTAGGTGAGCTTCATATTGTCGACCGGGCCGGTAACATTCAGCGTGACATCCACCCCTTTCGATTGTGTTTGCAGACTAAGATTCAGAATCGGGAGAATGCGCACCGGGTTGTAAAAGGAAATACTTCCGTTGTTGATGGTGTAAGTCGAGCCGAAAAAGATCAAGCGGCCCTGGGTCAGATTGATGCGGCCCAGCACGGCCGGCTGCGACGCCGAACCGCGCAGGCGCAGGTCGGCATCCAACTGGACGTTTTCGGCAAGAGAAGCCTGGATGCGCGTTGCGGGGGACGTGCGCACCCGCACATCGAGCGTCATATTGTCCAGAAGCGGCGATGGAGAGGTGCTGTCCTGGACGGGCGGTGCGGACCGCTGCAGGATAGATCCCAGATCGCTGCGCGGCGCGTAGTCGATCTGTTGCAGAGTCACCGTGCCGGAAGCTGTGCTTCGGAGAGTGCTTCCGGCCAGTTTCAGATCGGCGGCGACCATGATGCGGACTCCGTCCTGCACGCGCACTCTCACCTGTGAGGCGTTGGCGCGCAGATTAAATCCGAGGTTGCCGGCCAGGGAAGCGAAGCCGCTCAGCGTGATTCTGCCGCCGCCCGATTCGGCGGTGAGCGTTTGGATCGTGGCCCGATTCCCCGCGAGCAGGATGACTCCATTCGCATTCGATAGGCCGTTCGGAAGATTCGGGCTGTTGATCGTGGCGTTCTGAAGCGCCAGTTGGCCGCCAGCCTGGGGGTTGGAGACCGTGCCCCGAACGGTAGCTGCCACTTTGACGGTGCCGGAGGAGACGAGGTCGCGATTGAAGCTGTGGAGGATGCCAAGATCCACACCGGCATTCACGGTGAGGTCGAGGGCCTGTGCCGGTATCTGTATCGTGCCACTGGCCTGGATGTCGGTCTGCGGTCCAGTGAAATGGAAGCGATCCAACCGGACCGTGCCGCGGTCCAGAGTCGCCGTTACCGGTTCCGGGTTTTGGATGGTGACCGGCTGCCCGGCGGGGCCTGGCAGAGTCTGAACGGCGAGCCGGGTCAACTCCACAGATCCGCGCAACTGATCGGTGTGCAGAACCGGTCCGTTTACGGCTAACTTGCCTTCCGCCGTCGCCTCGAACTGGGCGGGGGTGGCGAAGTCGCGCTCCAGAAGCGGCGCCAGGCGTGTCCAGCGGAGATTGCTGAACGTCAACTGCGCGTTCAGCGGGTAATCGCCGCCGAGATGGCCGCTGCCGGCGGCCTGAATGGTCGAGCCCGCGAGATTGGAGCGCAGCGTGAAATCCAGTTGACTGCCGGCGCCGGTGTGGGCGGCGAGGTTCAGTCCGCCCAGATTCGTGCCATTGGAAGCAATATTCGCCGCGGCGAGATCGGCATTCAGACCGGTCAGCAGAATATGCGGCGCGGCCGGGGTCAGTTTGAGCGATCCCTCTCCCGAAAGCTGCACCGAACCGGCAAGACCCGGCCGCATCTGCTGCACATGGTGCACATGGGCGAGGTCGATGCTGGTGCTGCCAATGCGAAACGCGACGTCTCCCGTGTCGAAAGTTCCGGCCGGGTGTTCGAAACTTCCGGAGAGGGCGATGTGCGAAGGGCCGGAGGTCAGCTCGAAGTCGGGCAGATCGACGCGCCGGGCCAGATAGGTGACGCGCGCGTGGAGGCGATCGATCGGCTCGTCGTACGCGGCAGCACTGGTGAGGTCGACCGTGGCGTCGCCTTCGGGATTCTGCAGCGTGCCGTGCACGCGGGCGTTCAGCGCGAGCGTGCCCTTGGCCGGGATATCCGTGCGGTGCGCGAGCGCGAGCACGCGCTCGATTTTCAAGCCGCTCACTTGGGCCTCCGCGGATGCCGGATATCCGCGGACGAGCTGCGCCGTGCCCTGAACATGGATGTTCGAGCCGGCGAAATCGGAGGTTGCGTTGAGCGTGGCGGTCTGCCCCGCGGTCCGGGCCTGTAGCTGAAAGTCGCCGTACGGTTGGCCTTCATAGGTCAGGCCGCGCGCCGAGGCATCGGCATGAATGCTGGTGAGCAGAAATTCGGAACGGTTCAGCGTGCCGGTGGCGGCCAGAGCGGCCTCGATCCGGCCGGCGGTATGCGGCGCCTGTTTGGAGACGGTGCGGAGCTGGGCCAGATCGATCTGGTTCGTGCGCAGGCTGGCATGGATCTCGCCGCTCGTGAAACTATCGCGCGGATGGCGGAATTCGGCCGCGAGATCGACGCGCGCGTTGCCGGAGACGAGACTGGCCGAGGGAATCGTGGCGAGCCGGTCGGAGAGATTGGCCTGTAGATCCAGCCGGTCGAACGGTTCGTCTTCGAGGGTGCCGTTGATCACGTGAACGGCAGCAGATCCAGTGGGATCGCCGATGGTGCCCGCGACGCGCAGGTTGGCGCTGAGCGCGCCGGAAAAGCCGCGGTCCGATTGCCCGGCGAGCACCACGATATCGCCCAGATCGCCGTTCTGTACGTTGGCTTGCGCGGAGAGCGGGCTGGACGGCAGCGGTTTCCAGTTTCGCAGCCCGGCGGCGGCAGTAAAAGAAGCCTGCATCGTGCCGCGGGTCAGTTGACCTCCGTTGACCGAGGCGCCGGAGCCGGACGCGGCGAGGTCGGCCGCGAGAGCGTCAAACTGGCGGCCTTCCACTTGGAAGTGAGTTGCCGCCAGGTGTCCGGCAATGTGCGGTTCGGACAAACCGCCAGATACCGCGCCGGTAAATGCCGCCTGGCCGCCGGCCAGCGTGACGGCTGGCGGGGCCATCGGAAAATCGTGGAAGTCGCGGGTGGTGAGCGCGAGATCGAGGCGGCGCTTGAGGGAGCCGGAAAGGGTCAAGCGCGTATGCGGCAGCGCCAGATAGGAATGATCCACCTGCACATCGTCCCGCTCGCCGCTGTATTCGGCGAGCAGCCGGCCCTGCAGCGGGATGCCGCGGCGGCCGGGCGCGATCTCGATCGCCGCGCGGGCTTCCAGACTTCGCATAGCGGGACTGTGCAGGTCGCCTTCGGCCTGCAAATTCCCCTGCAAGGAGCCATCGTAGGGCAGTTGCTGATCGAGGGCCTGCAAAATCTGCTGTAAGTCGAGGTGGTGGAGCTTGCCGTTCGCCTGGAATCGGGCAAAATTTTCCAGGCTGGCATCCGCATCGAGCTCCCCTCCCAGCGCCGCCAGCCGCAGCCGGTGCACTTCCAGACGCCCCGGAGTCAGGCGGGCATCCAGGGAAAGGGCGGCACGGCGGATCGATGTGCTCCCCTGGCGGAAGGAGAGATCGGGGCTGGCAACGCGCGCCGTGACCTGATAGCGATTG
>Ga0070739_10001617_pt1 | contig 32905 bp, 35 predicted proteins | sample Coa_R1_7_FD_66445 | JGI IMG/M metagenome (GOLD analysis project Ga0070739, IMG submission 66445) | Surface soil microbial communities from Centralia Pennsylvania, which are recovering from an underground coalmine fire - Coalmine... | ecosystem: Environmental > Terrestrial > Soil > Unclassified ...
AACTGATTCTTCGAGGAATTGTCGTTTATGTCTTCCTGCTGCTACTCCTTCGTATCCCATACGTTCAATTTTGGTTAAAATATTCTCGATAGATTAAGACGTTTGAATATTTTCACCATACGGGCTGCGGCTCGGGATCTGTTGCCGATCAATCTCGGAGATACAATCACGCCTCTTTTCGTTAATTACGATTTGAATACGGAAGAAGAAGTCTTGGTGCAGGGGACTCCTTTTACCGTGCCGGGGGATGGGGCCTCTTTGGGGTTCTCACCACTTTCATCGGGGAATTATCAGGTGTTCTTCTTGGCGACGGATATGGCGCAGAACGAGAATGAGTTGGCATTTGCGACGTTTGTTCAATGAGAGTTAAGACGAAGAATCGTAAAGCCATGGAGCTAAGTTTAAAAAAGCCCATTTTTTTGGGTCGAACTTAATAGGAAGAGTGCAAATTTACAAGCCTTTGCTGAGAAGCTTTCTATTGTCAATTGCATCTACAATCTCTGAAAGGTAGTTATAAAAGCCACGGCGCCACAAATAATTCGGATGGTAAGTTCTGATCGTGTTTTTAGGCAGATTTTCGGATTTGATATAAGCCAGCTGTCTTTGGTCCCTTTGGTTAACATTTGTGAATGAGATGTCATTGAATATTCTTCTGAGAAATTTGTCATAATTCGGACCTGAAAAGAAAATCACAATGTCTGGTTTTAAAACTTGTACTTCAAATCGGACTACATCAAACCAGTTGTCTTCCCATTCCAAGACTGTTTCACTTGGAGTGCCCTTTTTCTCCATCCTCCCAATCTTTACTACGTTATTCCATAAAAACTCTATTGAATTATAGGACCTAGAAAGCCGATCAGTTAGTGCTCTCTTTAACTGAGACACTCCATTGAAGAATTGACCTCCGTAGCTATAACAAAGATTTTCAAGGTAAAAGTTTTTATAGCTATTTAATATATGTCTTACCCCATCATTGTGAGGAAAACGCTTTTCCCAGTCATTCGTTTCCTGTCCGAAAATCATCACTCTACATTCAGCTTGGAGATAGGCGGAGGGTACGTCTAATAATAATGGATTTGTAGGCGATTCAGAGCATAGAGGTATGTTGTGCAAATGTTTTTCCCATTCAACCTCATATTGTTTCAATAATGAAGGTAGCATGTCCTGCTTCTTATAACCGTTAAGGTCCGGAGTACCAGCCAGTGGGTATCTATCGTATATAACGATGTAAATACCAAATTGAATCTTAATTCAATGTAAATAATACCACTATAGTATATAATTGGAAGATGCGAGAAGCATCGGTTTAATGATCTAGCGGAGGTCAAGGTGAAGAGAAAAATGCCGTCTGACATAGAAGACTGGGTGAGAAAAACCCTGGAGAAATATTTTGATCAGAAGCTTTCTAAAAAAAAGCTGTGTCTTAAACCAAATACACCGAGTGATGTGCTCTGTGAACACGAGTTTGATTTTGTTTCAGATGATAAAGCTATCATTGGAGAAATAAAGAGCTCAAAACTAGGTAATATTACAACAAAAAAAGCTGGCTATACATCAACAAGGAAATGGCGACTAATTGGGGACATTTTCTATTTGGAGAGAGTTGAAGCGGAATCCAAGTTTCTAGTCCTTACAGATGAGGAGCTCTGGAAGCAATTCAAAGGAGACATCGACGGCTTGACCACGGTAAAAGTGTTATGGGTGTCTCCGAAAGGGGTTGTGCATGATAGTTAGCTGTCTGATTTTATAAGCAAATAAACAAGAGGCTGACTGACCAACTATTTTAGATCTGACGAAATAAATGCTGTTTCATCAAAGATATAGGAAACTTATTGGTTAAACCTGAAAGGAGGCTTCGTGAAATCTAGGCACGAACCAAATCCACATACAGTTGCAGAACCATTAACAGCCACACTCCCTGATGGTAAAACCATTACCGGAACCCTTTGGCTCCATCCTTCTGGCATAGGCAGCTTTGAAGTAGAATATAAAGAGATTAGAATGTCCGATGGTAAAACCAATTACACTAATGGTGCGCACATGCGAGCGATTGCCAAACAGATTCTTCGTGAAATGGCAGAAGGCTCAGAACACCAAAGTAGGCTTTAAATAGAAATTTCTCACAAGGGAAGAGAGGAGAACGAGTGTGAATCTGGGAGAACTTTACTCGGATATCCACAACTGCAGGAAGTGCTCCGGAGTCATTCCTTGCAAAGTCGCACGGCAGGTTGTGGAGGGAGCTGGCAAATCTAAGATCGTCCTTATGGGGCAAGCCCCTTCAGAAAATGGGGTGCGTATTACCGGATACCACTGGGTAGGACTTAATAATAGAAAAAAAAGTTCGACTACCTTTTTAGATGATTATCTTAAGTCAATTGGGTATAGCATTGATCCTTCTTCGAGATTGATCAGGCCATACACGACGAACGTTCTTCATTGTTGGACAGGGAAAAAAGGTCAAAGGGATCGGAAGCCTTCACGAGAGGAGTTGATAACCTGTAGATATTGGTGGTTAAAGGAATTTAAACTTATAAATCCAAATATTATTCTTTTGCTCGGGAAGGTGGCTGCAGAGTCTTTCTCTTCTGCTCGTGGAGATCAACGAAGATTTTTTGAGTTGCTTCGATGCCAAGGCGAGCAAAATTCATTTGAGGCTCTTACGTTTTATCGTTTTGTTGTTCCCCATCCAGCGGCGGCGTACCCAAACAAATCACAAATATATAAGGATGTTTTTACACAGATTGGGCACATTCTTAAATAATGGAAAACTTTCGATTCTCCTAAGATTAATTCCCGGGCTTTAAAGTCCAACACCAAACATTCCCACTACTGGATCAAAAATCCCTGAAATTCACATTCTGATTGAAGGCGTGAGTTTTCAAAAATTCCCCCGAGATTCCTGATCGTATTCGTCAGTTTTCAGTCTTTTTGCAAGGTATTAATTGTAGGTGGAGAAATCCCGCCGAGAAATTCTTCCTGAACTACTCAATAATGGTATACTGGGCATAATCGCACTTTACAAATGATAATGCTTGACTGTTTTCTTTCAGGATATACGGGATGATGACTCGAGGGCTACCACGTTGAATATGAGGCCATGTTCAATTTAGCGGTTCCACTTTGGGAACTGATTCTTCGAGGAATTGTCGTTTATGTCTTCCTGCTGCTACTCCTTCGTATCACCGGTAAACGGCAAGTGGGCCAGTTAGCCCCCTTCGACCTCGTTCTGCTTCTGATATTATCAAATGCAGTCCAAAATTCAATGAACGGAGGGGATAACTCCTTAATTGGCGGGCTTGTTTCCGCAACCACTTTAGTGGCAATCAATTTTCTAGTCGGTTTTGCAACGTTCCGTAGCAAACGCTTAGAATCCATTATTGAAGGCCGACCGCAAGTTCTCATCCATAATGGGACGCTCTTTAAGGAGGTCATGGAGCGATCACAACTGACGCACCATGAGTTAGATTCCGCCTTAAGACAAGCGGGCTGCACATCGATTGGAGAGGTTCATTCCGCAATTCTTGAGAACAACGGCACGATCAGTGTGGTTCCACGTAAGATTCAGTCCAATGGTAAATAGGTGGAAAATTAAGAAAGTAATCTGATTCCTTAAAAGGTAATGCCAGGGTTTTATAGGCAGATTGCATCGATTTTATGACTTTTTTGTGACTTTCAAAAATGATTTGGGTGTATGGTCTCTTACTCAAAGGTTTGGTTTTTAGTGAAAGGAACAAATAGAAATAGAGAATGCACCTTCAATCAGTAGGGTTGATGCATATGAATATTATCGTTGGAGGCTTTTAAGTGTTTGCAAAAAAGAAAGTCCGACTGAAGGCGAAAGGGGTGTGGTGTTTCGGACTCATAATCATAATTTTGTTATCATATAATCGTCCTTCACTCTCTAACGATACTGACTCGGCCAAGATCCCGCCAGAAAAGCTGGCCGCTTTTGGCAAAACACTTATTTTTGGGACAATGACTCCTCTGAAAACGTTAGAGCTCCGTAAAAATTCGGTCGGTAAAGCACAGTGTCCGCTCTGCCATATGTTCTTCGGTGAGCAGAAAGCGAGTCGGTGTCCGAATTTGGTAGGGATCGAGATGCAATCGCATTTGCGGCCCAAAGAAGAGCGCTACAGGATGTTCTCCGAGAGATATGCTCAGAAAGGGGAGCCAAATACTGGAATTAAGCCACATGCAACATCGGGTGGAGAATACCTGATCGAGTCCCTTTATTGCCCCAACTGTTATGTCCGTGAAGGATTCGGAATTAAGGGGACAAAGGACATGGAGAGTGGCATGCCGATTATCGATCAGCCCCCGATTAGGTTAACCGATTTTGAAATCGTTGCCGTTATCGCCTATTTGCAAGCCGCCGATACTTTAAATGACTTCTCAAAAGTGACTGCGCAGGAGGATTGGGAGCATTATTTTAATAAGAAACTACCCATTTCGGAAAAGTTTGCCTCATTTGATCCGCCCTCCAATTCAGATATTGTGGATCAGCCACAAGTTTTCCCTGACGATACCCCAGAGCAGATTATTAAAAAAATGCGATGCAACGCCTGCCACACGATTTCTACGATCAAAAATGCTTGGGGTTACGATGGTCCCGTACTTGCTTTGAAAGCAAACGCGCGAAAGCGCCTTGAGTCTGCGGAGTATCAAAGAGCAAAAAAGGCAGGTACTGCGCATGCAACAACACCTCGAGAATACGTAAAAGAGTCAATTTTAAATCCAGATGCGTTCATCGTTCCGGGATACCCAAATGTCATGTTGAAAGATTTTGGAGACAGGCTCACTCCCGCCAGCCTAGAGAAGCTCGTAGATTTCCTGTTGACACTAGATGAACCATTGGACAGTGAGCAGTAGATGGACTCAAATTCCAATATTGACGAATAACTAATTTCTTTTGGTATTCAACGGTTCCAGCGGTTTGAAATTCGAGTGTTAGTTAGGTGGAGACATCCCGCCGATAAAGTCTTCCTGAAGTCATTGTCTTAAAATAAATCTGATTATCCCACATTTCACATCGAAATCGTTTCTGTCCGAGAATGCTATTCCTGGTATACTTCAAGGATCGAAAAACTTGGCAATCTCTTCCGGTTTGATTGCGCCGAATATTTCTTTCACTTGGATACGCAGAGATTGGACCTATCACGAGGGTTAGATTTCTTTTGAGCTTGATAGAATTTGTGCTGCCGAGTGTAGAATCGCATAAATCCTCCTCTTTGTTTTGGGTTGATCGTGGAAGCATACACCGGTATGCATCTCGGAGGACTTAATCAGTATCAACCGGTTCCAGCCGACGGCGTGGCCGCGGCTGAACCGGAGCGTTGGGCATCACAGGAGAATCGAATGCTTAAGGTTTTATCGTACGTTATTGCGATCGTTACATTGCCTACGCTCGCCATTGCAGCGGAGCCAGTAAACCTTAGCGCAGACACCTACAAGTCCGACCTTGGAGTTCTCATCATTCAAGTGAATTGGGGGCGTACTTGGAAATGCGGTCAATTCGAGAATGCGCAGCTTCAAGCACTCACATTTACGAAGTCTCCGATTGACACCTCGGCGCCTGTGACTCTGGATATTGAAACGCAGTCCAAACTGTTTGTGGATAACAAATATTTGCCCTATGCGTTTGTAATTCAGCCAGGCGAATACGTCTTAACAGCCTTTGATGTAAAGGTTGCACGTTCGGTGTCTGATGTCGCTCACATAAAAGGCTCGAAGGATAACCTCATCAAAGATGGTAAGCCGATAGGTGGCACATTCACAGTGAACCCTGGAGAAATTGTTTATGTAGGGCACTTCGGCCTCGATTGCGGTGCAGAACCTTTTCTCTGGCGGTCTTACATTGATAGCCAAGATGACTTTGAAAAATACATCGCTGGTTTCAGACAAAAGTTCCCGTTTGTGAAACAAGTGCCGGCTCAATACAGGCTCTTCTCAACGCAGCTTTTTGGTTATCCTTTTGTTCTCAAGGAGCCCACTGTAAAGTGATGCCCAACCCGGCAGTCGAGAGGTACTGCGCAAAAGCGCACAGCCCCTCATTTTTACGTTAGACGCTCACGCCGACGCAGGTATCGATGCGACTGACAGTCGAATACTTCGACCAGAATGAGTCATTTGCCCACTATCTACCGAGGGTGCGAGGCTGCCGGCTCCTTCACGTCCGACGCTGGGATTCCCGGGTGGGTCTTGTTGGAACTGGACAAGCCGTTCGACTACCAGTTAAAGGTGGGCGAACCCTCTCGCTTCACAAAGATCGTCGTGACTCACTTTCTTCTTCGTTCGCGGTGGGCTGGCCACGAGATCGGAGGCGCCCTCCCGACGTCGGTGTTCATCCTGCTGGTCGAGCAGGGCGCCGCTCCCGTGACAGGCCCCATCCATGTCGAGGACTATGTGCTCGTCGCTTGGGGCATGTGCACGTGCAAAGTGGGTGGCGTCTATCGTTAGGCGTTGAAACATGCGCACTGTGGCCGAGATTCGAACATCAATTCGTGAGACAGGCATCGCTCCAGTCTCGTTCCTACGCGAGATTGACGACGCGATCAGAAATTGTCCAGAATCCGTCGAGCTTTGGATTCTTCGCGGAGATGCTATTCAGCTGAGCGAAGCTTTCCTATCCGCTCGAAGAAGCGGAGCGCAGTTATCGCGAGGCACTGCGTCTCGAACCTCGTTCGGCGCAGGCGGCCGAGGAGCTCGGTCGCTTTCTATGGATTGTCCAGGCGAACGCAGACGCTGCCGAGCCGTTCCTTCTGCAAGCGATGAATAACGGTGGTGGCGCAAGCGCCGCCGAGGCTCTTGCAGAAATTCGCGCCGAGCGAACCGACGTCTAACTCGACGCTGCACCTGACGCGGACCCTTAACTTGCCTCGTCTCAAGCGGTACAATCGTTCGCGTATGAGTCCACGCAGGTTAGCTCGGGTCCGTTATCCCCTCTTTCTTTCCCTAATTCTCATTTCTCAGCCTTCTGCGATATATTGAATAGTAGGTGGAGACATCCCGCCTAGAACTCCTCCCTGAAACAAATAATTGAAAGATCCCAGAAAGAAGTGTAGCATTCCCTCTGAAACAAGCAGCAAGCCATGAGGAGAATGCGAATGCGGTTCAGCGCCATTTTCGAAGCTTGGCATATCGGCGACGGAAACTACCCTCCGCTAAGCGTTGGTGATCTTGTCAACCTGTCCTTTGAAGTCCAGCCGAACTCTTTACATCAGTGTGAGAAGGGTGAAGTACCATTTATAGAAGATTTTGGGACTGGTGAGTGTCGATTCATCGCTCGTGTACTCCGCGTATACGGGAAGGGCGGACCGGATGCTCTTGCCGTTCTCGATACAGGTATTCTGCGGTTTTATATCAACGATCGCCGAGTGAACGGTCTTGAGGTAGGCGCGACTGTTAAGGGCGAGGGAACCCTTCTACTTGACCACTATATTTGGGTCGAATTTCTAGACAGTTACGAGGATCCACCCGATTTGTTTTACAATCTGCGCGTCATACGCATACGGAGAGTCGCAATACCAGACCGTTTCGTTTCCCGGAGCAAGATCTCTATGAGCTACCCCACTCGAGTGCTGTTGTCCGAGCTTGGTCCCTCGGAGATTCAGGACCTGACCACGATGAAACATCAAACGTTCAGAGAGGAGTTCTATATTGTTAATTTCAGTGATGAAGGCTTGAGTGGCATGTCCATCCCGAGGACGTTCTGCTAGAGCGTGTTGCCCGACTTGCTGCGAACTTTATAGCATGCTCTCAGCTAAAAATGCGGTGCGCTATATTTTCCTTCTGGTGTGGCACTTCAGGTAAGTGGTATGCGAATTTTGTTAGGTGGACTGATTGCTTCCTGAAAGCGTGATCCGTGAATCCTACCTCAGAGCGCATTATTTGAAGTTGTGATCCTTGCCTGCTGAACCCCAATTTTCCTTGAACTTGTAGAGTAAACCCTTTATACTCCTCAGCAATATTCTATGCAATAAGTTACAACTACCCGGATTACCCAATGGCCACGAGATCCCCATTGCCGCATCCCATCTCCATGATCGTCTTTTTATTCTTTCCAATTCTTTTTTCAGCCTGCGCAAGAACGCTCGCCTCTTCCAATTCAAAAACAATAACACCATCGAAGGTTTATTTAAAGTTGATCAATGAAGAACAGAATGAAATCACGGTCGAAAGGCTGGCCCGGATTGGGAAATTGATCATTTTCGGAACCGACGATCCGCGTGGTGTTTTGGCTCGAGGAGAAGTGCCGATTGGGAAGGGTCAATGTCCGCTGTGTCATAAGTTTTTTCAGGAGCATAAGGCAGACAGGGGCCCGGCCTTAATTGCCGTGGAGGCCCGTTCCCATTTCCGGATCAAAGAGGAGCGCTATCAAGCTTTCTCCAATCGCCTCTCAAAGGGTGATGATAATTCGGGGATAATACCTCATGCCCAAACAGGGGGGGAATATCTTCTCGAATCTGAATATTGCCCCAACTGCTACACCGTAACAGGGTATGGCATCAAAGGAACGAATGATTTGGAAAGCGCCATGCCAATCATCAACAAACCCCCCATCAAACTGACCGATTTTGAGATTGTCGCGGTTGTAGCATATCTTCAGTCTCATGATACCCCGGGAGATTATTCAAAGGTCACTGTGCTGAAAGATTGGGAGCACTATTTTGGAAAGAAATTACCGATAACATCCCAGGACATTTGCCAGACAGCCCACCTTGAATGCCCGCCTCGGAGTCCTGCCGAACTTCCATCTCCGCCGGTCGCTCTGAATTCAGATACGCCGGAGAAGATCGTTCAAAAGATGACCTGCCATCTTTGTCATAAAATACCGGGCATCTCTATCGCAAAGACAGGCGCGGTTGGTCCGTTGCTGATCATGAAAACCAATGCGGTTAATCGAATCAAATCACCTGAGTATCAGCAAGCGGTAAAGGAAGGGAGAGCGCATGCAACTACGGCAAGAGAATATGTGATTGAATCAATCATCGATCCCGGTGCCTTTATCGTGCCTGGATTTGCTGATGACATGCTCAAAGACTACCGTCATAAGTTCACAGTGGGAGGACTTGACAGGCTTGTGGATTATCTTATGGAGCAGGACGAGGCAGCCGCCATTCAAGACGGTCTGGATCGGCTTTCTTCTGAATAGGAAGGAAGTCTTTTAACTAAAATGCGATGACAACTTGGAGGGGTCTGGAATCCCGGGGGGCAAGCTGACCACACTTTCTCATTCACTATCAATTTAAGTTAAATCGATCACATGAGAGCCTCGATCCCCAATGAAATGGACCGAGACAGAGAAGCAGAGACTTAAAAGGACTTTTTCTAAGAGCTCGTTAGGTTGCTATGGAACAGCCCAGTTGGTATCCGAGATGGCGCACACTTTGCGACAGGCTAGCCAAGAACGGCTATTCATCGCTGTCTGGGGTCGAAAGAGTGTGGGTAAACGTCCGCGCCTTGATTGATTCGACTAATAATGGGGGGCTAATCAGCTTCTTCTATAACTCTTATGCAGACACACTGCCCGATTGCTTGGAGGCGCTGGAGACGTTAGGCGCAAGCGACGTGCATGCCCAAGTTCAACGCGTCTGTAAACTCTTTGGCAAGAGTGTTCCGCTGAACACGAAAGAACGAAACGAAGTTATAAACTCTTGGCCGGATAGAGGGTCGTCCGCCCAGGCGCTTGACGAATTGCTTAACGAGATAGACCAATTCCTGTATGAGCGATTTGATGATTTAGAGGCAAGACTTGAAGCTTTTCTTGCACGAGCTGGGATTGCAACCTAACAAGAGCTTGCAGACCGATACCCCTCTAGGTTCGCACGGTTGATGCCAACGTTAGGCCCGACTACGGAACTTTCTACTCAACAAAAAAAACGATTCCGTTGGAGTACGCGCATATCCTTGATCGGAATCGCTATCTGTGCGGTGTTCGCCATTCCGGTGATGGTTTGCGCTTATGTCTTCAACATAGTTTACCCGTACAACGTTGGCGATGCACCGCTGTGGGCTTATGTCATTTTCTATTCGTGGCAGTGGGGAACACTTGGTCCGTTAGTTGTTGCCGCTTTCCTTGCTTCGATCCGTTGCCCAACTTGTCACCGCTTCATGTTTCTTGTGAAGCCGCCGAGAGCCAAAACAGCTGTACCGAATGAATTCGCGATTTTTTGTGCTTATCGAAGTCAGCGTATTTCTTGTTCTAGATGCGGCCATGGATACAGCTTGGCCTAACAAACGCTTCGAGGCGGACGCGCAAAAATAGCGCGCCGCTCAAGCGATTCGTTATACCCTCTCTTTCCTTCCGTAATTCTCAGTTCTCAGCCTTCTGCGATACATTTAGTTGTAGGTGTTATTAATTCCGACGGCGTCTGAAAGATCGAGTCCTCTGTTCTACACATTATATAAACGGTTTAAAGACGAAGTAGATAAGAAATCCAGCTAACGTCTCAGCCAATTCATGACGGTAGGGGTTAATATTACAATGAGAACGACGAGCAGGATAAGAATGAAGGGGCTGATCATCATCCATATGGCTTCTTTTTTGAATCTCGACATAAGACGATCTTAGAATTTAAATTCGCAGTGGGAGGATGTAGGTTGATTGTTCTCTACCGGTAGGATCATTCGGTTCAAATCGAATCAGCCCCGCTTTCTTTAAGGCGATGACGTCGTCCTTCTCCTCGTAGGTTTTCAGATCCGCATAGAACTTCCTCTCTCTTCTTCTGATCTTCAGGTAGAGATTCCAGATCCGCTGTGCCGCCTCTTGCGGCAATGTTCGCTCGAAGCCCTCCTTGGCCCTCTTTTCATGTTCGGTGAGGGTGTCCAATTATTTCTGTCTGTCCTTCTTCCCTTTCGGCTTCCCTGCTGCGGGATTCTTGCTCTCGATGACCGGAAAAGCTGCCCACTCCCCGCGCACCCAGACATTCTTTTTATATTGCGGGCACTCATGTGGGCCGATGCCGGTGCAGTAGTGCTCGGTCTTGCAATGGGGACAATTGAAGCCGAATCCTTTTCGCGTGTCGGTGATGAAATAGCAGACGCCGTTATCGGCCTTTGCGTAAAGCCTGCCGACATGATAGATGATCTCGACTTTCTGCCCGTGAAAGGAACTCCAGTCGGAGACCCGAACGACGGCTTCGGGCCCCTCGCAGCCTCCATCGACCCCGATCTGCTTACTCACGCGCGCCTCCTCTATTGACAGGGCTCGTCCTTTTTATGGTTCCGTCGACATTTCTTGCACAATGGCATTTTATCTCCTTCTTTAAAGATGGTACCATTCACGAGACAGTTAATGGACTTAAGTATACCCCGATGGCCGATCAAAATTGAATTGCTTGGATTCCTTAATCGGCGCTATTTAAAGGGATCGGATTGATTCCCAATCAGGATTTCAAGAGATTTTCAAGCTGGTATACTTTTTCGGATGAGGCCGAAGAAGAATCGAGGTCTCGCAACAAGAATCGGAGATGAATTTCAATGTGCTATTCCGCGATGGTCGAGCAACATGCTAAAAAAATCGGAGTCACATTCAAGGTCCGCGTCCAAGTAGACCTGTATGATGATCTATTCAGTCGTCGCGCTCAGGGAGAGAGACTTCTGATCAACAAGGCGATGGAGCATCCCTTTCTAAACGACCCCCAGAGCGCAATGGAAGAGTCGATTGCAAAGAACATCCGTCTCTGGAGAGAGAATCAAACACGCGCTTACGAAGAAGAGCTCTTCAGACAGAAGACCCGGCTCAATGAGGCGTTGAAGAAACTGGAGACCAAACCGACCAAGGCGGCGGAAGAGAGTAAGCGGATTGCAACCAATAAGATCGAAGCGGCACAGCGAAAGATCAAGGCGATCAATTCTCCGGAGCTCTCGGAGTCTGACAGCAGGATCTTTCCGTTTCACTACGTGTCGATGATTCATCTGGATGAGAGAGGAGCGTCGGTTGTCTCTCCCGCTCGATATCACATGCGCCCCCATAATGAAGAGGAGGGCTTTGATAAAGAAAGGGACGGCTGCTACAATGCCCGATTGGATAATCTGAAGCGCCTCCCATTCTGGAAGGACTCCCTGGAGAAACGGCGCGGGCTCATCCTCGTGAAGAAGTTCTATGAGAACGTCTCCGTAGAGAAGTACCTCAAGAACAATCAGCTTTCGGAAGCCCAATTAGGCCAGCAGAACATCGTCCTCTGCTTCGACCCAGGCATGCCCGATGATATGATTCTCCCAACACTCTGGGATTACTGGCCCGCCCATGGAAAGCCGTCGCTCTTATCGGCGGCGCTGATTACCGATGACCCTCATCCGGAAGTTGCAGCGGCAGGACACGACCGAACACCTATTCCTCTCAAGCGGTCCGCGGCGGAGGCTTGGCTCCATGCTAAAAGTGTGGATGAAGCTGTGGCGATTCTGAAACAAGAACGGGAGCGTCCCTATTTTTCGCATCGAGTTTTGGGTGCAGCTTAAGAACTCCAAACCGTTGAAGCTGCATTCCCCGAGAGGACTCCATAGGGCACCGGTAGCATCGTGACCCGGTCCTCCATTCCATTGCCGTTGCGGATGACGATCTAACTTTTCTAGAAACTGATTTCTTTGATCCGCAGCCGAACGCAGTCCATCAGCCGCATGCCGGTTCCATAAATCAGCTCGGCCATGAGACGGTGCATTCCCTCCATTCCTTCCAGGATTTTCTGAACCTCCAGTGGCGTCAATACCACCGGCAAACGCCGCGGCCTTTTGGCGCGAATGATCCCCTCCAACTGCCCGACGTCTTGATTTAAGACCTGCAATGTGGTGGCAGAATCTTTAATCAGCAGTCTGAAGAAAGAGCGCATCAAAGAACAAATCTATAAGAACAGAGCGATCGCCACCGCCGATATCGCTGAATACATCGATTTGTTCTACAATCAAACGCGTCGCCATAGTCATTTGAGTGGAGTCAGTCCCGGAGAATCTGAGGGCGCTGCGCTACGTCGCCGAACTATCGACAACTAGGTCTCGGGAATTCCAAGACACTCTATTTTGCTTGGATGTTAAGTACGAGTTCTCCGGGATTCCCGACCTCTTGCGTACAGGTTCCACCCGTACTACCGGATATAGTTAGAATAGTGGAGTCTGGTATGTTAATTGAGCAGGTGACGTCGGCGCTTCCGTTACTCGGATCATGATAGACAACTGTATATCCTGACCCGGTTGGGATACCTGGAAAGCTGAAATTCCCGGGATTGGCAACTGAAAGGGTGTAATAAAATCGGTTACTAACCGCGACAGTTCCTATAGGTCTTGGGTCTTGACGTAATGGGGTCGTTAAATGCACGATCCCTCTTAAAATTATTGTTCCTGGATTAGAAAAAGGCTCTAAGATTGTCCACTGTAATGCCGTGGAAGAGACTTCATTATTGCTTAAAAACTCCGCTACACGGACAGAAAACAAATGTGGACCAACTTTTAAATTGTGATATACCTTAGGACTTATACAGGTGCCAAAGGTCTCACTATCAAGGCTGCACTCGAATCTCTCCCCATCATTCGTAGAATGAAAGGTAAACGTAGCCTCAGTGCTAGTTGTAAAAGAAGATGGTGCGGTGTCAATGACTGAAACACCTGGCGCAAGAAATTTAATTATTTCCTCGCAAATGCCGTTGTTAGCACATTTTTCATGAAGGCTTGTGTGGTCATAAGGAGGGCTCCCGTTTGACGGACCGAAGGTCCTGTGTCCAGATAGATTTAAATAGCCGAGTTGATCCGTTGTCGGGACTGGTACTACGCTATCCGTTCCCTCTCCTATATCCCCAGTAAGCCAGTAATATCTGGCATTTGAGTGGTCTAGAATTTCAGAGCCTAACCCCACATTGAGGGATTGATAAAATAATGAACCCTCGACAAGTTGGCTAGCAGAAGGTTGATTTTGGAATATCAGAGTTGATAAAAAGTCACTAAGTACTGCTTGTGGCGATCCAAAATTCGGGGTTCCTACCATGACTAGATCTTCTATATTATTTAAATAGTGTAAAGGATATTTCAGAATATATTGTTCATTAAGCCACCGGGCAACAAGACCACCCATACTGTGAGCCACAACATCAAATTTCACTGCTTTATTCTTTCTTAATATTTCTGCCGCTAACCAAGATGCGTTTCCCTCGATGTATTGTGAGCTAGGGTAATTATAGAATAGTATGTTTGTGTAATTGCCATGAGTCTTAAAATACTCAATAAAATCATCAGGAGAAATAGGGGACGCAAAATATGGTTCAGACGAACATATGCCATGAAGAATTAAAAGATTCTTTCCAGAATTATTCCAAAATCCTGCAATAGTACCCTTTTCGGCTATAAGGAAATTAGACTGGTTCCCGAAGAGTCGGCAATCTGAAACTGTTGCAATTGCTTTTCGACCTAAAGTGAAAACGCTAAAATGTTCAATCTGAGCAGTGATTGTTTGTTTTACAGTATCGGCAGCAATTGTTTTAACCTCATTCCATGAACCTGAGGAGTCGTTAAATGTGAAAACTGACAGCTCGGTTACATCGGATATCCGTAATTCATTCAGAAAGACATCTGTGTATGGCAATGTAATTTGCACCGGTTTTGTAAATGCCATTGAAGGAGCTAATTCAACAGCAAGGGCACTAGGTGGAAGATGAGCAGGGTTAGAAATTCTTCCGATTGTAATCACTGTATCGGCAGGTAAAGCCCCTGCTGGAATATCCAGTTTAACACCAGAAAGCCCCGTGTTATTATCGGTTATCTCGATGCTCCCCCCGACCGCAGAGGAAATAAATTGCAATGCTACAACCTCAGTGGTCTGTACCTGTACAGTATAGTCTTGGAAGACACTGATCTTTCCGTCACTTGCTTTAATTTTAATTTGCTGTATCCCTCCTTGTTCAGGAGTTGGAATCCATGAGAAAAGACCAGACGAGCCGTCGATGGTCGCTCCCGAAGGACCATTTACCAACGAGTATGTAACTGTATCTCCATCAGAATCAATGCTTGATATCTGATACGTATATAGTGTCTTTTCTTTCGCATATTGCTCAGGAATGGAGATAATTACTGGCGCTGAGTTTTCCTGGGGGGGGCTCGGGATGGTGCCCAATGAGCCGCTACTTCCTCCACTCCCACACGCAGAAAGAAGTATTACGCTAAAAACTGTCAAACGTTTCATCTGGTAGCCTCTTTTGAAGAATCTATTCACCATTTTCACAAGCTCCAAGGCCGAAGACTGGAGAATTGAACGGGTTATTGGGAAGAAGGAATCTCCTTCTTGTATTGAGGGGTTACCTTTCGCATGAATTTGGCTAAGAAGATGGCAATCGCGGAGTATAGCAGTGTTCAATGTATGCCGGGAGCACGGTACAATTTAAATAGTGAATCAATTATTCCGGCCAGTAGGATTTAATAAGTATATACCGCGAATGATATTTAAATAGTGAAATAGTGTCAACACATTTCTTTCTGGCAGCTGGAAAGGAGACCGGCTTTTCGAAACATGGTACGAGTAGCAATCCCGGAAAGAAGTATGATGCAGATCTTCTCGAGTAAATGCACTTAAAGTACCAGGTCTAAAGATTGAGGATAAGCTCGTTTCGATTTTGTGAAGAATCCGATGAAGCCTTGCATTCTTCAACCGAAGGCGCACGAAACGGTGGTAAAACATCGTGAACGTTTTCGATTAACTAATCAGTCCTCTTATCATAAATATCTCCGGTTGTTCTATTATTATTATCAGCACCACCTAACTAATTCTGTTTCTTAATTGTTTCAGTCCTTTCCCTGAAACCTTATGACGTGTACCTAAATCATTTGCGCATTTCGAAGAAGTCTATGCCGTTACCTTCACATTTGCTCAGCACCCTGGGGGCGCTCTCTGGCAGAAATGCCATTGTCTCTTCCAAGATTTCTCAGCTTACGAACAAAATCTGTCCGATGAAGGCCAAGCTTTCTTGCCGCTTCAGTCCGATTTCCGCCGCTCTCTTTTAGGGCCGAGAGTAGAATCTGGCTCCGGTATTGAACAAGCTGTTCATGATAGGTGCCTAAACAAGCCGAGGGCGTGGCCATTGGGAAAAGGGGGGGTAAGTCGCTTACCTTGATCAGACCATCCGAAGTGATCACCGTCGCCCTTTCAATGACATTCCTCAATTCCCTGACATTTCCGGGCCAATGATATTTTGACAACGCATCGAGCGCCTCAGGAATAATCGTGAAATGACACGATCGCCTTACCGCCATCTGAGAGAGGAAATATGTGACGAGATCCGAAATGTCCTCCTGGCGCTCTCTCAAGGGAGGGATCTGAACCTGAAAGACATTAATGCGGTAAAAGAGATCTTCTCTGAATCGGCCTTTCTGGATTTCGGACGGCAAGTTACGATTGGTCGCCGCGATGATGCGCACATCGGCTTCCCGCTCCTTATTGCCGCCGACCCGGGTGTAGGTCCGTGATTCAAGAAAGCGTAGTAGCTTCGCCTGGAGTTCGAAGGGGAGCTCTCCGATCTCATCGAAAAATAAAGTCCCGCCATCCGCCAATTCGACTTTTCCGATTCTCAATTTGCTCGCGCCGGTGAATGCCCCCGCTTCGTGCCCGAATAGCTCATCATCGATCAACTGCTCATTGAAGTTGGCACAGCTGACCGTGATGAATGGTCGAGCGGTTCTTTGACTATCCGTATGGATCAGATAGGCAAGAACTTCTTTTCCTGTTCCGGTCTCTCCGGTCAGGAATGCCGTTGTGTCCGTCTGAGATAAACGCCGGCACTCCTCCAAGCACCTTTTCATCGGTTTGCTTGTTCCAAGGACGCGACGATGCATCAATTCTTCCGTCTGGCCGACCTGGATCGAGGCGGTGTCCCGCTTCAATTGGCGATGGTTCAAGGCCCGTTTAATACGCGCTTCCATATCGTCCAGCTCGAACGGCTTCTGCAGAAAATCTTGGGCGCCTCGTCGCATCGCCTCCACCGCTTTCTCAATAGAACCGTGGGCGGTGATCATAATCACTTCGAGAGACTCACCCGACTGAGAAATTTCATCCAGTATCGCCAGTCCGTCTCCATCAGGCAGTTGCAGATCGAGCAAGATCAGATCGAGCTCATGTCTTTTTAAGATTTCCCGGGTCTTGGAACACGATTCGGCCTCAAAAATGCGATAGCCTGCTTTCCTCAGACGGTCGGAAAGAGAAAGCCTAATGAACGGATCATCATCCACGATCAGGATCCGAGCCGACATATTCCCTCCTCTCAGAGATCACAGCGGGGTTTACTCTAGGAAGTGTAAAAAAGAATGTCGCACCGCTTCCTTCTTGAGTCTGAAACCAAATCCTACCGCCGTGTAATTCGACCAGATAACGACTGATATAAAGACCGAGGCCACCGGACTGGGACTTCCCGGAATACAGCGGTTCTTGAAGGAGCCGCATCTGTTCCGCCTGAGGGATTCCGGAACCGGAATCTCTGATACGGATGATCAGCTCGGTTTCATTCTCCTCGGCGTCGATAATTACGCTTGACCCGGAGGAACTGGCCTTGATCGCGTTGTGAATTAAGTTCAATAAAATCTGTTCGACCCGATCCTGGTCTGCAAAAGCGACAGATCCCCGCACCGAATCAGAAATAATACATTGGACGGCGCGTTCCTCGCGAATCGGCTGAAGGTCAAAAAGGACCCGTTGGGCAACCTCTAAAAGACGAATTTGCCTTTGCTGAAGCCGGATCGCTCCGCTCTCCGCCATTGCAAAGTGGAGAAGGGTCGTCAGCACTTGTTTCATTCTCTTAGAAAGAGTCTTGAGGTGCGCGAAATAGGTCTTCTGATGATCTGTGACAGGACCGACCACTCCGTCATGAAGGTTTGAAATCAAGCTGCAGAGCGCCATGAGCGGCGTCTTGACCTCATGGGATAGCTGCAGGATTAATTCGTTTTTATTCTGAAGGATACTGTTTAAATGATCATGTTTCTTTTCAAGATCGATCGTTTGTCTCCGCGCGCTTTCCAGGTCATCCCGAATCCGCTGCATCCTTAAAAGAGCTGAGATCCTGACACCCAGTTCTCTCACATCGTAAGGCTTCGCCACATAATCGTCTGCTCCCATCTGGATTCCGAACACCATATCACCAAGATTGTTTCTGGCAGTGACCATGATGATCGGAATGGACGAAGTTACCGGATCTTCTTTCAAGAGAGAGCAGAGCTCCGGTCCTGCGAGAAGAGGCATCATCATATCGGTGATTACAAGATCCGGCCGTTGGGACCGTACAAGATCGAGACCCTCGACGCCATTTCTGGCCGTGAGAATGCGGAATCCATTCCCTTCGAAAAATGTCCGGAGGGCTTCTCTCTCCGTATCCGAGTCATCGGCGATGACCAGGGTCTCTCCATGGCCGATTGGAATGTCTGAAGGTGTGCTATCCATTGCAGTCGTCTGGAAAGGTCGCCCGGTGCGAATCGGCGGCCGAATCTGGTTTACTTGTAAGGTCTTTTGGAGAGATTTGGCCGATACCTTGCTGGGCAGATAGAAGGAGAATCTGCTGCCGGCTCCAACCGTGCTTTCGACTCCGATCGCTCCGCCATGCGCTTCAATGATCTCCTTGGTTAATGCCAGCCCCAGACCGCTTCCCTCGATTCCTCCTACCGCTCTCCCGCGGCGGTATCTTTCAAAGACCGAACTTGTCTCCTCTTCGATCATTCCACGACCGGAATCTTCAACGGCGACCTCGATTCCCTGATCCTTCGCATAGCAGAGGACTCGAATAGTGCCCTGGTCCGTATACTTGATCGCATTCGAAAGGAGGTTCGAGACGCACTGGCGAACCCGCGTCTTGTCTCCATCAATGACCGGGAGATCCTCCCCGACGTTTACACTCAGGTCGAGCCCTTTTTCAAAAACCGCCCCTCTCGCCAAATCGACTGCAAGACGAACGATCGTTCCAATCTCTACCGGACGAAAATCATAAGTCATGACCCCCATTTCGATCTTGCTCAAATCGAGAAGGTGATCGACGAGGTCTTTCATCTCGACCGCTGTCTCACGGATATTTCCGATCAACCGCTTCTGATCCCGGGGAATGCCGTCAGAACCATTGGCCAATAACCCCTCCGCAATGCTCGACATGCCGAAGAGAGGCGCGCGCAACTCATGGGCCACCTCCGACAAGAATTCGGTTTTAAGTCGATCCAGTTCCCGAACGCGCTCCAGAAGAAGCGAATTGGAAAACGCGATGGTCGTCGCGGCGCCGATCTGCATCAGAAACCTTTTTTCTCGGTCAGAGAATGGCTGAAGATTTCGTTTTCTGCCGAGGGTGATTGCTCCGATGAGCTCCCCTTTTTGAATTAAAGGAAGGCATAGGACAAAGCCGTGCTCTTTAAGCCATATTGACGCGGAATTTGCAGCTGGGTTCTCCATTGGGTGAATTTGGTTGAGCTCTATTATCTGTCCATCTTGTAGTTGATCCAAAGTCGCAGGAGTGACCGGAACCGAGTCTCCCATTTCACGGTCTTTTGTCGCTGCCGTGAAAAACTGTTTTCGGTCGGGCTCTAAGATTATGGCCGCGGCGGATTGAAGCGATAAAACCTTGCAGATCTGGTCCAGGACTTTCTGGGCCATCGGCCGCAGATCTTGAAGGACGGCCAGGTCTCGGATCGTTTCATCCAGCGTTTTTCTGAGATCATATTTTCGTCGGTCGAAAAGCTGGTCGATGTAGGGTTGCGCAACATAAAGGTATAGACCGATGAGGCTGCTCATACCTCCGATCACGAACGACCATTTCCAGGGGGAAGCATCTACCAGAAGAGGTCTCAGCCAGACACCCGCCAAAGTCGCTCCAATTAAAGGAACGGAGGAGAGGAAGAGCCAGCTCAAGGTTTTATGGATCACGGTTTCAATATCGAAGGCATTGTATTTCACAATGGCGTAGAAGGCTGAACAGGCTCCTACTAGAAATGAAATCGACAGAAGATAAAAGTACCGTATCTCCTTCAAAAGGATCGGCTGTACGAAGGAGAAGAAGTATCCGATGAGGATTGAAAGGGAAAACCCGACGAGGATGATGCGCACCGCTTTTTTCGCCCGCCCATCCGAGTCGGTTTTTGGAAGACGCCTATATTTTTGAAGAAGCGTCCAGATCGTCGCGGACATGGTGCTCAGGCTGAACGCCACGTAAACGCCATAGAAGCCCGTCGGCTGAATCAGATGAACATGGTCCACGACTTCATGATTCGAGAAGTTGCCTCCTCCAAGTGCCACGCTTGCAATAACCAGGGAGAGCGCAGCCAGTGGGAAGAACAGCTTCTTAAAGTGGGGGGATGGCGTTGGGAAAGAGAGAGCAAAACAGACTGACATGAAAAAATGAAGGGCAACGGCGGCATCAAAGAGGTTATTCCAGGGGAGAGGGATCCGATTCTGGTCCAGACTCCACTCACGACCCAATAAAAATATAAGAGAGAGGGCGCTGAAAACACAGAGGAAGAACCCTGTGATATGAGGGAGGGTCCGCCGCTGCTTGATCACGAAGAGACCCAGGAGAAAGATCACGACAGCGATAAAGAGAAGCAACAGATACTTGGGCATGATCGCCCCTGAATGGCCGCAACGATTATTTTTTTGTTGCGATCAAAAGCGCGGTTCCCGGCCCAACACGCAATCCCTTGAACTGACCGCTTGTGAAACCTTCTTGTTCGAGCCAGCTGCGGACATCATCCAGCCGGTGGCTTCCCGCGTTGCTAGTCACGAGGAAGAGAAGTTGTGTTAAGGCTGCTGCGTAGGAGAGCTGATTTGAATCTTGTTTAAACTGATCCAGAATGACGAACGTCCCCCCCGGATTGAGCGCCTGATAGATTTTCTGAAATGTCGGCCGCATTCCCTCCCGGCCGATGTGGTGGATCACATTGAATAAGAAAACCACATCATAGCCCTCCCCCAACTTGTCTTTGGAGAGGTCTCCCGGCATGAATTCAATCCGGTCTGCGACATCGGCGTAGTACTTGGAGATAATCTCCTTCCCGATAGTGAGTGCAGGCGCCAGATCGAAGAGAACCGATTTCAGATGAGGATAGCGCCGGCAATAGGTCGCGGCGTAAGCGCCATGGCCTCCGCCGATATCAAGCAGGCGCTTTTGTGATGCCTTTAAACGAAAACGAAGAGGAATTTCTCTGGCGGCCATCCGAGCAAGGTCGTGGAGACCATACATATACCGCCGCCACCCTTCCGGATCGAGCCCCTGATCATGAATATCGACGGTGACGCCGGTCTTGATGTTTTCTTCGAGATGCCCTAACCAGTTCCAGTTATCGAGATTGAAATCGATGAAGCGATTCATCGAATAAGGTTGGCTCGGATCAAGCCATTTGCGGGCCTCGGGAGTGAGGTCGTAACGCCCCTTTACCAAAACAACATACCCGCAACAGGTCAACGCTTCTAGGAGAGACTGAATTCCCTTCTCATTGCAGGAGAGACCGGCAGCAAGCTCGGCTGCTGAAGCGTGCCGCTTTGCCAAATAATCGAAAAGACCCAACCGGGTTGAGGACAAAACCGCTCGCGCCTGCAGAATCGCAACGAAGGTGTCCGCGACTGGAAAAGGAAGGGCATTGCCTTTAGTGAACAGCCATTCCAATATATTTTCAGGGATCATTCCAACGCGCATATTGGCGTTGCTCCATTGGGGACTTGCCCGAATCTAGCATAAGCACGCTGAAACCTCAATATCAGAACCGGTAACTCACAGCGACGCCTCCTCCGTGGGCCGAGGCCTCATATTTGCCGCGATGGACCGGCATCCCAGGTAATGAGTTATCCACTTGTCGGGATTGACCGAAAATAAAACCGTAGAAGACATCCAGCGCCCATTGCCCCTTTTGAAAGCCGACGCCCCCTTCGAAGATATGCTTGTTGAGCTCCGGAAGGAGCGGGCTCAACGTCTCGTCGGGCACGGCCGAGGGATCAAAGACGTAGCCGAGTCGAACAGCCCAGTGATCGGTAACATCGTAGTGGCCCCCGACTCGGAGGGTCCAAGTATCTCTCCAATCAAATGGGATGGTCACGTTTTGAACAGCGAGGATTTGATTCTCGAATCGAAGCGTCTGATCGTTAAAGCTGTTCCAGTTGGTCCACTGAAGATCAATTTCGAGCGTGAGGTTCTCGATGGAATGATTGGCGAATCCCAAAATGAGCATTTGTGGAAATTTTTGTGTTGAGCGGATATCACCATTTGGAAAAAGCGGCCTTGTGAAGTCCGGAACACTGAAATCGGCATCCCCTTTAAACGTGATCGTCATGGGAGTCTTATAGACCGCGGCGAAGGCGGATGAGCCGAGCTTGATCTTGGCCCCAATGACGCCTCCGATCCCAAATCCGTCGCCTTCGACGTTCAACGTCCCTTCGGCGGGCAGTCCCAGCGGCGCTAAGCTGATCTGATTTGCCCGCTTCATCATTGCATAAGTCACGATGAGACCCCCTCCGATCGAGAGTTTCTCGGAGACTTTATAAGCGACGGTCGGGGAAAAATTCACCTGCTGCAACTTTGCAGAGGTTAAAAAGAACCGCCCCTCCCAATCTTTTGGGTACGCCACGTCGTCTCCAATCGCGCTGAAGATGCCAAAGCCGACACCCCATCGATCGCTGAGCTGCTTCGTAAGAAATAGATAGCTCGGGAAGAAGGGTCCCGGTTTTATCTCGGTATCCCTATTGCTGATATCACTATGAAAGGTAATGCTGGAGGAAAGGATCGATGTTCCCACTTCCAACTGGGTTCCGACCAAGTCGGTCACGCCGGCAGGATTATAGAATACCGCTGCCGGACTATCTACCTGCGCCGCTACGGCGTCCCCTTGCGCTTGTTCCTTTGCACCAAAATCATAAACTGAAAACCCGGAGGCCTCTACCCACCGAGGAAAAAGGAAAAGAATCAATATGACAAACCCCAACCGATAAGCCGTCGTCATGCTTCACCTCCATGGTCTAGACGAAACCTTCTATAAGATACAATTCAGGGACAGGGTTGAACTAATTTTAATAAGCTCGTCAGGCTGACTCGTAGAGCAACTGTCGTACCAAGCGTTTTCCGGAAGTCATTAATCGGCAATTAAAGTCCGCCCTTACAGAAATATAGAATCGGTATTCACGTCAACTGTAGGAAATCACAGGTTTTAGGAGAAGTTAAGGTGAAGACGTCTTCTTGAGAATGTAAGCGGGTTACAGAAGACGGTCAGACAGTTTGATTTCCATTGTATAGATAGGTGTAGCTGGAATGTAACGGGGAAAATCTGATCTACCCGGTTCATGTCATTGGTTTAAATCCTTTTGTGGGAGTGTAACAGACTTGCTACAGGTGTAGCGGTTTTGTCACATCTTAGGCTCGTCAAGCCAACTCTTATTCAATATTATCTGGATGAATCAAAAAGAAGTCTCTCTCAGAGCCCAGCTTTTTTAAATATTCCCTTAAGCGATAAAGGAACCCTTGAAACCGCTCGTTTTTTCTCTCGCAGTTCGTGTGCCTTCTGATCGAACTCCAATAGAAAATTCACCTCCCGATAATTCCAAGTCTTGTAAATGAAAGTTTTATTCAATCTCCTCCCGACATATCGCCCGATCCACTTTCGGTGTCGCGTGAACATCGCTTGATACCAATAAGGCCCATGCGGACAGCTCGGGCAAGGCGGCCGGTGCTCCTGGATTGAAAGGTACAAGCTCCCCTGCCGAAAATCAGGTCGCCTTCTTCGAAATTCGGATACCAAATTCCGAATCTCGTTCGCGACCCTCTGCCGTTTCCAATGCAATTGCTTCAGCCGCTCAATGAAGCCCTCCTCTATTTTATTACCTTTCCATTCCATTAATAAGAAGCCTTCAATTTTATTATGCGCTGCTCCTCCAACCTAGCTTGATGGATAATTCAAAAATTGGCTTATAAGTAAGACAGTTTTTGCGATAGGATCTCTTATAAAATTCTCGATATCAGAAATTTCACATCGAGAATTTGTAATGAGATCAAAAGATACAAAAAACCTTCAGCCGGAAACCGATTTTCTGGATAAAACAATTGAGGTCTGGCAGCCTATCATTGGCAGGGAGTTGACCAAAGAGGATGCGCGCCAGATCAAAGAAAATGTCACAGGGTTCATTAAGACGCTGCTTCGATGGGATGCGATTGAGAAGGATTCAAACACGGCCAAAGCTGATTTAGATTGACTTCAAAAATAATTTAAATTACTACTACCCGTAGTAACTAAGCGCGGGGTTCATCATGTTCCAGAAGACAGGTGTTCTATATGCCAGGGTTTCATCAAAAGAGCAGGAGAAGGAAGGCTTCTCTATTCCGGCCCAATTGAAGTTTGGGCGCAACTATGGCGCGTCGAAAGGGATTTCTATCCTAAAAGAGTTTGTCGACGTCGAAACCGCAAAGCAGGCTGGCCGCACCGACTTTGGGAATATGGTCTCATTTCTTAAGAAGAACCCAAGCTGTCGCATTGTGATATGTGAAAAAACAGACAGGCTCTATCGCAACATTCCGGATTGGGTCATATTGGATAATCTTGGCCTCGAGGTTCATTTTTTTAAGGAAAACGTCATTATTTCCAATGAGTCCAAGTCGAGCGAGAAGTTTATACATGGGATCAAGGTCCTGATGGCCAAGAACTATGTGGACAACCTTTCCGAGGAGACAAAAAAGGGGATGGTCGAAAAAGCAGAGGAAGGGTATTGGCCGTCCTTTGCGCCACTAGGCTACATTAATACAGTTGGGGCAAATGGCATAAAAACAATCATTCAAGATAAAGAAGTCGCTCCCTTGGTCGCATTGGTCTTCGAAAAATATGCAACTGGTCTCTATTCAATAAAAGAAGTTACGGTAATGGCACAAAAAGCTGGAATGATCTTTAGGAAGAGTGGAGCGCCGGTCGCAACGGTTACCGTTCACAAGATGTTAAGAAATCGGATTTATACGGGTGACTTCGATTGGAATGGGAAGACCTATTCGGGTAAAGGCAAGTTTGAGCCGATTGTGACTCGGGAGCTGTGGCTACGCGTTCAAGAGATATTAGATAATCGGTTCAACAAGAGACACCGAAAAGTGAAGCATAATTTCGCATTCTCTGGCCTTATCGAATGCGGCCACTGCGGGTGCTCCTTGGTCGGCGAAATAAAGAAGGGGCGCTATGTTTACTATCACTGCACCGGATTCAAGGTAAAGTGTCCGGATCCATACGTCCGCGAGGAGGTATTGGAAGCCCGATTCGTAGAGGTCCTAGAGAGGATCGCGCTAAGCGAAAATGTAATGAATTGGGTCAGGGAAGCTCTTTTCGACAGCTACGTAGATGAGAAACGCTTCCACGATGAGGCCGTCTCTCGCCTTAAGGCGGAGCACACACGATATCAGAATAGAATCGACACGATGTATATCGACAAGCTGGATGGGAAGATCGATGCAGACTTCTTCGATCGAAAGGCCGCTGAATGGCGTTTGGAGCAGAGTCGAATTTTAAGTGCAATTGAGGACCACGATAAGGCGAACCAGACCTATCTCAAAGAAGGCGTCCAGCTTCTCGAACTCACGCAACGGGCTTCTATCCTCTTTCGAAAACAGAATCCAAGCGAGAAACGTCAGTTATTGAATTTTGTACTTTCGAACTGCATTTGGAAGGAGAACGCGCTCAAAGTGAATTTCAAACAACCGTTTGAAACTATTGCTGAATATATTGTGAAGTCAAATGACAAAAGAGCCGTTGGGGTCGCCGCCAACGGCTCTTTTGAGAACTGGCTCCCCAGGCCGGATTCGAACCAGCGACCCGACGGTTAACAGCCGTCTGCTCTGCCAGCTGAGCTACTGGGGAATGACAAGAAAAATGAAATAAAGAAAACGGAAGGTATTCTATCTACACCCAGGAAGAAAGTCAATCTCTTTGCAGGTCTTGCATTGCTTTTCGCTCCTCTTGACGAGGAGCGTTCAGATCAAATTCATTCTCCGAACCGGACCGCAGAATCGATCCCCCTTCATCCACTTATTTTGTACAAGGCTCTTTCAAGGGGATCGATGCGAGGGCCACCTCAGGAATCGTTAAGAAAGGACCGGGAAAGGGAACGGCGGCTTGTTCGAAGGCTTCTCTCAAAGAGGCGTTTAAGGATTCAATTGCATAGTTCAATCCTTGTGCGGGGCAAGGAGGAGCGTAAAGAAGGAGATCATATCCGGGGATCAAACCGAGGGCGGGGTAGATGGCGTTCTGGAAGGCGACGCGGCCGACTTCGTCAAAATCTTCGGAGAGCCGTTCTGAAAAATGGTTTATTTCCCGCTCCTGGACGAGGGCGGTCATCGGCAGAATACAGAGCTGAGGGGCGCCTTCGAGATCATTATCGACCGCGTGGCCCATCGGGAGAATGCCGGAATTGGAGAACATCTCCGCCAGGCGCGCCGGACGGGATTTAAAACCCCAGGAAAGATATTCGGACACCGACAGAGGACGGTCCGCCAGAATGATCGGCTGTCCCAAATGGCATTGAAGGGCGCTTCGAATCTCATTCGCCCCTTCGAGAAGATGACGGAAATCTTTTCCCACCCGTCGAGGGCCGTAAAGCGCCGTGACGGCCATGACGATCGGAACGGCATAGACCGCTTTGGGGCCCTTTTGAATTTTCTTTTTAATTTTATTAACCACGGCTCGATTCTAGGCGGATCAAAGAGAAGGTGTCAACAGGCGGATATCGTCTTTCTGAGAAAACCGGAGAGGTCTCTCCATCAGGCCTCTGACCACCGCCCCTCCCAAACCGGCTTACTGGCGCAATTGGGGAGCATAGGGGTCGGAGGGATCTTGAGCAACCATCGTCCCGTTGCTGAAGACGATCATCCGAATTGTCGGATAGAGATGGTTCTGTGGATTGAGATTTTTGATGTGATAAATCCAAACTTCTCGAAGTTCATCCGGAGGCATCTGGCGGCGCTCAACCCCGGTCGGATCTCCAAGTATTTCTCTGACCGCATCCTTCGACATGCCTGGCTTTAGCTGACCGAACCAGGTGGCCTTATAGAACCGATAAGAAGGTCCTCCGCAACCGACAACAGTCAGCAGCATCAGACCGATCCAAATCAGCGCGGTCCGTTGAAGCCATCCAGATTTGCTCATTTTTATTTTATCTATCACGGGAAGAATTCTAGTCCGATCCCGCTTATTTTTCAACTCAAAATGTATCTTTTTTTGAGGAGCCGTTTCATTTCCGAGCGATCTCATTCTTGACGAAAGAAATCAAAACATGATACAACCAGAAAGATTTTTTCCCTACTTCAACGCCGGAGTGGCGGAATTGGTAGACGCAAGGGACTTAAAATCCCTCGCTCCGCAAGGGGCGTGCCGGTTCGATTCCGGCCTCCGGCACCAGGAAATCAATCATTTATCAAAAAATTCTTTTTCAACATTTCACTCGGCTGTCTGTAAGTTGTGCCCGGATTGTACCAAGCTGAATTCAACGACCTTATTCGGGTCTAGATGGGGGCAGCGCAAACCAGCTCTGCGGACTCAATCGAATAAATTGGCTTCTGACATATTTTTTCGAACTCGAGGATCTACCTTCCGTTTAAAGACCTATCTGGTCTTGCATTTCGATCAGAAAACCTATCGATTTGTGTTAGAGAATTTTTCAGTCGGTATCTCCCTCTGAGAACACAATCTACGGATGAGATAGCCCCAGAAAATAGTCAGCCTGGAAATCAGGAGAGAAAACAAATCATACCTCTCCTTCCCCTCGTAAAGAAAACCGATCCAGATAATCAAAAAAAAGAACCCGCCGATAAAAAATACAGGAAAATCCAAAGATAAAAATGGGAAGCTTTGGAGATCGCGGTCTAAACCCTCTTTCACAGATTGGATCGTTGCGATCGCTACTGTTATTGTTTCGATATTCACCGGGATCACAGGGTGGGAGGTCCACTCTAGTGGAAAACAAACTCAACTAATATAGAAGTCAAGATTTTTTTAATTTTTTTCGTGGGGTACAACTTCCAGAAGCTCGCTTCGTAATTCTGCTGTAGCGTTTTGGTTTTGATATCGCATAGCTTTGTTCCGGGGCAGTTCTGGGGACTCGAATTTCTATCTTATTCAAGCTGTCCAGTCAACTACCTTTAAATTTTTTATTCGTTTGAACTCCTTGGTATTGTTGGTGACGAGTGCCACATTGAGAGCGATCGCATGCGCCCCGATCAACATGTCCATAGATCCTATGGGCCTGCCAACTTTTTCGAGCTCTGCCCGAATCATTCCGTATGCCCCAGCCGCCGCCTCATCGAAATCTGCAATCTCTAGGGGCAGAGTAAATTCGTCTAGGGCTTGCCGATTTTGCTCGACGTGTTGGCTCTTCGCCACGCCGTATCGGAGTTCCGCAAGTGTAATGGACGAAATGCCGATGTCTCCCACTACATGCGACTGAAAATGTTTCAAGACCCTCTGTGGCTTCTGTTTGATGAGATAGATGCAGATATTGGTATCGAACATAAATTTCATCAAAGATGCTCCCTATCCTGAGGTTCGGGCTGGTTTCGTTCGGTCATGAAGTCATCTGAAAATTTGGTGAGACTGTTCACCAGAGCGTCCCAGGAATTCTTTGCCGGGATCAGGATGATGACATTTCCAGATTTTTTGATGAACACGTGTTCGCCCTCGAACCGAAACTCCTTTGGCAAACGGACAGCCTGACTTTGGCCATTCTTGAAGATTTTTGCCGTTTTCATGAGCGCCTCCTTAGAATATATATTAATAATATATACTCCCTTGCTTGGTTTTGCAAGTGAATATTCTGACGATTTTTTTGACTTGACCCCATCTCTTACAGTTCGGTATTTTGCTCTTTCACAGTGCCCTTTCTCATTGATTCATCAGTGCTCCACCGACCGATTTTGCAAGCGATGATTCGCTCAAATTGCGGTATCGTCCATTCGGCAGGCTCTCCCGATGCTCCTTGCAAGTGGGTCCTATTGATATTATGGGGCCGTGCTCCCTTCACTTCTGAGCAACAGGCGATTAAGTTGACAGAACAATTTTATTACTCTAGACTAGACATAGACCAGTCTATGAGGGGAGTTGATGAAAACAGTAGGTTCCTATGAAGCAAAGACGCATCTGCCCAAACTTCTGGAGCAGGTGGCAAAAGGAGAGCAGATTACGATTACAAAACATGGCGTGCCGATTGCCAAGCTCGTCCCTGCACACCCTGAAAAAGGCCGGGATCTTAAACGGACGATCGAAGAGATGAAGGCGTTTCGAAAGCGTCATCCTTTGAGAGGGTTATCAATCCGGAAGATGATTGAAGAGGGAAGAAGATTTTGAGTGGCTTTGTAGTGGACACATCGGTGATTGTTTCCTGGTGTTTAAGGGACGAGAAAGACGATTATTCGAATCGAATTTTAGATCAAATCTCTGCGAGCGAAGCGGTCATCCCCTCCCTCGCTCGATTCGAAATCGCAAACGTCCTGCTCGTGGCGGAACGCAGAAACCGCCTTACGGAAGCGGATACCAATCGTTTTATAAGACTCTTAGCATCGCTGCCGATCCGAGTGGACCAGGAGCCTTATGACCTGGGTCTAGAGAAAATATTGGCGATCGGTCGTCAGCATCAACTTTCCGCTTATGATGCAGCCTACCTGGAATTGGCCATGCGTGAAGGATTGTCCCTGGCGACGCGGGACCGCAACCTGCGTGACGCTGCTCTGAAATGCGGCATCCATCTGCTCTAGATTTTATCTGGAGATCTCCTATAGATGAATCGCTGCACAGGTAGCCTGAATGTGCTGCAGCGGATCTCCTTCGATCGCGATCAGGATGCGATGTCTCGCATCTCACCCAGAAGCAGAAACGGTTCCCCCCACTGGGCTGGATCGGTCAGGCTCCACGGGATTTCTGAATCGGGCTTGAAGCGAAGGCCGCAGTTGCCGGTGCCGTAAAGAAGGTAGGCAACGCCGCTGCCGGAATCTTCGACCGGCTGGATCAATGCATCGGCGGTCGGCGCATCGGGGCGATCGGTCCAACCGGTGACGTCATACCATCGGCCGTTCTGATCTTCATGATAGAGGCGAACTCGGCGGACCTTTTTGGCAGGACCGATCTCTCGAAAGCGCATCATGTCGGCCGGCCGGCAATTCGGATTCTCTTCAATCTCTTCGAGGATCATTCCGGAATCACCGGGGTCTTTCCAAGGGGGGGACGCGGTGCATCCCTACACCGCCGTCTCGGAGCGGATGTAGCTGAGGCGAACCTTTCCTTGCTTCAGATCGCGGTCGGCTTTCTTGTAGCGGTCGATCTCGCCGATGTCGTTCCAATACCCTCGCGTCACATAGCCGAAGAGCTTTTCATTTTGACGGAGCATCTCGACATAAGCGTCGGTGATCGAATAGAAAGTCCGCGGGGGAATATAATCCATCACGTGCGGCTCCAACACATGGACGCCGGTAAACATCAATCGCCGGGATTTCTCCGCGCTCCATGACATCTTTCCGAGAATGTTCCGGACCTGATCTTTGGGATCGATTTCGATCACCCCGAAGCGGTCCACTTCGGGATCTTCACGCAAGACCAGCGTCGCCGCCCCTTTCTTTCGATGATGGAACTCCACCAATTTATCCAGATTCAGATCGACAAGGATATCGGCATTAATCACAATGAAGGTTCCGCGCGCAATCGCCGTCTGAATATGTTTAATCCCTCCGCCGGTCCCGAGGATCTGCGGCTCTTCGGAGTAGGTGATGTTCATACCAAAGCGGAATCCATTGCCGATCTCCTTGATGATCTTATCGCCCAAATAATGCACGTTGATGAAGACATCGGTGATGCCATATTTCTTCAGAAGAAGGAGGGTGTAGTAGATCAGAGGCCGCTGCCCGACCGGCAGCAGGGGTTTCGGAAGATCATTGGTCAGAGGGCGAAGCCGCGTTCCGTAGCCGGCGGCCAAGATCATTGCTTTCATTTCTCTTGCAACTCCTCTACATATTCGGCCAGAAGGGCGTGCAGCGGCGCCAAGCGGCGGTCTTTCTGTAAATTTCGCTTCACCTTCCGGAGGGTCGGCGGAACATACTGGAGAAAATTCGGGTTCTTCTTTACCCGATCGATGTAAACGAACCGACCCGCCGCCTTTAAATTTCGCTGGATGCTGACCAAATCGAAATATTCCCGGAACATCTCCCGCTGCACCCGCTCTCCCGAGCGGGCCTCCCTCCTTTCAAGATAATCGTCGATCAGATCGTCGATCATCCGATCTGGAAGATCAATATAAGAATCCCGCAGCAGCGAGGCGAGGTCATAATGAGGCGGACCCATCAAGGCATCTTGAAAATCGATCACGCGGACCGCCACCCCGGCGGGATCGGATTGAATCATCAGATTCCGGCTGTGATAGTCGCGATGGGTAAAGACCTGCGGAAGAGAGGCCAATCGAAGGGAGATATCCGAAAAATAGGCCCGAATCGCCTCTCTCTGTTTTTGAGGAATCGGCTTCGCATTTCGGGCTTCGATGCCGTACTCAATGAAGTGATCGAACTCCCAGAGAAAGAGCGCCTGATCAAACGCACGATGATGCGCGATGCAGCCGTCAGAGGGGGCGGACGTTGCATCTAGCTGAATGGTCAGGAGGGTGTCGATCGCTTTTTGATAAAACTCTTTTTGGATCGCTTCGCTGCCGCTCTCCTGAATCTTCTGGGCCAGCGTCACATCGCCGAGATCTTCGAGGAGAAGCCATCCGCGCGCCGCATCATAAAAAAGAATCTCCGGGACGGCGACCTTGCAGGCACGAAGATGTCGTTGAACATTGATGAAGGGAAGCTCGGTGATCGAGATCGGAGCGCCGCTGACGGCCTCTTCGGAGGCTTTGAATCCCTCCGGCGCCGCCATTACCATCAAGATAAGTGAATGGGCCGACCCGTTTGTTTTCCATGAAACTCGGTGATAGGTGCGGTTGGAGGCGTCCCCCGCCAGCCGGGTGATTTCGATCTTTTCTGCCGAAAAACCGAGCGGGGCATTTAAGATTTTGTGAAGGTGATCTGAATCAATCATGGATATCCCAAAACCGCTGCTATTCTGCCATTAATTCTTTTTCCTGTCAATTGACCGGCGTCGCGTAGGGAGATGCTCTGACATAGGGCAAAGAACAGGGCGAGGCAGCGCCTCGCCCCTACAAAATTCCGCAATCCGATTCCGCAATCGCATCACCCCGACGGGGAAAACGAAAGGGGATAGAGCACCGTGGTGGTCCCCTGGGCGGCCGATGGAAATTTCCAGCGCAAAATTTCTTGGACGACCTCCTTCTCAAAGATCGGATCGGAGAGCGAGGAGTTCACGATGCGACATTCGACCACCTGTCCATGAGAAGAGATGACGAACTCCACCGTGAGGAATCCCTGCAATTCAGGTTTTCTCTGAAGCTGCCGATTGTATAGAAGCTGAAGCTTCTCCCGGTTGAGATGGACGACTCCGGAGATCGCCTCCTGATTTCTCTCGCCCGCACCTCCTTCTTGCGTAATCTTCGTCTGGGAGAGATCTTCTTGAACTACGGCGTGGCGCGTCTGGGTCAGCCGCGTCTCCTGTTCGGTCAAAGCCCGCTGGCGGATCTTTTCGATCTCCTCCTGCGCGAAGGAAGGAAGGGGAGGGGAAGTAGTAGAAGAAGGGGACGACGAAGAAAAGGACGAGGAAGAAGAGGACGAGGAAGAAGAAGATTTCTTCTCCGAGGAGGGCGGGGGGATTTCTTTAAGCGAGGAGAATCCCTTCCCGACGGAGGAGGGCGATCCCGATCCTTTGCTCCCTCCCAACAAACCGAGAAGGCCGACCTTCTTTACCTGCTCTTGCGGTGGCGCTTTCGGCGCTGCCGCCGGAGGCGCCTGTTCTGCTTTCTCTATTTTCGGAGCCGACTTCACCGGAGGAGTAAGGGGAGCCGGTTTCTCCACCTTGGGCGACTCCACTCTCG
>Ga0070739_10001618_pt1 | contig 32894 bp, 25 predicted proteins | sample Coa_R1_7_FD_66445 | JGI IMG/M metagenome (GOLD analysis project Ga0070739, IMG submission 66445) | Surface soil microbial communities from Centralia Pennsylvania, which are recovering from an underground coalmine fire - Coalmine... | ecosystem: Environmental > Terrestrial > Soil > Unclassified ...
GAAGCCGTCCATCTTGCCCCCGTCGATGTCGGCGAGCGCGTCTGGCTGCGTGTGCGGCCCGCCGGCGTTGGTCACCGCCGGATCGTGGTAGGGCTTCTGGCACCCGCCCGTCGCCGGGTCGGGCACGCATGGCACCTTCCCGGGGTGCCCGGCGAGCCCGGGGATCCCGTCCGCGCCCGGATACGTGCCGAAGTAGGAGTCGAACGAGCGGTTCTCCTGCATCACGATCACGACGTGCTTGATCAGATGGATCCCCGCACCCCGACGCACGTGACGGTGCGCGCGGCGCCGGTGATGCCGGACGTGCCGGGTGGCATGTCGCGCGCCCGCTGGCCCGGCAATGGCCGCGGGCGCGCTCGCGGCGATCGCCCCGAGCGCCGCCACGATCGCCAACGGCATCGCCAGAGGTCCCCGCCCGACTCCCATGGCAGCTTTGTACCACCAGTCACACAGCATGTCAAACACTGTGTCACTCAACTGCTAAGATGCCGCCGGTGAGCACCGCCGTCCAGCGCACGCGCCGCCGCGAGCAGCGCGAGAACACTCGCCGCGAGATCCTCGCGGCCGCCGACGGGATCCTGCGCGAGCGTCCGTACCGCGACCTCTCGATCGATCTCGTCATGGCCCAGACCGGACTGACCCGGACCGCCTTCTATCGCCACTTCGACGACGTCCCCGATCTCGTCCTCAGGCTGCTCGCCGAGGTCGGGCACGAGCTGTTCGCGGTCGCGGAGCGCTGGCGCCAGCGCGACGTGACCGAGTTCGCGCTCGCCGGACGGGAGGCCCTCAGGGGAACGGTCGACTTCTGGGTGCGCCACGGGCGCCTGATCCGGGCGGTCCACGACGCGGCGACAACCGACGAGATCGTCGAGGAGGGCTACCAGCGCTTCGTCGACCAGTTCACGGAGATCATCGCCGAGGGACTCCAGAGCCTGGCCGACCGCGGCTGGATCTCGGTCCCGGACGTCGGCGCGCTCGCCCTCGCGCTGAACCTGATGAACGAGGCGTTCCTGCTCGCCGAGTTCGGCCAGGAGCCGCTCGGCGATCCCGACGTCGCCGTCGCCACGCTCGAGACGGTCTGGCTGCGAGTGATCGCGCCGCCGACACCACCGCCGCCCGCCGCGTGAGCGCCCTCATCGCGACCGGGCTCGTCAAGCGCTTCGGCGATACCCGGGCGCTCGACGGGGTCGCCGTCACGGTCGCGCCCGGGGAGGTGCGCGGGCTGCTCGGCTTGAACGGCGCTGGCAAGACGACGCTGCTGCGGGTGCTGCTCGGGCTCGTGCGGGCCGACGCCGGCAACGTCGCGCTGCTCGGCTCCGGCGATCCCGAGCGGCGCCCGCGGGACGTGGCCGGCTGCGTCGAGGAGCCGAGCTTCTACCCGTACCTGACGGGCCGCGCGAACCTCGAGCTGCTCACCGAGCTCGACGGCACCCGCCGCGACGCGCCCGCCCGGATCGACACCGCTCTGAAACGCTGCGGCCTCAACGGCCGAAGCGACGACCGCGTTGCGGGCTACTCGACCGGCATGCGCCAGCGACTTCAGCTCGCCGCCGCGCTGCTTCGCGCGCCCCGGCTGCTGCTGCTCGACGAGCCCACCTCCGGGCTCGATCCGGCCGGCCTGCGCGACGTGGCGAGGCTCGTCCGCGAGCTCGCCGACGGGGGCGCCGCGGTTCTGCTGTCGAGCCATCAGATCGGCGAGGTCGAGGCGATCTGCGACACCTACACCGTGCTCCGCGAGGGACGCGTCGCCTGGGACGGCTCCGCCGCGGCGCTCCGCGCTCAGGCGCCGAGCTCGAACTGGGCGCTCGAGACGGCCGACGACGCGCGCGCGCTCGAGCTCGCCGAGCAGCTCGACCGGATCGGCGCCGGCCGCGCCGAGCATGGCGGGCTTCGGATCAGCGCCGAGGAGCTCGACCTCGACCGCCTGACCGTCGCCCTCGGCCGGGCCGGGATCGCGATCCGCCGTCTCGAACAGGTCTCGACGCCGCTCGAATCGATGTTCTTCACGCTGACAGCCAGATGAGCGCGACGCGGATCCCGAGCGCCCGTCTGCTCCTCGGCGCTCGCGCCCGCCGGCCGAGCCTGGCCGGCGCGGCCGCCGCCTTCCGCGTCGAGCGCCGCAAGCTCTCCGCGCAGCTCGCGATCCGCCTGGCCCTCCTCGCCGCCGCGCTCGGCCCGGTCGCCTTCGCCGGGATCCTCGAGCTCCAGAGCGGCAGCCCCGGCGACTCGCTGTACGGCGTCTGGGTGCACTCCTCGGGGTTCGCCGTGTCGCTCGTCGTGCTCGGCTTCGCGGGCTCGTGGGGGCTGCCGCTGCTCGTCGGGATCCTCGCCGGGGACCTGTTCTCCTCCGAGGACCGGCACGGCACCTGGAAGCTCGTGCTGACCCGCTCCAGCTCGCGCGGAGAGCTGTTCGCCGGCAAGGTGCTCGCGGCGGGCGCCGGCACGCTCGCCGTGCTCGGCCTCGCCGCCGCCTCGAGCCTGATCGCCGGGCTCGTGTTCGTCGGCCCCCACCACCTGGTCAGCCTCAGCGGCACGATCCTCTCTCCCGGCCGCTGCCTGTGGCTCGTGCTGGTCAGCTGGCTGCTGTGCGCGCTGCCGGCGCTCGCCTTCGCCGCCTTCGCCCTGCTGCTGTCGGTCGCCACCCGCAACGGCATCGTCGGCGTCCTCGCCCCCGCCATCGCCGCCCTCGTCATGCAGCTGCTGCTGCTGGGCGGCTCCGGCGTGTGGGCGCACACGCTGCTGATCTCGTGGGCGTTCGACGCCTGGCACGGTCTGTTCACGGCGCGTCCGTTCCTCGGCCCGGTCCTCGCCTCATCAGCGGTCAGCCTCGCGTGGATCGCCGTCTGCCTGGCGATCGCGTGGCGGATCGTCAGGCGGCGCGATTTCGCCGGTCCCCCTGTCTCCCGGCGCGACGGGTGGCGCACCCCCGTGCAGGTCGCGGCCGCAGCCGTCGCCGTCGTCGCGCTCCTCGTCGCGGCGGGCAACTGGGGCCCGGCGGGCATCACCGCCTCGCGCCTGAAGACCAGCCTGATCCCCGCCTTCGAGCGCCTGACCTTCCTCCAGCAGCGCGAGCTCGGCCGCACGATCGTCCCGGGCACGAAGCTCGACATCGTCCTGCCGAGCTGCAGCCACCGTGGCAGCGCGCCGCGCGGGCCCGGCGACTGGGTGTGCACGATCAACGTGCTGATCCCCTCCTCCAGCGGGTCGCTGCCGCCGCAGCCGACGCCCGTCACCTACGACGTCAGCGTCGCCTCGGACGGTTGCTTCAAGGCCGAGTCGCCACCCGCGTTCGTCGGCCAGCAGTTGATGCGCGACTCCTCCGGTGACGAGGTCGTCAACCCGCTCTACACGATCTACGGCTGCTTCAACGTGCTGTGAACGCCGCCGTCCCGGCCGCGAGCGGGATATCCTCCGCGCCGATGGCGGCGATCACCGGCCTCTCCGAGCTGAAGGCGAAGGTGGGCGAAGAGCTCGGCGTCAGCGACTGGTACGAGCTCACCCAGGACGAGATCAACGCCTTCGCGGACGCCACCGGCGACCACCAGTTCATCCACGTCGATCCCGAGCGTGCCGCCCAGACGCCGCTCGGCACGACGATCGCCCACGGGCTGCTGACGCTGTCGCTCGGGCCGAAGTTCTCCTACGAGGTGTTCTCGCTCGACGGCTTCGACTTCGGGCTGAACTACGGCTACAACCGCGTCCGCTTCCCGGCCCCGCTGCCGGTCAACTCGCGGCTGCGGATGCGGGCCGTGCTCTCCTCGGTCGAGGAGATCCCGGGCGGCGCGCAGATCACGATCACGCAGACGTTCGAGCGCGACGGGTCGGAGAAGCCGGTGTGCGTTGCGGAGCAGCTGGTTCGCGTCTACGGCGGTAGCGGCTGAGCGAGGTGGGCTCGCTGTCGGGCGCCAGCACCGGGAGCCCCGCCGCCCGCCAGCCCTGGAAGCCACCGATGACATCGGTGGCCCGCGCGAACCCCAGCTCCTGAAGCGTCACCGCGGCGAGGCTCGACTGGTAGCCCTCGTCGCAGAGCAGCACCACCCAATCGTCCAGGCCCGGAGCGCGCGGATCGCGGTGCTCGCAATCTGGGTCGAGCCGCCACTCGAGCACGTTTCGGCCGATCACCAGCGCGCCCGGCACGAGACCGTCGGCCGCGATCTGGCCCTCGGTGCGGATGTCGATCAGCGCCGCGCCGGCCTCCATCGCCTCCGCGGCCGCCGGGGGATCCAGTCGCGCCAGACGGGCCTGAGCGCTACGGAGCAGCTGATCGATCGTCGTGCGGGCGATGGCGCGAAAGCTACCCGCCCTGCGCTCGAGCAAGCACGCCGCGGCAACTGCGGCGATCATCCAGCGCATGCCCGCGCCTGAGCTCGTCCACCCCGTGCCGGTCGAGGAGATCCCCGCCTGGACGCGGGCGATGGCATCGACGTTCCTCGGCGATCCCGATGGCGACGGCACCGCCCGCCGCATCGGTCTCCTCACGCGGGACTGGGAGCCCGAGCGGGCGTGGGGCGCGAAGGCTGGTGGGCGCTTCGTCGCCACGCTGCGCACCGACGCCCGGTCGCTGACCGTCCCCGGAGCCGGCACCGACACCAACGAGCTCGTCGTCGACGCGCTCACCAACGTCACGACCGCCGCCACCCACCGTCGCCGCGGCCTGCTCACGCAGATGCTCGGCGAGTCGCTCACCGCCGCGCGCGACCGAGGCGACGCGGCGAGCATCCTGATCGCCGCCGAGTGGCCGATCTACGGCCGCTTCGGCTATGCGCCCGCGACCCTGGCCGCCAACTACGTCCTTCGCCGCGGCCGTCCCGGCGCAACCGTCGCCGGTGACCCGAGCCGGCTACGACAGGTCGAGAGAGACGAGTTCGCGCAGCTGGCGCCGGCCGTCTACGAGCGCGCCCGCCGCCGCCGCGCCGGCCAGCTCGAGCGCGACCGGCGCTGGTGGGACCGGGTGCTCGGCGGCGACGGCCTCGAGCCATCCCCGGACCTGCCGCACAACTGGCTGGTCCACGAGTCCGCCGATGGGCCGGACGGACTGCTCGCCTGGCGCGAGACAACAGGCCATTTCGGGCTGATCCCTCCTTACGGGCGGATCGACGTCTGGACGCTGGCGACCGCGACCGACGCCGCCTACCGCGACAGCTGGGCCTACCTCTCGGGCATCGACGTCAGCGACGAGATCCACCTCTACAACCGGCCGGCCGACGAGCCGGCGCGCTGGCTGCTGCACGACGCGCGCACGCTCGTCATGACCGAGCACGTCGACTTCACGTGGCTGCGGATCCTCGACGTCCCGAAGGCGCTCAGCGCGCGTCGCTACGCCACGAGCGACGAGCTCGTCCTCGAGATCAGCGACGACGCGAAGCCGAGCTTCGTCGCCGGGCGCTACCGACTGCGCGACGAGGAGGGCACCGCCAGCTGCGAACGCACGGACGCCGCCCCGGATCTGGAGATCACCCAGACCGCCCTCGCCTCCCTCTACCTCGGCGGCTTCAGGCTCAGGCAGCTCGCACCGGAGTCCGCTCGCGAGTCGACGCCGGGTGCTCTGCACCGCCTCGACCTGATGTTCTCGACCTCGCTCGCGCCCTGGAACGCGACCTGGTTCTGAGCCGTACCATCCCAGTCGGTGTCTGCGCGTAAGGGTCTCGTCTGCCTGCTCGCCTGCCTCGTCGCCGGCGGCGTTGCCATTGCCGCCGGCGACGCCGATGCCAGCGCCGGGCCGGTCCTCCGCGACGCCGACGGGCTGCACATCCTCAGCCAGCGCCAGCTCGACCCGCGCCTGATCGAGCTGAGCGTCAAGACCAGCGCGCTTCCCGACCCGGCCGGGATCCGCATCCTGCTCCCGTCCGACTACGCGCGCCACCCCCACCGCCGCTACCCCGTCTTCTACCTGCTCGACGGCACCAGCGGCCACGCGTCCGACTGGACGACGATGGGCGGCGCCGAGCAGACGACGGCGGGGCGGGAGCTGATCGTCGTGATGCCCGACATCACGCTGAACGGCGACGGCGGGGGCTGGTGCACGAACTGGCCCGACGGCGCGGAGCGCTGGGAGACCTTCCACATCGGCCAGCTGATCCCGTTCATCGATCGCAACCTCCGCACGCGCGCCGGGCGCAACGGCCGCGCGATCGCCGGCCTCTCGCAGGGCGGGTTCTGCTCGATGAGCTACGCCGCCCGGCACCCGGATCTGTTCGCCACCGCGCTCGCGTACTCGGGCGCGCCCGACATCTACTACGACGCCGACGCGCGCGCCGGGGCGTCGCTGATCATCAACGCCACCGAGTTCGGGCTGACCCGAGTCGCTCCGGACACGTTCTTCGGAAACCCGGTCAGCGACGGGATCAACTGGGCCGCGCACGATCCGACCACGCTCGCCCCCAACCTCCGCCACACCCGCCTCTACATGTACTTCGGCAACGGCTTCCCGGGGCCGTACGACTCCGGCGCCCCCAGCCCGGAGGCGATGGGCATCGAGGGCGCGGTCTGGCGCGACAACATCGACTTCCACAACCGCCTCGACGCGCTCGGCATCCCGAGCCTCTACGACCCGTACGGGAACGGCACGCACGCGTGGCCGTACTGGGCCCGGGACCTGCGCTGGTCGATCGGCCCGCTGATGCGCGACTTCGCCCATCCGCTGCCCGTCCCGCGGACGATCACCTTCGAGAGCGCGGACGACGCGTTCTCGGTGTTCGGCTGGACCGTCCAGATGCACCGCAGCGTCCGAGAGTTCGCGACGCTTCAGGACGCCGGACGCGGCGGCTTCACGCTCGCCGGCAGCGGCTCTGGCACGGTGACCACGCCGCCGTCGTTCATCGCCGGGCGCCCCTACGCGATCGTCCTTCAGCCGACGGGCGCCCGGCGCGCGCTGCTCGTGCGACGGGCGGGCCGCAACCGGCGGCTTCGCTTCGACGTCCCGCTCGGTCCGTCCAATCCCTACCAGCAGGACACGGCTCAGGCGCAGGCGGCCGGGACGCACGTGTACCTGACGCACGTCACGATCAGAGCGCTGCCGTGAGCACGGCGAGCCTCGAGACCCTCGATCGCGTCGCCCGTCCGCCCGGGCCGTTCCGAGGCCTGGACCGCTGGGTCCTCCCGACGCGCCTGCTCGGGTGGACCGAGGAGGCGCCCGAGCGCTATCTGCTCGACGTGCCGTTCGTGCCGGCGATGCTCCTCACGTGCTCGGCAGAGGACTGCCGGGTGATCTTCACCGAGCGCGACGGCGCGCTCCTGTTCGGCGAGGGTCTCAAGCGCTTCGCGCCTCACGAGGCGATGTTCGGCCACGACGCGATCGCATCGCTCGACGGCGAGGACCACACCCGGTTTCGGCGCCACCTCACAGCCGCGTTCCACGGCGAGGCGCTGAAGGGCTACGAGCAGGCGATCGTCTCGACCACCGAGCGCGCCGTTGGCGGCTGGCCGCGTCGCCGGCCGGTCGCCTTCGCCGAGCTGACCCGCGAGCTCGCGCGCGACGTGATCGTGACCGTTGTGTTCGGGGTCACCGACCCCGGCCGCGCGCGGCGCCTGCGCTCGGCGCTCGACCGTCTCGATCGCGCGCTCAACTCACTGGAGATGGCGGGCCGCCTCGCGGCGGCGATCCTGATGCGCGGGCGCTGGGCGCCCTACCCCCGGATCAAGGCGATCCACCGGGAGATCGAGGCCGTCACGCGCGAGGAGATCGCCGAGCGCCGCGCCGCCCCGGGAGCAGACGAGCGTCCGGATTGCCTGGCGCGCTTCCTCGCCGCCGCCGAGGAGCCGGGCGACGCCGTCTCCGACGACGAGGTGATCGCGGCGCTGCGCGTCCTGGTGATCGCCGGCTGGGCGACGACCGCCAACACGCTGGCGTGGATGGCCGAGCGCCTCGCCCGCCACCCAGAGGCACTCGCGGCCTGCGAGGCCGACGCCGACGGCGGCCCCGGCCGCTACCTGACCGCCACCGTGCAGGAGACGCTCCGTCTGCGCCCGCCGGTCCCGGTCACGCTCCGCTACGTCGCGCGCGACTTCGATCTGCGCGGGCTGCACCTCCCCGCCGGCACGCTCCTCGCCACCGACATCGAGCGGATGCACCTGCGGCCCGACGTCTATGAGCAGCCACGCCGCTTCCGCCCCGAGCGCTTCCTCGAGCAGCGGCCCGGCACCTACACGTGGATCCCGTTCGGGGGTGGGGTTCACCGCTGTATCGGGGCGGGATTCGCGCTGACCGAGGCGCGTCTGATCTTCGCGACGCTGCTGCAAGAGGTGACGTTCGCCCCCGAGCGCGCGCGGGGCGAGCCCTCGAGCCGCCGCACCCTGATCACGGCGCCGGGCCGCCGGGCGACGGTCACCCTGGTTCCGCGGCCCTGAACCCGGCCGCCAGCCGCGTCAGCTCGTGGCTCTCGATCACCCGGTCGACGAGCCCGTAGTCCCGCGCCTCCTCGGCGGTGAAGTAGCGGTCGCGTTCCATGTCGTCATGGACGCGCTCGACGTCCTGACCGGTGTGCTCGGCGTAGATCTCGTCGAGGCGGGCGCGCAGCTGGAGGATCTCGCGCGCGTGGATCTCGACGTCGGCCGATTGCCCCTGGAAGCCGCCGCTCGGCTGGTGGATGAGGATTCGGCTGTTGGGCAGCGCCATCCGCTTGCCCTGCGCGCCCCCGGCCAGCAGCAGCGAAGCGGCGCTCATCGCGATCCCGAAGCAGATCGTCTGCACGTCGGGCTTGATGAAGCGCATCGTGTCGTAGATCGCGAGCCCCGCGTAGACGACGCCGCCCGGCGAGTTGATGTAGAGCGAGATGTCCTTGCCGGGATCCTGGCTCTCGAGGTGCAGCAGCTGGGCGACGACGAGATTGGCCGTCTCGTCCTCGATCGGGGTTCCGATGAAGATGATCCGCTCGTTCAGGAGACGCGAGTAGATGTCGAACGAGCGCTCGCCGCGGGGGCTCTGCTCGACGACCATCGGGATGAGGGTCATGGCGCTATCCTTTCGACAACCGACTGGTTGACACAACCGGTCGGACAATAGCAACCATTTGGTTGTCAACCGTGGCACCATCTGGTTATCGGCTGAAGAGGAGGCGAGATGGCGGTCGACGAACGTGAGCTGGTCAGACGCGAAGTGGAGATCGAAGCCGCCCCGGAGCAGGTCTGGGACGCGCTCGTCGACGAGGAGCGCCGGGAGGCGTGGCTCGAGCCCGATCCCGAGCGCGAGCTGCGGATCGAGACGGCCGCCGCCCCGGAGTGGCTGGTCTGGTGGTGGTGGCACGGAGACGAGCCGCCGCACCGCGTCGAGGTGGTGCTCCTGCCGGTGCCGTGCGGCACGCGCGTGATCGTCACCGAGAGCGCCCCGGCCGTGTTCCCGCTCGCGCGGATGGCCGGCGCATTCGCGCTCGCGCTCGCGCCTGCGTGATCGAGCCACTCGACCTCGTCTTCGGCGCGCTCGCCGATCCCACCCGGCGCGGCGTCGTCGAAGCCCTGCTCGCCGAGGGCTCGACATCGGTTCCCGCGCTGAGCCGGCAGCTTCCGATCTCGCGTCAGGCGATCGCCAAGCACCTGTCGATCCTCGACGGCGCCGGACTGGTGGAGCGCGCTCCGGGAGACGGTGGCCGCGAGGTCCGCTACCGCCTGCGCGAGGGTGCCCTTCGCCCGGCGGCGGACTGGCTGGCCGAGGCCGACCGGGCCTGGGACCGGCGCCTGCGAGCGCTCAAGCGCTCGGTTGAGTCCCGCCCGGGGCGCTGAGGAGATCGCCCGCGCGGTCCCCGAGCTCACGCGCGCGGTCGCCGAGCCCGCTCGCGCGGTCCCCGAGCTCCCGCGCATCGCCCGGGCGCAGCGTCACCTCGAGGACGAGGTCGGCGACCCGCTCTGGGTCATCCCAGACGGCGAGGTGGCCCATGCCCTCCAGGGGAACGTACTCGGCGTCGGGGAGCAAGCGCCGCATCCGCACGTAGTGCCGCGGCCAGCGGATCAGCCGGTCCCTGGTTCCGTACATGATCCGCACCGGGCATTCGATCGGTCCGAGGTCGCCGAACATCGTCGTGCGCCGCCCGAGGGCGAGCGTCTCGTGGAGCGCCTGGCATCCGGCGGCGCCCTCGAACATCAGCCTTGCCTGGTCAGCCGTGAGCCGCGTGCCCGGCGCCACCAGGTCGCGCAGCGCGAAGCGCCGCAGGCGCGGCCGGGCGGCCATCGGGCTGATCCACCAGTTGCCGGCCCGCATCGCGATCGCGTTGCGAACGAAGTAGAGCGCGATCGTCAGGTCCTCGCGGCTGTTCGGGTACCAGCCGCCCGCGGGACAGATCGCCGACACCGACAGCGCGCGGCCGCGCGCGGCGAGGACGAGCGCCAGCCAGCCGCCCAGCGAGCTGCCGACGAGGTGGGCGCGGTCGAAACCGATCTCGTCGAGCTGGCGCTCGAGCGCATCGGCGAACATCGAGTCGGTGATCTTGGCTCCAGGCTCGACCTCCCGGCTGCCGTGGTGCCCGACGAGGGTCGGCGCGAAGACCTCGTGGTGGGCTTCGAGGCGCGGCAGGATCGGTCGCCACGTCGACCACGTGTCGGTGAAGCCGTGGAGCAGAACGAGCGGCTCCCCGGAGCCTGCCCGGTAGAAGGGTTCGGCCGGCGCCAGTGGATGGCGCCGGCGACGAGTGCTCAGGCGCCTACCGATGGCCGCCGTTGAGCGCGCTCGTGCGGATCGGCTCCCAGGCCTCTTCGACCGAGCGTCCGTAGTCGCGGACGAACTCGCGGAACTCGCGGTGCGAGATGTTCGCGTGCAGCTGCCCGACGTTCGTCTCGAGACTGGCGATCAGCGACGCGATCGCTGGCGAGGGGGTCGTCCCGTCCGCGGCTGACCGGTTTGAGGAAGAGCGCTTGAGAAGTACGGACATCAGTGACCTCGCTCTGTGTGGGAAACGCGCGAGTGAGGGGCTCGCGCGGCCGGACAACCGACTTCACTCGGATTATTCGGCATCCGACGACAGAATATTAGTGTGCTGCTCGACAAATACGCCATACGTCCAGAAACGCCGTCCAGGAGCCGTCCAGGCGGTCGGCCCGGCGGTCCTGATCTCTAGCGGTCGATTTCGGCGATCGGCGCGGGCCGGCCGATGAAGTAACCCTGGGCGTAGTCGATGCCGAGGTCGCGCACCCAGCGCAGGATCGCGCGGTCCGATACGAACTCGGCGATCGTCTTCTTGCCCATTCCGCGGGCCATGTCGATGATCGAGCGCACGATCAACTGGTCGGTCTCGCTGTCGGGGAGATCGCCGATGAAGTCGCCGTCGATCTTCAGGTAGTCGACCGGCAGGTGCTTGAGGTAGTAGAAGGACCCGAAGCCCGTGCCGAAGTCATCGAGCGCGAACTCGCAGCCGAGGTCGCTGATCGCGCTCGCCAGCTGCTTGGCGTCCTCCATGTTGGCGATCGTCGCCGTCTCGGTCACCTCGAAGATCAGGCTGCCCGGCTCGACGGCGTGGTGGCGGAGCTCGGCCTCGATCAGCTCCGGGAGCGTCGCGTCGCCGATCGAGGTGCCCGACAGGTTGATCTCCAGGGCGCGCTCGGGCGACTCGCGCAGCCAGCCTGCCATCGCCCCGATCGCATGCGAGACGACCCAGCGGTCGATCGCGAGCATCAGCCCGAGGCGCTCGGCGCTCGGCAGGAAGTGAGCCGGCGTGAGCAGCTTCCCGTCCTCGTCGGGCAGGCGCAGGAGGACCTCGTGGCGCGTCACCCGGTTGGCGACCAGGTCGAGGACGGGCTGCGCGTACAGCTCGAAGCCGTCCTCGTCGATCGCCTGGCGCAGGCGCTCTGCCCAGCTCAGCCGCGCAGCCATCCGAGCTTCGTGGGCGCGCTCGGGGGCCGTCACCGAGATCCCGTCGCGCCCCGAGCGCTTCACCTCGTACATCGCGAGGTCGGCGTCGGCGAGGACCTGGCTGACCTCGGCGTCCCCGGCTTGGATCACCGTGACGCCGATCGAAGCCGTCATCGACACGCGCTGGCCACCGATCGCCACGCTGTGCTGCCGGATCGCCCCGAGCAGATCCGTCCCGACTCGGCGCCCGCCCGCCGCGTCGGCGCCGTCGAGGAGCACCGCGAACTCGTCGCCTCCCAACCGGGCCATCTTGTCGGTGTCGCGCAGACGTCCCTGAAGCAGGGTGGCGATGCTCCGGATCAGCTCGTCGCCGGCGCCGTGGCCGAGCGTGTCGTTGACGTACTTGAAGTTGTCCAGGTCGAGCATCAGCAGCGCCGCCGACTTGCCGTGGCGGCCGATCCGGTCGATCGCCTGCTGCAGCTCGTGCTCGAAGCGACGGCGGTTGAGCAGCCCGGTGAGGCCGTCGTGATTGGCGAGCCGCTCGAGCTCGCGCTCCGAGCGCTTCTGGCGCGTGAGGTCGTGGAAGCTCCACACCCTGGCGGTCGCGGTCCCACCGACGCGCTGGGGCATCGAGAAGCGCTCGAACACGCGCCCGTCCTCGAGCTCGAGCACGTCATAGCTCGACTCCTCGGGGTACTGGTTGATCTCCCGAACGCGCTCGAGGAATCGCTCGGGCTCGGTGAGCTGGCTCTGCACGTAGCGCAGCGCGCGCTCATCGTCGCGCGTCTCGAGCACCTCGCGCGGGATCCGCCACATCTCGGCGAACCGGCCGTTGTGGCTCACGATCCGGCCGTTGCCGTCGACGACGAGGATTCCGTCGGCGGTCGACTCGAGCGTCGCCGCCAGCAGCGACAGCGTCGAGGCCATCTCCTCCTTGGAGCTGTTGAGCGCCGCCGTGCGCTCCTCGACGAGATGCTCCAGCGAGCGCGAGAGCGCCTCTGAGGCCGCGAAGCCCACCGCGTTCTCGAGCGCGGCGCCGGCGAGCGAGGCGATGTAGGCGGCGAGGCGCTCCTCCTCGAGGCCGAACAGCCCAAGCCCGCGGTCGCTGGCCACGAGGCAGGCCTCCGCCTGGTCGCGGACGCGGATCACCGCGCACAGCAGGCTCTGCGCCCGCGGATCGGGTTCGCCCGGCTGCGCCGCGAGCGTCTCGACGGTGACGGTCACCCCCGAGAGCAGCGCACGGACGACCGCCTCACGGACCTCAGGACCGTCGATCGTCCCGAGCGCGAGCTCGAGGGCGCCCGTATCGTCGCCCGGCAGGCTGAAGACGCTTAGCTCCTCGACCCTGAGGAGCGCGCTCGTCGCCTGCCTGACCGCATCGAAGATCGCATCACGCGTCAGCGCGGAGGCGATCGAGCGTCCGCAGTCGAGGACCGCGTCGAAGCGGTCGGCAAGCGACAGCGTGACGGGCGGCGCGGGCTCGGACCCGGATGGCGGCAGCAGCCCGGCCAGCTCTCGCTCGGCGCGCTCGAATCGCGCCGTCGCCTCGACATCGCCGGGCCGCGCGGCGAGCTCGAGCTCGGCCAGCGCGCGGGAGCTGAGCGCGAGCTCGAGCCGGGCCCCCTGCGCCTCGGCGACCGCCAGACTGCGGCGCAGCCCGCGCCGCGCCCGGCGGGGATGGCCCGACAGGGCGGCGATCAGGGCGTGCTCGCGCAGCGCGTGGGGGAGGTTGTTGCGGTAGAAGCGCGCCAAACGCAGCGCGCGGCGAGCGACCCTGCGCGCCCGGCGTCGGCGGCGGGTCTGCGGCGGCCCGATCGGGGAGGCCTCCGAGATGGCCGTGCGAAGCGCCGTCGCCAGCCACGGCAGCACCGGCGCCACGTACTCCTGGCGCAGGCCCGCCCGGCGGACGAGGCCATCGGCGCGTTCGAGCGCGGCGATCGCGGCGTCCGTGTCGCCCGCGGCGAGGTGGCGCAGCGCGTCCGCCTGCAGGGTCTCGGCGCCGGTGTGCACGTCCGCGCTGAGGTTGGCGAGCGCCTCGTCGACCAGCTCGGCAGGCGCGTGGCCCGAGGTTGCCTTGGCCCACACGCCGAGGCTGATGCCCTGGGCCTGCGCGTCGCCGAGCGCGACGGCGGCGCTGTGGACCTGACGGCTCACCTCGGCGGCCTCGCGCAGCTGGCCGAGACGGTAGTGACAGAACGCGATGTGCCAGCGGGCGGTGCTCATCTCCCACTGATCGCCCGTCTGCTCGAGCAGCCGAACCGCTTCGCGCAGGCTCTCGAGCGCCTCCTCGTAGCGCGAGGCCCCGTACAGCACGATGCCCTGGAAGTGCAGCGTCTGGCCCTCACCCCAGACGTCCCCGAGGCCGCGGCGGATCTCCAACGAGCGCTTGGCGTACGCGATCCCCCGCTCGAACCAGGGGATCATCGTCATCACCGGCGCGTGCTCGGAATAGGCCTGGGCGAGCTGCGGCGTCGGCGGATAGCGCTCGGCCAGGTTCATCCCTCGCAGGTGCGCCCACGCGCACGGCACCTTTCCCGAGGAGAACCAGTAGGCGTGCGCCAGCTCGCTGTAGAGATGCATCGCGACCAGCTCGCGCTCGGCGCCGGCCAGCCCCCGCCTGCCGAGTTGCCGCGGCGCGAGGCTGTGCACCACCTGGACGAGAACCTCGACGAGGAGCAGGGCGAAGCGGCTGATCCCCGTGCGCGGCACGCGGTGGCCGAGCCTCCGCAGCCCGCTCTCGAGCCGTTCTGCGGCATGCGCGACGTCGCCGCGCTTGAAGGCCAGCTCGCCGAGCTTGCCCTCGATCTCGCCGATGTGGAGCTCGTCGCGGCTGGCGTCCTGGGCGGCCTTCAGGTGCTGCTCGGCGATGTCGTACTCCCCACGCAAGAGGGCGATGTCGCCGAGTCCCTCCTGGATGCGGCGCACCGACTCGAGGTCGTCCGGGTCGACGCCGCGCGCCGCGATCGCGTAGTAGCGCTGCGCGATCTGGAGCGAGTAGCGCCGGCACGCGTCCTCGGCGGCGGCGAGCGCGTGCGGGACGGCCTGGGCCGTCTCGCCGGCCGCGTCGAAGTGGTAGGCGAGGTCGAAGACGAGTCCTTCCCGAGTCGCCTCGAGCTGCTCGGCGAAGTCGAGGTGGAGCCTGCGCCGCCGCTTCTCCGGAAGCCGTGCGAGCAGCGCTTCGCGCAGCTTGTCGTGCACGAACATCCACACCCCTCGCCCGACCAGCAGCCATACGACATGACGCCGCCGTGCCTCCTCGAGCGTCGCGACGACGTCGGGCGCGGGCCGGCGCACGAGTTGAGCGATCGTCTCGGCCGAGAACTGCTTGCCGAGCACCGCCCCCACCGACAGCACCTCGAGCACGTCGGGGGGAAGCTGCTCGATCCGCGCCGCCGCCATCTCGGCGGCGTGCAGCGAGGCCTGGGTGTCCGGCAGCCGCCCGCCCTCGAGCTCCCAGCGCCCGCCGCGGCTCGTCAGGACAGCCGCCTCGACGAGCCCTCGGACCACCTCCACGGCCATGAACGGCAGCCCGGCCGAGGCCTCGGCGACAACCTCGCGAAGCTCCGGCGGGACCTTCCCGGCCATCGACTCGACCAGGTCCCCCACCTCCTCGGGGCTCAGCGGCCGCAGCGCAAGTCGCTCACCTGCGGCTATCAGCCGCAGCCCGTGGTCGGCCGAGACCTCCTCGGAGCGGAACGCCGTCACGACGAGCACATGTCGCGCGCCGGCCGGCGCCTTCAGCTCCGACCACTCGCGTAGCAACTCGACGCTCAGCTCGTCCGCCCACTGGAAGTCGTCGAGCAGAACCAGGGCGGGCCGCTCCTCGGTGCCGAGCGCATCGATCAGCCGCGCGAGCGCCCGGCGCGTCAGGGCGGGTCCGTGCGCGGCGTCGGCGCCGGCTCCGATCGCCGCATCCGGGGCGAGCAGCGCTCCGAGCGACGGCAGCGCAGCCGCGAGGGCCGCCTCGAGGCCGGTGAGGTGCGCGCGGAGGCGATCGGCGAAAGCGCCGTTGCGCTCAGCCTCGGCGACGACTGCCCGGATGACTCCCTCGAGTGCCTGGTAGGGACGGTGGGCCGTGCGGTCGACGCCCTGCCCGTGCAGCGTCCAGATGCCGGCGACCGCGCCCTGGCGCTCGAGCTCGGCCATCAGCGCGGTCTTGCCACCACCCGACTCGGCCTCCAGCAGCGCCAGCGACCCGCGGCCCTCGCGCGCGGCCTCGAGCCGGCTGCGGAGCGAACCGAGCTCGCGGTGCCGGCCGACCAGCCGTGGGGTGCGCAGCGTCGGGAGCACCTCGTCGCCGCCGATCTCGAGGTCGTCCGGGTCCTCTCCGCGCTGGAGCTTCTCGAGGATCCGGGTGAGGTCGGCGGCCGCAGCGCCGGCGGTGCGGTAGCGGTCCTCGGGACGCGCGCACAGCAGGCGGTCGAGGACGCGCTGAAGCGCAGGGGGCGCTTCGGCCCGAAGCGACGCGATCTCCGGCGTGCGGGGAGACAGGTGCGCGCGCAGAACGTCCCCGACCGTCTCTCCCTCGAAGGGCGGCCGGCCGCCGAGGCACTCGAACAGCAGCGCACCCACCGAATAGAGGTCGGAGCGAGCGTCGACGGGCGCCTGGATGAGGCCGGCCTGCTCGGGGGAGAGGTGGCGCACGGCGCTCGCGTCCAGGTCGTGATGGCTCGCCGGAACGCCGCGAGCGAGCCCGAGATAGGCGAGCACCCCATGGTCGGCGGCCTCGCCGACGATCACCGCCCCTGGCTGGACGTCGAGATGCACGAGCGAGAGGCCGTGCAGGGTCGCGAGGCCGAGCAGGACGTCGCGGACCACGAGCACCGCCTCCTCGATATCGAGCGGGCCCTCGCGCAGGCGTTCGGAGAGCAGCGTTCCAGCGACGTGCGGGCGAACCGCGTAGACGAGATCGCTTCGACCGCCGACGTGCGTCAGCGCGGCGAGATGGGGGCTCGGATGCTCCTGGAGGAGCCGCAGCTCGAACTCGATCCGCGAACGCAGGTCCTCGCCGGCGCCGGCGCCCTGGATCGCCCCGACGACGACCGGCAGGCCCGTCGCCCCGTCGTGCGCGACCAGCTCCTGGACGCCCAGCGCCTCGCGCATCAGGACCTCGAGCCGGAAGCGGCGGTCGAGCGTCTGCCCGAGCAGCGAGTTGATGGCGGTCCGGTCCCCCGCGGGCATCTAGTTTCAATCGGCAGTTCGGAGCAAACCTTGAGGCGCGTACAGTGACGCCGATGCGAGGGGTCAAAGACGCCCGTCCCGACCTCAGCGCCGCCGTGCGGTTCGAGGTGTACGGCCTGCGGATCAGGCTCGACGGAGATTGGCCCGAGGTGATCGAGGCGCTCACCGATGATTTCGCCTGGTTCCTGGCGGCCCCCGACCCGGACGGAGGCCGGACGCCGGCCGGTGATGTCTCGGTCTCCGTGCACCGGCGCCCGCCGGACCCGAAGCGCTTCGGCGCGATCCCGCAGAGCTTCATCACGAGCCGCAACGTCGTCTTCCAGGACGGGGAGAGCACGATCGTCGACTACGGCACCGCGCTCGCCGTGTACGACCGGCAGCGCGACCGCTTCGAGCTCGAAGGCGAAGACGAGCAGCTCGTACACGAGGCCGCCTATCTGTTCCTGCTCTCGCGGATCGGCCGTCACCTCGACAGCTCGAGGCTGATGCGCATCCACGCCCTCGGGCTGAGCGGCGCCCAGGGAGCGGTGCTCGTGCTCCTGCCGTCGGGGGGCGGCAAGACCACGCTCGCCCTGCGTGCGCTGCGCGAGCCGGGCGTCGGTCTGCTGTCCGAGGACACGCCGGTGCTCGACCGGCGCGGGCTGGTGCACCCGTTCCCGCTGCGAATCGGCGTCAACGAGGAGGACGCCCACCTGCTGCCCGACGGAGCCGTGCGCCGGATCGAGCGTCTCGAGTACGGACCGAAGCTGCTGCTCTCGCTGGATGCCTTTCGCGACGCGGTGCAGCCCGAGCCGCAGCCGCTCGCGCACGTCGTGATCGGCCGCCGCTGGCTGTCGGCGTCCGCGAGCCTCGGTCCGCTGCCGCGCCGCGCACTGGGCGGGCCGCTGATCCGCGACGGGGTCATCGGCCTGGGCGTCGCGCAGATGATCGAGTACGTCCTGCGCCAGGGCCCTGCGGACTTCCTCGGGCAGGGCGGGGTCGCGCTCTCACGCGCCGCCTGCTGTGCGCGCGCTCTGATGAGCGCGCGCGCCTGGCGGCTCGAGCTCGCCCGGGACCCGGAGGAGAACTGGAGCGCGCTGCGCCAGCTGCTGGAATGACGCGGGCGAGCATCGCGCGGCGGCTGGCGCGCCTCGCGGTCCGCACCGGCGGCGGCCCACTCCGGCCGTTCTGGGCGCTCGGGCACGCAGCCGTGATCCGGCTCGTCGCCGCTCGTCTCACCCGCGGCCTCGCGGGCGCGCGCGTGTACCTGAAGGGTGGCTTCGGGTACGGCCGCGCCGTCTACGGCCTGTCGGACGTCGACATGGTGGTGGTGGCTTCATCGAACGACGCGGTCCGTGTCGTCGAACAGCGCTGGGCACGGCTCGCCCGCCGCTCCGCGGTCCTGCGGGAGCTGTTCAACGACGGAACGGTGTGGGCGTACGACGCGCCCGGCCTGGAGCGCCTCGCCGCACCGGGCGAGAGCTACCTGACGTTCGGGCTCGCCGGCCCTGGGCCCGACCGGCCGGCCCTGATCGGCGCGAGCGCGCCCCGGGATCCGATGGCTCTCCTCGACCATCCGGGTCTTTACGGCGCGACGCTCGAGTGGCGCCGGCTCGGCACTCGCCGGCGCCCGCCGGAGCCGGAGCACGGCGCCGAGCGCAGCACGATCCCCGCCTGGCTCGAGCTCCGCTTCCTCTGGAGCCTCGCCTTTCTCGCCTGCGCGGAGCCCGGACGGGCGAGCACCGCCTACACCGCCCAGAAGCTGATCGCGGATGCCGCGCGGATCAGGCTGTGGCTCGAGCATGGGGAGCGGCACTTCGAGCGCGATGCCTGCCTGCGCTCCGCCCGACACCGGATTCCCGAGGAGGACGACGCGCTCGACATCGCGCTCTCGCTCGGCGGCCGGCTGCACCGCTTCCCCCGCCCACCCCTCGAGATCGCGCTGCCGTTCCTCGTGCGCAGCTCGCAGGCGGTCACCCGCCACCTGAGCGATACCCGAGGCGGCGAGAGGACCGCGGTGCGGCTGCTCGGACGCCCGGACGGCGAGCTGCCGCTCGCCGACTGGCGGGCGCGGGCGATCCCCGGAAGGATCGACGTCCTCCTCGACCCCCGTCCCGACGACCCGGGCGACCCGAAGGCGATCGCCGCCGCCGCGCGAGACAGCAGACCGGACCGTTTCCCGGTGCTGCGCAGCGGCGAGCTGATCGTGCTGCCGACCACCGAGGTCTGGCACCGAGGGCGTCTGCGCGGCGTCGAGTCACCGCTCACCGACCCGGTTTCCTTTGCGCTCCTGGAGGGCGCCGCGGAGGCGATCTTCCCGGGCCAGGCGGGCCTCTCGGCACATGACTGCGCGCGCCGGGCCGTCGCCGAGCACCGCTCCTGGCTCGCCCTCGGCACAACCGCCGAGGGCGAGACCCTCCCCTACTGGGCCGAGCCGGTCGAGCCGGCCGGCGCGGCTCGTCGGGCTGGGCTGCTCGGCGCCGCGCGGGCGGCGCTGTGGCTCGAGTCGATCGAGCGCGGCACGCCCGAGCTCGCGCTCGGTGGCGCGCAGACCGCTGAGCTGCTGGCCGCTCGGAATCCCAGCGGCGAGGACATCGAGGACCTCGCCGGGCTCGAGCGGACGGTCACGTGGCTGACCCCGTACTCGGCATCCGGCGGGCGAGTTGGATAGCGTTTGGGGAAGTGGAGGTGCGTCGACCGCCAGCACAGCTGCCGGATGAGCTTTCGGCCCGCCCGGTCCTCTGGAGATGGCAGCAACTCACGCTGGGTGGCGGGCTGGTCGTGGCCGCTGCCGCTCTCGCGCTTGCGCCGCAGGCGGGCCTGATCGCCCTGATGCTCGCCGGCTGCGGGCTCTGCGTCGCGATCTCGATCCAGCAGCTGGCGGTCTCCGCGATCGGCTTGCGCCACGGGATCGCGCCGGCCGAGCCGGGCGCGCTCCTCCCCGACGCCGAGCTGCCCGTCTACACGATCCTCGTGCCGCTCTACCGCGAGGCGGCGGTGGTCCCCGGCCTGATCACGGCGCTCGAGCGGCTCGACTACCCATCCGAACGGCTCGACGTGAAGCTGCTCGTCGAGGCCGACGACCCGGAGACGCCGCGGGCGCTGGCCGAGCTCCCACTCGGCCCGCAGTACGAGGTGGTGGAGGTGCCGCCCGGGTTCCCCCAGACGAAGCCGAAGGCTTGCAACTACGGTCTCGCCCGGGCGCGCGGCGAGCTGGTCGTGATCTTCGATGCCGAGGACCGGCCGGCCCCCGACCAGCTGCGCAAGGCGGCATCCGCATTCAGGACCGCGGACCCCGATGTCGCCTGCTTCCAGGCCCGGCTCGGCTTCTGGAACCCCGCCACCAACCTCCTCACCCGCTACTGCACCGCCGAGTACTGCGCGATCTTCGAGATCACCAGGCCGGGACTCGAGTGGGTGGGCGCGCCGATCCCGCTCGGCGGCACGTCGAATCACTTCCCGACCGCGCTGCTGCGCGCGCTGGGCGGCTGGGACGCGTTCAACGTCACCGAGGACGCCGATCTCGGCATCCGCCTGGCCCGGCTCGGCTACCGGACCCGGTCGCTTGACTCGCTCACGCTCGAGGAGGCGAACTCGCGCGCCGGCAACTGGATCCGCCAGCAGTCGCGCTGGATCAAGGGTTACATGCAGACGTGGCTCGTGCACGTGCGCCGGCCGCGTCAATTGCGCGCGCAGATCGGCGGAGGCTCCGCGGTGCACTTCACGCTGACGATGCTCACGCCAGTCCTTCCCGTGCTGCTCGCGCCGTTCGGCTGGATCGTCACGCTCCTGTGGTTCGTCTCGCTGACCGGAGTGGCGATCCCGCTGCTGCCCGGATGGCTGCTGCTCGTCTCGGCGGTGGCGTGGCTGGTCGGCAACGGCGCCGGGATCGCGATCTGGACCGCAGCCCTGCGCCGCTGCAACCTGCGCGAGATCGTGCCCTACACGGTGCTCTTCCACCTACACCAGCTGCTCAAGTTCGTCGCCGCCGCGAAGGCGATCGCACAGCTGGTCACGCGCCCGAGCTACTGGGAGAAGACCGACCACGGTCTCGACCCCGGTGTCGCCAGCGCGACCGGGTGACGATCGAGCACGTCTACATCTGCGCCAGCGAGCAGGACCTCCGTTACACCTGCTGCTGCGTGGCCAGCGTCCGGCGCTGGTATCCGGACATCCCGATCACGCTGCTCAAGGACGAGACGAGCGGCCCCTACGACACCCGCGAGCTCGAGGAGGCGTGGGACGTGGAGCTGTGGAGCGGGGAGCGGCCGCTGCCCGGCCGAGGATGGGCCAAGCTCGAGCCGCTGTTCGGTGAGCGGCGTCAGCGCTGTCTGATCCTCGACAGCGACACCGTGCTGCTCGGCCGCGTGATCGAGCGGCTCGAGGCGGCCAACGCCGATTTCGTGGTCGAGAGCGTTGGGGCATGGGAGCCTCAGCTCGCCCAGCACTACCTGGACCCTCCGCTCCTCGAGAAGCTCGATCCCCAGTTCCGCTACCCCGGGTACACGTTCAACGCCGGGGCGCTTGCCGCCACCACCGGCTTGCTCGGCAGGGCCGACTTCGAGCCCTGGGTTCGCTTCGATCATCCCCCCCACCGGGTGCGCAACGACGCCTTCGGCGAAACGCAGACGCAGGGGATCCTCAACTACGTGCTGCTGCGGGCAGCCCAGGAGGAGCGACTTCGCTTCGCCCGCGTGAGCTTCATGTTGTGGGGATGGTCGCGCCTGGCCTCGCGGGGCGCGCAGGCCGTAACGGCGGTCCGCGTGGCTGACGGCGACGGGCTGCCGTACCTGGTCCACTGGCATGGTCGCAAGCACAAGCTCCTCTCCCTCCAGCGCAACGCCGCGCTGCTGCGTCACTACGAGCGCGCCTACTTCGAGCGCGTGGCGTCAGGCCGGCGCAAGCGGATCGGGCGCATCGCCAAGCTGCTGGCCGAGATCGCCACCGGCCGCGCGACCGAGCAGGTGAGCCACCGCTACCCCTGCATGCCTCCGGCCCCCAAGCGGCTGCGTCCGATCGAGGAGATCTTCGTGATCGGCACCGCTGAGGACCTCAGGTACACCCGCTGCTGCGTGGCCAGCATCCGCCGCTGGTACCCGGACATCCCGATCACGCTGGTCAAGGACGAGTCGGGCGGAGGCTACGACACGCGCGAGCTGGAGGAGGCATGGAACGTGCGGGCGCTCGCGCCGGATGACCGGTTCCGCGGGCTGTGGACGAAGCTCGTGCCACTGCTTGACCCAACCCGGGTCGACGCCGTCTGATCCTCGACAGCGACATCGTGTTCGTCGGCCCCGTCCTCGACGCGCTAGAGGCCGCGGATGCCGATTTTGTCGTCGAGAGCTGGGGCGGGCGGCCCGCCGACTGGACCGATGCGAGCTATGGCTATTTCGACTTGGAGGCACTCGAGCGTCTCGATCCGGCCTTTGCCTTCCCCGGATACACGTTCAACGCCGGCCACGTGGTCGCCACCACTGGGATGCTGCGCCTCGAGGACTACATGCCGCTGATCGATTTCGACGGCACCGGCAGACCGCGTCACGACTGCTTCGAGCCCGGGGACCAGGGCGTCCTCAACTACCTCCTGCTCAAGAAGGCTCAAGCCGGCGAGCTGACGCTCGATCGGGCACCGTTCATGGTGTGGGGCCAGCACCGGCTGCCGTGGCGCGGACCTCACGCGATCCGCCTCGGCCACCTGACCGACGAGTCCCCCCATCGCTACCTGATCCACTGGAGCACGGCCAAGAGCAAGTTCTTCCTGCGCATGCCGAACGGGCGCCTGCTCCGCCACTTCGAGCGCTACTACTACTCGCGGGTCCCCCACGGGCAGTGGCGTCGAGGCTGGCGGGGCGTCGGATTGACCTGGCGGGTGCTGACCGGCCGCGAGCCGGAGCGAGTCCGCTGGAACCCCGGGCAGACATCTCGTCGCTGAGGGCCTGCAGGCATCGGGCCCGTCGCGCTCAGAACGCCGCCACCTCACGGGAGCCCTCGCCGAACTGGTGGCGATACAGCTCGGCGTACAGCCCGCCGCCGGCGATCAGCTCGTCGTGCGTGCCCCGCGCCACGAGCCGACCGCGGTCCATCACGAAGATCACGTCCGCCGAGAGGATCGTCGACAGACGGTGGGCGATCGCGATCGTCGTGCGGCCGTGCATGAGCGGCGTCAGCGCTGCCTGCACGAGCCGCTCGTTGAGCGTGTCGAGCGAAGAGGTCGCCTCGTCGAGGATCAGGATACGCGGGTCCTTGAGCAGCACCCGCGCGATCGCCACGCGCTGCTTCTCGCCGCCCGAGAGGCGGTAGCCGCGCTCGCCGACGACGGTGTCGTAGCCGTCGGGCATCTCGAGGATCCGCTCGTGTACCTGCGCGGCGCGGGCGGCGCGCTCGATCTCCTCCTCGCTCGCCCCCGGCTTGGCGTAGCGCAGGTTCGCGCGCAGCGTGTCGTGGAACAGGTACGTGTCCTGGGTGACCATTCCGATCACGTCGGCGAGCGACGAGAGGCGGATGCTGCGGATGTCGCGGCCGTCGATCTCGACAGCCCCGGCCGCCGGGTCGTAGAGGCGAGGGATCAGGTAGGAGATCGTCGTCTTGCCCGCCCCGCTCGGACCGACGAGCGCGGCCAGCTGCCCGGGCTCGATCTCGAGGCTGACGTCCTCGAGCGTCCACGCGCGCTCACCCTCGCGCCGCGCCTCGTAGCTGAAGTAGACGTGGCGCAGGGCGACCCGGCCGCGGACCTGCTCGCGCGTCACCGTCCGCGCGTCAGGGGCGTCGACGACGTCGTGAGCGACATCGAGGTACTCGAACACCCGCGCGAACAGGGCCATCGAAGCCTGCGCTTCGAGCGAGATGTCGAGGATCTCGCGGGTCGGGCCGTACAGACGCGTCTGCAGGGCGACGAACGCCACCACGGTCCCCGCGGTCAGGTGCGGCGCGGCGCCGCTGGCGATCGTCGCGCCGGCAACCAGGTAGACCAACGCCGGCATGATCGTCAGGAAGGTGATCGTGAGCCCGAGAAACGTGCGTCCGACCATCTGCTCGCGCACGCGCAGCCGAGAGAGGCGACGGCTCATCTCCCGGTAGCGCTCGACGGCGTCCTCGCCGCGAGAGGAGATCTTCGAGAGCAGCGCCCCGGACACCGACAGCGTCTCCTCGGCGGCCACGCTCATCTCGGCCAGCAGCCTCTGGATCTCCGCGGCGAGCTCGCGGCGCATCCGGCCCACGCGCCGCAGGAACACGCCGAACACCGGTAGGAGGGCCAGCGACAGCAGGGTCAGCTCCCACGACAGGATCGCCATCGCGACGACGGCGGTGATCAGGATCACGGTGTCCGACAGCAGCACAGCGAATGTGTCGGTGACCGCGCGCGAGACGCCGCCGATGTCGTTTGAGATGCGCGACTGGATCTCCCCGGTCCGGGTCGAGGTGAAGAAGCGCAGCGACATTCCCTGCAGGTGGGCGTAGAGCTGGTCGCGCAGGTCGCGCATGACCTCCTGGCCGACGACGTTCGCGAGGTAGGTCTGCCACACCGAGGCGATCCCGCCGAGCAGCCCGAAGGCGATCATCGCCGCGGCAAGCAGGCCCAGCAGGCCGACCCGCGGATGCCCCCCCGGCGGGAACAGCGCGTGGTCGAAGACCACCTTGGTGAGCAGCGGGATCCCGAGCCCGAGCAGCGCCGAGACCAGTACGGCGAGGCCGAGCACGCCGATCGCCCGGCGGTGGCCCGCGAACAGCGCGAGGGCCCGGCGCGACGTCTGCCGGGGCGCCAGTTCAGACGTGTCGCCGGGCGTCAAGATGGCTGGCAGCGGCCGCGCGGGGCGCGGTCGGTGAGCGACGGCATGCCGGCGTTCGCCAGCCGGCGCGCGGTCTGGACCTTTCCGCCGGAGACGCGGATCCGGTAGGTCACCGAGGTGCCCGTGCCGTCCGTGCCGGTGACCGTGACGCTGTGCGCGCCAGCAGGGACCCGGAAGCGGCGGCCATGGCCGATCTGGCGACCGGCGCGCCACGTCCGGAAGAGCAGCGTGCCCGTGCCGCCGCTCGCCGACACGGACAGCAGCCGCGGGCCGAGCAGCGTGAGCCTGAGCGACAGCTCCGGGTACACCCTGACGGGCAGCGTCATCGAATCGCTGCCGCCGTTCGGGCTCGACGCCGACACGGTCACGTCGTAGGTCCCGGGCTTGCAGTAGCGGTGGCGCAGGAACGGCGAGAACCAGGCGCGCGCGTAGGTCTGCGGGGGCGTCACCGCGGAGGCCCCGTCGCCGAAGCTCCAGTGGAAGGCGCCCATCGCCGGCGGCGGGAAGCCGCATGAGGTGTAGGTGTCGGCCAGGCAGGCGCCCTGGGTCGTGGTGTCGCGCGCGGGCTGCGAGATCCCCTCGAGCGTCGGCGCGAACCCCGCGCCCCGCGGCCCGAGGTCTCCCGCCTGCGGGAACGGGATGAACTGGACGCCTGGCGAGAACTGGCGCAGGTAGTCGTTCTCGAGCGCCGTGTACTCGGGGCTGGAGGTGAGCGAGGCGTGGAAGCCGAGCGCCTGGGCGTCCTGCTCGCCGGCCGTCACGACCTGGTCGCCGAGCGTCAGGCTCGGGTTGAAGATCCCCTCGTCGGAGCCTTCGAACGTGAACGGGTAGGCGTACACCGGGTACTCGTAGCCGAGGAAGTCCTGCGCCGCGCCGATCACGAAGTCCCCGGCCGGGCCGGTGATCGCGTTCAGCCACGCCTCGTGTGTGGACGGGAAGAACTCGCCGGGCATCGTCGTGAACAGCAGATCGCCGATCCGGAACGCCGTCACCCAGGTGCCGAGCTCGGCCTGGTTCTGGCCGTAGGGCGGATTGAACGAGCGGTCCGTCGGATACAGCGCGCCGCCGCTCATCGTGCTCAGGAAGCTCCCGCCGCCGGGGACGCTCGTGATCTTGTCGTCGCCGATCAGGATCGGGTTGTAGACGGGGCTTTCGAGGTACTGCTCGGCGGCGGCCACCTCCGGGTGGGTGATCCGGCGCCCCTTGGCGAGCGCGTTCAGCGTCAGCTCCGCGAACAGCTGGCCCATGTGGATGACGTCGTCGAACGCGCGGGTCTGGCGCATCCCGTTCTGCATCGGGAGATCGGGACTCGGGGCGTCGTCGGTCTGAAGCGCGCTCGTCTGATTGCCGAGTGTGCCGTCCGTGACGATCGCGATCCCGCCGAGGCGCCTCTCGATGTAGGCGTCGGCGTAGTTGGGGAAGTCGCTCGAAAGGACAGCGCCCGCCTTGCCGCCCGCCTTGGCGGCGAGCAGGTCTCCGGGCCCGTAGACGATGTTCGGGTAGCCGGGCTCGGTCACGTACGTGGCGATCGTCGCCCCGGTGCGTGCGTCGCGCGCCCAGATCGCGCCGAGCGAGCCGTCACGCGGCCAGCCCTCGAACGCGTTTCCCTCCGAGACCACCCGGTCGGCCACCCACGGCGCGTCGGCGTGGCCCCAGGTGATCGTCGCGGGCCGCATCCGGTCGTAGGCCCGCTCGAGCACCTCGGCGAGCGATGCGGCGACCTGCTTGAGGTACGGGAGCTGGTGGTCGGGCGGGCCCCAGATGCCGAGCAACGTCGGGGCGGCGTGCTCGTGCTCGCTCGAGATGATGATGTCCGCCGGAGTCGCGGTCCCGTCGCCATGGGTCTTCAGGTACCTGGCCACCGCGTCGCGGACATCCGTGATCCCGTACGGGCCCTCCTGGTAGCCGGCGAAGTACCCCTGCGTGTCGATCGTCGCGAACTCGACGACGTGAGCGCCCGCTCCGATCGCGATCGCCCGCACCGTGAAGTTCTCCGGCTTGCCGGTCAGCGGGTCGATGTGGCGCGCGATCGTCCCGCCGGCGGGGCCGCCGCCGTAGCCCCCCATGTAGACCGGGTAGGGCGGGTTGATGTCGAGGACGGCGGCGCCGGCGGCGAAGCCCGCGCCCCTCGCCGTGGCGGGAGCTGCGACGGCGAGCATCATCAGCGCCGTGAGGATGAACGCGCGGCGGGCCATCATCCGCACCGGGTGCTCGCGGTGGCCTGGCCACCGGCCGCGTCGAGGACGGTCACGGTGGCGCGGCCGTGCCGGCGGCGCTTCCAGCTCTCCCGGAGGATCGTCCCTTCCCCGCCGCTGATCCGGGCGAACGGCCGGTCCCGGCGGCAGCCGGCCCTGACCACCAGACGAGGGAACACACGCACGCCGATGGTCCAGCTTACGGCGTTCCCGCTCGTGTCGACGGCGCTCGCCGTTACGCGGTACGTGCCGGGACGGAACGCGTGGGTGAAGCGCGTCACGCCGTGGCTGCCCTGCCCGGTCTGGCCGAAGTCCTGGCCGACCGACAAGAAGCCGCTGCTCGCCTGCGTACCGTCCCCGAAGTTCCAGTGCACGGGCCCGGCGAGCGGCTGGTCGAGCACGGCCGCCGGCATGTAGATCGCCTGGAGCGTGGTGGTGAACGTTCCACTGCGGCCGGCGTCGCCGGTCGGCGGGGAGGCCATCGTCTGAAGCCCCGGCTTCAGCTTCTGGGCGTAGTCGTTGGGCAGCGGGGCTTCGAGTGCCGGGCTCGTCGCGAAGCCGAGCGCGCCGAGGTTCGAGACCTGCTCCTGGATCACCTCGTCGCCCGCCTCGGGCGCGACGTTGAAGATCGCGTGGTCTGAGTTGTAGAGCTCGGGGAACACGTAGTCGTAGCTCGGGTAGAAGTAGCCGAAGTCGTCCTGGCCCTTGGACAGCGCGACGACGGTGCGCGCATTCGTCGCCCGCGCGATCGTCAGCCGCACCTCCGGGAACGGCTCGCCCGGCATCGACAGGAACGCGACGTCGCCGATCCGGATCGCGGTCAGCCAGCTGCCCAAAACGGTCCCCGTGCGGTAGGGCGGACGGTTGGCGCGGTCGATCGGATAGATCCCGGTCGCGCTCGCCTCCTGCTGCTTCTGCGCATCGGGCAGCGACCACGCGTCGTTGAGCGCGAGCAGCGCCTCGTTGGTGGCCGGGATCTCGATCGTGCTCTCGTGGGCTCGGAGGGTGGAGTTGGTGATCCACTGCGCGCGGCCGAGCGTCTCGAGCACGTCGTTGGTGATCACGCCGGAGATCCATTCCATGTTCGCCGGCCCCGTCGTCTCGACCGGGCTCTCGAGCCGGCCGAGGCTTGCCGGGCCGACGACGCTCACCCCGCCAAGCCTGCGGTCGAGCGCGGCGCGCACCGCGCCGAAGTAGTCCGCGCTGAGGATGCCCAGGCACTGGCCGCAGATGTGCGCGCCGTGCGTCGGGATGTTGGCGAACAGCCCGATCGTCGCCCCGCTTCTCGGCGAGACGGCGCGCAGGACCGAGAGCTGCTTGTCGGTGATCCAGCCCTGGTAGTTGTCCTGGTTGATGTTGGTGGCCGCGATGTTGGGGTCCTCCAGCGTGCCGAACTGCAGGTACGCGGGGCGCGCGGTGGCGGCTGCCTTGGCGATCGCGGCCACCACCTGGTCGTGGACGAGCTTCAGGTAACGCAGCGGCACGGGCCCCCAGATGCCCTCGAGCGTCGGCCCGGCGTGGGTGTGGGTGGCCTGGACGATGATGTCCGCCTCGGTCATCGGAACATGCCCGGCGGCGGTTGCGGCCTTCGCCGCATCGATTCGATCTGCGGTGGCGCCGAGATCCGGGCCCTCCTGATAGCCGGAGAAGTAGCCCTGCGCGTCGATCACCGCGAAGGCGACCGCCGTGCGGCCGTTGGAGACGTAGAACGCTCGCACCTGGAGGGGATCGCGGACCTTGCTGATCGGCGGGCTGAGCGAGAAGCCGCCGGCGTACACCGGGACAGGCGGGTCGATGCTCTCGGCGGCGGCGCCCACGTTGAAGAGGGCCGGGCGGACGGCGGCGGCGTCTGCGGGGGCCGAGGCGAGCGCGGCGGCGAGCAGGAGCAGCACGAAGCACCACCTGAGCCTCCTGCCCACCACGCCTTCCACAGTGGCCAAGTTAGCACCGGATCGCCGCCCCGACGAGCACGCTGTGGACGAAGTGCATCACTGTGATGCACTTCGTAGGGAGCGTCGCCGCACGAGGCCGCCTGAGGCCTTCGGTCAGCGCTTCGCGCAAGCGCGCTCGGCGGTCTCGACGATCGCGTCGATGACCTGCGGCCACAGCTCGACCGGGAGATCGTGCCCCATCCCCGGGATGATCACGAGCCGCGCGCCCGGGATCGCCGCCGCCGTCGCTCGCCCGCCGGACACGCCGACGAGCGGGTCGGCGTCCCCATGGATCACCGTCGTCGGCACCCGGACCTCGCGCAGGCGCTCCGTTCGGTCGGCCGCGGTGACGATCGCCGCGAGCTGACGCGCGCTTCCGGCGGGATGAATCCCACGATCGAACAGCCGGCCGGCGCGCTCGCGAAGCCGCGCTTCGTCGAGCGGGAAGCCACGCGTGCCGATCTGTCGATAGGTCTCGATGTGGTCGGCGATGTAGCCCTCCCGATCGCGCGCGGCCGCCCGGAGCATGCGCAGCGCCAGCCGGGGGTGCGCTCGGCCGACGCGGCGGTTCCCGGTGGTGGACATGATCGAGACGAGCGAGCGGACCCTGTCGGGGTGGCGGATCGCCAGCGCCTGGGCGATCATCCCGCCCATCGAGGCGCCGACCACGTGCGCGCTGTCGATGCCGAGCTGCTCGAGCAGGCCGGCCGCGTCGTCGGCGAGGTCGTCGAGGCTGTATGCGGCGCCGCGCGGGTCGCGCACGGCGAGCTGCCAGCGCTTCGGAACGGGAGCGTCGCGGAGGATCGTCGAGCGGCCGACGTCGCGGTTGTCGAAGCGGATCGCCCGGAAGCCCCGCGCGGCGAGCTGTTCGCAGAACTCCTCCTCCCACAGCAGCATCTGCGAGGCCAGCCCCATGACCAATAGCAGCGGCGGGGCGTCCGGCGCGCCGAACGTCTCGTAGCAGAGCTTCAGCTTCCCGATCCGGGCGAACTGCTCGCCCGAGGCCGTGCCCGGCGCCGGCGAGGCGCCGCTCACCGGATCACACGCCCGCTTCGCATCGCGCTGACCACGGCCGCGGCGGCGATCTGCGCGCCGGCGGGGCTGAGGTGGATCCCGTCGGGCGCGCGCACGTCGACGGTCCGTCCGTGGTAGTCCATGCTCTGACGGTAGCGACCTCCGGGCGTGAAGATCCGGTCGGCCCGGATCAGCTCGACGCCGTCGCCGTGGAATGCCGAGGCCGCCTCCACGTACGCCTCGTTGACGGCGCGGAACAGCGCCGCGTAGCGCGCGTCGCGAGCGATCGGCAACGTGAACCAGAACACGCGGCCCCGGCCGCCGCGCCGATATGCGGCCATCATCCGCTTGGCGCGCGCGGCGAACAGCCGGATCCATTGCGGGCCGCAGCAGGCCACGTACGCGCCACTGCGGTCGTGCAGCGAGAAGCCGTCGTTGGCGCCGATGAACACGACCGTCACGTCGGGGCGGAGCCCGGCCACCTGGGCCTCGGCGTGCCGCACCCAGTCGAACTGCGCGACCTTGGAGATGCCCGTCCCGACGCGGGCGTCGCTCGTCACCCGCACCCCGCGCGGCCCGAGCGCTGCCGCCAGGTCGCTGTCGACCTCCTGGATCTCGGAGTCACCGGTCGCGAGCATCGACAGACGGCCGCCCGGATGCTCGACGCTCACCGCGCGGTCGAGATGCTGGCCATACGCGGTGCCGACCGAAAGGCGCCAGCTTCCCGGGCTGCCCAGGGACACCCGTTCCGTGACGCCACGCCGGCCCGCCGCCAGCGCCACCGTCCGGCACGAACGACGGCTGACCGGCGCTGCGACGCAGAGCGCGAACCTCACCCCACCGACCCGCCAGCGGTCGCTCACAGACACCGCGAGGCGCCGCCCGACGCGCGCCGTGCGCGGCGTCGAGCCGAGGCGCAGCCGGTGCCGACAGGAGGGCGTTCGCACGCTCGCCTGCGCCGGAGCCCCGCTCCCGTTCCCGCTCGACGAATCAGCCGAGAAGGTCCGCGCCCGGCGCTGGCAGAGCCAGATCGCCAGATGCGGAACGTCGAGCTGGCCGCTGCTCGGGAGTGTCACGGTCTCGATCGGCTCGCTGCGGCCGCCGACGATCTCGGCGAGCTCGACGCTCGACCCCGCCTGACCGCTCACCTTGGCGCTCACCCAGCCGAGCGTCTTGCCGACCGTGAGGCTGGTCGGCGCCGGCCCCGGGCCCGGGAGCGGCAGTGCCGCGCGGCGAGCCGCCGCCGCACAGCCGGTTCCCCGCGCAGCCGCCGCGGCGAAGCGCCCGCGCCGCACCGCGACCGGATAGATGACGCCCTGTCGGCTGCGGCCGCTCGCCTGCGTGGCGACGACCAGCAGGTGCGAATGGCAGCGGAACATCGCGAGCGGGGCGAGCGAGCGGGGCACGGCATCGGTCGCAGCCCGCCGTCCCCCGGCCCCGGTCTGGGCCACGACGGCAGCCCGGCCCGGAGCCGACAGGAGCGCAGCGCAGGCGCCGGAGCCGAGCGGCACGAGGCTCACGATCGCCCCGCCGGGAGCGGCCATCCCCGTCCCCGAGCCCGCAGGCGCGATCACCCATCCACCGCGCGCCGAAGCGAGCGCCGCCACGCATGCGGCGCCGGCGTCTCCGGCCACGACCACGGAACGCGCCGCCGCCCGGACCGGCAGCGGCGAGGATCCGACCGGTTGAAGCCGCCGGTCGAAGGCCAGCGCGCCGGCCGGACAACCCGCCGCCGCGCGCGTCGAGATCAGCTCACGCGCACCCGCGGCGAACACCGCGCCGGTCACGCCGCCCGGGACGCACCCGCCGGCCGCGCCCAGCGACGCAGACCGAAGCAGCCGACCGCTGCGCGGGTCGCGGAGGCTGAGCGAGCAGCCGCGGCAGCCGGACGCGCCCGCCGCCACCAGCAGCGCGCCGCTCCGCCACGCGATCGCCACAGGCCCACCGCGGTCAGCGCGGCCGAGTTGCAAGACGCCGTGGCGCCCGAACCCGGCGACCCGCCGGCCGCTGCCGTCGACGGCGACGATCTCCCCGAGCAGGCCCACGCGGCCGCCCACCCACGCCTCACCCGTTCCCGGGTCTACCGCCAGCGCGGTCGGCTCGAAGCTCGGGTCGACCGGAATCGCCGAAAGCCCCTCGGTGCCGTAGCTCAGCACGAGCGCGCCGTCGGCCTCGAGCCTCGCCAGCACGAGCCGCCCGCGCCTCGCGCGCGGCCCGGCGCTGACGCGAACGGCCAGCACGCCACCGCCATCGTTGGTGCGCAACGCCCCGGCGGCGCGCATGAACCCCGCACGCAGCCCGGGGATCGGCACGACGAACTCGCTCGCGGAGGCAACGCCCGCCGCGAGGGCGATCAGGACGGCCAGCGCCACCCCGGCCAGCCACCGCCCCCTCATGCTCGCCTCAGGTGTTCTGCGTGTAGGTGTAGTAGACCCGGCGGCTGCCGCTCGAGCAGCTCATCTTCGCGTCGTACTGGACCGGGCTGCGCCGGAGCACCCGGCGGTGACAGGACCAACCGCGCAGGTGCCCGTGATGGCGGACAACCGACTTGCCGGTCGAGCAGCTCGTGTTGCGCACGCTCAGCGACAGCAGGTACGTGTAGCCGTAGCCCTCACCGTTGCCGACCCCGCATCCCCGCGCGGCGTGCGCGGTCGCCGCCTCAGCAGACGCGCCGGCCGCCGCACCGAGCGCCAGAACCGCCGCACCGAGCGCCATTCGCGCCCCCATCTTTGCCCTCATGTCTTGAACCCTCCTCGCCTACCGTGGTCCCGCGCGCATCGTACCGGCTCCACTTGCCGCCGCGCCGCCCCCGCCGTTACCGTACGCGCGCGCCCGAGAGGACGCGGGCGCACCGGGGGCGGCGGGACGCCGCACGGCGAGACGCGCACATGCTCTTTCCCACCATCCAGTTCGCCATCTTCTTCCCGATCGTGCTCGCGCTCTCGTGGGCGCTGATGTCGAGGCCGGCCCTCTGGAAGCCCTTCATCCTCGTCGCCAGCTACGTCTTCTACGCGTGCGCGAGCCCGGTTTTCTG
>Ga0070739_10001620_pt1 | contig 32886 bp, 25 predicted proteins | sample Coa_R1_7_FD_66445 | JGI IMG/M metagenome (GOLD analysis project Ga0070739, IMG submission 66445) | Surface soil microbial communities from Centralia Pennsylvania, which are recovering from an underground coalmine fire - Coalmine... | ecosystem: Environmental > Terrestrial > Soil > Unclassified ...
GTGAATCAGGTGGATCTGCCCCCGGTCGACCACCTGCTGATCCACCTTTGGGGCAATCCTCAGCATCCTTATTCGGTAAGCAGGGTGCGGCTCGCCGAATCGGCTCCGGATTTCTCGACAGTAATCGCGTCTACTGGCCGGTACGTCACCCACGGGATTCACTTCGATACCGACAGCGACCGGCTGAAGCCGGATTCGGCAGCGGTATTGAAGGCAGTGGCGAACGCGCTGGACAAGAACCCGAACCTGAAGCTGGGAATCGAGGGGTATACCGACTCGGTCGGCGATGCTCAGCACAACGTCGATCTCTCGAAGCGGCGCGCGGAGGCGGTGCGGTCGGTGCTCGTGGCGCAATTCGGGGTCGATGCGGGGCGGCTCACGGCAGCGGGCTTTGGGTCCTCAAAGCCGATCGGATCGAACGATACAGCGGAAGGGCGGGCCGAGAACCGCCGGGTGGAGTTCGTAAAGCAGTAGGGTTCTAACAGTAAGATGACGTACATTTAAGGAGCGGCCTGCGATATCCTGAAAGGAAGCTTACGCAGGAGAACCGCATGCGTAGATGGATTCTGCTGTCCTTTCTAACGGGCGCGCTCCTCGCCCTTGTCGTTGTTTCCACCCAACACGGCGGCCGGAAAACGGCCGTTGTGACGAAGCCGGCGCATCCGGTAGTCAAACCCGCTTCACTCCAAGCCGCGAATATCCCTCCGGAGGCCGCCGAACCCGAGGCGCCCATAACCGTGGAATCGCATAGTGTTGTCCGGACGCATCACGAGCCGGCGGCGCAGACTTCCGGGACGGCAGCCCGCAGCCTCGATGGCCCACGGATTCGAATGGAACGCGATCCCAGCACGGGTGAGCTGCGTCCCTGCCTGGAAGCGCCGGCGAGGACGGCTGCCGCCGCCGATCCGCTGCCCACGCCGCCGCAGCTGGTTGCTGCCATGACGCCCGTGCCGACGGCGATGGCATTGCGCGCGGCCGCGCCGGCGCCGCGCTTTGCAACCATGGTCATTAAGGAAGGCACGGTGATCCCGGTACGCCTGGACGCGGCGCTTTCGAGCCACTCCAGCCGGATCGGCGAGCATTTTTCGGCAATCACAGACGAACCGATCACGGTGGATGGCCAGACTGTGATTCCGGCTGGAGCGCGGACCGAAGGACAGATCGTCGAGGTGAGCCATGCCGGACCGCTGCGAGGGCTCGCGCGGCTGAGCATCGTGCTTACCGAGCTGGTGGCCGCCGACGGACAACAGCTCGCGATCGACACGCTTCCGCTCGAGGCGAACGGCCGCAACCTCCCGGTGCTTCAGCAGGCGCGAACGACGGCGAGCGCGCTGGTGGGCGGATCGGTGGGGATGGTGGCGGGCAAATCCGCCGGCTCAGCCGCGGGCGGGATGGTGAAAGATCTCGTGGGCACGACGGGCGCTCTGGTGACGGGCGGAAGAACGGTCGTACTTCGGCCCAATACCCCGCTTCGGTTTCGGCTGCTCCGTGCGGTTACTGTGACCGCGGCGCTGTAGCCCGGGACTGCCACTTCCTCGCGACTTCCGGATCGGCGAGCAGTCGGATAAACAAGCCGCCCACGACCGAGCGCGCCTGGAAACCCATCTTTTTCGCCGTCGTCGTTGAATAGAAATCGGTGAGCGGAACGCGCGTGGGCGACTCATTCGCGAACCGCCATGCCGGGTCGATCAGGCTTTCAAACTCGGCTTTGGAATCGGCGAGCGTGGCGGTCCAGAAGATCCAGTCCAGCTTGGTGTAGTCTTTGCGATTATCGAGTGGAAGGCCGTACGTCTTTTGGTGCGTGGCGTAGAAGGCCAGCTCACGCCGCGCGACATCGGGCGGAAAGAGATTCAGGCCGAGCAGGCGATCCCAGACGAGATTGTATTTCTGGCTCCACGTACCCGGTTTATCGAAGGCGAGCTTGTAGTGGTCGCCGTCGGCGGCCAGCTCGGTCCAGCGCCTGGCATACTGTTCCGCGAGGGTGCGGTACCGGGTGGCCTCCGCGCGATGACCGGTGAGATCGCAGAGCTGTGCGAAGGCGCCGAGCGCGTCGATGGCCTTGATGGACAGATTGGCGTTATGCGCGAGGTGGCCGGCGAAGTCGTCGGTGGAAAGCTGGTTCTCGGGGTCGAGGCCCTTTTCCTTCAGGTAGGCGGCCCACTTCTCGAGCAGCGGCCAATATTTGGCTGCGAAGGCGGCGTTGCCTTCGGCGCGGGCGAGGGCCGCGGTGAGAATCAGTAAATTGCCGCTCTCCTCGACGGGCATCTGGTCCTCTTCGGTGCGCTCACCGCCGCCGTAGACTTGGCCGTCCGCTTTCGGGTAGGTGCCGAGATCGTGGGGCGCGAACGGGAACTTCCAGCGGGGCATTGCGGCGTAATCGAAGACCGGGCGCAGCTCCGCTTCGAGCAGCTTCGGCGCGAACAGGAGGAGCATGGGGGCGCCGGGGTAGATCACATCTACGGTGCCGATGCAGCCGTTGGAAAAATCCTCTTTGGGGAAGTACAGGGCGGTTCCGTCGGCATCGGCGACCAGCTTCTGCGCTCCCAACGCCTGGCGATATGCCAGGGAGGCGAGGTGCGCGTACTTCTCGCCGCCCGCGCTGCGCAGATCGGCGGTTAGCTCTTCGTCGAAGCGCGCGCAGCGATCCGTGAGCGCGGCATAGTCGCGCGAGGCGGCGCGAAGGATGTCGGCGACGCCCGCTCCGTTGCGGCGCCACCACGGACGAACGCGGCGCTGGAAATACTCGATCGACCACACGTCGTCGTAGGCCAGCATGGCGTAGCGCGACACCGGCGCAGCGCCAACCGGCTGCGGATCGATCTCCATGGCCAGCACCGGGGTGCTCTCGTCGGGGTTATCGAAATCGGGAATATGGCCGTTCTTCACGAAGGCCGCGCGTGTTTCGTCCGCATCGCGGATGGCCAGGTGAACGCCGGCGGCGCGGTCCGGCGCCAGATAGAAATGTCCCCAGTCGATGCGCACGTCATCGCCTTGCTTTTTCAGCACGGGCTGCTCCTGGGAGCCGACGCGGAGCACGGGCAGATCGCCGATCTGCACGCGGCCGAAGGTGACCGGTTCGTCATCGGTGTTCACGGCGAGATCGTATGAAGCATCGAGGTACAGCGCAATGTCATGCTGACGTCCATCGCTCGAGGACACGCGCCACGTGAGATACGTGATGGGGCGTGACAGCAGATCGGGATCGTCGAGAAGCGCCGGCGTCGTCCAGGTCATCTCGACCGCGACTTTGGGAGCGGTGAAGCGATAAATCGTGCGCGTTGGGAGCACTTCGACTGAGGTTTGCTGAAGGGCAGGCGCTTCGCGCGGCTCGGCGCCCATGAGGCGGTAAGCCGTGCCGTCAACTCGGATCAGGGACACGAGTTCGCGTGGGTGGCCGGTCCAGTGGCGCGTCGCGTCGGCGTTCAGGCGGTCGGACATGGACCAGATACTGAAGTACGGATCGTGCACGACAAGGGGAACGGCCGGGGGCCGGAACGAGGGCTGCTGCTGCGCGGGAACCAGCGCGGGTATCAGGAGTAAGAACAGACGCTTCATCGTGGGTGTGGATTCCTCTCGCCGGACTCACGCCGCAGCCGGTAAACCCGCACGTAATCGAATGACATGGTGAATCCCGCGGCATTCTGCGCCGCGATTCCGATGAGCGGGTGAGCGCCGAGCGCATGCGTCCACGTTCCGCCGCGGACCCAGGCGGCGCCGTCGCTGCTGGTATGCGGTATACAGATCCGGGCCACCGGCGGCAGTGTGCTTTGCAATGCGCAGCCATGTGGCCGCTGCGCCCGGTGGGCCGACTACGGTGTTGCCGTAGCCCGGATATCCGGCGGGAACCGGGCCGATCTGCTTTCCAAACTCGGTTTGGCGTGTGTCGAAATTCGGGAACACGTCGAGCTTGAGGCTGTTCTGGTCATCGCCGTAGATGAACAACGCGGGCTGCGCGAAATTGTAACAGCAGGAGTTGTCGAAGGGCACGCTGGTGGTCACCTTCGTCTCGACCAGATAATCTCCGGCAGGCGCCTGCTCGGCCAGGATGGCCACGTGTTGCGGATCGCTGATTTCGTCGGCGCCGCGAGTCTGAAGTTGCAGCGCGCCGCCGGAGAGGGCGTAGGCGTTGTTCGCGTTGGGGTGAATGAAGCGCCACTGCGCTGAGAGCGTCCCGGAGTTGAACTCATCGGAAAGCGAGGCGATTAGATCCCCGGGGGTGTCGTCCTGGCGTTCGCGGAGGGTGACTGAATCATGTTGCGACGGCTGCGCCGCGGGCGCGGGCTCGGCATCGTCGGAGGCCCAGTATCCGCCGCGCACGGTCGGCCAGCCGTCGATCCAATCCAGACGATCGAGCAGCGCGGGCCTGCGCGTGAACCCGGGATGGCCGGGGAAAAATGGCGCGGTCGAATCGACTGCGTGGTAGAGCATCCAGCTCTGTCCGGAATCGTCGTCGAATACGACGTTGCCGCCGGGGCCGACCCATCGATTGCCGTTCATGCTGATGACGATCGTGCCCTCGGTTGCAAAGCTGCTGAGTGCAACACCCTGCCTGTCGAGAAACGGACCAAGCGGGGTTCGCGCGCGGCCGGTGAACACGGTATATCCGGTGAGCGGCCCGTTGCAGCAGTTCGTGGCGGAGACGAACAGATAATACCAGCCGTCGTGCTTATAGAAGCTGGCGCCCTCGTAGCGGTTGTCGATGGCGATCAGCGTCTCTGACGATGGGTCGGAAGTCAGGCCGTCGGCTGACAGCTTTCGGATGCTGATGCCGCCAAAGAAGCCGCCGAAGGAGATGTAGCGCTGGCCGGAGTCGTCGTTGACAACATCGGGATCGATCACGTTGCGGCTGCTCCCAGGGCAGCAGAAGGCGGCTTCCGGAGCGACCACGGGAGCGCCGCTGTCGGTCCACGGACCCGCGGGGCTGGAGGCTGTCGCGACTCCGATCGCCGAGCCGCCGCCGGGCAGCGTGGTCGCCGGCGCGACGTAATAGAGGTAGTAGCGATTGTTGAAGTATTCGACTGCGGGCGCCCAGAGGGAGTTGTTCACCGCAACCCATGCCGGCCTGGAGGGAAGCGCATCGCCGATGTAAGTCCAGTCGACGAGGTTCGTGGACGTGAATTCGTTGATCAGATGCGTTCGCAGATTGCCGGAGGCGTCGGTGTCGTTAAAGTTCAGCGGGTCGCCGGTGCAGAAGAGGAACCATGTATCGGCGGAGGCGGAATGCTGGCGGATGATGGCGGGATCGGGGCAGCTCATCGCGGGGCCGGTTTTGGGGTCGGTGAGAGTGAGGGGGTTGCGATACGCGCCGAAGAGAGTGGGGGAAAGCAGGATGGAGGCGATCGCTCGCAGGAACAACAGCATTCCGTTTGCAAGGTTACCAAGTTATCGCCTGGCCGATCCGCGATACGAGAGGTGGGCTCAAGAAGCACCTTGATCCAGCCGATAAGAATCCGAAGAGCGTCAAAGCGTGATCTCACTCAAACGGAGCATGGAAGCGCAGCGCGAGGAGCTGATCGCATCGTGCCTGGAGACGTATCGGTCGACGATTGATGCGGCCGGAGCCGCGGCGGAGTCGGTCTGCCCCTTGTTCGGGGTCGCGCTACGACAGAACGTTGCACCACTGAAGGAAGCGCTTGACCCTTCAGCCACTCCCGGCTCCATTGCGGAAGCCGGGCGGCAGATCAACGACCAGCTTTCAGACTGGGGCCGCTCCGTAGCGGCGTATTTCAGACAGAAGACTGCGGAAGTGCAGCAGCTCCTGCTGGAGATGACCGATGCGGCCAGAACCGTCGCCGCCCGAGACTCCCGCTACCGTGCACAGTTCGACGAAGTGACGGCTCGCCTGCAGGCGGCGGTTGATCTGGAAGATCTGGCGCAGGTTCGCAAACTTGTATCGGACAGCACCAACGCCCTGCGGTCCTCGGTGGAGCGGATGGTGGCGGAGGGCCGCGAGGCCGCCGTTGCGTTGGAAAACAAGCTCGCGCAGTATAAAGGGCGGCTGGCTGAAGCGGAGCGGCGCTCGGAAACTGACGGGCTCACGCAGTTACTGAACCGGCAGGGCATCGAACGTGCCGCGGAAAGGCGCCTTCGCGCCGGGGCGCCGTTTTGCCTGGTGGTTATCGATCTGAACAATTTCAAGGCGATCAACGACATCTACGGCCACCCCGCGGGCGACAATCTGCTCGCTCAGTTCGCCCATGAATTGAAGAGCCAGTTTCGCGTGGAGGACGCGGTCGGGCGCTGGGGCGGCGATGAGTTTGTGGTCGTGCTGGAGTGTGGCCGGGAGGAGGCTGATTCGCGCGTCGCGCGCGTCCGCAAGTGGGTTCTCGGAGCCTACACGGTCGCTGGACCAGACACACCGCGGAAAGTCGCCATCGATGCAGCGATCGGCGTAGCCGTATCGCGACCGGGCCAGAACGTGGCGCAGGTCTTCGCGGAGGCGGATCGAGCCATGTTCGAAGAGAAGCGCAGAATGCCGGGAGCACAACTGTTCAGGCACTACGATCACGATTCGATCAAGACGCAGGGTCAGTGCGGATGAAGCACATCTGCCCCGCAGTCTCGCTATGTCTGATGTCGGTCTTAACGGGCTGTCAGTCTCAGGCGCCGTGGCATCTGACTGTCAGCAAAAAGAGTGATACCGTCCAGCTTTGTCTGTCACACGAAGCGACATGCCCGCAACCGGGAGGCGTCACCCCGGCCGGAATTTCCGTCTATCGCTACGATTCAACACACGACAACGAGCTTGTGTGGGACGCAGAGCCGGACGATCCGGAAACCGGCGGCAATATCAGCGGCGTGGTCACATATGGAGTAGCGCCGAGGAACTGGAGCAACAAGGTGGCGGCGCCGCCATTAGTCTGCGGGAAGGCCTACCTGGTAAATCCCTCGGCTGAGCTTTTCGCGCTTAAGTGCGACGGGTCTGTTGTCGCACTCGATTTCCCCCACCTCGAAGAGTTTTTCCGGCAGGCCAGTGCTCCGGAGACGACGAAGACGTCTTCTGGCCATGAACCGTCGTTAGATTGAAGCAGGCCGGCAGCCCTCGATCGCCGCTTGTGACGCCGCGCGCGGCTATGTAGCGGTGACTGGCGATTCCTTTCATCTTTCCTGTTACATCCGGCGCGAGTGTGTTGTCTAACACGACGTTCGCCAGCAGCCCTGGCGTGAGGAGGATGAAAGTAGATGAATATCGCTGCGAACGTAGCATGCGCCGCAATCATCGGTATGGCGATGATGCCACTCGCGAGCGCCGATACGTTCAATTTTTCCTTTACTGGCGGGGGCATCACCAGTTCAGGAACTCTCACCGCGGTTCTTGCACCTTCGGACACATCCGGCGTCACAGCCACGGACACGTACGAAGTCACCGGGATCAGCGGCTCCTTTTCTGATTTGAATGTAGGCATCTCCGGCAACATTACTGGTTTGTACCTGCCACTGTCGTACGTTACAGGCGTTACAGCCACGGCAGCCAATCCCGTTGCTTTCACCAGTGGAGGCCTGTCGTACGACGATTTGTTTTTCCCGCTCGGAAACTCTCCCGCCGACTGCCCCGGTTACCCCTTCTCGGGCGGTGACCTTGACGTCTATGGCATCGCGTTCAATGTTTCCGGAGGCTATGTGGGCGAGTTCTTCAGTAACGGGATTCTTCCCGGAACCAGCGCCCCGGCCTATGCCGCAGCCGACGCGAACGCAACCAAATTGCTGGATAATCCAAACGCCGGAAGTCACACCGGACCCGTAGGCGTCCTCGGCTCTTTCGCGGCGACAGCGGTACCCGAACCCGGAACGCTGCTCTTGCTCGGCGGCGGCCTCGCGCTGGCCGCGGCATTGAAGCGCCTTGCCTGCACGGGGGTCTGAGCGCCGCACCCTGTTCAATCGCATTCGCCGTCGTGCCGCGCAGCCTGCGCCAGGCGGAGGCTGCGCGCGGGGCGCTGGCCCGATACGGGCTAGACATTCTCAGGGATGACGTACGGCTCGCGCCCCGGACGCCGCATCAGCGCATTGGCGTCCGCGTCCCCGGCCCAGCTCTGAGTTGCATTGTCCCACTGCAGCGTGCGCCGCACCCGATAGCTGATATTCGCGAAATGGCACAGATCGGCTGACGTGGCGCCGATTTCGATGCCGGCGTGAAGGTCTTTCGCGTTGCGGCTCTTCACCGCGGCGATGAAGTTCTGCATGTGCGGCGCCGTTTCGTCACCCTTGTCCGCCGGGCGCTGCTTAACCACTTTGTGTTGCTCGTCGTATACCGTGTACCCGTCGTCGTCCATCTCCAGATAGCCGCTGCTTCCGTAGAACAGATCGCCAATGGTGTTTCCGCCGCGAACTTTCAATCCACCTTCCGGACCGGTGGGCAAGCCGCGCACCTCGAAGACCAGCTCCTTGTCGCCGTAATCGAACCGTGCGATCTGCGTGTTCGGCGTCTCCTGATCGTCATCGTAGACGTACTTGCCCCCGCCCGAGCTCACGCTTTTCAGCTGACCGTGAGAATCGGGAATGCCGAGACCCCACCGCGCGATGTCCATCTCGTGAACGCCCTGATTGCCGATGTCGCCGTTGCCGGTGTCCCAGAACCAGTGCCAGTTGTACTTGAAGCGCAGCTCGTTGAAGGGCCGCATGGGCGCGGGGCCGAGAAACAGGTCCCAGTTCACGCCGCGAGGCGTATCCGTGTCGGGTTTGTGGCCAATCGAGTTGCGCCGCTTGAAGCAGAGCCCGCGAGCCATGTAGACGTTGCCGATGCCGCCGCTGTGCAGCAGGTCCATGGCTTCGATCTTGTGCCCCATGCTGCGGCCCTGCGATCCGATCTGCAGCATGCGGGCATGCTTCCGCGCGGCCTCGATCATTTTCCGGCTCTCCCACGGGTCGTGGCTGGCCGGCTTCTCGCAGTACACGTCCTTGCCGGCTTCCATCGCCCAAATCGACGCCAGCGCGTGCCAGTGATTCGGCAACGGAAGGGAAACAGCATCCACTTCCTTCAGCTCGAAGACCTTGCGCATGTCCGTGAACTGACGCACCGGCTGGCGTCCGGCTTTCGCCACGCGGCTCTGCGCTCGCTCAATCGCGTTCTCGTCGACATCGCAGATGGCCGTGACCTCGGTTTCGGCGAGCGTCAGGTACTTACCGAGGTGATATCCGCCGCGCCCGCCGAGCCCGATTACCGCTACTCGCACACGGTCGTTGGCCCCGAGAATGCGGCGCGCGCCAACTGAGAGCGCCGCAGCCGCCGATAAAGAAAGTACATCGCGTCGTCGCATTGCGGAGCCGATCTTATCAGATTGCCGCCAGGCCGCGGCGCCGATTATTGAGAGCCGATTCGCGGTCCGCGCCTTCACACGCTGCTGTGCCATTCACCTGCGGTAGGCTGATCGCTTACACGCTATGAAATCACGACGCACATTTCTCACCCAGTTGACCCGCTCCGCTGCTGTAGCCGGCCTGCTTCAGGTCGTCGGCCGCGGCAACCCGCGCAGGTTCGACCGCCCCGTCGGTCTCGAGCTGTACAGTGTTCGCCGCGAACTTCCGGGCCACGTCCCCGAAGTGCTCAAACAAGTCCGTGCGCTCGGATATGAGCAGGTAGAGACGGGTCCGATGAAGGACTATAGCCCTGAGTCGTTTCGCCACGAGTTGGACAGCGCCGGCCTTACCTGCCCCAGCTTCGCGCTGGGGGTTGACGAGATCCGCACCGGCAATTACGAGGAGACCTTCCGCTGGGCGAGGGCGGTTGGCGCCACGGACCTCATGCTCTCCTGGCTGGAGCACAAATCGCCGTTCACCTATGAGCAGGCAGTCGGCGCGGCGGCGAAACTGAACGATATCGGCAGGAAGGTTCATGATGCCGGGTATGAGTTCCTGTGGCACCCGCACGGATGGGAGTTCCAGCCGTGGAACAACCGCAAACTTATCGACTACCTCTTCGAGAAGACCGACCCGAAGCTGGTGTCGTTCGAAATGGACGTGTTCTGGTTCGTGCACGCCGGAGGGGATCCGGTCACGTTCCTGCGACGGTATCCTGGCCGCGTACGCGCTCTGCACTTGAAGGACCTCGTGAAAGGCGGACCGGTGAACATTCCCGATGCGGACGTCCCCGAAAAAGACAGCGTCGTGCTGGGGACTGGGATGATCGACTTTCCTGGCATCCTGCGCGAGGCGGTCAGGCAAAACGTCCGTTACTATTTCGTCGAAGATGAAAACGAGAACGCCATCGAGCAGATCGGGCCCGACATCCGCTACCTGAAGCAGGTTGAGATCTGAGCCGGCGCATGAGGCTGAGCGGCAGGGCGGCAGACCATGCCTGCGACTGCACGTCATTGAACGTCGAAAAGCGTTCGCGGTCGGTTCTCTTCCCTGATGCCTCTAACGAACAACGATGGAGGAGATACGGTTGTTCCACGTATGCCCGCCTCTGAATGGCTGGGTTCGAAGGTCCGCGATGCTGGTCCGGAACTCCCGGTTTCCGCCACGGAAATTCCGATCGTTGTACACGATGACTCTTGTCCTGCCGAACAGCTGAATGGAGGAAATGTTATCGCCAAAATTGCCCGGCAGCCGATCCAGCCTGTCCCCGCGGCTCACACAGAACCGATTACCGCGGAAGTCTCGGTCGGTGAAGAAGCACGCGCCCTGCCGGGGAAGCGGACGCCGATTCCAGGATGCGTCCCAGTTGGGGTGATCACGGTAAGTCCACGGGTTTTGGCCGACCAAAGCCAGCCCAAACCATAACGGGATAAAGGCAGCAATCATCTTCTTCATTCGCTTCTCCTTTTGCATTCTGAGTGTCATCGCGATTTGGGGCGCAGCCTTCGGAAGCGCCGGCTCTCATCGGCACTTCGATGTTGGTGCGCGCGTCGGTGATTTGATCCATGCCCGCTCTCACAGGAGGCCGGGTATAGCGCCTTGATTATAGGGCGTGGCACATTCGGTTCAGCGCAAGAACTCAAGAGGCGACAAGCTGCGCGCGAACGCTGCGCCTCCCCAGGACATTTCCGGCATCAATTTAGCTTGACTTCCGGGGAAGCCCCAAGTTATCTTGACCGAGATCTGCGCAGCCGTTCTTAATCAGCGCTTCCGGAGGGAAGAGATGCGAGTCCGCAAGGCTAATGCCGCCTGCCTCGGGACAATCCTGTGCCTGGGTTATTCCGTTTCTGCTTACGCACAATGGACATCACTGGCCCACGCATTTCCCGGACATCCGGAAACATGCGTCCTGCTGACGAACGGTGACGCAATGTGCCATGAATACGGTACCAATCACTGGCACCGCCTGACTCCCGATAATAATGGCAGCTACGCAAACGGCACGTGGGATTCGCCACCCATCGCGGATATGCCGCAGGGCCGCGATACGAGTAATGTCAGCGGCACAACCTGTAATCCCTGTACTTACGCACCTACTTACTTTTCGTCCGCTGTTTTGCCTGACGGGCGCGTCGTGGTCATCGGCGGAGAATACAACGCCCAGACCGGGAACAACCAGGTAGATACGAATATTGGCTTCTTATACGACCCAAAGGCGAATACCTGGTCAACGCAACTTACCGAACCTTTCGGTACCGGAAACATTGGTGACGCACAGTCCGTCATTCTGCAGAACGGAACGATGCTGCTCGCCAACATCAACAATACCAACCTGGCATCGTTCGATCCGTCCACACTTACCTTCACCGCAGTGAATCCGACAGGGAAGCTTGACAGGAACGACGAGGAGGGCTGGACTATCCTGCCCGACGGGAAAGTGCTCACGGTCGATGCCATAACGGCAGACTCCTTTGAAATCTACGATCCGGCAACGCAAACGTGGGGAAACTCAGGATCCACGGCGGGCGTTTCGCTGTCGGACACCGGGGGTAACTGCAACTCCCAGGAAATCGGACCCGCGGTATCGCGGCCTGATGGAACGATCATTAACTTCACCGGTAATCCGGCCGGGCAGAATGCCGTATACACGATCAGCAGCGGAACGTGGGCGCACAACACGAACATGGATTTCCCGAGTATCTCGAGTAAGCAATACGGTGCGGCGGACGCTCCGGCATCCCTGCTTCCTAACGGCAACGTGCTGGTGCAGTCCAGCCCAGTGGTGTGCCGGCAGGTCGGGTCGCCGCCGAAGTACAGTATTTTCAACACACCGAGCCATTTCTTCGAATGGGACGGAACTAACCTGACCCAGGTAAGCGATCCTCCGAGCGCGAGCAGCCTTATCTCATATCAGGGACGCATGCTGCTGCTGCCTACGGGTGAGGTCCTTTTCACTGCTTACGATCAGAACATCACCGATGTCGCGCAAATCTATTCAAATGGCGGCGCGCCGCAGGACGCGTGGCGCCCGATCGTTGACTCCGTTCCATCGGTACTTGGCCTGGGGAACACATACGTTGTATCGGGCCGCCAGTTCAACGGCTTCTCACAGGGCGCATCGTATGGCGACGATGCCCAGATGGCCACCAATTACCCGCTGGTGCGCATCCGCAACAACGGCAGCGGTCACGTGTTCTATGCGCGAACTCACGACCACAGCCGGATGGGCGTGGAGGCGGTGGGAAGCTCCGCTGCCGTCTCGACCAGCTTCGACGTTCCCTCGGGCATGGAGACGGGCGCGAGTCAGCTGTTTGTGGTCACCAACGGCATTCCTTCCCTGCCTCAAAGTGTGAGCATCGAGCCTGCAACGACCCTGGCGTTCACGGGGGCGAGCGCCACAACCTCGGATTTCAACGATCCGGCCCTGGTTGAGGCCCTTCTGAAAAGCGGCGGCAGCCCGGTGGCGAACAAGACGATTACGTTCACGCTCGGATCCGCGACCTGCTCAGCAGTTACGGGCGCCACCGGCACGGCAGGTTGCATGATCACGCCGCAGGATGCCGCGGGCGTGTTGACGCTGACGGCGACGTTCACATCGGACGGCGACTACGCGGGGAGCTCGGCTTCCACACCGTTCACGATCACGAAGGAGCAAACGGCGCTCGCCTTTACGGCTTCGGGCGCCGTCACGGCGGATTTCGACGACCCAGCGACGGTACAGGCGCAGCTCACCACCGATGGAGCGCCGCTCCCCGGCAAATCGGTGACCTTCACCCTGGGCACGGGATTAGGTGCGCCGACGTGTTCCGCCGTAAGCGATCCATCGGGGAATGCAACCTGTACGTTGACTCCGAATCAGCCCGCAGGCATGTACACGCTGAGCGCGGCGTTCGGTCCGGATGCGTTCTATGTGGACAGCTCAACAGGCACGACCTTCACGGTCACGAAAGAGCAGACTACGCTCAAGATAACGTCCGGCAGCGCTACCGTGATCGCCAACGGTCACACGGCGACATTTTCCGCCACTCTGAAGGAGGACGGGATAACACCCATATCGGGCCGGACGGTGGCGATTACGCTCGGGAGCGGCGGCAGCGCGCAGACCTGCAGCGGCGCAACGGACGTAACCGGCCTGGCAACGTGCTCGATTCTGGTGAATCAGCCGCTTGGGCCGAACACCGTGGCCGCGAAGTTTGCCGGTGACGGTTTTTATCTGCCCGCCAACGATTCGGAATCGGTGCTTTTGTTTGCCTTCCTCGCACAAGGCTCGATGGTGGTTGGGAATCTGAACGCCGCGCCAGGCGGTTCGGTCGAATTCTGGGGCGCGCAGTGGGCAAAGCTGAATTCGTTGAGCGCAGGTCCGGCGCCCTCGGCATTCAAGGGGTTCGCCGGCACAGCTCCCCAGAGCTGCGGTGGTGGGTGGACCAGCGCTCCGGGAGACAGCTCCAACCCGCCCGCGACGGTTCCTTCCTATATGGGGGTAATCGCATCAAGCTCCATCGCGCAGGCAGGCAGTACGATTTCCGGTAATGTGCCGATGATCGTGGTTGTGAAGACAAACAGCGGTTACGGACCCTCATCAGGCCACGCGGGAACGGGCGCAGTTGTCGCCGTCTTCTGCCACTAGCAGGAAGGCAAGCGTGCCGGTGGACAGAATCCGCTCCCGAAAGGAGAATCCGAACTGACGGGTTTGATAGACGAACAATGCCAGGCGGTGGCTCACCTGAATCGCAACATGCGGTGGGTGATTTGCTCGATGGGAGCGAGATCGTCCGTGAAGCAGGGCGCTCCGGGAGGCGGTGCCATGGGCTGAATTTCGCGCCAGCGATCGAGAAACTGCGGAGCGCGGGTCAGGACTGCGCGAACCGTTTGCTGCGACGTCTTTCGCCGAAACGCCACCAGCAGATAATTGGCGCTCTGGGTTCGTATGGCCATTACGGACGGGAACACGCGTTGCAGGGTGGCGCCGACGGCGAAGACCAGCTCATGCTTTGGACCCGCATCGAACACGTTCATCATGACAACCCCATCGCTGCTCATGCGGCTGGAAACCAGCTGAAAAAATTCGCGGGTGGCAAGGTAAAACGGAATGTACGGGCCGCCCTGGTATAAATCGAGTTCGACCAGATCGTACACGCTCCTGGTGCGGGCGAGCCAACGACGCGCGTCGGCGACGTGGATGCGGAGGCGATTGCTTTCCCGGATGCCGAACCAGCGCCACGCGGCTTCGACGACTTTGGCGTCAATCTCCACGGCGTCGATATCGATATCCGGTGCGGTGATGCGGGCGGCATGGATCGATGCTCCTCCGCCCATGCCGAGAACGAGCATCCGGCGCCCCGGCGTGAACAGCGGCCCGAGCGCAAACGCGTCGTAGTAGTATCCGCTGGGTCCGGCATCCGCCTGGACGGTTTGAACGGAGGAGCTGTTATTCAGCTGCAGGAAACGCTCATTTCCGCGGCGCACAACGCGCACCAGATTGTACGGGGATTCTTCGGCCCACAGCGCGCCGCGTGACCAGCCGAGACCGGTGACGCTCGATATGAGCGGGACGGGGATAAGGATTGCCGCGGTAAAGACCGAACGACGCCGCGAGAGACCGGCAGCGCCTGCCAGAAACGTGGCCGCGCAAAGCAGTTTCAGCGTTGCCTCCGTGCCGAACCGCGGGACAAGAACGAAGCTGGTGGCGAGAATGCCGGCGATGCTGCCAGCCGTAGAGAGCGCGTACACGCGACCGGCCGCTGAGCCGACAGCGCAGTTGAGCGTGCACAGGCGGATGATCATGGGGCCCGCGGCGGCGAGGGCCGTCATCGAAGGCACGAAGATGATCAGCGTGGCGCCGATGACGCCGCTCAAATCTCCCAGATCCGCGAGCGCCGGAAGAAACAGTCGAGCGCTGAGGAGGATTACTAACTGGTACGCGGCGCTGAAAACGATGGTCATGAACAGGGCGGAATCGTCTTCAGCGCGATCCGCGAGCCGTCCCCCAAGCCAGTACCCGGCGGCGAGGGCCAGCATCATGGTTGAAATCATGCCGCCCCAAACGTAAATCGAATACCCGAAATACGGCGCGTAGAGCCGGAATCCGGTCAGTTCAAGGGACATGAGGATGGCGCCGGCCGTCATGGCGGTGAAAAGCCAGAACAGGACCGGGGCGCGACCCCGGCCCAAAAATGCAGAGACGAACGTTTTAACGACCATATTCGGCGGCTATCGGCCGGTAATGGCCGGCGCGATGTGGCGATCGGAAAGGACGGCCAGCACACGTCCGTCACCCCATTGCACGGTCTGAGCGGAGAAGGCGACCTGGGAAGCGACATCCGAAGGCGTGGCCGCGGATGGCGACGAAAGAGTAGCAACCGCAATCAGACCGGCGTGTCCCCGCTGGATGGCCGGAAGCAGGGCATTAAACGGCAGGTCCTGTACGATTCCCTGACCTGGCGGAACGTACTGATCGAGCGTGCTCAGGACCGAGGAGTCCTCGGCGTTTCGGATCTGTATGACAGCGTGAATCGTGTCCGAACCGAACAGGTTGGTCAGCCGAACGCGCGCGACCTCGCCGACCGCCAGATCGATCGGATCGAGGAAGACCGGCTGCTCGATCAGGGTGAACGCATGACTTTTCGGCGGGTTGACGAAGACACTGGCGACGGGCACGCCGAGGCCGAGAGCGAGTGCTGCAGCGGCGACGCGTGGACGCGTGAATTGGCGAATGCTGAATCGTAACGTACTCATTTCCACCTCCGCGGATGAGTATGCGCGGAAGGGGGCGCGCGAGTCCTGAGGAGAATCCGACCTTTCGCGCCGGAGGAGGTCAGTCGGGGAGGCCGACACGCCGCACCAGAGACTGAAACTGTGGATGCGACCGGATTGGATCCCACACAGGGTCGTAACGCAGTTCGAGCAGCCAGGGGCAGCGTTCCTCGTAGCTCTTTTCGAGCCAGAGCAGGGCCGCCCCGGAATCGCCGAGGGTAGCGTGCTTCATCGCGATCCGGATGGGCGACACGTAATGCGGCGCAGACGACAGGATTTCAATTTCGGTCCGAACGAAATCTTCGAATCTGTTTGCGAGGCCAGCGTTCCGGAGCTTCTCGTCAGCAGTTCCGGTAAGGGTATGGAATTCAAGCCAGCAGCGCAGGGCTGCCTCATTTTGTCCGAGCGTCTGATGAACAGCGCCGAGCAGATGGTAAGCTTCGGCGAACGCGGGATCGAGCTCGAGGATGGCGTGTAACTCGTCCACCGCGTGTGCGGCATCGCCCAGCATGAAATCCATGGCTGCGCGGAGGATTTTCAGCGGGAGCGATAAGGGATCGAGCGTTTCAGCCTCGGCCAGTTGTTTTTCCGCCTCGGCGACACGGCCGATGATGGCGAGATATTCGGCGTACCACTGCCGCGCGGGGAGATGGTTGGGGTTCAGTTCCAGGGCGCGCAGATAGCCCCGCTCGGCGGATGCGTAATCCCAGCGGCCCTCGAAATCGTTATAGGCCAAAGCCGCATGGGCGTCGGCGAGATCAGGGGCCGCGTCCAGCGCGGCCAGTGCATGCTCCCGGGCCGCGGCGAAGGCGGAGAGAGGCGGTGCGAGCAGCCAGTAAGCCATCATATTGTGGCAATCGGCCAGGCCGCAGCGGGCGGGCGCGTAATCCGGCGCGGCCTCGACCGCACGGCGGTAATACGAGATCGCGCGATCCATCGATTCACGAGTGCGCTTGTTCCAGAAATAGCGGCCCTTTAAACAGAGCTGGTGCACTTCCGAACTGACAACGGAGACCGCCGGGGCCGGGAGTTCCGGCAGGAAATCACGGCGGACCTGTGCGGCAATTGCGTTCGCGATGCGCCATTGTACGCGGAGCATCTCCTCGTCGGGCATGTCAAAGCTCTCGACCCAAACGTGGGTCTGATCCTGCGAACGGATCAACTGCGCGGTCACCCGAAACCGGCCCGCGTCAGCCCTGACGCTGCCCTCGAGCACGTAATCGGCGCCGAGTTCCACGCCGATGCGGTCGACGGGGATTCTCCGGCTCTTGTATGCCTCCATGGAAGTGCGGGCGATCACTCCGACGCGCTTTGCATCCAGGCGGCCGAGCTGCGCGGTAATCTCTTCCGCCAGTCCACTAGCGATGAAATCGTTGTCGGCACTGCCGGTGAAGTTATCGAACGGCAGCACGGCAATGATGCGCCTGGCGCTCTGCTCCTCATCGACGAACGCGACCGGAGCGATTATGGTGTAACCGATCCGGTGAACCGTCTGAATCACTTTGGGCGAACGCGAGTTGTCATCCAGGACTTTACGCAGCTCGGAAATGCACTTTGTGAGGGCGTCATCGGTGACGAACGTGTCGGGCCAGACATCGCGGAAGATGGCTTCCTTCGCGACGACCCTTCCGGCGCGCTCGGCGAGGTAGGTCATCACCTGCATCGGTTTGGCCTCGACGTGTATCGAGCGCCCCTGCCGTACGGCTCGGGAGCGGGAAGGATCAAACAGGCAGCCTCCCACGCGATAAACGCGCTGGCGCGGGTTGGAGGATGCCGAATCCGCTGCTGACGCCATAGCGATTCTCAGGATGCGCGGAGCTCGCCCGGCGCGGCAGCTGCTTCAGAACTCCTGAGCGCTCGAAAGGCGGCGAAGACGGCGATTGCGGCCGCGCAGGTCAGGATATTACCGGCGATATCGGCGAGCAACAGCCCGCGAGCGCCAAAGTAACTGCATGCCGCGCCTTCGAGGCGAATCATGTACACCAGAGCGAGGGTGGCGAGGGCATTCAATGCCGCGAACAGCGTACTCGCGTGGTGCGCATTTCCGACGATCTCCGCCGTAAGGGCGATTGACCATACCTGACACAGTCCCACAGTCATCAGATAGAGCGCCGTCCCGATGGCGTAAAAGGATGGCCCGCGCCCGGCGAGCAGGACGATGGATGCCGCGCCGTTCATGGCCGCGCCGAGACCGTAAAGCAATCGGCGGTCCCAGTATGCGGGAAACACCGTGGCAACGAGGCAGCCGAGGGCCAGCAATACGCCGCCTCCGATTCCATTGATCCACGCGATCCCGTTGGCGCCGACATTGTACTCGGAAGCGATTGCCGGCAGCAGGAAGATGGTTGCGCCGGTTGCGCCGGGTCCGATCAGGAGAAGCGCGCTCCATCGACGATTTCGCGTGTTGATGAGGGTTCGGAACTGACGCGCAATGCCAGCAAAATACGCGGCCACGCCGCGAGGCGGCAGCGGGGCTGTTTCATGGACCGACAAGGGGACAAGTCCGAGCAAGGCGATGACCGCCCCGACGCAGAGGCCGACGACGGGAAGCGAAAGCCTGGCGGCGAGCCAGAGAATGGCAGCGCCACCGAGCGCGGCGCCTCCCAGGCATCCTGCCTGCAGAAATGAGGACGCCCTCGACTGAGCGAGCGGCGGCAGGGCGGCGACGATCAGCCCGCCGCAGGAGGCCAGGATAAGCGAGTCGGCAATTCCGCCGAGCACGATGAGAGCTGTGAGCAGATTGAGATGGGCGGCGCCAATCAGTGGGACATAGAGGCAGACCGAGAGAGCGGTCGCAAATGTGGCGAGCGCCAGCCAGGTTCTGCGCCGCAGGAGGGTATCCACGAGCGGCGCCCAGATAAACACCAGAACGCCGGGGAGGTTCACGGTGGCGCTGGCGCTGGCGATGCGATCGACGCTGACGCCGGCGCGCGCCAGCAGGAACGGCAGCGGGGTGGATTTGAAGCCGATGACGATCCCTAACGGCAGAACAAAGATGGTGAACATCCACGGCGCCGGCCAGGAGCGGCGGGACTGCATTTCAGTTAATCTACCAGCCTCCTCGCCGTCATTCGTGTCTGGCGCTCAGCCTTCAAAAGTCGGAATTCCGTCAGGATTCAGGAACACCCCGCGCCGCATACTCGGCGATGAAAGGATTTCACCCATGAGAATTTTCACAACATGTTTCATGGCAGCGATTGCGGTTGTCGCGCAGGCTGCGTCGGCGCAGCCTGCTCATCGCATGATGGTGCGTGCGCGGGCTTACCCGCCGTCATCGGAAGCGCCATTCGCCGCGCTGGCCCACGCCCAGCCCGAGCAGGCCCCCTGGGATCTCGCCGGCTTGTGGCAGCTGACGCTGACGCCGGATCCGTCGGACCCCGATGCGCCACCGCCCTTTCAGGCGCTGCTCACGGCAGCTGCGGATCATGACTGGATCACTACCGAAACGGATGAGCTTGTCACGACGCAGGGCCGCTGGTCCCGTTCGAGTAACGATGTGTACAACCTTACCGGATGGCAGTTCGAGTTCGTGAACGGGCAATTCGACGGAACATACAAGTTCCGCGGGCGGGTACAGATCCTGCCGGACGGAAAATCGCTGACGGGGAAGTTTCAGGTGGACTTCTACGATCCGAGCGGCAAATTCCAGGGTTCGGGTGTGGGGACTCTTTCCGGTGTGAGGTTGGGCGTTGAGGTGTTGTAGGAGGAGGCACAACAATCCAGACCAGGCGGGCCGGAAAGGCCCCCACCCGCGTCTCGGCCGGTTCCCCGCAGCAGGCCGCTGCTTTTAGCTCTTAGTGAGCTCGGCCTGCAGCCAGGAGCGGGCAAATTTCCAGTCGCGCAGCACGGTTTCCGGCGAAATGTCCAGCACGGCGGCCGTTTCTTCCGCAGTCAACCCGCCGAAGAAACGCAGTTCGACGACGCGGGCTTTGCGGGCATCGATCTCAGCCAGGGCGTTTAGCGCGTCATCGAGGGCGATGAGCTCTTTGGCGCGGCCGGAGCCGATCTCAGGCATTTCATCGAGATCTACTCGTTCCGGGTTGCCGCCCCGTTTGGCCGTCAGGCGCTTTCGCGCGCGGCCGAGCAGGACGTGGCGCATGATGCCGGCCGATACGGCGAAAAAGTGCGCGCGATGCTGCCAGTCGACGTTCCTGATATCGATCAGCTCCAGCCAGGCCTCGTGGACGAGCGCCGTCGCCTGCAGGGTCTGGCCGGCCCTCTCATTCTGCATGTAGTGTCCGGCGATACGCCGCAGCGTGCGATAAACGTGCGGGGTCAGCCGCTTCAGCGCGCCCTGGTCGCCGCCGGCCCACGCGCGAAGAAGCTGCGTGGTTTCGGAGGCTGGATCGTCCATGGAATTATCGAAAGGGCCTATTCTACCCCGGCGCGGGAGTCGCTTGCGGCGGCTTCCGCATGGCCCTATATTAGAGAATCCCGAGGTAAAAACTCTGAATTCCAACCGCTGGCGGCAGATCGAAGAACTGTACCATGCCGCCCAGGAGCGCGGCGAGGCGGTGCTGAACGGCGCCGATCCGGAGATCCGGAGCGAAGTCGAGAGGCTCCTGGCGCAGGACACGGAAAGCGGCGACAAGCTGCTGGACCAGCGCGCCGCGGACCTGATAACCGATCTTTCCGCAACACAAACAACGGCAGGATCGCAGCTAGGCCCGTACAGGATCGAAGTGCTTCTGGGGAAGGGCGGCATGGGGCGGGTCTTCCGGGCCATGGACACGCGACTCGGGCGGCCGGTGGCCCTGAAGATCGTGAACGCGGAGTTCATCAGCCGCTTCGAACGGGAGTCGCGCGCCATCGCCGCGCTGAACCATCCCCGCATTTGCACACTGCACGATGTGGGGCCCAATTACCTGGTGATGGAGCTGCTGGAAGGCGAGACGCTCGCGGCACGGCTGAAGCGCGGCAAAGTTTCCACGGCGGAGGCCATTCGAATCGGCGCGCAGATCGCGGAAGCGCTCGCGGCGGCCCACGACAAGGGAATCGTGCACCGCGATTTGAAGCCGGGCAATGTCATGCTCACGAAGTCCGGCGTGAAGGTGCTGGATTTCGGGCTGGCGAAATGCATAACCGATCCGGCGGAGACCGCTGCGACCGCCGCGGTGGGCACGCCCGCCTATATGGCCCCGGAGCAATGGGAAGGGAAACCGGCGGACGCGCGAACGGATATCTACGCGCTGGGGCTGCTGCTGAACGAGATGCTGACCGGCAGGCGCGGCGGCCAGCCGGAAGGTCTGCCGCCGGCTCTGGAGCGGGTCATCGCACGATGCCTGGAAGCCGATCCAGAAGAGCGCTGGCAATCGGCGCGAGACCTGAAGTGGGAGCTGGGAGCGAGCGCAACCACCGTTGCGCCGCCCGCTGCCCGGTCGTCGAGGCGCCTGCTCGCAGCAGCTCTCGGCGCCATTCTGCTGCTCGTTGCTGCGCTGGCCTTCGTGTACCTTCGCGAGCAAACTCCGGAGCCGCGAACCACACGCATGAGCATCGTGCTTCCGGAGAAGTCGCGCGTGCTCTCGCTGGCTATGGCGCCGGATGGGAGCGCCCTCGCCATGGTTCTGGTCCACGAGGGAAAACAGGAGATCTGGATTCGGCCGCTGGATGCGCTCCAGCCTGTCCCGCTGGCAGGAACCGAGAACGCTGCGTTTCCGTTCTGGTCGCCGGACAGCCGCTTCATCGGTTTTTTCGCCAATGACAGGCTGAAAAAGATCGGTCGTTCCGGCGGGCCGGTTGAAACGCTCTGCTATGCGCAGGCGGTTGCGGGCGGCTCGTGGAGTCGCAGCGGCGACATCCTGCTCGGCGGGTTGTTCAAAGTTCAGAAAGTTTCCGACAGGGGAGGGCCGGTCACCGATCTTCCGGGAAATCACGGCAATTGGCCCGTGTTCCTGCCCGATGGAGAGCATTACCTGGTCACAAGAGAGTCTGTATGGCTGCATTCGATCAAGGGACCGGAGGAGCGGCGGCTGTTGCCGGACCTTTCAAATGTTCAGGTGATCGAGCGTTGGCCTGGGCGACAGGTCGGGGCCGTGCTGTTCACTCGCGCCGGCACGCTGATGGCATTGCCATTCAATATGAAGCGGCTCGAGCCGGCAGGCGAGGCGTTCGCTGTAGCTCCGGGGGTTGCGGCAACCAATGTCGGATGGCTGGTTGCCGCGTCCAACGACGGCGTCCTGGCGTATGTTCCGGGGCAGGAACGAGCGGACCTTCACCGGCACTATGGCGAATGGCAATATGTGTGGCGGGACCGGAAGGGCGCGTATCTGGGCGCCTTCGGTGAAGCTGGCGGCTCGGCCGCGATTTCTCCGGATGGACGGCGGCTCGCGGAATGCGGGAATTCACAGGTGTCGGTGCTGGATTTCGCAACTGGAGTCACCACCCAGCTCACATTTCCGCCGTCATGGGGCCAGAATCCCATGTGGTCGCCCGACGGCCGATATGTGGCCTACAACAATCTCCGCGGCATTCTCCAGAGGCCCGCCAGCGGAGCGGGAGCTGAACAACTGCTGGTCCCGAGCAACACTCTCGCGGTTCCTCTGAGCTGGTCGCCCGATGGACAATTCCTCATGTATGTCCAGATCAATCCGGGGACGGGGCCGGACCTGTTTGCCATACCGGTTCACGGCGACCGAAAGCCGTTCGTTGTGGCGCAGACGCCGGCAACGGATAACCAGGGGCAGTTTTCCCCCGATGGCCGCTGGGTTGCCTACACGTCTACCGAATCCGGGCAGGCCGAGATTTACGTGATTCCCTTTCCGCCATCGCCGGGCGGCGGGAAATGGATGGTGTCTCAGGGAGGCGGCGTGATGCCGCGCTGGCGTCGCGACGGCAAAGAGCTGTTCTACATCTCGCCGGACTCGGAGATGATGGCCGTGCCGATTGACAGCGGACCCGTGTTTCACTCCGGCAATCCGCAGCCGTTGTTCCAGACCGATATCATCGACACGGGAATTCGCACGGGTCCGATGAGCTGGGACCTTGCTCCGGATGGGAAGCGGTTCCTGATCATCAGTCCGAAAACCCGGTACACCGCGGCGATCACGGTGGCTCTGAACTGGCGCGCTGGACAAGAACGATAGGCCCGCCAGGGATGTTCACGATCGCGGCCCGGGCGAAAACGATTCATAGCCCCAGCGTTTCGCGTCCTGACGGCCGATGCGGACCGCCGCTCATGGGCGGTCCGGGGCGCCATTTGCGCTCCGGACCCTCATGCACCGTTGCCGTTACTTCTTTGCGATCAGGACCGGAACGACACGCGTTTGCATGGCCATCCGTTCCTGAACTGCCGGCTCCGGGATCCGCACATTCTGGCCGCCGACGTCGGTCCCCGGCAGCACTTGACCCAGCGAGCAGGCGCCACGGTAGCAATCGAAGACCAGTTTGCCCGGTCCGCTCACCGCCGGACCGCCGGCCGGACGGGCCATCACGAAAGCCGCTTTCGAGTGAGTGTCCAGTCCCTGCACAGTCAGCACACCGTTATGGTTATAGGCCACGGTATAACGCCCCGCGTTCATGACGTGGTTGGCGATCGAGAAATCGAAGGGGATGTTGGCGTCGACCGAGTACAGGTTCTGGGCGGACGCGGCGGAAATGGTCAGCAGCCCGAGCAGGGTCGCTGTCGAAAGTGTACGGAACATGTTGGTTCTCCTTTGGCTGTGAATTGATCCGGCGGGCAGCGGCCCCGGCGTGTTCCGGGCTGCTCAACGCCTTCACCCCTCGAGGCGCCAACGAGCAAGAAAAACCGTCATCAACGTGAAATTTTTTTTCGAAGGAAGGCTGCTGCCGTCGGCCTGCAGCCAGGAAGGGGCGAATTTTCAGTGCATTGCGTGTTGCCGCCCCGGTTGGCGGTCAGCACTTTCAGGATGCCGAGCCGGCCCTCTCCTGCGTGCGTGGGGAGGAGGTCACAGTACTCGCAACTCGGCACCCTGTTCCGCTGATGATACCCCAGGTTGTGCCGCTTTGGCGTTCGTGTCCGTGTCTGCGGCTAACGCTGTGTCGTGCGGCACCGATGGGGCGCTGCCTATACCGGCTCACCATCGAGTTGGCGGCGCACCAGGCCGGCGTAATGGGAGTTTGCCGCAAGCAGTTCGTCGTGCGTTCCCATCTCGACGATGGATCCCCGATCGAGCACTACGATCAGATCGGCGTTGCGTACCGTGCTCAAACGATGCGCCACGACAACGCGCGTGCAGCTCAGGCGGTCCAGGTTCCTGTCCACCACCGCCTCGGTAAGCACGTCGAGCTGGCTTGTTGCTTCATCGAGCACCAGCAGCGCAGGCCGATTGACTACGGCGCGCGCGATCGCCAGCCGCTGCCGCTGTCCCCCGGACAAACTGCTGCCGCCCTCGTCGACCCTGGTCAGGTAGGCCATCGGCATGGCCTGGATCGCATCGTGGATTCCCGCGATCTGCGCCGCTGCGCGAATCTCCGTTAACGGAACCGCGTCATCGTGAAAAGCGATGTTGTCCTGCACGGATGAGCTGAACAAAAACGCGTCCTGGAGCACGGCTCCCCACTGCTTTCGCACGGTTCGCAGATTCAGCTGATTCAGCGGCTCGCCGTCATAGAGCACCTGGCCTTCGCTCGGTGCGTAAAGACCGAGCAGCAACTTCGCCAGCGTGCTCTTTCCGGAGCCGCTGCGGCCAACGAGGGCGACTTTCTGACCCGGCCGGATCGCCAGCGTAATATCGTGCAGCACAAGCGGGCCATCGGACTGATATCGGTATGAAACGTGGCGCAGGTCGAGGGCGCCGGTAAGCCGCGGCGCCGGGCGGACGCTCTCAGGATCCTGTTCGGCGTGCGCCCGCATCACATCGCTGATTCGCTCCAGGTGCGCCCCCGCGAGCTGTATCCGCTGCGCAGATGAAACCAGCGAACTCACAGGAATCAGAAAGACCGTCGCGAGAGCGTTGACGCCGAGCATCGTGCCCAGGGTCATGGAGCCGTTGAGAACCTCGCGGCCGCCCAGCCACAGCAGACAGAGCGGCGAGAAGATCCGGATCACCGAAGTGGCCGCGTCAATCTTCGCCGAAAACCGGCTGCGCTCGAAAGATGCGTCCAGTTGCTTCGCGAGCAGGTTCGACCAGCGGCCCAGAGCGCGATCTTCCATGCCGGCGGCCTTGAGCGTGCCGATTCCAATCAGCGATTCCATCAGACAGCTCTGCGATTCGGACTGGCGCGCCAGATCGGCCTCGAGCAGAACGTGAAGCCGTCCCGAGGCGCCCAGAAGAATGGCCGCTTCCAGCAAGGCCATGCATAATGCCGCAACGCCGAACAGGGGCGCGACGTGAATCAGTACAGCAAGGTAGACGACGAGCAGGCTGCCGTCCAGGAGCGCCGATGTCGTGTAGCTGGCCAGCACATCGCGGATGACGACATTGCTGCCCAGCCGCATCAGCAGGTCGCCGCTGCTCCGCTCCTGGAAAAAACGATACGGCAGCGAAAGCAGATGACGAAAGAACCCGAGCATCAGCGTGGAATCGAGGCGCTTTTCGAGACGGATCAGCAGCGTGGAGCGGCAGTAGCTCACCGATGCGTGCGTCAGCGCGATGACGAGAGCGCCCACGCCGAGCAGATCCAGCTCTGCGAAGGCGCGCGCAGGAATGATGGCATCCACCACCAGCCGGGTCACTGCTGGAAAGATGAATCCGAGAAGCTGCAGCAGGGCCGACGCCGCGAAGATGCGCGCCAGCAGCGCCCGCGTATCGGGGACGTTCAGAATGCGGCGCGCCCAGACCAGCGCCTGGTTCGGCTCTCGGGGCGGCTTCTGCTCGAAACCAGCATCGGGCTCGAAGACCAGCGCGACGCCGGAGAAGGAAGCTTCCAGTTCGTTCAGGGATACCGTGCGGCGGCCGAACGCGGGATCGACGATCCGCGCACTGTCTCGGGACGCCCAGCCTTCGAGCACGACGAAGTGGTTCGAATTCCAGTGCAGCACCGCGGGAACAGCGATGTGCCTCAGTTGCCCCGCCGGCAGCGACAGGGCGCGGGTTCGAAGGCCGAACTCGCGGGCCGCGGCCGCAACTGTCCGGGCTGTCACGCCATCGCGGCCGGCCTCACACTTCTGCCGGCACTCCTCCAGACGTGTCTTTCGCCCAAAGTAGCCGAGAATCATCGCCAGACACGCGGCGCCGCACTCCACCATGTTCATCTGCAGCACGACCGGCACGCGGCCGCGCCGGTTAACGCGGCGGGGCACGTTCTTCGATCCGATCGCGCTCTGGAACGGGGTCATCGAATTGCAGGCGGCTCCAGCGCGAGTACACACGGGACACTGGCTGGATCGGCAAGGCGAAGCAGGCTGTAGCCGATGCCCGCAAGGCCGGTCATCAGACCAGGCGATTCGACGCCTCCGGGATTGCCGCAAACCCATCCACTCTCCGCCGCCTCGGCGAGAACGCGGCCAGCGATCCCAGTCGCGCGTTCCCGCCAGTGCAGCGCGCCAAGTTTGTCCGCCGCATAAAGGAAGATGTCGACGTTGCCCAGATCGCCGTGGCAGAGGATGTGAGTGATCCCGAAACCGGTGGCCATCGTGGTTTCCAGAGCCGCCTCGATTTCCTGCCGCGTTGCCGCATCATCGATATAGGACAAACCGGAAAGACGCGCGAGCCCGATGCCCGGGGCGCCATGGCACCACGCGGTGACGAAATCGGTTTTCCGGCGCCTCCGCAGGTCGGGCCAGTTCCTCTTCTCGGGGTTGAACCGCGCTCGCTCGTAGTCCATGGCGGCGACGGCGGCATTCCGGTAATTGCGGTCCCCAGTCCAGCCACACACTTCGAGCAGCGCGCGCGCAATGCCGGCATTGCCGTGGGCGAAGCCGGTGAGCGGCTCCGGCCCGAGGCCGTCCGACAGCCATCCAAACCCGCAGTCGGCCTGCCTCGCGGTTCGAAGAAGATGATCGCCGCAGGCTCGCATGGCGCGCATTGCGGCCTCGGACGGCTGCGCGCACATCAGAGTCGCGAGCCCGAGAATCGATCCGGCCGATCCGCTGACGAGATCGAAATTGCGGTCCTCGATTACGGCGTCGGGAATCGACCGGGCGAGATCTTCGGCCTCTCTGAAGAGCGTTGCGTCCGACCAGAGGACCCCAAGGTGAGCCAGGCTGTAGATCAGTCCGCCGCGCCCGGTGAAGCCCCCGATCGCACGTGGCGACAGGCCATCCCGCACCTGCGCGCGGAGCGTTTTCAAAGCCGACCTGGCGAGTGCTTCATAACGCGAATCGCAGGTCATGGCGCTGAGATGCGCGAGAAAGAGGATCACGCCGGGAAGGCCGTCGTACAGGTCCGGTCCAAGAGCCGACAGGCGCCAGTCACGTTCTTCCAGTGGAATCAGCCCAATCCAGGCTGCATCGCCGTCTCCGTTGAGGGCGAGTTCCTGGAGGCGATCTCCAATGGCCCTCGCCGCCTCGAGGCACTTTGCTCCGGTAAGAACAGGATGGCTGGCGCTCCTGGGCTCCGCGCTGCGCAAAGCGCGCGCCTCGGGGTGAGATCCAACACTGGCGATGGAAGCGCGCAGAATCCATAGCTGCCGCTCCAGATCCTTGTCGCTGAGCTGGCCCAGCCGACGCTGGACCAGGGCCACGCCGGGCTCCTCAAAGAAGTCAGGGATCCGCTCACCGGTGCTGCTCCACAGATGGCGCGATCCCGGACGGCTGGTGAACAGCGGAATGTCGCCGCGCAGCAACTCCGCGCGCTCGATTTCCGCTACCCGCTCCTGGGATGCTCCCTCGCCCGCCGCGCGCAAGCGCTGGAACAACGCGACCCGGTCGTCCTCGCGCCGCAGCATATCGGGGTGAAAGCTTTCGTACAGCAGCGCACCATAGGTTTGCGTGGGGCGAAGAATGACCCGCACCTCGTCACGGGCGAACGTGAGCAGCACCGCCGGCAATTCCTGCCGGTGGCGCAGCAGGATGCGATACGTCGAGGCGAAGCCGTGCGCAACGTCGGCGGCGTAATCGAATGCATTCGCCTCCACGCCGTTCAGCCACGGCCGGTTGCTCGAGCCCTGCATTTCCATGCGCCTGCGGACCGCGTGCATCTCGTCGGTATCGGCCGATTCCCACTGAGGCACGGGATGCGGCGTAAGCTCTCCGGCGACACTGCCAAGGCCGCTCATGTCCACACCAGCGCTCTCGTCACTTGCCCAGTAGCGCTGCGGCAAGAGGCCCGTGCGAAGAACGGAATATCCGAGGGTGCTGCCGGCGATGACGTCCGCGCGGCTCGAAGCCGCCTCGTTCATCCGCGGGTGGAACAGAGCCTCGAGATCAATCAGCATGGGGTGTTCGCCATGCGCAATCAGGTTTTCACAATGGAAGTCGGAGGCTTCGAGCGCATACAGAATGGCCGCGTATGCGCCCTGTCGCTGGTAGAAACGACGGACCTCCTCTTCGTCTTCGCAGGCCTTCCGATCGAGGAATTCGGCCCAACCCCAGGCGCCTCGGTCCAGCGACCGGAGCAGCCGGAACCGGGGCTCGGCGCCGTGCTCGTTCAACCAGCACAGGAGCTGCTGGAAATGCTCGTCAACGGCCAGAGATCGCGGCTTGTACACCAGCCTGGCGCCCGTGCTGAACCTGGCGATCATCACCGATCGGCCATTTCGATGCGTATCCCCGGCCCCTCCGGCAACGCTCATCAGCGATCCCGGGTCTTCTTCGAAAAAGCGATCGCGGATGACTTCCCAGTCCGCGCACAGCCGTTCCAGGAATTCGAGACTCGCGGACGCCCACTGATCGACCCGTACCGAGATTTGCCGGACCAGAACCGGATATTCCCTGAGGAGCTGCCGAGTGACGGCGTGGGTGCGCAGCGACTCGAGAAAGCTCAGGAACCGCTCTTCGGAAGTGGCTCCTTCGAGCCGCCCCTCGAGCCGGGCCACGTTCAGCTCCAGCACCATCGTTCGCGTCATCATGACGAGCAGCGGCTCGGCCAGGTTCATGGCCAGCTCTTGTTCGATTGCCCGCGGGCTGAACGGAGCATGACGGTATCTGCCGGCGAGGTCGAAAGCGCCGTCCAGCACGCGCCGGCGCGCCCGACGAATGATCGGGGCCACCGCCTCCAGGCAGTGCGCCATGCGATGTCCGGCCAGGTGCTCGGGGATGGGCAGCGGTGCGACGGGCGGGTGTACCGGCGCGAGGTCCGGCGCCGAATCAGACAGGGCGGGGGCAATCATTCAAAACTCCTGAAATTCAAACTGACGCGGAACGCGCGGCCGAATGAATAACCCGGCACACGCATTCCACGGTCGCGGCCATGCTCAGCAGGGCAGGCCTTTGGGATACGCGGTGCTCAGGCACGGGGTCCGCTCCGTGATGGTGCAGTACCGGGTGCAGAGGGCCGTACAGGTGAGCAGCGTCAGGCCGCCTGAGACCTGACCGAGATCGGCGTCAGACAGCTCGATCGAGCCGGCCGGATTCGGGGGCAGTGCGGCGCGTTCCGCATCGCTGAGACTGTTGCGATAGGACGCGTCTTTCCACGCCCGGATGATGTTACGAGTTGACATAGACTCCTCCTTGTCTACACATGCTGTGCGCTGTCCGCGCACACGCGGGATAGTGAAGGAGGAGCTGCGAGCGTTACAAAAAATCTGTTTGCCGTCCAGTTCCCCAGGCGGTGCAAGCTAAGCGACGCACGTCACCGCGAGTGCGTGGGCGACTGGGGAACGGCGCGGATCACGGGAAGCACGATGTGAGACGGCATAGCGGGCGTGCAATAAACCCGCTGAGTGGCCTTAACAAAATCCTCTTCCGAAGCCTGGTAGATGCTCGGAACGAATTTCTGCGTATTACGGTCAATCAACGGGAACCAGGTGGACTGCACCTGGACCATGATGCGGTGACCCTTTCGAAACACGTGATCGCGATCGCGAAGCGGAATCTTCCAAAGGGACGGAACATCTGACGGCAAGGGCTCCGGCTTTTCGAAGCTTTTCAGATAACGTCCGCGGCGCACCTCCATGGCGATCGGGAGTTGGTAGCCGTTCAGTGATTTCCTGTACTGGCCCTCGCCGGGCCCGGCATCGACATCCCATGCTGGTTGTTGGGCGTCTTCCGGGAACACATCGATCAGCTTCACGACAAAGTCGCTGTCGGTTCCGGATGTGGAGGCATACAAGTTGGCCTCCAGTTCTCCGGTTACCACCAGGTCGCTCTCGAGAGGCGCGCTTGAGTAGGTAAGGACATCGGGGCGGTGATCGGCGAATCGCTGATCGTCCGTCTCCCACGAGGGCCAGTCGCCGGCAGGATAGGTCGGCGAAATCGGGCGCGCCCGATACGGGACTGGATTTGCGGGATCGGAGATGTATTCGCGGTACGGTTTTCCTCCATTCGGCGGTTCGAACGCTAAGACGCCGTCAGACCGCAGATACAAATTTGTCATGGCCGCTCCGGATGGCGGCCATTCGTCATAGGTGTGCCAGGTGTTCGACCCTGACTGAAAAGTCTTCACCCTCCATGTGAAGCGGTCCCCATCACCGTGGAGAAAATGGCGGAAGAAAGGGGCCTCGATATCGTGCCGGAACTCTCGCGCGGTATCATGCCCGCCATAGCTGTAGCTTCCAATACTCTCGGCCGTCGGGCTCTGCCACTGCCCATGGAGCCAGGGCCCGCGACCAGATAGTTATTGTGGTTCGCATCATTTTCGGCTGAATGTCGGAAGATCTGCCACGGTCCCCACGGGTCCTCCTGATCCCAAAATCCGGCAACGTTCAGACTTGGGACTGGAGCACTATGCAATTGCCGAATCCACGCCTCGCGCTTCCAGAAATCATCGTAATCAGCATGTGCCAGCAATTTGTTCCAGTAGGGGACCGAGTTATGAAGGTACTTGTCGTTCAGGTTTTTGACGGGTCCGGCATCCAGGTACCACTGATACGTGTCATAGACTGAGAACTCGAAGTGACTGTTTTTGTTCTTGTCTGCCTGTTCCATGACCGCGTACTCGAATGAGTAGCTAAGTCGCAGCGCACCGAAGTGATGAAAGTCATCATTCATCCACCAGTCCACAGGCGCCGCCTGTTCGCTGACTGCCTTCAATGCGGGATGGGGATGCAGCAAAGTCACCGCGGCGGTGAGTCCGAGGTACGAAACTCCCAAAATCCCCACTTTCCCGTTACACGGGACATTTTTGACCAGCCAGTTGATCGTATCGTATGCGTCGGTTGTCTCGCTGATGACTTTGGGGTCGGCCTGCGACGAGAGTTCAAACGTGCCTTCCGACTTGAAACGCCCGCGCAGGTTCTGCAAAACGAGAATATATCCGTCATCCTCGAGTTCCTGGACACTGGCAGGAATTTTCTCCGGAGCTTTTTCCGGCACTCCGTAGGGCGTGCGCTGCAGCAGAATCGGGAGTGGCCCTTTTTTGCCGACAGGCGTTAGGATAACCGTTTGCAGACGCACACCGTCACGCATGGGGACCATTACTTCCTTGTATTGGAAGGGAGATTCTGCTCCCACCGCTGTGGCGCCGGGCAGCAACAACGCGGCCGTGACGGCGACGAGGAAGCGGAGCATAGTGCCGGAGATCGGATGTCGTGCTCTTCCAGCCCGCAAGGGGTGCTCGTACATGGGAATGATCTTACACCGGTGAAGGCCTGAAGGATTCGCCGGCCGGAAGTCATCGTGCACGATGAACCGCCGGATGCGTTCCTTCCGTCGCAAGGCCTCTCGCGAAAGAAGGGCTTAACCGTTCCTCTCGGGAGAACTGCTTTGCACTATGGCCCCACGGTGGCCACCAAAGCCGTTGTCTTTTTAACTCCGAGCCGGCTATAGCTGTGCGGCACGGAGGCGTCGAAGTAAATCGCATCGCCTTCGGCCAACTCGTGCTCTTCGCCGCGTATCTGAATCCGCAGCCGTCCGGAGATCAAATACAGAAACTCCACACCGGCGTGTTCGTGGGGTCGTGTGGCTTTTTCCTCCACGGGTTCGAATTCCGCGAGATACGCGTTGAGAGCAGGCCGCGGCGCCGGGAAATCCAGGCTCTCGAAGTAGTACGCCACTGTTTTTGCGTCCGGCGAATCGGGGAAGCGCATGCGGTCGCTCTTGCGGACGATCTCCAGCACCGGCTTCGGTTCGGGAACAAAAAAATAGTCCAGGCTCACGCTAAAGACCATGGCGATCCGAAGCAAAGTCGGCAGTGTGGGATGCATCACATCTCGCTCCAGTTTGGACAGCAAGGCGGGTGAAAGGCCAGTGTGTTTGCTGAGTTCGAGCAGCCCCATGCTCTTGCGGAGGCGAAGTCGTCTCAGTTTGGCTCCGATGCCATACTTGCTCAGCCCTTCTGCGATGGTTTTCGATTCCTTCACGACATCGTTTTCCTTTCACGACCGCTTGCGGCCACTTTTTTCTCTCTGGGAAAAGCAGTTGCCCCTCGTTCTGTACAGTAAAACAGATTTTCTCTAAGATCAAATCATGGCCGGGGGTAAAAGAGACCCGGCCGGAACGCGAGGAACTGTATGAAGAAACTTGACGTGATCGCAGCAGCGCTGGTAATCATCGGCGCGCTGAACTGGGGACTTGCCGGGACGTTTCACCTTGATCTCGTGGCGGCCGTTTTCGGCATGAGGTTCGGGGAGACTTCGGCCTGGAGCAGCCTGGTTTATGGGTTGGTGGCAGTGTCGGGCATTTACCAGGCTTTGACGTGGAAATCGATTCAGCACCGCTGGTATCCCGGCGCGTCGGGCATCCGTGTGTAGAAGCGGCAGGACTCTGGACTGTCCTGATGACAAGGAGAGGAGAACTAAAGAAGTGATATCGGGTTTGCCCGTTTTTCTCGCTGGCGCCGTAGCTCTGGCGATGATCCCCATGGCCTCGGCAGCGGACATTGTTGACGTGGCCGAGGCTGG